>Ga0164242_10003120_pt1 | contig 19000 bp, 17 predicted proteins | sample OricomgcompostMG_FD_108783 | JGI IMG/M metagenome (GOLD analysis project Ga0164242, IMG submission 108783) | Miracle-Growth compost microbial communities from Emeryville, California, USA - Original compost - Miracle growth compost (MG) ... | reverse complement strand
GACGCGCTGTGCAGTCTCGACCCGACCTACGGCCAAGGCATGACGATCGCCGCGCTGGAAGCGCTGACCCTGCGCGAGTGCCTGCGCGCGGGAGATGCCCTGCTGGCGCAACGCTTTTTCCGGGCTACGACCCAGTACATCGGCGCGACGTGGGCCATCAATCAGGCCAGAGACCGGACCACGTCCGGCGTCTACCACGGGATGCGGCAGCGGCTGCAAGGCTGGATATCCAGGGCGACGTTGAATGCGTCAACCCAGGATGTCGTGCTGACCGAACGCTGCTTTCGCGTCTTCAACTTCATCGACCCGCCGTCGCGGCTGCGGGATCCCGCTCTGTTACCGCGCATCGTGTGGGGCAACCTACGGGCCCGGTTCGCCGCAAAGCGACACCGCTCCGAGACGGCTCCGGTCGGGCCGGCGAGCCCGCCGGGGAACAGGATTGCGGTACGGTCCTAGTCGCGCAGCATCTCGGCGACCAGGAAGGCCAACTCCAGCGACTGCTGGGTGTTCAGCCTTGGGTCGCAAGCGGTTTCGTAGCGGCCGACCAGATCCATGTCCGAGATGTCCTGCGCCCCACCGAGACACTCGGTGACGTTGTCGCCGGTGATCTCCACGTGGATGCCGCCCGGATGGGTGCCCAGCGCGCGGTGCACCTCGAAGAAGCCCTGCACCTCGTCGACGATGCGGTCGAAGTGCCGGGTCTTGTAGCCGTTGGACGACTCGTGGGTGTTGCCGTGCATCGGGTCGCACTGCCAGATCACCTGGTGGCCGGTGGCCTGTACCTTCTCCACGATCGGGGGCAGCAGATCGCGCACCTTGCTGTTACCCATCCTGCTCACCAGGGTCAGCCGGCCGGGCTTGTTGTGCGGGTCGAGCCGCTCGACGTACTCGACGGCCAGCTCCGGGGTGATCGTCGGGCCGATCTTGACGCCGATCGGGTTGGCGATCACCTCGGCGAACGCGATGTGCGCGCCGTCGAGCTGGCGGGTGCGCTCGCCGATCCACACGGTGTGCGCCGACAGGTCGTAGAGCTGCGGCTCGCCGGCATCGCTGTCCGACAGCCGCAGCATGGCGCGCTCGTAGTCGAGCACCAGGGCCTCATGGCTGGCGTAGATCTCGGCGGTCTGCAGGTTGCGGTCGGCCACCCCGCAGGCGCTCATGAAGCGCAGCCCGCGATCGATCTCGGTGGCCAGCGCCTCGTACCGGGCGCCGGCCGGCGAAGTCCGGACGAATTCGCGGTTCCAGTCGTGCACCAGGTGCAGCGAAGCCAGTCCCGAGGACGTCAGCGCCCGAACCAGATTCATCGCCGCGCTGGCGTTGGCGTAGGCGCGCACCAGTCGCGACGGATCATGTTCGCGCACAGCGGCATTCGGCGCGAAGCCGTTGATCATGTCGCCGCGGTAGGACTTCAGCCCCAGCGCGTCGATGTCGGCCGACCGCGGCTTGGCGTACTGCCCCGCGATGCGGGCCACCTTGACCACCGGCATGCTGGCGCCGTAGGTGAGCACGACGGCCATCTGCAACAGGGTGCGGATGTTGCCGCGGATGTGCGGTTCGGTGTTCTCGGTGAACGTCTCCGCGCAGTCCCCACCCTGCAGCAGGAACGCCTCACCCCTAGCCACCTGGGCCAGCTGCTCCTGCAGCCGGACGATCTCCGAGGGCACCGTCACCGGCGGCACGCTCTCCAGCACCGTGCGCATCGCGGTGGCCTGGTCGGTGGGCCAGCTGGGCTGCTGGGCGGCCGGTTTGGCCAGCGCGGCGTCCAACCGCGCCCGCAGATCGCCCGGCAGCGGCGGCAGCGGCGGCAGCTGGTCGATCGGGATGTCGACGGTCCAGTTCATCGGTCCATGGTAACCGGGTCGCGAAGTCCCCTGGTCAGGGTTGAACTGCGGGAACGCGCGGGCGCCTCAGCCGGGCGCCTCAGTCGGCGTCTCAGCCGGCCCCGGTGATGATCCGGAACCGGCGCAGCTGATCGCGGGCGTCGACCAGCGCGTCGTGGGCATCCGGTGAGCGCGGCGGCATCCGCGGGCAGCCCCGGTCCTCCCACAGCTGGCGCAGTTCCCGGGTGAACCGCGGGATGGCGCGCGGCAAATCCGGCATCGGGCCCCACAGCTGACACAGGGCCACGTGGTCGTAGGCCGCCACCCAGGCCCACAGTTCGATCGGCTCGCTCTGCGCGGCGCGGACCCCGAAGAACTCCTCCAGGTCGTCGCGGATCTGCCTGCGGGAGCGCCACAATTGCGACGCCGGGGGCGGCAGCTTGGGCAGCACGTTGGCGCGCACCCAGGGCCCGGCGCGCTCGGGATCGAATTCGGTGGACACCGCGTAGTACTCGCGGCCGTCCTCGGCGACCACCCCGATCGAGATCAGCTCGATGGTGCGGCCGTCCTCGATGAATTCGGTGTCGTAGAAATACCGCACCCGGGAAGCCTACGGCCGGCTTACCTGCCGATCAGGATGGGACCGGTGGGCTCCGGTGCCGGATGGACCTCGTGGTCGAGCGTGGCATCGACGGTGCGCTCGTCGGGAAATCGGGGCGTGCCGGCGATGGCGCACTGCAGATACAGCTTGGCCCGCACCACCGGGCGGCGCAGCGTCCTTTCCCGCTGCAGCGCGCGGCGCATCTTCTCCGGCTGGGTGGAATACCGCCAGCGGGCCCACGGCGCGTGCGGACGCGACAGCCGGACCGCGCCGATGACCAGCAGCACGACGAGGAACATGCCGAGCAGGCCGGTCCACACCTTGCCCTTGAGCACCACCACCACGGCCAGCGGCAACGTCAACACCATGGCGCCGCCCACCAGCGCGCGCAGCATCATCGAATCGGCGCCGTGCCACATCGGCAGGAAGAACATTAGCGGGTGCAGGCCCATGATCAGCAGTCCGCCCACCGCCACCGCGGCGAACACCGCGTCCACCGAGGTGCGGCCGTCCTCCGACCAGTAGACGTCGGACAGGTGCAGGATCAACGCGTACTCGTCGAGCACCAGGGCGGCACCGATCCCGAAAAACGTTGCGGCAACGGTGAATTCGGGCTCATGCCCGTTGATGGACAGCGTCACCAGCGTCAGGCCGGACAGCAGCGTCAGGACCACCCCGAACGTCACGTGGTGGATGTGCACCCCCCCGACGTGGACGTTGCGCGGGTGCCACCACCGGGCCGGCCGGCCGGTCTCGGCGCGGTGCCGGATGAACCGCACGAACGAGCGGGTGACGAAGAACGTCAGGATGAAGGCGACCAGGCAGCACAGCAGGGGCAGGTGTCCCCGGTCGTAGACGTCATGTGCGAACCACCGGGTGACCTCGGACACGAACGAGTGGAGCACCCTTGAAACGTACGCCAGCGCGGGTCCGGGGCGTGGGAGCCGCGCTGCAGCAGGGGTGGCGGCCTGCGCACCCATTACGCTGTTGTGCGACATGAGTACGCGGCAAGCGCCCGGGGCCGGCTTCCCAGGCAAACGACCGGGGTGGGCGCTGTGGTGGGGGTTGGCGTGGCTGACGGCCGCCGCCGCCCTCGGGTACGCGGCGTGGCAGTTGTTCGGGCACACCCCCTATCGCATCGACATCGACGTGTATCAGATGGGCGCCCGGGCCTGGATGGACGGCCGCCCGCTGTACCGCGGAGACGTGCTGTTCCACACACCGATCGTGGATCTGCCGTTCACCTATCCGCCGCTGGCCGCCATCGTGTTCTGCCCGTTCGCCTGGATGCACATGCCGACGGCCAGTGTGGCGATCACCGCCCTGACGTTGGTGTTGCTGGTCGTCTCGACCGTGATCGTGCTGGCCCGCCTCGACGTGTGGAGCACCTCGGCGCTGCTGCCCGGCCCGGCCTGGCTGCGCCGGTGGTGGCTGGCCGTGGTGGTCGCGGCGGCCGCCACGATCTGGCTGGAGCCGATCAGTTCGAACTTCGCCTTCGGCCAGATCAACGTGGTGCTGATGACGCTGGTGATCGCCGACTGCCTGCCGCGGCGCACGCCGTGGCCGCGCGGCTTGCTGCTGGGGCTGGGCATGGCGCTGAAACTGACGCCCGCGGTGTTTCTGCTCTATTTCCTGCTGCGCCGCGACCATCGCGCGGTGCTCACCGCGCTGGCCTCGTTCGCGGGGGCGACGCTGCTCGGTTTCGTCCTGGCCTACACCGACTCGTGGGAGTACTGGACGCACACCGTGCACCACACCGACCGGATCGGTTCCGCGTCGCTGAACACCGACCAGAACATCGCCGGCGCGCTGGCCCGCCTGGGGCTGGCGCAGCAGCCGCGGTCGCTGCTGTGGGTGGCGGCGTCGCTGCTGGTGCTGGCGGTGACGGTGTGGGCGATGCGGCGGGTGCTGCGCGCCGACGAGCCGACGCTGGCGCTGGTGTGCGTCGCACTGTTCGGGTTGGTGGTCTCGCCGGTGTCGTGGTCGCACCACTGGGTGTGGGTGTTGCCGACGGTGCTGGTCACCGGCGTCCTGGGCTGGCGGCGGCGCAACGCGGCGCTGCTGGTGCTGAGCGTCGTCGGGGTGGCCCTGATGAGGTGGACGCCCATCGACCTGCTGCCCAAGCATCACGAGGCCAGCGCGGTGTGGTGGCGCCAGCTCGCCGGGATGTCCTACGTGTGGTGGGCGCTGGCGGTCATCGTCGCGGCGGGCGTCACGGTCACCGCCCGCGCCGCCTCGCGGGACGCGGCGCCGCAGCAGCTGACGCCGGTCACCGCAATCGGCTAACCCGCGGCCGTCTCGGGAATCCGCGCGGCCTCGTCGCCGGGCGCCTCGGCGCCGCCCTTTTTGAGGCTGGCCGCGTAGATGTCGACGTATTCCTGCCCCGAGAGCCCCATCAGCTCGTAGATCACCTCGTCGGTGACGGCCCGCTCGATGAAGCGGTTGCCGGCCAGCCCCTCGAACCGGGAGAAGTCCATCGGCTTGCCGAACCGCACGGTGACACGGCCGAACCGCAACATGTTGGAGCCGGGCGGGTTGACGACGTTGGTGCCGATCATCGCGACCGGGATCACCGGAACCCCGGTCTGCAGGGCCAGCCGGGCCAGCCCGGTCTTGCCCTTGTACAGCCGGCCGTCGGGTGACCGGGTGCCCTCGGGGTACATGCCCAGCAGCTTGCCCTGGGCCAGCACCTGCTGCGCGGTGGTCAGCGCGGCCTGGGCGCTGTCGGCGTCGGTGCGGTCGATCGGCACCTGGCCGACGGCGGTGAAGAACCACCGCTGAAACCAGCCCTTGAGGCCGGTGCCGGTGAAATATTCCGACTTCGCCAGGAAGGTGATCCGCCGTCGCACCACCAGCGGAAGGTAGAAGCTGTCCATCACCGCCAGGTGATTACTGGCCAGTATCGCCGGCCCGGAGCTCGGAACATGTTCTAGGCCTTCGACTTTCGGCCGTCCCAGCAAAGACAGCAGCGGGCCGAGGAGCACGTACTTGAATAGCCAGTACCACATGGCCCCTCCCTCTCGGCTGCACCCGCTGATGTTCTGCGCCAACTGTACCCATCCGGATAAGAAGGGACCACCTGCCGCGCGGCCGGCTCACTCCTCGAAGGTCACCGGGATGGGCTGATACCGGGTCCGCGGGGCCTGCCCGGTGTCGGGGGTGTCGGGGGCGCCGCCGGGCGGGCCGTCGGGTGGGGGTCCGGGTGTCGGGCCAGACGCCCGGTCGATGTCGGCGACGATGTCGCGAATCACCTCCAGCAACGCGATGCTGTGATCGGCGATCGCGGTGAGCAACGGGTGCTGGTCGCCAGTCGCCAGCGCGGCCAGCGCACACACCGGGCACCAGACCTGCTGGCACTTACCGGTTCCCGGGCCGGCGCCGGCCGTCAGCGCCGCCGCCGCCCGCACGGCGGGGTCGATGCCGTCCAGGATCGACTGGGCGAGCCTGCGCAGCTCCGGACCGATGTCGGGATGAGCCCCACTCACTTAGGCCACACCTCCGGATCTGGTCGAAAACGCACCGTCAGCTCGCTGCCCCGCAGATGCGCATCCAGCACCGTGCACCGCCGCAGCACCGACGCCAACCTCACCCTGCGCCGCAACCCGCCGGCGCTGATGATCAGGTCGTCGTCGACCCGGCCCAACGTCAGCGCCGACGGGTCGAGTTGCGGCAACGCTAGCCGCATCCGGTAGATCGACCCAAGTCCCGTCCCGGATTCCAGGTCCACGGTGGGCCGCAGCGGGCCGGGCGGCGCGGCCCCGCCCCGGCGCCGGGCGGCGTCGAGCAGCGCCCCCAGCGCCTTGGGTCCGATCGGCTCGCCGGACAGGTGCGGGGTCAGCACCAGCGCCACCTCGCCGATGGCGGCGTCGAGCTCCTCGAGCACGCTTTGCTGCTCGGCAATGCGTTCGGTGTACCAGTAGAAGGCCGGATGCTCGGGCAGGTTGCGGTACTCGTACGAGTCATCTTGCAGCAGAACCTGATTCACGATCAGCTCCTCGACCCGCACCCCCATCAGGGCCAGCGACCCCAGGGTGCGGGCCGCCTCGGCGGCCACCACCCGCTCGGGGGTCAGCACCAGGTGCGCACCGACCAGGTCGCCGTCGGTGAGCAAGGCGCTGAGCGCCTCCACGCTGGCGCTGACGCGCTCGAGCAGCTCCACCACCGCGGCCGAGCGGGCGTCCTCGGCGGTCAGCGACAACCGGCGGTGCCGCGGCCACGCCCGCTCCACGTAGAGGCCGAAGGTGGCGGGCAGCGTCAACATGCGCAGCGCGTCCGCGGTGGAGGCGCAATCGACCACCACCCGGTCCCATCGCCCGGAGCGGGCCAACTCGCCGACGGCGTGCAGACCGAGCACCTCCTGCACACCCGGCAGCGCCGAAAGCTCTTCGGGCGCAATGGTGCTCAGCTCGGAGTCGGGAAATCTCCGGTCCAGGGCGGCGACCACGTCACGCCATCGGGCCTCGAGCAGGGCCAGGGTGTCCAGCGCCAGCGCGTCGAGGAACCCGCCGCCGGCCTCGGCCCGTCCGGTCTCCAGGTCGGCGAGCACCCGGACCAACTCAGCCTGACTCGGCGGGACGGGGACGCCCAGCACATCGCCCAGCGAATGCGCCTGGTCGGTGGAGACCACCAGCACCCGTTGCCCCGCGCCGGCGGCGGCCACCGCGGTGGCGCAGGCCAGCGTGGACTTGCCTACCCCGCCTTTGCCAACGAAGAGACTGATCCGGGCCGGGGTGGGCGCCGACGATGCACCGGACTCACTCAGCCTCGACTCGTTTCTTGAGATCCTTCAACGCGGTGTCGGTCAGCCGCCGCTCGGCCTTGCGCTTGAGCAGGCCGATCATCGGCATGGCCAGGTCGACCGAGAGTTCGTAGGTGACTTCGGTACCGGATCCCTTGGGCGCCAACCGGTATGAGCCCTCCAGGGCCCGCAGCAGCGAGCTCGACACCAGCGTCCAGCTGACCGACCGCCGATCCTTGGGCCACTGGTAGGACATCACCATGGTGTCCTTGAGGACGGTGGCGTCCATGACGATGCGCGCGACCTTGGGGTAGCCGTCGGCGTCCTTTTCGACGACTTCGGCTTCCTTGTATTCCGAGATCCATCGCGGGTAGGAATCGATGTCGGCGATCACCTTCATCACGGTGTCCGGGTCGGCTTCGATGTAGATGGTTTGGGTCGTCTTCTCCGCCACCTGGTTGTTGCCCTCTCTCCCGCGCCCGGATCGCCCCCGGCCTCCTGGGAACTGCCGTGCGGGAACCCCGCGGGTCTCGGTCCGACACGGTACTCTCCGCGCGGACCTGACCCGGCTAAACTACCGGAGAAACTCCGACCGGTCGCGACCGTTCCAGTGTCGCCTTGACCTCGAAGGCCATTTTCTTGCCCGCCACCCGGCGTCGGTGCGTCATTTTCGCCAGGTTCAGCTTGGCCAGCTGCCAGGCGGCCACCCCGGTCGGCTCGGCGTGCAGGAAGTAGTGCAGCACGACGCCGTCCAGCCCTTCCTTCAGCGGCTCCAGCCAGACCTCCATGGTGCCGGTGAGCGCGCCGGTGACCGACCACCGGATGCCCTTGTCGCCGCGGTCCTCGACGACCTGCAGGCGCAGGTCCGGCCACCAGCGCCGCCAGCTCGCCCGGTCGGCGACCGCGGCGCCCACCCGGGCGCCGTCGGCCGCGACGAACGTCTCGTCCGCGATCTGGATGCTGTGCATGACCACAGCTTCACACACCGCCCGGCGGCGCCGGACCCAGGGCAGGCAGGGGCAATCGGGTCCCGCGCTCACCCACCGTCGCCGTGCTGGGTGGATGCGCGGATTAGGCTGGTCGGCAGCAACCCGGCTCCCGGGAAACGTCACGAGGTCGATTGAGGTCATCAGAGTGCGTGAGTACAGCGTCCCCGCCCGCTTCTCCGTCGGCGAAAACGAGAACATCGCGACGATGGTCTTCGAGCACGAGCGCGACGATCCGAACTTCGTCATCTACCAACGCCAAGTCGACGGGGAGTGGACCGACGTCACCTGCGCCGAGGCGGCGGCTCAGATCCGTTCGGCCGCATTGGGTTTGATTTCACTGGGGGTACAGGCCGGCGACCGGGTGTCCATCTTCTCGGCCACCCGCTACGAATGGGCGATCCTCGACCTGGCGATCTTGGCGGTGGGCGCGGTCACCGTGCCGATCTACGAGACGTCCTCGGCCGAGCAGGTGCGCTGGGTGCTGCAGGACTCCGAGGCGGTGCTGGCGTTCGCCGAGACCGACGAGCACGCGGCGATGGTCACCGAGCTGACCGCCGAGCTGCCCGCCCTGCGCCGGGTGCTGCACATCGACGGCTCCGGCCCCAAGGCCCTCGACCAGCTGGCCGAGGCGGCCGCAGGGGTGGAACCGGCCGAGCTGACCGCGCGTCTGGACGGGCTGCGCGCCCAGGATCCGGCCACCCTGATCTACACCTCGGGCACCACCGGGCGGCCCAAGGGCTGCCAGCTGACCCATTCCAACCTGCTCTACGAGACCCGCGGCGCCAAGGAGAGCCTGCCGACGCTGCTCGACCAGGGGCAGCGGCTGCTGATCTTCTTGCCGCTGGCCCACGTGCTGGCCCGCTCGCTGACCCTGTCCGCGTTCGCCAACAAGGTGACCGTGGGATTCACCAGCGACATCAAGAACCTGCTGCCGATGTTCGCCGTGTTCAAGCCGACCGTGGTGGTGTCGGTGCCGCGGGTGTTCGAGAAGGTTTACAACACCGCCGAGCAAAACGCCGCCAACGACGGCAAGGGCCGCATCTTCGCGATGGCCGTGCAGACCGCCGTCGACTGGAGCGAGGCGGCCGACCGCGGCCGGCGGGGTCCGCTGCTGCGGGCCAAGCACGCGTTGTTCGACCGGCTGGTGTACCACAAGCTGCGGGCGGCGCTGGGCGGCGACTGCCACGCGTCGGTGTCGGGGGGCGCACCGCTGGGCTCGCGGCTCGGGCACTTCTTCCGCGGCGTGGGCCTGACCATCCACGAGGGCTACGGCCTGACCGAGACCAGCTCGGCGATCACCGTCAACCAGGTCGGCAACGTCAAGATCGGCACCGTGGGAACGCTGTTGCCGGGCAACAGCATGCGCATCGCCGAGGACGGCGAGCTGTTGGTGCGCGGCGGCGTGGTGTTCAGCGGTTACTGGCGCAACGAGCAGGCCACCGCCGACGCCTTCACCGACGGCTGGTTCAAGACCGGCGACCTGGGCGTGCTCGACGACGACGGGTTCTTGAAGATCGTCGGGCGCAAAAAGGAGCTCATCGTCACCGCGGGCGGCAAGAACGTCGCCCCCGCCGTGCTCGAGGACCGGCTGCGAGCGCACCCGCTGATCAGTCAGGCGATGGTGGTCGGCGACAACAAGCCGTTCATCGGCGCGTTGATCACCATCGACCCCGAGGCGTTCGGCGGCTGGAAGCAGCGCAACCACAAGGGCGCCGGGGCGTCGGTGGCCGATCTGACCACCGACCCCGATCTGGTCGCCGAGGTGGACGCCGCCATCAAGGACGCCAATCAGGCTGTGTCGCATGCCGAATCGATCCGCAAGTTCCGCATCCTGCCGGTCGATTTCACCGAGGACACCGGCGAGCTGACCCCGACGATGAAGGTCAAGCGCAACGTGGTGGCCGAGAAGTTCGCCTCCGACATCGAGGCCATCTACGCCAAGGACTGACGGCTCTGACGGCTCTTCGGCTCTGACGGCTCTTCGCCGCCGAGCGTCACGCTGGCGTGGCGCCGGCGCGCGAGCGTCACGCTGGCGTGACGCTCGCGGCCCCGCGTGACGCTCGCGGCCCCGCGTGACGGCCGCGGCGCCCGGCCCGCTGGCCGCCGCTAGTCGCCCAGCAGCCCGGCCAGCCGGGCGGCCAGGGTGTCCCAGCGCCACTGGCTGGTCACCCACTGGCGGCCGGCCGCGCCCATCGCGGCCGCCCGGTCCGGGTCGCTGAGCAATTCGGTGACGGCGTCGGCGATCTCGGTCACCGAGCGGCCGTCCACCACCAGCCCGGTCTTGTTGTGCTGCACCGTTTCCGGTGCTCCCCCGGACCTGCCGGCAATCACCGGGACACCGCTGGCCGAGGCCTCCAGGTAGACGATGCCCAGCCCCTCGACGTCCAGGCCGGCGCCGCGGGTGCGGCACGGCATGGCGAACACGTCGGCCAGCGCGTGATGGGTGGGCAGCTCGGCGGCCGGTATCCCCCCGGTGAAGGTCACCTGCGCGGCCACCCCGCAGTCGCGGGCCAGGGCGCGCAGTGATTGCAGGTGCGGGCCGCCCCCGACGATGACCAGCGCGGCGCCGTCGACCCGTTGCACGATCGAGGGCATCGCCCGGATGAGCATGTCCTGGCCCTTGCGCGGCACCAGCCGGGACACGCACACCACGGTGGGCCGCTCGCCCAGCCCGTAGCGCTCCCGCAGCCGCGCGCGGCCGGCCGGATCGGGCCGGAACCGGTCGGTGTCCACGCCGGACGGCAGGTATTCCAGCCGCGCCCTGGGCCCGAACGCCGGCGCGAACCGGGACCGGGTGTAGCGGCTGACGAAGGTGACGACGTCGGTCTGTTCGCCGATGCGGCGCAGCACCGAGCGCGCCACCGGAAGCATCGACCACCCCACTTCGTGGCCGTGCGTGCTGGCCAGCACCCGGCGGGCCCCGGCGGCGCGGGCGCGTTGGGCCAGCAGCGCCAGCGGGGCGGCGGCGCCGAACCACACGGTGTCGATGACGTGCTCGGCGATCAGCCGCCGCATCCGGGCGTCGACCGCGGGCCCGGGCAGCATCAGCGTGCCCGGGTGGCGCACCACCCGGTAGCCGACGGCCTCGTCGTGAGCCTGCGCGCCCTTCCAGTCCGGTGCATACACCGTCAGCTCATGCGAGCCGGCGGCGGCCAGCCGCCCGACGAATTCGCCGAGGTAGGACTGGATGCCGCCCGGGCGGGGCGGAAAGTCGTTGGTTACCAGCAGGACCCGACTCACTGGGTTAGGCTAGCCTGGCGGCCCCGCGGGCCGGCCCCTAGTGGGTCAGCCACTGATGCCAGCGGGTGAGCAGGCCGGCGGGGCTGGTCCCCAGCACCTCTTGGGCCGCGGTGGCCAGATCGGCGCGCCGCAGGCCGCAGGTGGCCAGGTACAGCTCGCGCAGTTTCGGCGGTCCGTAGCTGTCGGCGACGAACCGGGCGAACCACCAGGCGCGGTCGTAGGCCGACGAACGCTGCGGCCCCGGCACGTCCAGGTCGGTGTCCGACGGCAGCGTCAGCGGCAGCAACGCGTCGGCGGGCACCGGCGCCGGCGGCCGACCGACGAAGTCGGCGACCCCTTCGGTGAGCCAGCGGGGCGCGTCGGCAACCGTGTCCGCGCGCGACGCGTAGTGAAAAAGCTCGTGCGCCACCACGATTCGCAACGACGCCGGGCTCATGTTGGCGGCACCCGGGGCGAACACGATGCGCTGGCCGGACGCGATCCGGCGCACCGGATCGACCCGGTCGGAGACGGTGACGGCCGCGATGTCGGCCCACTGCGTCGCCGGGCCCCCGCCCGCGGCGGCGCGGAATTCCTCGTCGGTGCCGGCGGCCACCACCGAGATCTCCCGGCTCCAGTCGGCGCCCCAGAACGCCTCCACGGCGGTGATCGCCGCGCCCATGCCCGCGGCCACCCGGGCCAGCAACCGGTCACTGGCCGGGCCGCCCAGACCCAGCAGCCGGACGGTGCGATCGCCGACGACCAGCGACCTGCTCGACGCGCTGAATTGGCTGCGCACGGGGCTGACCAGCTGGGCGGGACGGGTCCGGCCGTCACGTTCGGCGTCGAACGGCACCGCCGCGGCCACCACGAGTTCGACGACGAACACCCAGGCCAGCAGGACCGCGAGCCGCGGGCGTCTAGTAACGGCGGGCGTCGTAGATCGGGCCGGAGGAGTTCATCGGCACCACCCGCACCGGCACACCGTAGGTGGAGGAATGGATCATCATGCCGTCGCCGATGTAGATGCCGGCGTGTGAGGCGTCGGAGTAGAAGGTCAGCACGTCGCCGGGTTGCAGGTCCGAGAGCGAAACCGGTTGTCCGCCATGGGCCAACGCCTGGCTGGAGTGCGGCAACGAGATGCCGGCCTGCTGGAACGCCCACATCACCAGGCCCGAGCAGTCGAACCCGCCGGGCGCGGCGCCACCCCAGACATAAGGTGAACCGACCTGGGTCAGCGCGGCCTGCACGACGGTGGCGCGGTCGCCGCCGCCGACTCCCCCGCCGCCGGGAGCCATGCCCGGTGCGCCGCCGGGAGGCGGAGCCTCACCCGGCCCCGGCCCGCCCGGGGGCGTGCCGGGCGGCGCCGCTTCGGGCGCCGGCGCACCGGGTGCCGTCGCGGCGGCCGGGACGGCCGGTCCGGGGTTGGCCAGCGCGGTGCGCTGGTCGGCCGTCAACGACATGTACTGCGACTTGACCACCGCAATCTGCACCTGCAGCTGACTTTGCTTGGACTGCAAGCTCGCTCGCACCGCGGCGGCCTGCTCGGCGGCGCTCTTGGCGTCGGCGGCCGACTTCGCGGACTCGCGCTCGGCCTTGGCGGCCTGCTCGCCGGCGATCCGGTAGCTCTTCATCTGGCTGGCCATCTGCGTGGCCATCAGCCGCTGCACGGCCAGCTTGTCGATCAGCCCCTGCGGCGACCCGGCGGTCAGGATGGCTTCCATGCCGTCGACGCGACCGCCCATGTAGGTCGCGGCGGCCAGGTTGTTGACCGCGTTCTGGTAGGACGCCAGGTGCGCCTTCGCCGCGTCCACCGCGGCCTGGTCGTCGTCGTGCTTCTTCTCCGCGGCGCGCTGGGCGGCCAGCTTCTCGTTCAGGTCGAGCTGGGCGCTGTGCATGGCCTCGGTGGTCTGCTCGGCCTGACGGGACAGCTCGTTGAGTTTCGCCATGGCGTCTTCGGCCGGGTCGGCGCACGCGGGCGCGGTGACGATACCGAACAGGATCGCGAAGCCAGCTAGCGTCCCCAGGGCCGAACGTGTCAGGGCACGCGCAACCGGGTACCTAGAGTCAAGCCTCAAGATTTGCTTCCTTAAACGGCCATCGACGAATCGCGGTCGTCGAGCGGGTTTAGGTCTCAAACAGGTTACGAAACGATATCGGCGTTTGTCCAAAGCGGGCGGTTAAGAAATTAGAAAGAATTCTGTCATTTTGATGTGGACCATTCCGCCTGAGCCGAGGGCCTTTGGCGGACAAGGCATTTAGGCTACACCAGTCCCGCGATCCCGACGAATCGGGACTAGCCGCAGCCGTGGTGCCAGGCCGGCGTCGGCCAAAACCTCCAAAGCCGCTCGCTCGTCCTGCAATAAGGTATCCGGGACCCCGAGTATCACGCTGACCACGCAGTCGCGACATCCGGGTCCGCGCGCCGCGCAGTCGTCGCAGTCGATCACCACCGGCGCCCCCGGCTCCGGCGTCGCCGCCGGCGCCGCACCCGCCGTCGCACCCCTGTCGGTGGGTCCAGTTCTCGATGCCATCGGTCCGTCCTCTCGGTCTGGCTCCGCGGAGCGGGCCGGCGCACATCGCGCCGGGCTGACCGAACGGTAACGGCGGCCACCGACATCGACAGCCGACCCCGACCGCCCGGACCGGCGTGGCAGCCGCCCGGGTGTCGGTCGTGCTGCCTACCGTCACCACCGTGGCCTCCGACGGTGCGACTCAGCTGAGCTTCGCCGACGTGGGACCGGCGTTCGGCCCCGAGGAGGTCGCGCTGCGCGACACCACCTTCGTGGTGGTCGACCTGGAAACCACCGGCGGACGCAGCACCAGCACCGGGGAAACCGCGCCCGACGCCATCACCGAGATCGGGGCGGTCAAGGTGCGCGACGGCGTGGTGCTCGGCGAGTTCGCCACCCTGGTCGACCCGCAGCGCAGCATCCCGCCCCAGATCATGCGACTGACCGGCATCACCACGGCGATGGTGTCGGACGCGCCGGCCATCGACGCGGTGCTGCCGATGTTCCTCGAGTTCGCCGGCTTGGACCGCGGGGCGGTGCTGGTCGCCCACAACGCCGGTTTCGATGTCGGGTTCCTGCGCGCCGCCGCGCAGCAGTGCGACATCGCCTGGCCGCGACCGCGGGTGCTGTGCACGGTCCGGTTGGCCCGCCGGGTGCTCAGCCGCGAGGAGGCCCCCAGCGTGCGGCTGGCCTCGCTGGCCCGGCTGTTCGCCGTGACCACCCAACCCACCCACCGCGCCCTCGACGACGCCCGGGCCACCGTCGACGTGCTGCACGCCCTCATCGAGCGGGTCGGCAACCAGGGCGTGCACACCTACGCCGACCTGCGCGGCTACCTGCCCGACGTGACGCCCACCCAGCGCCGCAAACGGGTGCTGGCCGAGGGGTTGCCGCGCCGGCCGGGGGTGTACCTGTTCCGCGGGCCGTCGGGCGAGGTGCTCTACATCGGCACCGCCGTCGACCTGCGGCGCCGGGTCGCCCAGTACTTCACCGGCGCCGATCCGCGCGGCCGGATGAAGGAGATGGTCGCGCTGGCCGGCGCCGTCGACCACGTCGAGTGCGCGCACGCGCTCGAGGCCGGCGTGCGCGAGCTGCGGCTGCTGGCCGCCCACGCCCCGCCCTACAACCGGCGGTCCCGCTTCCCCCAGCGGTGGTGGTGGGTGGCGCTCACCGACGAGGCGTTCCCCCGGCTCGCGGTGGTCCGGGCGCCGCGGCACGACCGGGCCGTCGGGCCGTTCCGGGCCCGCGCCGACGCCGCCGACACCGCCGAGCTGCTGGCCCGGTTCGCCGGGCTGCGCACCTGCACCAACCGGCTGGGCCGGGCGGCGTTGCACGGGCCGCTGTGCCCGGAGGCGGAGGTGGCGCCGTGCCCGGCCGCCCGCGGCGTCACGGCCACCCAATACGCGGCCGCGGTGGCGCGGGTCGCGGCGTTGATCGACGGCGCCGACAACAGCGCGCTGGCCGCCGCGGTGGACCAGGTCGCTGCGCTGGCCGAGCGGCGTCACTTCGAAAGCGCCGCCCGGCTGCGCGACCGCACCGCCACCGCGGTCGAGGTGCTGTGGCGCGGCCAGCGGCTGCGGGTCCTGGCCTCGTTGCCGGAGCTGGTTGCCGCCGCGCCCGACGGGCAGGGCGGCTATCAGCTGGCCGTCGTCCGCTACGGCCGGCTCGCCGCGGCGGGCAACGCCCGGCGCGGGGTGCCGCCGATGCCGGTGGTTGACGCGATCACCGCTGCGGCGCAAGCGATTTGGCCCGAGCCGGGGCCGCTGGGCGGCGCGCTGGTCGAGGAGACGGCGCTGATCGCGCGCTGGCTGGAGGCCCCGGGGGTGCGCATCGTCCGGGTGGAGGGCACCCAGGACGCGGCGGGCTGGGCCTCCCCGCTGCGCTCGGCCGGGGCCTGGGCGGCGTGGGCGGCGGCGGCGCGCTCGGCCCGGCTGGCAAGCGAGCAGGCCCTGCGGGCGTCAGAGCTGCTGACCGAACCGCACCCAACGCGCGAGCAGCTGTTCGGCCGCGCCGGAGTCGATGGCGGCACTGGCGCGGGCCAGCCCGTCCTCCCAGGCCGGCAACCATTCGGCGCGGCTGGATAACCCGGCGTGCGCCACGATCGCGCCGGCGGCGTTGAGGACGACGGCGTCGCGCACCGGGCCCTGGCCGCCGGCCAGCACCGCCCGCACCTCCGCGGCGTTGGTCTGCGCGTCACCGCCCAACAGATCGTCGAGCTCGGCCCGCGGGAAACCGAACCCGGCCGGATCGAACGTCAACCGGTCCACCGTGCCGGCCTGCACCCGCCAGATGGTGCTGGTCGTCGTGGTGGTCAACTCGTCGAGCCCGTCGTCGCCGTGCACCACCAGCACACTGGAGCGCCGGGCGGCGAACACCCCGGCCATCACCTCGGCCAGCTCGGCGAACGCGCAGCCGATCAATCCGGCCCGCGGTCGAGCCGGATTGGTAAGCGGCCCAAGCAGATTGAACACCGTCGGCACGCCGATCTCGCGGCGCACCGCCGAGGTATGCCGGTAGGACGGGTGGAACAGCGGCGCGAAGCAGAAGCCGATGCCGACTTCGGCGACACTGCGCGCGACCTGCTCGGGGCCCAGGTCGATCCGCACCCCGAGCTCCTCGAGCGTGTCCGCGCCGCCCGAGAGCGACGACGCCGCGCGGTTGCCGTGTTTGACCACCGGCACCCCCGCGGCCGCGGCCACGATCGCCGCCATCGTGGACAGGTTGACGGTGTTGACGCCGTCGCCGCCGGTGCCGACGATGTCGACGGTGTCGTCGCGGATCGCGCCGGCCGGGAACGGCAGGGCGTGGTTCAGCATCACCTCGGCCAGCTCGATGACCTCGGCCGAGGTGGGGACCTTCACCTGCATCGCCACCGCGAAGGCCGCGATCTGGGCCGGGCTCGCCTCGCCGGTCATGATCTGGTCCATGGCCCAGGCCGCCTGTCCGCGGGCCAGGTCGTCACCGCCGGTCAGCCGGGCCAGCACCTGGCGCCACGACGTCGCCGGCCCACCGGAGGGCCGCCGGGCTGCGGAAGCCGCAGACGACTCAGATGACAACGCCACGCGCCGATGGTCCCACGCCGGGCACAGCGGCCCCAACCTCGCCGCGAAGGGCCCGGTCGGCGCCGGGGCGCGACGCGCCCCGCCACAAATCGCGAAATTCCAGACCCGGGTGGAGTTCAACAACTACAAAGCGTCATACTTGCGGATGTGACCAGCGCTGTCGGGACCTCAGGTACTGCAATTACGTCGCGGGTTCATTCGCTGAATCGGCCCAACATGGTCAGTGTCGGCACGATCGTCTGGCTTTCCAGCGAGCTGATGTTCTTTGCTGGCCTGTTCGCGATGTACTTCACCGCCCGCGCCCAGTCGGGCGGCAAGTGGCCGCCGCCGCCGACCGAGCTCAACCTGTATCAGGCCGTGCCGGTGACCTTGGTGCTGATCGCGTCGTCGTTCACCTGCCAGATGGGGGTGTTCGCCGCCGAGCGCGGCGACGTGTTCGGGCTGCGCCGCTGGTATGTGATCACCTTCTTGATGGGCCTGTTCTTCGTGCTCGGGCAGGGCTACGAGTACTACCACCTGATGGGCCACGGCACGACCATCCCGGGCAGCGCCTACGGCAGCGTGTTCTATCTGGCCACCGGGTTCCACGGTCTGCACGTGACCGGCGGGTTGGTCGCCTTCATCTTCCTGCTGGCCCGCACCGCGATGAGCAAGTTCACCCCGGCGCAGGCGACGGCCAGCATCGTCGTCTCGTACTACTGGCATTTCGTCGACATCGTGTGGATCGCGCTGTTCACCGTGATCTATTTCATCCGATGAGCGGACGCTGGACGAACAGGAGTGCTCGGTTGAAGAAGCTGCGGTCCACCCGAACCGACCGTTCGCGACGGCGGCTGCGCCGCCGATTGTCCGGCGGCCTGCTGTTGCTGATCGCGCTGACCATCGCCGGCGGACTGGCCGCCATCCTGACGCCGCGGCCGCAGGTCGCCGTCGCCGACGAGTCGAACTCGGCGCTGCTGCGCACCGGCAAGCAGCTGTTCGACACGTCGTGCGTGTCGTGCCACGGCGCCAACCTGCAGGGCGTGCCCGACCGCGGGCCGAGCCTGATCGGTGTCGGTGAGGAGGCCGTCTACTTCCAGGTGTCCACCGGCCGGATGCCCGCGATGACGGGCGAGGCGCAGGCGCCCCGCAAGGAGCCGGTGTTCGACGAGGCGCAGACCGACGCGCTGGGCGCCTACGTGCAGGCCAACGGCGGCGGCCCCACCACGGTGCGCAACCCGGATGGCAGCCTGGCGATGCGCTCGCTGCGCGGCGAGGACCTGGGCCGCGGCGGCGATCTGTTCCGGCTGAACTGCTCGTCGTGCCACAACTTCACCGGCAAGGGCGGGGCGCTGTCGTCCGGCAAGTACGCGCCGGACCTCGAGCCCGCCAACGAGCAGCAGATCCTGGCGGCGATGCGGACCGGTCCGCAGAACATGCCGAAGTTCTCCGACCGCCAGCTGTCGTTCGAGGCCAAGAAGGACATCATCGGCTACATCAAGGCGGTGACCGAGGAGCGCCAGCCGGGCGGCTACGGCCTGGGCGGGTTCGGCCCCGCCCCCGAGGGCATGGCGGCCTGGATCATCGGCATGGTGGCCGCCATCGGGCTGGCGCTGTGGATCGGGGCACGCGCATGAGCCGCACCCGGACGATGCAGTGGGGTCTCCCCCAGCCGCGCAACGGCGAAGGGGCCGAACCGAAGAGGAGGAGCGGCGCAAAATGAGCGACGGCGACGTTCGCGGCTCTGACACCGACAAGGGAGCCGGGGCGCCCAACGAGCCCGACGAAGCGGCGCTGGCCGCGATGTCGCAGCAGGAGCTGGTGACGCTGGGCGGCAAGCTCGACGGCGTCGAAACGGTGTTCAAGGAACCCCGGTGGCCGGTCGAGGGCACCAAGGCCGAGAAGCGCGCCGAGCGCGGCGTCGCCCTGTGGCTTCTGCTGGGCGGCGGCTTCGGGCTGGCGCTGCTGCTGATCTTCTTGTTCTGGCCGTGGGAGTACAAGCCCAAGGAGGCCGCCGGCAGCTTCCTGTACGACCTGGCCACCCCGCTGTACGGCCTGACCTTCGGGATGTCCATCCTG
>Ga0164242_10003119_pt1 | contig 19000 bp, 23 predicted proteins | sample OricomgcompostMG_FD_108783 | JGI IMG/M metagenome (GOLD analysis project Ga0164242, IMG submission 108783) | Miracle-Growth compost microbial communities from Emeryville, California, USA - Original compost - Miracle growth compost (MG) ... | reverse complement strand
CGCCGCCAGGGCGATCACGATCAGGTAGTCGAGCAGGATCGCCCAGGCGGCGACGAAGGCGACGAGCTCGTTGAAGGCGTGGCGGGCGAAGGCCGAGGAGCCGCCGCGCTCGCGGAACATCGCCCCGCCCTCGACGTAGGAGAGCGTCGTCAGCCCGAACAGCAGGCCGGCGACGAGGAAGATCAGCGGGGTGAGGCCGAGGCCTTTCTCGGCGACGACGCCGAGGGCGAAGTAGATCGAGAAGCCGACCGCGGAGTAGGCGGCGGCGAAGAGCCAGGGCACGCCGAGGCCGCGCCGCAGTTTGCCCTTGCGGGCCGCGTGAGGGACCTTCATCGCAGCGAACGACTCGCGATCCAGTAGCGCCCGGCGCCGACGGCGACGAAGAGGATCCCCAGGATGAAGCCGACCGAGGCGGGGCTGCCGCCGTTGGCGAGGGTCGCGATCAAGAGGGCGACGCCGACGACGACGAAGACGATCGAGAAGCCGCGGATCGCCGAGTGGTAGGCGCGGTCGCGGCTCACGTCGCCGCCTCGGCGAGGGCGCGGACCGGCGTGCCGACCGGCTTGTCGGGCGGTTCGCCGACGACGATCACGCGGCAGGGGCGCTCGCCGAGGATCGTCTGCAGCATCTTGTCGTACAGCGGCACGCCGCTCCGGTAGCGGAGGCCGACGACGATCGCCGCCGCTTTGATCTCCTCCGCCTCCTCGGCGACCGAGTAGCCCGACTGGCCCGGCCGCACGCGGGCGACGTGGCCGGTGACGCGGGCGCCGCCGATCAGCTTCGCCTCCTCGATCCGGCTCTGCGCGGCCGCCTCGGCGTCGGGCAGGTCGGCGTCCAGCGGCAGGTCGGTCGGCACGGTCATCATCGAGTGCACGTGGATGCCGCGGCGCCGTTTGGAGGCCAGTTTGATCGCCGTGGCGACCATCTCCGGGGAGAACGATTCGTCGTCCTCGAAGGCGACCAGGACCGAGCGGTACTCGACCTCCTCGACCCCGAGCGGCTCCGGCAGCACCACCTTCACGGTCCGGGTCAGCGGCAGCCCCTGGTTGCGCCGGTAGAGGACGTAGATGGTGATCCCGAGGATCATCCAGCCGGTGCCGACGAAGAGGGTCGACGGATTCAGCGCCATCACCACGATCCAGGCGGCGAAGGTGCCGAAGCCGCCGAAGACCGCGGTCAGGGGTAAGTTGAAGCCGAAGGCGCGCACGTTGAGCGGCGGCTTCCAGGGGCGCTCGGCGTCCGGGTGCGCCTGTCTCAGCTTGATCACCGCGACGTGGGCGATCGTGAAGCTCAGCATCGCCCCGAACGAGTACATCGTGGCGAGGAAGTTCGTCTGCCCCGGGATCATCGTCAGGATCGCGACGCCGGCGAAGATGATGATCGCGATGTAGGGGGTGCGGTACTTCGGGTGGACCTGGCGCAGCCCCTCGGGCAGCTGGCGGTGCTGGCCCATCGAGTAGGTCAGCCGGGAGACGCCGATCAGCCCCGCGTTGGTCGCGATCAGGAGGATCACCGCGGCGAGCACGCCGACGTAGTAGCGGAGGATTTCGGTCGGGCCGTGGGAGAGGCCGAGGTTCTCGACGATGCCGAGGATCGGGTCGTCGGCGTACTTGGTGCCGAGCTGGGTGACGTAGTGGCCGGCGGCGTTCTGGAAGACCGGCATCGCCGAGAGGGCGACGATCGGGATCAGCAGGTAGAGGCCGAGCACCGCGGCGACGACGAGGCCGGCCGCGCGCGGCACCGTCTTCGAGGCGTCCTTCGCCTCCTCCGACATGTTCGAGATCGTCTCGATGCCGGTGTAGGCGATCATCCCGACCGCGATCCCGAGGGCGAAGTCGCTCCAGCTCGGGGCGATGCCGAGGTGGATGTTGTCGACCAGCACGTGCGGGCTGAGCACGAGGACGATGCCGATCCCGACCAGCACGACCTGGGTGGCGAGGTCGGCGACGGCGAGGATCAGGTTCAGTTTCGCCGACTCCTCGGTGCCGCGGATGTTCAGCGCGGCGAGGCCGACGACCAGCGCGGCGCCGCCGATAACGTCGCCCGGGCTGTGTCCCAGCGCGGGCCAGAAGACGGCCAGGTAGTGGGGCACGAAGAACGAGGAGATCGCGACCGTGATCGTGTAGTTGAGCATCTGCCCCCAGGCCGCGACGAAGCTGACGAACTCGTTGAAGGCGTGGCGGGCGAAGCTCGAGGAGCCACCGGCCTCGGGGAACATCACCGTCGCCTCGGCGTAGGTGGCGGCGGTGGCGGCGAAGATCAGCCCCGAGATGACGAAGGCGACCGGGGTCAGGCCGAGCGCGAACGCGGCGGTGACGCCGAGGGCGTAGTAGATCGAGGAGCCGACGTTGCCGTAGGCGGCGGAGAACAGCGCCCCGACGCCATGGACGCGACTCAGCGACTCGTCTCGTGGGATTCGCTGGGCCATCTAGAGAGGACAGATGCAGGTATTCGACACTTCTTTATCCGAATATACGCGCGTCGGCAGCGCTTCGACCGCGAGCGCGCTCAGGCCGAGCGGCGGTCGCGCGCGGCGATCGCGTCGATGTGGGCGCTCGCGGTCGGCGTGTCCGGTGAGCCGGCCGGGGGCGTGCCGGGCGGCGGTGCCGGGCCCCAGCTTTCGCGGCCGTCGGAAGTCTGGATCGGAATCCGTTTGCCCGCCATCGCCGGCGTGTCGACGGTCGTGTCCCAGATCGCCTTGACCCGGGCGAAGACCTCGCGGACCGCGCTGCGCTCGCCCTGGTAGCCCCAATGGTGCTGGTCGGCGAGCAGGCCGGTGACTTGGATGCCCGCCGCTTCGGCGAGGTAGAGGGCGCGCGGCATGTGGAAGCCCTGGGTGACGACGACGGCGTTCCGCACGTTGAAGATCGACTTCGCCCGCACCATCGTCGCCCAGGTGTCGAAGCCCGCGTGGTCCTCGAAGATGTCTTCCGGCTTCACCCCGTCGCGGACCAGCGCCTTGCGCATCGTGTCGGGCTCGTCGTAGGCCCAGGTGTGGTGGTCGCCGGAGACGAGGATCTTCGTCACCTTGCCCGCGTGCCAGAGCAGCGAGGCCTCTTTGACCCGGTCGGCGAGCATGCCGCTCATGTGGCCGTTGGCGTTGACCAGCGCGCCGGGGACGATCGCGATTTCGGCGGGCGGCACGTCGGCGACGTCGTCGGTCGACTCGCCGCTGGTCGAGAGCAGGATGTAGGCGTTCGAGCCGACGACCACGAGGACGAGCAGGGCGACGAGCCCGGTCGCGCCGCCGACCGTCTTCGGGAAGCGCCGCCACGGCCAGGTGACGGCCCGCCACGCGCTCAGCAGTCCCTGCTTCACCTGCCTGAGGCTAGCAACGCCTCCTCCGGCCTTACCCGATCGGGTAAAACTCCATAAAGCTGATCAGAATTATCATAAATGGGTAGAGAGTCTGGCGAAGCCGCCCCGGCCGGCCGAGAAATCACCGGACTCACCAGGAAAGGAAATCCAGCCCATGATCGATTCACCTCCGTCGATTCGGCGACGCGGGGCGCGCCGGCGCCTGCGCGCGCTGACCGCCGCGGTCGTCACCGCCGCGGTGGCGGCGCTCGGCTCGGGCGGCGTGCTCGCGAGCTCCGCGGCCGCCGACACCCCCACCGCCCCGCCGCCGGTCACGATCCTCACCCATGGCAAGGACCTCGGCAAGGGCGACTTCTTCGTCTCTCCTTACGGCGATCAGTCCACCTACGCCAACGGCCCCGAGATCCTCGACCAGAACGGCAACGTCGTCTGGTTCCACGCGGTACCGACCGGCCAGGAGGCCTCGGACTTCCGCACTCAGACCTACGACGGCAAGCCGGTCCTCACCTTCTGGCAGGGCACCGGCTTCGGCGGTCTCGCCAAAGGCACCGACTACATCTACAACGACAAGTACCAGCAGATCGCCACGGTGCGGGCCGGGAACGGACTCTCCGCCGACGGCCATGAGTTCCTGATCACGCCACAGAACACGGCGCTGATCCTCGCCTACACGACCGCCACCGCGGACCTCACCTCGATCAGCGGCCCGGCCGACCAGACCGTGATCGACGGCGTCGTCCAGGAAATCGACATCAAGACCGGCAAGGTCCTCTGGCAGTGGAACAGCGCCGACCACGTCCCCTACTCGCAGTCCGAGCAGCCGCTGCCGGCCTCGCCGAGCACGCCCTGGGACTGGTTCCACATCAACGCGGTGAAGCTGGACGCCGACGGCAACCTGCTGATCGACGCCCGTGACACCTGGACCGCCTACAAGGTCGACCGTCACAGCGGCCAGATCCTCTGGCAGCTCGGCGGCAAGGCGAGCGCCAACAACTACAACATCGTCGCCGCGCCGGGCCAGGTGTTGAACAAGGCGGGCGTGATCACGGCCTGGCAGCACGATTTCGAGTCGCAGGGCAACGGCATCTACACCTTCTTCGACAACGAGTCGGCGGGGGTTGCCAACACCGGAGTCGACGCGACCGCCGAGTTCGGGCTCAGCCGCGCCGTCACCGTGAAGCTCGACCAGCGCACGCACACCGCGACGCTGATCGATTCGTTCGACCAGCCGGAGGGCCTGACCGCCCCCTCGCAGGGCAACAGCCAGCGGACCCCGGAGGGCAACACCGTGGTCGGCTGGGGCTCACTCCCCTACTTCTCGGAGTTCGCCCCCGACGGGAAGCTGCTCTACAACGCCCAGTTCCCGACCGGCGTCAACAGCTACCGCGCCTACCTGCTCCCCTGGAACCCGAGCAGCGGCTCCGGCGGCCACGGCGGCAGCCCGAGCTACCACCCCGGTCACGGCCCCCACTACGACCCGTGGCATAACCACCACCACTAGCCCGTCAACCTCTGGGACCTCTGCGGTCTGGGTCAGAAGTGCACGATCGGGATGATCAGGATCGCGACGATGTTGGCGACCTTGATCATCGGGTTGATCGCGGGGCCCGCCGTGTCCTTGTAGGGGTCGCCGACGGTGTCGCCGGTGACCGAGGCGGCGTGGGCCTCGGAGCCCTTGCCGCCGTAGGCGCCGTCCTCGATCAGCTTCTTCGCGTTGTCCCAGGCGCCGCCGCCGGCGGTCATCGAGATCGCGACGAAGAGGCCGACGACGATCACCCCGATCAAGAGGCCGCCAAGGGCGTCGACGCTGAGCAGGCCGACGATCACCGGCACGACGATCGGGATCAGGGCGGGCAGGATCATCTCTTTCTGCGCCGCCGCGGTGACGATCGCCACGGTCTTGCCGTACTCGGGTTTTTCCGTCCCCTCGAGGATGCCGGGGTGCTCACGGAACTGCTTTCGCACCTCCTCGACCACCTCGCCGCCGGTCCGGCCGACCGCCTCGATCGCGAAAGCGACGAAGAGGTAGACCATCATCCCGCCGATGATCAGCCCGATCAGCACGTCCGGGCTGGTCAGGTGGAAGAGCGAGCCTAAGTTGTAGCCCTGCGGGGCTTCGGCCCTGAGTTCCTCGCGGAAGGCGGCGAAGAGGACCAGCGCGGCGAGCGCCGCCGAGCCGATCGCGTAGCCCTTGGTCACCGCCTTGGTGGTGTTGCCGACCGCGTCGAGCGGGTCGGTGATGTCCCGCACCTCCTCCGGCAGCTCGGCCATCTCGGCGATCCCGCCCGCGTTGTCGGTGATCGGCCCGAAGGCGTCGAGCGCGACGATCAGCCCGCAGAGCGAGAGCTGCCCGACGACGGCGATGCCGATCCCGTAGATGCCCGCCAGGCTGTTGGCGGCGAGGATCGCCAGGGCGATCACCAGCGCCGGCGCCGCCGTCGACTGGAAGCCCTGGGCGAGGCCGGCGATGATGTTGGTCGCGTGGCCGGTCTCCGAGGCGGCGGCGATGCTGCGCACCGGTCGGAAGCGGGTCGCCGTATAAAATTCGGTGATCCCGAAGAGCAGCGCGGTGACGGCCACCCCGATCACGGCGCAGAGCCACAGTTCGGCGACGCTGACGCTGCTCGCGCCCGGGTTGGCGAAGCCGACCCGCAGCGGGTCGCTCATCATCCAGTGGGTCACCGGGTAGAAGGCGGCGACCGAGAGGACCGCCGAGACGAGCAGGCCGCGGTAGAGCGCGCCCTCGACTTTGTCCGAGGTCGTCCGCACGGTCAGCGCGCCGATGATCGAGGCGACGACCGCGACGCCGCCGAGCACGATCGGGTAGATCGCCACCTCGCGGGCGAATTCGCCGTTGAAGGTGAGCACGCCGAGCAGCATCACCGCCACCGTCGTCACCGCGTAGGTCTCGAACAGGTCGGCCGCCATCCCGGCGCAGTCGCCGACGTTGTCGCCGACGTTGTCGGCGATCACCGCCGGGTTGCGCGGGTCGTCCTCGGGGATCCCCGCCTCGACCTTGCCGACCAGGTCGGCGCCGACGTCGGCGGCCTTGGTGAAGATGCCGCCGCCGAGCCGAGCGAAGACCGAGATCAGCGAACCGCCGAAGCCGAGCCCGATCAGCGCGTCGACCGCGCCCTTGTCGCTCGAGCCCGTGATCACGAGGATGCCGTAGTAGCCGGCGACGCCGAGCAGCGCCAGCCCGACGACGAGCAGGCCGGTGACCGAGCCGCCTTTGAAGGCGACGTCGAGCGCCGGGGGCACGCCGCCACGGGCGGCCTCGGCGACGCGCGCGTTGGCGCGGACCGAGACGTTCATGCCGATGAACCCGGTCGCCCCGGAGAGCGAGGCGCCGATCAGGAACCCGATCGCCGTCTTGTAGTCCTGCAGCACCAGCAGCAGGATCGCGATCGGCACCGCGACCGCGGCGATGATCGTGTACTGCCGGGTCAGGTAGGCCTGCGCGCCTTCCTGCACCGCCCCCGAGATTTCCCGCATGCGGTCGTTGCCGGGCGATCTGGCGAGCAACCGCTGGGTGATCAACAGCCCATATGCAACCGCGGCCCCAGCACAAACGAGTGCGACGACCACGCCATATTCCCTAAGAAAGCTGGTCAAGTCACTTCTCCTCCGGTGGTATGTAACCCGCCGGCCAGCCTACCTCAGTAATCGGGAAGTTTGAGCGATTTGGCTCTTTTGTGGTTTTTCAGTCGGAGGCGACCGCGCGGCCGTACGTCCGTGCCGTTTCGCCGACCGCGGCGCGGTAGGCGTCCTCCAACGAGCCGGTCGACTCGACCGCGGCGCGGAAGCGTTCGCTGCCGCCGACGGCCGGGAGGTCGACCTCGATGCCGAGCGCGGCGCGGGCCGGCGCGGTCCAGGTGAGGAGGGCCTCGAGACAGGCGCGCGCCTCCACCTCCGCCCCGGCCCGGAAGTCGATCAGCTTGCCGCCGAGGCCGTGGCGGATCGCCCGCCAGAGGTTCTCCTCGATCTCCCGGTCGCCGAGCGGCGGCGCGGCGGCACCCTCGTCGAGGTCGATCGCGGTCTGGGCGACGCAGGCGACGATCAGGCCGGCCAGCGCGCTCGCCTCCTCGCCGCGCGTCTGCGCGTCGCAGATCCGCACCTCGACCGTGCCGAAACTGTGGTGCGGACGGACGCTCCACCAGAGCTGGGTCGACTCGACCACCGAGTTGGTCCGCTGCAGGAGGTCGACGAAGCCCGCGTATGTGTCCCAGTCGACGAAGGGCGAGGGCACGCCGCAGCGGGGGAAGGTGCGGGTGAAGATCTCCGAGCGGACGCTGGCCAGGCCGGAGTCACGCCGGTCGAGGTAGGGCGAGTTGGCCGAGAGGGCGAGCAGCGGCGGCAGGAGCTCCCGTACCCGGTCGCAGACGGCGATCGCCCGGTCGGCCCCGCGTACGCCGACGTGGACGTGGAGGCTCCAGGTGTTGTTGCGCTGGGCGACGTAGCCGAGTTCCTCGCGCAGGCGGTTGTAGTGGGGCGTGTCGATGATCGTCTGGTCGAGGTAGCTCGCCCACGGGTGCGTCCCCATCGCGCCGAGCGCCAGGCCCATCGAGTCGACCAGCTCGAAGAGCCGGGCGCGACGCTCCGCCTGCAGGGCGACGGCCTCGGCGAAGCTCTCGGCGCGACCGGAACGGATCTCCACCTCGGAGGCGATCAGCTCTCCCGCCGCCGAGTCGGCCAGCACCTCGTCTTCGTCGCAGGCCGCCTTGACGTCCTCGTAGCGGTGCACCAGCTCGAGCGTCCGCGGGTCGAGGATCGCGAACTCCTCCTCCAGCCCGATCGTGAAGTCGGTCGACTCCTCGAACCGCTCGCGCGCGCCCTCCAGGTCCAGCGTCAAGGAATCGGCTCCGGCCCTCAGGCCAAGTAGAAGTACAGCGCGTAGAGCAGGTCGACCGCGGGGCTGGAGGTGTGGACGGTCACCTCCGGCGGCACCTGCAGCAGCTGCTCGGAGTAGTTGAAGATGATTTTGACCCCGGCCCCGACCAGCCGGTCGGCGACTCCCTGGGCGGCGGCAGCCGGAACCGCGAGCACCCCGACCACCACTTCTTCCTCGGCCACGACCCGGGCCAGGTCGTCGTCGAGCGGGCGCACCGTGACGTCGCCGAGCTCGGTCCCGACCTTGTCCGGGTCGGTGTCGAAGACGGCGACGACCTGGAAGCCGTGGTCGGCGAAGATCGCCGAGGAGGCGATCGCCTGGCCGAGGTGGCCGGCGCCGAAGAGGGCGATGTTGTGCTGGCCCGCGGTGCGGAGGATCTTGCGGATCTCCGAGACCAGCGAGTCGACGTTGTAGCCGACGCCCCGCTTGCCGAACTTGCCGAAGCCGGAGAGGTCACGGCGGATCTGGGTCGGGTTGATGTGGGTGTACTCGGAGAGCTCCTGCGAGGAGATCGTCTCCCGTCCCATCTTCCGCGCCTGGGTCAGCACCTGCAGGTAGCGCGAGAGGCGCGCCGCCACTCCCAGCGAAAGGCGCTCGCCTTCGACCGGAAGCCCGGCTGCCTGGATCTCGTCGATCAAGTCGGCCATGCCCCCACAGTATCGAGCCTGGCGCGCACGGCCGCGTCGTCGTATACAAGGTCGGAGGCGACGATTCCGTCGACCTCGACCACCGGGATGCGCTCCAGGTACCGCCGAAGGAGCAGGTCGTTGCTCTCGATGTCGATCTCGTGCAGCTCGAAGCGGTACCCCTCGCCGTGCAGCGCGACGAGCTTCTCGATCGCCGTCTCGCAGAGATGGCATTCGGGCCGCGAGTAGACGAGGACCCTCGCGAGGTCGTCACCGTTCGTCATGACCGCGCATGTCGATGGGCCGAAAACCCGTCAGATAGTCCGGTTTTCGGCCCATCGACCATCTGTTCGCCGGTGGCGAAGGCGTCGAAGCCGAGGTAGTCGGGGTAGGCGACGGGATTCGCCCAACGGGCGGCGGAGCCGATCATCGCGGCGTTGTCGGTGCAGAGGGTGATCGGGACCAGCTTCAGCTCGATCCCCTGGCTTGCGCAGAGGCGGGCGACCGCGTCGCGCAGCGGGCCGTTGGCGGCGACCCCGCCGCCGAGCGCGACCGCCTCCCAGCGTCCCTTCTTCAGCGCTCGCTTCAACTTCGCCACCAACTGGTCGACGACCGCCTTCTGGAAGGAGGCGGCGAGGTCGGCGCGGCGCTCGGCGACGCCCTCGGGGCCGAGCTCCCGGCAGCGGTAGAGGACCGCGGTCTTCAAGCCGGAGAAGGAGAAGTCGAGGCCGGGGTCGCGCGACATCGCGACCGGCATCTCGAACGCTTCCGGGTCACCGCCCTCGGCCTCCTTCTGCACCGCGGGCCCGCCCGGGTAGCCGAGGTCGAGCAGGCGCGCGACCTTGTCGAAGGCCTCGCCGGCGGCATCGTCGAGCGTCTGGCCGAGGATCTCGTGCGAGGCGTGGTCGCGGACCGCGGCGAGCATCGTGTGGCCGCCGGAGGCGACGAGGCAGAGGAAGGGCGGCTCGAGCGGCTGCGGCTCGAGGAAGTTGGCGGCGACATGGCCCTGCAGGTGGTCGACCGGGATCAGCGGCAGCCGGCGCGCCGCGGCGATCGCCTTCGCGGTCGAGATCCCGACCAGGAGCGCGCCGATCAGCCCCGGCCCGGCGGTCGCGGCGACGGCGTCGATCTCGTCCAGGGACACGCCCGCCTCGCCGAGCGCCGCCTCGACCACCGGCGCGGCCAGCTCGAGGTGATGGCGGGCGGCGATCTCCGGGACCACGCCGCCGAATCCCGCGTGGGCGGCGGCCTGCGAGGAGATCACGTTGGAGAGGATCCGCCCGCCGTCGAGGACGGCGGCGCAGGTGTCGTCGCAGGAGGTCTCTACGGCCAGGATCAAGGCGCGCTCCCGGGCCTCAGTCGAGCCACTTCAGTCCAACCACATGATCAGCGCGTCCTCGCCGTTGTCGTGGTAGTAGCGGGGACGCACGCCGGCCGAGCGGAAGCCGAAGTATTCGTACATGCCGATCGCCCGGTGGTTGGAGACGCGGACCTCGAGCGTGAAGGGGAGCTTGCCGCGACCCTCCTCGAAGAGCCGGCGCAACAGCGCCCCGGCGACGCCCTTGGCGCGGTGGTCGGGCGAGACGGCGACGTTCATCAGGTGCCAGACCTGGTCGTAGCGGGAGCAGACGACGTAGCCGGCGAGGTCGTCGTCGACCGTCGCGGCCAGGCAGATGCCGCTCGGCTTGGAGAGCTCGAGCACGAACATCGCCAGCGACCACGGGGTCGGGAAGGAGCGGCGCTCGACCGAGATCACGCTCGGCAGGTCGCTGTAGGCGAGCCGGCGCACGGCGATCTCGCCCTTGGCGGGCCGGTCGCCCGGGTCGCGGCGGTCAGTCTGCTCTCTGGAAAGAATCTCGCTCACGCCATCGCTCGGCATCTGGAGGTCGGAGGTAGATCGGTTCGAGTGCCTCGGAGCCCGCCCCCGCGGCCGCCAGGGCGCAGATCTGTCGCGCCGCGACCCGGTGGACGGGATCGGCGTCCTCCGGGATGCGGATGCCGCCTGCTCCTTCCAACTCGTCTCGAAATCGTACCGCCCCGGAACCGCCGACCGCCGGGGGCCTCGGCAGCTGGGCGAGGCGCTCCGCGAGCGCCTCGGGCCGCATCACCGCGGGCTCCCAGAGACGGGCGCCGGCGGCGTCGTAGAGGGCGACGAAGACCTCGCCGCGGTAGCCGTCGAGGACCGCGAGGCGCTCCCCTGTCGCCCCGGCGGCGCCGATCCCGGCACCGAGCGCGTCGAGGGTCGAGACGCCGCGGGTGGGCTTGGCGAGGCTCGTCGCCAGCCCCTTCGCGGTCGCGATCCCGACCCGCAGGCCGGTGAAGGAGCCGGGCCCGAGGCCGACCGCGATCAGGTCGACCGCGTCCCAGCCGCCCGCCGCGTCGGCGCAGCGCTCGACCTCGGCCAGGAGGCCGGTGGCGTGGCGCGGCCGTCCCCGCTCTGAGAGCCCGAGCTGCGCCTCCGCCAGGACCTCGCCGTCGCGCCAGGCGCAGGCAGCGGTGTCTGGGGTCGCGGTGTCGAAGCCGACGACGATCACGGGGCGAGCCTCGCGGCGGGCGCCGCCGGCCGCGCGGGCCGGTCGGGCACTACTTCACGCGAAAGACGGTCGTGCCGACTTTCTTGCCTTTGACGAACCAGGTGACCCAGTGCTTGCCGACGCTGGTCGAGGTGATCTTGTTGACGTAGAGCGTGCCTTCTTCGGCGACCTGCGGTTTTTCGGTGCAGAGATGTTCATGTTTCGGGAATTTGACGCAGACCGTGTATTTCACTTCGCCCTTGGTGCTTTTGAAGAAGGCGCCCTTCTTGCTCTTCACCGGGCAGACGTTGGCCGGCTTCGCCTTCCGCGAGAGCCCGCAGGCGACGTAGTGTTCGAACGCGGGCGTGCCCGCCGAGGACGAGGAGACGGCGGCCGCCATCAGGCCCGTCACGACGGCGGCAAGCGCGAGCGCCGACAGCAATCCCTTCTTCATCCTCGTACTCCTTCGTCTCGACTTTGCGTGTGGGAAACCTTCAGCATCGATCCCGTAACCCCTGCCGGAGGTCGCCGGAGCGGTGCGTGCAGGCTACCTACCCGATGATCGAGTTCGTGGACCGGCCGACGATCTCGATCGTGCGGCGCTCCTCGCCCGCGTGCTCGAGCCGGACCTCGATCGCCGGCCGGCCGAGGCGGTCGATGCCGACCGCGGGCCACTCGACGAAGGCGACGCCGTCGCCGCCGAGGTAGTCCTCGATCAGCACCGGGTCCTCGGCCTCGATGTCCTCGAGCCGGTAGAGGTCGAGGTGGGAGATCGGCAGCCTGCCGCCCGTGTAGCGGCGGCCGATCGTGAAGGTCGGCGAGGTGACCGGCTCGGTGACGCCGAGGGCGCGGGCGGCACCGCGGATCAGGGTCGTCTTCCCCGCCCCGAGGTCGCCCGAGACGACCACCACGTCGCCCGGGGAGAGGGTCTCGGCGAGACGGGCGCCGATCGCTTCGGTCTCGGCGGCGCCGCGCGTTTCGGTGCGCTGCTCGCCCATCAGGCGCCCGGGTCGCCGAAGAAGCCGAGCTGGTCGGCGGGCGGCGGCTGCGGCGGCGACTGAGCCTCGGCCGCCCCTTCGGCCTCGGCGATTTCCGCGGCGCTCGGCATCGGCGCCGGCAGCGCTTTCTCCAGCAGCGCCGGGATCGTCGCGAAATCCGCGCGCAGCTGTTCCTTGACCGCGGGCGTGCGCAGCGCCGCCGCCGGGTGGAACAGCGGCAGCATGTAGACCGTGCGCCCACCGAGCTCGTGCGTCTGCGGCACCCCGCGGACGCGGGTGATGCCGGTCGGGCTGCCGGTCAGCAGCTTGGTGGCGAAGTTGCCGAGCGTACAGACGACGCGCGGCTCGATCAGCCGTACCTGCTCGAAGAGCCACGGCTCGCAGGCGGAGATCTCGCCCGGCAGCGGGTCGCGGTTGTTCGGCGGCCGCGACTTGAGCACGTTGCAGATGAAGACGTCCTCGCGGGCGAGGCCGATCTCGACCAGCAGCTCGTTCAGCAGTTGCCCGGCGCGGCCGACGAACGGCAGTCCCTGGCGGTCCTCTTCGGCGCCCGGCGCCTCGCCGACGAACATCAGGTCGGCGTCCGCGTTGCCCGCCCCGAAGACGGCTTTGGTGCGCGTCTCGTACAGCGCGCATCTCTGACACTTGGAGACTTCTTTGTAGAGAGCGACCAGCTCCTCGCGGCGCTCGGCGGCATCGGTCGCGCTCAAGGCTTCTCCCCCGCCGCCCGCCGCTTCCGCGACTCGCTGATCCGGTCGGCCCGCGCCGCCTCCCGCTCGCGCCGCCGCGATTCGTCCGAGCGCACCGCCGCGCCGCGCGGCGTCCGCCCCGGCGGCGAGACCGTCGAGATCAGCCGCCGCGTCGCCGTCGACCCGCAGGCGGGGCAGGGCGCCGCCCCGGCCGAAGCCGCGACCAGCTCCTCGAACCGCTCCCCGCACGCATCGCACTTAAACTCGTAGATAGGCACGAAAGCAGAAGCTATCGGCTCCACCTGCATCAGGGAGCGTTTCGAACGATGAGCGCCGAGTACGTCGACCCGAGGATCGAGGCGACCGCGGAGGGACTGCGGATCAGGCACTACTACCTGCCCTTCGGGGACAAGCGGGTGCGGTGGGAGGAGATCCGGGCGGTGGGACGGGTCGAGGTCGGGGCGCTGCATGGGCGGCTGCGGATCTGGGGAACCGCCAATCCGCGGTACTGGGCGAACCTCGATCCCGGGAGACCACGGAAGAAGGTCGGGTTCGTGCTCGACCTCGGACGCGGAGTGCGGCCGTTCCTCACGCCCGATGAGCCGGAGGCCTTCGAAGTCGCCCTGCGCGCCCACACCGAGGCGCCGGTCGAGGAGCGCCCGGCCCCGATCCTCTGAGCACCGTGCCGCTCGGGGTCGCGTGGCCGCGCGCGGGTCATTCGTATATCCGTGCGTATGTATGATCGAGATGTGGCGCGTGACCCCGACACCTGCGACCTCCTCTGCCTCGACCTGCCGAAGGCCGAGCGGGTACGGGCGGGGCTCCCCGACCTGGAGGAGCTCGAGCGACGGGCCGCGGCCGCCAAGGCGCTCGGCGATCCGACCCGGCTCACGGTCGCCGTCGCGCTCCGGGCCGAGTCGGCCTGCGTCTGCGACCTCGGTTGGATCGTCGGCCGCGACGAGCGCCTCGTCTCCCATCACGCCCGGGCGCTGAAGGCGGCCGGGGTCGCCCGCTCGCGCCGCGAGGGGAAGATGGTGATCTACGAGCTGACCGAGGCGGGGCGCGCCCTGGTCGAGGCGGTGGTCGGGGTCGAGGCGACGGCGCGATGAGCCCGGTCGAGCTGCCCGTCCTCTCCCCCGCGCCGCCCGCCGCCGCCGCGCCGCCACTCGACCGCGCCGGCTACGCCGCCGTCGCCCGCAAGGTGAAGCTCCTGTCCTGGCTCTCGCTCGCCTGGATGACCGTCGAGGGCGCGGTGGCGATCACGGCGGGCATCCTCGCCTCTTCGATCGCGCTGGTCGGCTTCGGCCTCGACTCGGTGATCGAGGGGGTCGCCAGCCTGATCATCATCTGGCGCTTCAGCGGCGAGCGCGTCTTCTCCCACGCCGCCGAGCAGCGCGCCCAGAAGCTGGTCGCGATCCAGTTCTTCCTCCTCGCCCCCTACGTCGCGGTCGAGTCGGTGCGGGTGTTGATCGACGGCGAGCACCCCAGCGTCAGCGTCCTCGGCATCGCCCTCGCGATCGGCTCGCTCGTCTTGATGCCGATGCTCGGAGTCGCCAAGGAACGGCTCGCCGAGGAGATCGGCTCGGCGGCGACCAAGGGCGAGGGCCGCCAGAACATGCTCTGCGCCTACCTTGCCGCGGCCCTTCTCGTCGGCCTGCTCGGCAACGCGGTCCTCGGTGCCTGGTGGCTCGACCCCGCGGTCGGCCTGCTGATCGCCGCCGTCGCCGTCCGCGAGGGGTTCGAGGCCTGGCGCGGCGAGGGCTGCTGCGTCGCCTCGCCGCTCGACGGTGCCATGGGCGCGGGCACGCCTTGCCGCGACGACGACTGCTGCGCGACCGACCTCGGCTAGCGGTCGACGACCGCGGGCGATCGGCAACGCCCCGCCAGGACTAGGCGAGGCCGAGCGTCGCGTAGCGGACCCCTAGCGCCAGCGCGAGCACGCCGAGGCCGCGCCGCAGCAGGTCCTCGGGCAGTCGCGGCTGGAGCCCGGCGCCGACGTAGCCGCCGAGCAGGCCGCCGGCTCCCATCGCCAGGCCGACCACCCAGGCGGGCGCGATCGAGCCGCTGTGACGGAGGCTGAGGACGGCGTAGGTGAGGACACCGACGATCGAGGTGAGAAAAGTCGAGGCGAGCGCGGCGGGGGCGACCTCGACGACCGAGAAGCCTAGCCCGACGAGGACCGGCGCCAACAGCGAGCCGCCGCCGATCCCGTAGATGCCACCGATCGCGCCGACGATCAGCGCCATCCCCGTGATCCGCCCGTCCCGCGGCGAAGGCGGGGTCCGCCGGCCCGCCGGAGAGCGCCCGAGGGCGAGCCAGCCCCCGAGCGGGATGAGCACCGCGGCGATCACCACGTAGAAGGCGCTCGGCCCGGCGAGGAGCTCGACCCGGATCACCGCCCCGATGACGACGCCAGGCAGCGTGCCGAGCACCAGCGTCCAGGCCAGCGGCGGGCGGGCGAGGCCGCGCCCGGCGTAGCGCGCGAGCGCTCCCGGCGTGGCGACGATGTTGTAGAGGAGGTTCGTCGGCGTGATCGAGGGGCTCGGCGTGTGCAGCAGGCTGACCTGTACCGGGACCAGGAAGACAGCGCCGGAGACCCCGACGGGCGTGGCGACGACCGCGATCAGGAACGAGAGCGCCCCACCGAGCAGTGCATCCCCAGACATGGCCGCGAAGTCTCACAGCCAGAGGACCCTCCCGACCATCGGCCTTTCCTATCGCCGGGACAGCGGATCGCCCCGCGGCGGGGGATCCATACGAAACAGCTACGGAAAAGTTTCGCCTCTCTGGAGTACGGGGATTAGGGTCTTTCCACGCGACGGACAACCCCGATCGTCGTCCCGACGACCCAATCAAAGGACGCCCCGATGTTTTTCTGCGAGCGCTGTGAGTCCAGCTTCAACGCCACTGTCGCTGCCGCCTCCGGCGAGTGCCCACGCTGCAAGGAGCGAGAGGGAATCTCGGCCCCCCTCCGCTTTCGCCTCTTCGAACCCTCGGCGCTGAAGGTCGCCGGGCTGCAACCGAAACGCGCCGAGAAGCCGCTGGCCGCAAGCCAGATCGCGAAATAGGAAATACTCCGCCCGTGTGAGGGTAAAAACCATCGCCGCCGTCCTGGCCTCGGCCGCGATCTTGGTCGCCCTCGCGCTGCCGACCGGAGCGGCCGCGAAGCCGGGGTACTTCAAAGTCGCGGGTGACTCTTCCGAGGTCGTCCAGCTGAAGGCGCCGAGCGGCTACAGGTTCGTGCTGCAGGTGTTCGACCGGCGCGCCGACGTCTCTTTCAGCAAGATCGCCCACCAAGGCGGGTTGCAATCGCTCACGTACTCCCTGCGACGGCGGATCGCGCCCGGCCCCGACATCCACTTCCGCCTCGGCTTGCACGGCAAGGTCGACCTACGCTTCGTCCCCGGCAAGCGAGAAGCGCGCAGGCTGCCCGGCTGCACGGGTGGGCCATCGATCACCGAAAGCGGATATTTCGTCGGCACGATCCACATCCGCGGACAGCACGGCCTCGGCGCCATCGACGTCCACCGGACGGCCGGCGTGGTCGCGAAGGAGCCGCCGCTGGTCTGCCGCCGGGTGAAGCCGAAAAATGGATCGGTGACGGTCGGGGTGACGGCGTATGGGGGCGGTCGCCCCTCGGTGCCGGAAGGGGCGCTCGAGCTGATCGCGGGCGCGCCGAGCAACCACATCCGGTTCGAAGCCCTGCGCGTCGAGGAGCCCGAAGCCATCGGGGCGAAGCCGTTCCTGACCTTCAACGCCTCGATCGTCCGGCGGCAAGGTGATGTCACGATGGTCAGCTCTGCCGATGCGAGCGGCCTCGGCCACGGGTTCGTCAGCCCGGAGCGGGACGAACCGCTGAGCGCCGCGAAGGTCTCTCCTCCGGCGCCGTTCTCGGGGTCGGCAACCTTCCAGATGACCTCGCCGAAGCGAGGCGAATGGAGCGGCGACCTGGCGGTCGAGCTTCCCGGCTACGGGCGCGTGCCGCTCACCGGGCCGAAGTTCCACGCCGGGCTGTGCGAAACCGAAGCCTGCACGCCGACGCTGCCGAAATCGCTCCACCCGCGTACCGGCCCGCCGTCCGAAAACGACGGGCCCGGCGAATTCACCGGCAACTTCTTCGGCGAATAAGGCCGGCGACCAAGCCGCCGGCGCGGGGCCTGACTAGCTGAGCGGCTCCCACTCCCACGCCTTGGCCGAGGCCAGCGCCCGGTCGTCGACGTGGCGGCGGAAGTCGGCGAGCTCCTCCTCGTCGATCGCGTAGACGTGCTCGGGGCCGGGGAAGGAGCCGCCGCGGACCTCGTCGGCGTAGCGGCCCACCGCCTCGACCATCGACGCGTGGACGTCGCCGTACTGCTTGACGAACTTCGCCATGTGGCCGGTGGTGATGCCGAGCAGGTCGTGGAAGACGAGCACCTGGCCGGAGGTAGCCGGGCCGGCGCCGATGCCGATCGTGACGATCTCCAGGCGTTCGGCGATCGTCGTCGCGATCTCCGCCGGGACCGCCTCGAAGACGACCGCGAAGCAGCCCGCCCGCTCCAGCGCGACAGCGTCTTCGTGCATCTGGATCGCCGCCCGCGCCGACTTGCCCTGGGCTTTGTAGCCACCCAGGGCGGTCGCGGTCTGCGGGGTGAGGCCGAGGTGTCCCATCACGGGAATGCCGGCCGCGACGATCGCCCGGGCGCGCTGCACCGAGACGCCGCCTGCCTCCAGCTTCACCGCCTGGCAGCCGGTCTCCTTGATCAGTCGCTGGGCCATCGTCACCGCCAGCTCGTCGCTCGCCTCGTAGCTGCCCATCGGCATGTCGCCGATCATCAGCGGTGTGCGCAGCCCGCGTCGCACCGCTTTGCCGAGCACGATCATCTCCTCCATCGAGACCAGGTCGGTGCGGTCGTAGCCGAGCACCACGTTGGCGGCCGAGTCGCCGACCAGGACGAGGTCTACCCCGGCCGCCTCGGCGACCGTCGCCGAGGGGTAGTCGTAGGCGGTGACCATTACGATCGGTTCGCCGTTCTCCTTCATCTCCTGAAGGCGCGGCAAGGTGACCGCGACGCGGTCGGCCTGGGGAACGGTGTGGGAACGGACTCCTGAGCTCATGCGACCAACACCTCCGGGCGATCGTCGATTGCAAGGGGTTTGTTGTCGGCGTCGACGTGGACGACGACCGGCGCGTAGCGCTCCAGGTCGGCCTCGTCGTAGGCACCGAAAGAGGCGACGATGATCTTGTGGCCGGGCTCGACCAGGCGGGCGGCGGCGCCGTTGACCTGCATCGCGCCGGAGCCGGGCTCTCCCTCGATCACGTAGGTGACGAAGCGCTCGCCGTTGTCGACGTCCCAGACGTGGACCTGCTCGTTGGTGAGAAGGTCGGCGCCGGCCATCAGCTCGGTGTCGATCGTGATCGAGCCGATGTAGTCGACGTCGCAGTCGGTCACCGTCGCGCGGTGGATCTTCGACTTCAGCATCTGCCTCTGCACGTTTCAGATCTCCCTGGTGGTTGGTTCTTGGTCCGGAACTCAGCCGACGGGCGGCTCGATGACGACGTTGTCGATCAGGCGGGCGCCGCCGACGCGGGCGGCGACGGCGACGAGGATCGGGCGGTCGGTCAGCCCTTCGACCGGCTCCAAGGTCTCGGCGTCGCGGGCCTCCAGGTACTCGGGCTCGATCGCCGCCGCGGCGAGCTCCAGCCGCGCCGCGGCGAGGCCGGCGTCGAGCGAGTCGAGGACGAGCGCCTGCTGCTCGCAGGCGGCGAGGGCGCGCGAGAGGGCAACGGCACGATTGCGGTCCTCGTCCTCGAGGTAGACGTTGCGGCTGCTCATCGCCAGGCCGTCGGGCTCGCGCACGGTCGGCATCACCCGGACCTCGAGCGGGAAGTCGAGGTCGCGCACCATCCGCTTGATCACGGCCGCCTGCTGCGCATCCTTCTGGCCGAAGTAGGCGACGTCGGGGCCGACGATGTTGAAGAGCTTGG
>Ga0164242_10003118_pt1 | contig 19006 bp, 12 predicted proteins | sample OricomgcompostMG_FD_108783 | JGI IMG/M metagenome (GOLD analysis project Ga0164242, IMG submission 108783) | Miracle-Growth compost microbial communities from Emeryville, California, USA - Original compost - Miracle growth compost (MG) ... | reverse complement strand
GGTGCCGGAGGCGGGATTTGAACCCGCACGCCCTTGCGAGCAAAGCATTTTGAGTGCTCCGTGTCTGCCGTTCCACCACTCCGGCGAGAGTGCGGGGCAAGCATACGTGAGACCCCGCGACCGGCTCCAATCGGTGGTGCACCAGACCCAGCAGCCCGGACCGAGTCGACCGCAGATCAAGCCACCGGTCGCGGAGGCGACGACAAGAACGGCGCCGATGTTCGCAAGCCCGCGAGCGTCACATCGGCGCCGTTCTGCGAGGAACCGGAGCAGAGAGCTCAGTGGTAGGCGGGAGCGACCTTGTTCCTGGCGTCGCCCATGCGGTGCACGCGCAACGCGTTGGTCGAGCCGGGGATCCCGGGCGGCGAACCGGCCACGATGACGACGACGTCACCCTCCTTGGCACGGCCTTCGCCGAGCAGGGTTTCGTCGACCTGCATCGCCATCATGTCGGTGTGCTTCACCTGCGGCACCAGATAGGTCTCGACGCCCCACACCATCGCCAGCTGGCACCGGGTCGACTCCTCCGGTGTGAAGGCCAGCATCGGCCGGGCGCTGCGCAGCCGTGCCATTCGCTTGGCGGAGTCCCCGGACTCGGTGAAGGTCACCAGGTAGCGCACGTCCAGCAGGTCGCCCACCTCCGCGGCCGCGGCGGTCACCGCACCGCCCTTGGTGTGCGGTCGCGTGCCGAGCGGCGGGACCCGGTCCAGACCGTGCTCCTCGGTGCTGTCGATGATGCGGGCCATGGTCTGCACCGCCTCGATCGGCCAGGCACCGACGCTGGTCTCACCGGACAGCATGATGGCGTCGGCGCCATCGAGCACCGCGTTGGCACAGTCACTGGCCTCGGCCCGGGTCGGCCGGGAGTTCTCGATCATCGACTCCAACACCTGGGTCGCCACGATCACCGGCTTGGCGTTGCGCCGGCAGATCTCGATCGCGACCTTCTGGACGATCGGCACCTCCTCCAGCGGAAGCTCCACGCCAAGGTCGCCACGCGCCACCATCACGCCGTCGAACGCGTCGATGATCGCCTCGAGATTGTCGACGGCCTGCGGCTTCTCGACCTTCGCAATCACCGGGACGCGACGGCCCTCCTCGTCCATGATCTCGTGCGCCCGGCGTATGTCGGCGGCGTCGCGCACGAACGACAGCGCGATGACGTCGGCGCCCAACTGCAGCGCCCAGCGCAGATCCGCCTCGTCCTTCTCCGAAAGAGCAGGCACGCTGACGGCAACGCCCGGCAGATTGATGCCCTTGTTGTTGGAGACAGTGCCGCCCTCGACCACCTCGGTGCGCACGTCGGTGTCGGTGACCTCCGTCGCGCGCAGACTGACCTTCCCGTCATCGATCAGCAACCGGTCGCCGGGCTTCACATCTGCGGGCAATCCCTTGAAGGTAGTGGAAACTCGGCTCTGATCGCCTTGTATGTCGTCCACCGTGATGGTGAACTCGTCGCCGTTCGCCAACGAGATCGGGCCGTCGGCGAACCGGCCGGTGCGGATCTTCGGGCCCTGCAGGTCGCACATCACGCAGACGGCGCGACCGGAATCCTTCGACGCTGCACGGATCGCCCGGTAGACCTTCTCGTGGTCCTCGTAGGCACCGTGTGAGAGGTTCAGCCGCGCGACATCCATGCCGGCGTCGACGAGCGCGCGTACTTTCTCCGGAGCGGAAGTGGCAGGTCCAAGGGTGGCAACGATTTTGGCTCGACGCATGCTTCAACCTTAGTGAGCCGGATGTATGGCGGGCACATCGTCCCGCCATACGTCCGGCATGCGAGAGGGGATCAGACGGCGAGCGGCCGGTCGGTCGGCGCGATCGGCGACGGGAGGTCGGAGTGACCACCGGAGAGGAACGCGTCGACGCCGTGAGCGGCGGCACGTCCCTCCGCGATCGCCCACACGATCAGCGACTGGCCACGCCCGGCGTCACCGGCGACGAACACGCCCGGCACCGACGACATGAAGTTGCCGTCACGCCGCACGTTGGAGCGCTCGTCGAGCTCCACCCCGAGCTCATCCACCAAGCCCTGGGTGAACGGGCCCAGGAAGCCCATGGCGAGCAGCACGAGGTCGGCCTTGAGCTCACGCTCGGTACCTTCGACCTCTTCGAATCCGTTTGCGCCGGAACGCACTTCGGTGATCCGCAGCGCGCGCAGCTTGCCGTTGCCGTCGTCGACAGCCTCCTTGGTGCTGATCGAGTAGACACGCTCACCACCCTCTTCGTGGGCACTGGCGACCCGGAAGATCATCGGGTAGGTCGGCCACGGGTGCTGCTCGGAACGCTCGTCACCGGGGCGCGGCATGATCTCCAGGGAGGTCACGGACGCCGCACCCTGTCGGTGCGATGTGCCGATGCAGTCGGCGCCGGTGTCACCGCCACCGATCACGACGACGTGCTTGCCCTCCGCGGTCACCTGGTCCTGGACCTTCTCACCGAGCGCGACCCGGTTGGCCGGCGGCAGGAAGTCCATGGCCTGGACGAAGCCGTCCAGCTCCCGGCCCTGCACCGGCAGGTCACGCGGCACCGTGGCGCCGATGGCCACCACGACGGCGTCATACCGCTCGCGCAGTTGCGCCCACGTGATGTCCTTGCCGACCTCGGTGTTGCAGCGGAAGCGGGTGCCCTCGGCGACCATCTGCTCAATGCGGCGGTCGACGATCGCCTTCTCCATCTTGAACTCGGGGATCCCGTAACGCAGCAATCCGCCTGGCTTGTCTGCGCGTTCGAAGACGGCGACCGTGTGGCCGGCCCGGGTCAGCTGCTGGGCGGCAGCCAGCCCGGCCGGGCCGGAGCCCACGACGGCGACGGTGCGACCGGTCAGGCGGTCCGGCGGCAACGGCTCGACCGTGCCGCGCTCGAACGCCTGCTCCACCGTTGTCAGCTCGATCTGCTTGATCGTCACCGCCGGCTGGTTGATGCCGAGGACGCACGCTGTCTCACACGGCGCCGGGCACAGCCGGCCGGTGAACTCGGGGAAGTTGTTCGTGGCGTGCAGCCGCTCGATCGCATCACCCCAATCCCCGCGCCAGGCAAGGGTGTTCCACTCCGGGATCAGGTTGCCCAGCGGGCAGCCGGAGTGGCAGAAGGGTATGCCGCAGTCCATGCACCGGCTCGCCTGCTGCTGGAGGTCGGAGAGCTGCTGCTCCTCATAGACCTCTTTCCAGTCCTTGATCCGCACTGGGACCGGCCGCCGCTCCGGGAGGCTGCGCTCCCGCACCTTCAGAAAACCACGCTGGTCAGCCACGGGAAACCTCCATGATGCGCTCCCAGACGACGTCGCCGTCCGGATCGAGTCCTTCGTCCGCTGCCTGTGCCCGCACATCGAGCACCTGCTGGTAGGCGCGCGGCAGCACCAGTGAGAAGCGCTCCGCGCTGACCGGCCACTGCGCGAGCAACCTTGACGCCACAGCGGAATCGGTCCATTCGACGTGTTTCTCGAGCAGGTCGTGCACGACGGTCAGGTCCTCCTCCCGCAGCGGGCTGACGTCGACCAGCTCCCGGTTGACCAGCTCCTGGTCGAGGTCGAGGACGTAGGCGACACCGCCCGACATACCCGCTCCGAGGTTGCGGCCGGTCGGGCCGAGGATCACCGCACGCCCGCCGGTCATGTATTCCAGACCGTGGTCGCCGACGCCCTCCACCACCGCGGTCGCACCGGAGTTGCGCACGCAGAAGCGTTCTCCGACGATGCCGCGCAGGAACAGCTCACCCTTGGTCGCGCCATAGCCGATTACGTTGCCGGCGACGACGTTCTGCTCCGCGACCAGCGAGGCGTCCCGCAGCGGCCGGACAACGACGCGGCCACCCGAAAGCCCCTTGCCCACATAGTCGTTCGCCTCTCCGAAGAGACGCAACGTGATGCCCTTGGGCAGGAATGCGCCCAGCGACTGGCCGGCCGCACCGGTCAGCGTCACGTCGATCGTCTGGTCGGGCAACCCGTCCGGGTAGCGCTTGGTCACCTCGTGACCGAGCATCGTCCCGACCGTGCGGTTGACGTTGGCCACCGGCAACTCGATGCGCACCGGGGAACGGTCCTCCAACGCATCACGGCTCATCGTGATCAGTTGCTGATCGAGTGCCTTGGCCAGACCGTGGTCCTGCGGGACGACGTGCCGGCGGGGGGTGCCCGGCGGCAGTTCGACGTCGGCGAGGATCGGCGACAGGTCCAGCCCGGCGGCCTTCCAGTGGTTGATCGCACGCTCGGCGTCGATCGCACCGACCTGGCCGACGGCCTCGTCGATGCTGCGGAAGCCCAACTGTGCCAACAGTTCCCGGACCTCTTCGGCGATGTACTCGAAGAAGGTCTCGACGAACTCCGGCTTGCCGGTGAAGCGGGCGCGCAGCTCAGGGTTCTGGGTTGCCACGCCGACCGGGCAGGTGTCGAGGTGACACACGCGCATCATGATGCAGCCGCTCACGACCAGCGGTGCGGTCGCGAACCCGAACTCTTCGGCCCCGAGCAACGCGGCGATGACGACGTCACGGCCGGTCTTCAGCTGGCCGTCGGTCTGCACGACGATGCGGTCACGCAAACCGTTGAGCAGCAACGTCTGCTGTGTCTCGGCCAGACCCAGTTCCCAGGGCCCGCCGGCGTGCTTCAGCGAGGTGAGCGGGGCCGCACCGGTGCCGCCGTCGTGACCGGAGATGAGCACGACGTCCGCGTGCGCCTTCGACACCCCGGCCGCCACGGTGCCCACACCGACCTCGGAGACCAGTTTGACGTGGACCCGGGCGGACGGGTTGGCGTTCTTCAGGTCGTGGATCAGCTGGGCGAGGTCCTCGATCGAGTAGATGTCGTGATGCGGCGGCGGCGAGATGAGACCCACACCCGGTGTCGAGTGCCGCGTGTTCGCGACCCACGGGTAGACCTTCTGCCCGGGAAGCTGACCGCCCTCCCCCGGCTTGGCACCCTGCGCCATCTTGATCTGGATGTCGTCCGCCTGGGTCAGGTAGACCGAGGTCACACCGAACCGACCGGATGCGACCTGCTTGATCGCCGAACGGCGCTCCGGGTCCAGCAGCCGGTCCAGGTCCTCGCCACCCTCACCGGTGTTGGAACGGGCACCGAGGCGGTTCATCGCGACCGCCAGCGTCTCGTGCGCCTCCTTGCTGATCGAGCCGTAGCTCATCGCGCCGGTCGAGAAACGCTTGACGATCTCGCTGACCGGCTCGACCTCCTCGATCGGGATGCTCGGCCGGGTCTGCTTGAAGGTGAACAACCCCCGCAGGGTCATCAGCCGCTCGGCCTGGTCGTCGACCCGCTGGGTGTACTGCTTGAAGATGTCGTAGCGCCGCGACCGGGTCGAGTGCTGCAACCGGAACACGGTCTCGGGGTCGAACAGGTGCGGTGGCCCCTCGCGGCGCCACTGGTATTCACCACCGATGTCCAGGGTCCGGTGCGACAACTGCTGGCCGTTCTTGGGGTATGCCGTCTGGTGCCGCTCGGCGATCTCCTTGGCGATCGCGTCCAGCCCGATGCCGCCGAGGCGGGAGACCGTGCCGGTGAAGTACTCGTCGATGACCTCCTGCGACAGGCCGAGCGCCTCGAACACCTGGGCGCCGCGGTATGACGCGACGGTGGAGATGCCCATCTTGGACATGACCTTGAGCACGCCCTTGCCCAGTGCCTTGATGAGGTTCTTGACCGCCTGCTCCGGCGTGACCCCGGTCACGAGACCACGGCGAACCAGGTCCTCCACGGATTCCATTGCCAGGTAAGGGTTCACGGCCGCGGCGCCATACCCGATCAGCAGCGCGACATGGTGCACCTCGCGGACATCGCCCGCCTCGACGAGCAGGCCGACCTGGGTGCGGGTCTTCTCCCGCACCAGGTGGTGGTGCACCGCCGCGGTGAGCAGCAGCGACGGGATGGGCGCGAAGGCCGCGGTGCTCTCCCGGTCGGACAGCACCACGAAGCGGTGGCCCTCCGCGATCGCCTGGGAAACCTCCGCACAGATGCCCTTGAGCCGCGAGCGCAGCGCGCTGGTGCCGCCGGCCACGCGGTAGGTGCCCCGGATGACGTACGCCTGGTACCCGGGAAATTCGCCGTTGTTGTTGAGGTTGACGAGCTTGGCCAGTTCGTCGTTGTCGATGACCGGGAAGTCCAGCTCGACCTGGCGCGCGTGCTGCGGGCCGACGTCGAGGGCATTGTGCTCGGGCCCCATCAGGGTGCCGAGCGAGGTCACCAGCTCCTCCCGGATCGCGTCCAGCGGCGGGTTGGTGACCTGCGCGAACAGCTGGCTGAAGTAGTCGAACAACAGCCGCGGCCGGTCGGACAGGACCGCGACCGGTGTGTCGGTGCCCATGGCGCCCAGTGCCTCACCACCGGAGGTGGCCATCGGGGTCAGCAGGATCCGCAGCTCCTCGTGCGTGTAGCCGAAAGTCTGCTGGCGGCGCACCACCGATGCCGGGGTGTGCCAGACGTGCTCCCGCTCCGGTCGCTCGGACAACTTGATGATGCCCGCGTGCAGCCAGTCCTCGTAGGGGTGCTCGGCCGCGAGGTCGCGTTTGACCTCGTCGTCGCTGATGATGCGCCCCTGCGCGGTGTCGACCAGGAACATGCGACCGGGCTGCAGGCGGCCCTTGCGGACCACGTGTGCCGGGTCGAGGTCGAGCACACCGGCCTCTGATGCGAGCACGACCAGGCCGTCGTCGGTGACGGCGTAGCGGCCGGGCCGCAGACCGTTGCGGTCCAGCACCGCCCCGATCAGGGTGCCGTCGGTGAACGCGACACAGGCGGGGCCGTCCCACGGCTCCATGATCGCCGAGTGGTACTCGTAGAACGCCCGTCGAGCCGGATCCATCGTGGCGTGGTTCTCCCAAGCCTCGGGAATCATCATCAACACGGCGTGCGGCAGGCTGCGACCGCCCAGGTGGAGCAGTTCCAGCACTTCGTCGAAGCTGGCCGAGTCCGACCCGGACTCGGTGCAGATCGGGAAGAGTCGTTCGATGTCGCCGCCGAAAACGTCACTGCGGAGGGTGGATTCGCGGGCGCGCATCCAGTTCCGGTTGCCGCGCACGGTGTTGATCTCACCGTTGTGCGCGATCAGCCGGTAGGGGTGCGACAGCGGCCAGGACGGGAAGGTGTTGGTCGAGAAGCGGGAGTGGACCAGCGCCAGCTCGGTCGCGAACCGTCGATCGGACAGGTCCGGGTAGAACGGCTCCAGCTGGCCTGTGGTCAGCATGCCCTTGTAGACGATGGTGCGTCCGGACAGGGAGGGGAAGTAGATCTCCCGCTCGGCCTCGATCCGCTTGCGCAGTGCGTAGGCCTTGCGGTCCAGCGCGATGCCGGACAACTCGCCGTCGGCGGCTGCGACGAACACCTGACGGAAAACCGGCATGACCGCACGCGCGGAGTCCCCGACCAGCGAGGGGTCGGTGGGCACGTCGCGCCACCCGACGATCCGCAGGCCCTCCTCGGCCGCGATCTGGGCGATCCGCTCACCGATGTACCACTGCTCGTCGGCGTCGGTGGGCAGGAAGGCGATGCCGACGGCATACGTGCCCTTGGCGGGCAATTCGAAATCACAGACCTCGCGGAAGAACTCGTCCGGGATCTGGGTGAGGATCCCCGCCCCGTCGCCGACGCACGGGTCGGCGCCGGTGGCCCCGCGGTGTTCCAGGTTGCGCAGCGCCGTCAGCGCGTGGTCGATGATGTCGTGGCCAGCAGTGCCACGCATCGTGGCCACCATCGCCACACCGCACGCGTCGTGCTCATGGATCGGGTTGTAAAGACCCTGTGCCGCCGGAACCGCGGAAAAACTTCCCTGCGCCGTCACGAACTCACCGTCCAGTCGTCAGGAACGGCCTCAAGGAAGCGCCGTTCAGATGAGATAACCGAACCTTGTGCGGACGACGCTGGCCACCAAGGCCCTGACAGGATAGCGGGCCACCCTGATGCTCACAAAGTGGACCCGTCTATCTCATTAGTTGAGACATCCGGTCAGCGCCATCTGTTGCCCAGGGCGCGGATGTCCGCCTTGATCCGGGCGTTCTCTCGTTGCAGACCTCGACGCGCGAGCCGCTGCTCGCGCTGCCGGAAACGTTCGAAGCCCGCCGTCGCCCGCACAACACGTTCCGCCTCGTCCACCGCGGTGATGGTCGAAATGGCCGGAGCATGGTCCACCTGTGTCATCAGCCGGTCCAAGGGCGCGTCGGTGCGGTGTCGGTCGTCGGCATATATGTGTTGCAGGCCGTTGGCGTCCAGGAAGTCGATGTAGTGGTCGAACCGCTCAGGCTGCAGCTTCTCCACGAGGCTGAAGTCGGTTCGTTCGAGCAGGTCCGCCAACCGCTCTCCGTGCTGCCACTCGTCCGGACCGACGGACGGCAGGCCGTGGTATGCCGACAGCTCGCGCATCCGGGCATCGCTGGCCAGCGTCAGGCTCGGGGTGCCGTTGATGGTGGCGACCACATTGCCGTGCAGCCGCGCACCGACGCTGACCGAGACCCCTTGCATGTAGTCGAACCAGCTCTGGGCGTTCAGGAAGAACTTGACCCTGCCTTCTCGGTAGAACTTGGAGCCGATGTCCTTCGGGAAGCCGCTGGGTCCGTCCTTCAACTCACCCATGCCGAAGTAGTTGAGCAGCATCTCTTTGTAGTTCTGCGGGATGAAGTAGTAGTTCGGGTAGTCCTGCGCGACCTGGGTGAGGAACGCCATCGCATCCGGTGAGGCGACGACCCCGGCATTCAGCGAGACCAGCGACTCCGGCGTCAGCGTCACATCCCGCAGTTTGAGCGTCCTGCCGAATGCATACATCGACGGGCATCCGATCACCGTGAAGTCACGGTCGGGCCGGAAGCCGAGATGCTCGAGGTAATCGGCCGTGAGCTGGCCACGCAGCCCGAGCATCGCCGAATTCTTCAGCACCGCGGACACGAAGGACTTGACTGCGTCGTCGAACGTGAAGCCCTGCCGCACGTCGTACTCGTATGGCGCTCGCAGGCCGACACCGGTGACGATGACCGGGATCGTCAGCTTCTCGATCAGCTTGGCGTAGTTGGTGAGGTTGGTGACGAAGTCGTCCCGGAACGCGTCAGCCAACGGCAGGATGTAGAGGTCGTACTTCTCGTTGATCTGCGCCGCGCGCCCCGGACCGGTGGCGTAATTGTCCACCTCGAACTCGACACCGTCGGTCAGCAGCGTCCGGACGACGCTGAACTGATAGATCAGGTTGCCGATGTTCGAACCGAACTTGTCGCTCTCCAGCAGGTCGAGAGCCGTGTAGTCGTCCTGCGGAAGCATCCCGCCCCGCATCAAAATCTTCACTCGTGCTGACCTAACTGTGTTCGTTGTTGCTGCCGGCCCACCGGGTGCGGACCCGGTTGTTCACGCTGCGATAGCCGGTACGGACGAATGCACGGCCCAGCAGGGCGGCCTTGCGCGGCATCGATGTCTTGCCCTTGGGCTCGACCCGCAGGTTGTAGTTGACCCGCACCCACTCCGTGCTGCGGGCGAGGGTCATTGGCATGGACTGTGTCCGGGTGCTGAAGCTCTCACCGCGCAGGTGGGCCTTCAGATCCGATCGCGTCATGCCCGGCGCGAACTCGACCTCCTCAGCCCCGACGCCGACGGCGTCCTTGAGCGGTGCGAGGTTCTGGATGAACACCTTCTCCTTGGGGTGGCGACCGCGGTAGCGGAAGCCACTGCGGAACGCCCCACGCACCAGCCGGTCATGGTCGAGCACCGGGAGCCGGGCGAAGCGCCGCGCGAACTCCGGCAGCAGCTCCTCCATGGCGTCGAACAACTGGACCTGGTACGACCGCGGCTGCGTGACGGCTTTGATCTCACCGTCCAGCTCCTCGTAGCCGAGGGTGGTGCTCTGCGGGTGGTTGGCGAACACCGCCTCCACGAAGATCATCGAATAGGTCGCGTTCGTGAACGTGTGACGCACCGAATGCCCCTCGGACGGGCGCACCGCACGCGCATAGTAGAACGGGGTGTCGATGGGGCGGCCGGCAGCTTCCACCATCAGGCGGGCCAGGCAGTCCTGGGTGTAACCACTGCCCCAGTACTCGATGAACGCGAGGGGCTCGTCGAAGTCGATCTCCTGCTGCAGGTATCGGACCGCGAGATCGCGCTCGGAGGCCGCAGTCCGCAGCAGGTGGTCACGGAACGCCGCGGATCCGGACAATGCGGCCAGAACCGTCTCACGCGTCGCCTCGTCGGCCAGATCGGCATCGCTCAACCCCTGGAACTCGGGGAACATCTGGTGGAACCGGTCAGTGGTCAACCGTGCGCTGGACAGCAGCGCATCCACGGTCCTGGCGTGGAAGAAGTCACCGTGCGGCTGGAACAGGTCGGTGTCCAGTTCCTCGATCTGCGATGCCAGCCGCCACGCGGTGCGCGAGCCGTAGATATACCGCGTGCGCAGGTCGAGCCCACGCTCGGCGATCAGCACGTCGGCGATGCGCTTGAGGTGGTGCCCGTCACGGGACACGAAGTAGACCGTCCGGTAGCCGCGGCGGATCGCATCGGACAGCGCCCAGTCGACATACGGCACCAGATAGGCGGCCACGTGGTTGAACGCGAACTGTTCGTGCGAGGACCAGGTGATCTCGCCCTGGTCGTTCTCGTGCTCGCGGCGGAAGTCACGCAGCATCCCGGCGTAGAGGTGACCCTCCCACGACAGGAAGTCACGCATGATTTCGGTCTCGAACCTGTTGAACTCGGTGCGTGGAACCCGGTCGGGGATGATGGCCATCGACTCGGCGGCCCGGACATCGCCTGCGGGCGAGTCGCCGTGGTGGACCCACTCGGCGAAGTCGTAGCCGACCTCGCGGTAGACCTTGAGGTAGAGCGACTTGGTCGTCTTCTGCTCGCGCGTGTCCGACGAGAGGTAGAGCGGGTAGTTCAGCAGCCGCGGGTCGGCGCGCTCCAGCAGGGCCGTCACCGCCGCGCGGGGCAAATACATGTCGCTGATCAGGGCGACCGTCGCACCATCCCGGTGGAGTTGCTCGAGGCGTTCGATCATGGCGGTGTCCGGTACGACGCTCGCCAGCTCGCCCTCGATCTCCCATTCCTGCAACGCCGAGCTCTGCTCGGGGGTGAGCTCGAAGAGGGTGGCGAGTCGTTCGTGGATCTCCTCGAAGGTCACCTCGAGCAGCGCCTCCTGCACCAGGTTTCGCTGACGCCGGCGGCGATCGCGCGAGGCGGCCTCGGCCTGCTGCCGGATCTCCGGATACTGCTCGCGCAAGAAGGCGGGGAACGCGATCTCGCTGCTCTGGATCTTGTTGCGGACGTAGTGGAACACCGATCCCGGCGTCACGCCGCGGCGGTGGATGATCGTGTCGAAGACATCGAAGGTGTGCAGGGTCGGCAGGTCGAGGTCACGGATCTTGAACTTCAGCGCCGTGTCGACGATGTGGCCCAGGCTGTCCGGTGAGGAGTACCCCCAGAACGACTCCTCCAGGCGAGCCAGTTCGGTTGCATCGACCTCGTTGTCCTGCTCCAGCGCGCCGAGAAGCTCCTCGAACGACGTGGTGACCGTGCCACAGGACAGGTCGAGGTAGTCGAACTCCCCCGTGACGACATCGCTGCCGTTCTCGTCGAAGTCGAAGATGTACCGGACGAAGTTCTGGACCCCGGCGGCCAGGAGGTCGTAGAGGATCGACGAGTAGTCCATGATCGCCAGGTCGATCGTTGGGAAGATCTCGTAGATGTCCTCGGAGTTGTTCCAGAACATCAGGTGCGGGTGATGTCCGTAGGCCTCGCGCAACTGGGCGAAGTAACGATCCTTGCCCATGTGCGGGTGCATCTTGAGGATCAGCAGCGTGTTGGTGCGTTCGAGCTGCGCGACCAACCGGTCCATGTCAGGCAGTGCGCGGCGGAGGAAGTCGGGGGTGGAGGACCGGCGAGGTGTCGGCGCATAGACCGCGACCCGGGTGCCTTCGGGCAGACCGCGTCGCGCCAGGATGTCGTGGTCGAACGACGCGTAGCCGCCGACCTCCTTGGGGTAGATGTTCTGTGGATACCCGCCGCGGACGATCGTGTCGTCGTCGAGACCGATCTGCCGGACGAAGTGCTCCTCCATCATCTTGGAGGTCACCAGGAACAGCTGGTTGTCCCGGTAGAGCTTGTTGTACCGGATGTACTTCTTGGCGATGCGTTCTTCGAGGTAGCCCTTGTTCATGGCACGCTCGATGCCCTTGACGCCCACGCCGTGCCAGACGTTGAGGAAGACGGCGCCACGCAATTCGTCCGGGATGTACTCCTTGACCTGATTGACGACGTAGACGCCGGTCCGGGCCTGGAGCCTGGGTGCCTCAGGGTCCTTGAAGGTCACCGCCCGGTAACCAAGGCTGCGCACGTATGCCGCGGTCTGCTCCGTCTCGCACAGCCAGTACGCGGTGATGTCCGGACGAAACTTCTGCACGTAGATGAACAACCACTTCGGATTGCCCGAGAACGTATCCCCGCAATTGAACATCCACACGGATCGGCTCCGAACCGGCACTGGGTGGCCCCTTCCTGTTGTCGCACCACGCTCGCAGATCCTTGGTCCGGGCCGAGGGCATGTCGCCGGACACCGGCGATATGGGCGAGCAGACCGACGAGACTCTCCTCCCTCGCCCATCCAGGCGGTCAGGCTAGCAAACGTTGGAGCCCGGCCACTCTCGGTTCACCGGCGATTCGCCAGAATCGTGTGGTATATCCACCGTTCACACCACGGGCCAGCGACCGTTGCGCCCCATCCGCCACACCGCCGACCAGGACAGTTTGCCGCGCTGCTCCCCCGGTGCCCACGGGTCGCTCTTCCAGCCGTCCCGCCAGCCGGCCAGCCACGGGCGGAGCGTGGCGGGCTCCTTCCGGGAGCGCACCAGCTGTACGGCGCTCCAGCTGCCGACATACGCCCAGCTGACCGGCCAGGGCAGGTTGCGACGAGCCAGCCAGACCCGGTTGCGAGCGTTCTTCATGTAGTAGTCGTCGTGCCGGCGGGGGTCGATCACCGGGTGCCCGGCACGCAGGTGACCCAGGTAGACGACCCTGCTGCCCGCCGCCCACACGCGCCACGCCAACTCGATCCCCTCGTGGGCGTAGAAGAACGACGCCGGCCACCCCAGGGTCTGCTCGAACACCGCACGGCGGATGGCGACCGCCATCTCCACCACGGAGAAGATGTTCGAGGAGTGACGGGGGCTGCCCTTGCGCAGCCGTGGGATCCATCGGGTGGGGAGCTCGTCGGCCGCCGGGTCCTCGATCCGTGGCTGGATCATGCCGATCGTCGGATCGGCGGCGAACTCGGCGGCACACGCGGCGAGGAAGTCGTCGTCCGGGAGCCAGGCGTCGTCATCGAGGAAGAACAGCAGGTCACCGCCGACCCGCCCGACACCCGCGTTGCGGCCGGCCGGGATGCCGACGTTCTCCGGCAGGGCGTGCGCCTTCACCCCGTCGGGCAGGTCCACCGGCTGCCAGCCGTTGCCCACGACGACGATGTCCAGGTCGACGCCGGTCTGGCGCAACAGCGAGTCCAACCCACGACGGAACTCGTCCGGCCGGGTGCCCTGGGTGAGCACCACGACCCCGAAACTGGGGACGTCGGCGTTCATGGGAATCAGTCTTCCGTGGAGTCGTCGGTGGCGCCGGTGTGCTCCGACCCGCTCGACTCGGCACGTGCGCTCGCGGTGGCTGAGTCGTCGGACACCTCGTCGCGGCTCGACTCATCGTCCTGCGGTGCGTCGACCTCCGCTGCCCGTCCCTGTGCCGTCGTGGGGACCGGCTCGTACTCACCGTTGGGATGTCGCCGCGCACACATCACGTACCCGACGGCACCGAGGACGAAGACGATCAGGCACACCCACACATTGACCCGCTGACCGAGGATGTGGTTGGCGGGGTCGTCCCGCATCAGCTCCATCCAGATCCTGCCGCAGGGGTAGAGCGCGACGTACAGGAAGAAGGAGCGCCCCCGCCCGAGCCGGTAGCGCCGGTCGAGCAGCACGATGATCAGCGCGATCACCAGGCAGAAGAGCGACTCGTAGAGGAAGGTGGGCTGGAAATAGCCCGCGACGATGGGGTGCCCGGCTGCGTCCTTGATCGCGTGCCCGGCGCTTTCGTCCCACTGGTAGACCTTCAGCCGCCACGGCAGATCGGTGGCCCGTCCGTGCAGCTCGTTGTTGAAGTAGTTGCCCCACCGGCCCAGCGCCTGCGCCATGATGACGCCAGGTGCGGCCGCATCGGCGAAGTCGAGGAAACGGACCCCCTGCCGACGGCAGCCCACGTACCCGCCGAGTGCGCCGAGCGCGATCGCGCCCCAGATGCCGAGCCCGCCGTGCCAGATCGCCAACGCGTCCCACGGGTTGCCGTTCTTGCCGAAGTAGGGCTGCCACGACGTGATGATGTTGTAGAGACGGCCACCGATGATGCCGGACGGGACCGCCCACCAGGCGATGTCGTAGATCACGTCGCGCCGGTATCCACGGTCGCCCAACCGGCGTGAGGTCACCCAGATCGCGAGGACGATGCCCGCCAGGATGCACAGTGCGTACATCCGGATCGGAAACGGTCCGACCCAGAAGACGCCCACCGTCGGGCTCGGGAAGTATGACGAGCCGGCGATCACCCGCGCACTCCGTCGGCGAGCGACGCGGCCTTGCGTGCCAGTGCCGTCAATCCCTCCTGCCGGTCGGCGGCGTTGACCAGGGTTGCCACGAGGGCGGAGCCGACGATCACGCCGTCGGCGTAACCCGCCACCTCGGCAGCCTGCTGCGCGGTCGAGACGCCCAGGCCCACGCAGATCGGGGTCTCGGTCACTGCGCGTGCACGCCCGACCAGGGTCGCCGCCTCACCACCGACCGTGTCACGCGCTCCGGTGACGCCCATGAGGGACGCGGCGTAGACGAAGCCCCGGCACGCGGCCGTGGTGCTGACGAGGCGTTCCGGGGTCGAGCTCGGTGCGATCAGGAAGACCCGGTCCAGGCCGTGCTCATCGCTGGCGGCGATCCAGTCCGCGGCCTCGTCGGGCACCAGGTCGGGGGTGATGAGGCCGGACGCACCGGCTCCCGCGAGGTCCCGCGCGAAGGCGTCGACGCCGTGACGCAGCACGGGGTTCCAGTAGGTCATCACCTCGCAGGACGCGCCCGCAGCGGCGACCGCCTCGGCCGCCCGGAAGACGTCCCGCACGTGCACGCCGGCCGCGAGCGCACCGGTCGCTGCGGTCTGGATGACCGGCCCGTCCATCAACGGGTCGGTGTAGGGCAGGCCGATCTCCACGATGTCGACCCCGTTGCGGACCATGGTCACCATCGCCTCGATGGAGGTGTCGACGTCGGGGTAGCCGACGGGGAGGTAGCCGATCAGTGCCGCGCGCTCTTCTGCTTTGGCCTTCGCGAGCGCGGCGGAGACCCCGCTGATGCCGGTGCTCATACCTGCGTGTCCCCCTCGTCCAGCAGACCGAACCATTTCGCTGCGGTGTGCACATCCTTGTCGCCGCGGCCGGAGAGGTTGACCAGCAAAAGGGCCTCCGGGCCGAGCTCGCGACCGATCTTCATCGCCCCGGCGACGGCGTGCGCGCTCTCGATCGCCGGGAGGATCCCCTCCGTCCTCGAGAGCGCTTCGAACGCGGTCATCGCCTCGGTGTCGGTGATCGGGTAGTACTCGGCACGGCCCGAGTCACGCAGGAACGCGTGCTCCGGGCCAACGCTTGGATAGTCCAAACCCGCTGACACCGAATGGGATTCGATGGTTTGGCCCTCTTCGTCCTGCAGCACGTAGGTGTAGGCGCCATGCAGGACCCCGGGGATCGCCTGGCCGCTGAACCGCGACGCGTGACGCCCGCTGTCCGGCCCGTCACCGCCACCCTCCAGGCCGATGAGCCGCACACCGCTGTCGTCGATGAACCGGTGGAAGATGCCCATCGCGTTCGAGCCGCCGCCGACGCAGGCGAGCACCGCGTCGGGAAGGCGACCGTATTCGTCGAGCATCTGGGCACGCGCCTCGACACCGATGACCCGGTGGAAGTCACGCACCATCTCCGGGAAGGGGTACGGGCCGGTCACTGTGCCGAGCACGTAGTGGGTGTGCGCCACATTGGCGACCCAGTCGCGGAACGCCTCGTTGACGGCGTCCTTGAGAGTGCGCGATCCGTGGTCGACGGCGACCACCTCGGCACCGAGCAGCCTCATGCGGGCAACGTTGAGCGCCTGGCGCTCGGTGTCGACGCGCCCCATGTAGACGGTGCAGTCCAGGCCCATCAGCGCCGCCGCGGTCGCGGTCGCGACACCGTGCTGACCGGCGCCGGTCTCGGCGATCACCCGGGTCTTGCCCATACGCTTGGTGAGCAGCGCCTGACCGAGCACATTGTTGATCTTGTGCGACCCGGTGTGGTTGAGGTCTTCGCGCTTGAGCACGACCTGCGCACCGCCGCAGTGCTCGTCGCCGAACCTGCGGGCGCGGGTGATGATGCTCGGCCGGCCCGTGTAGCTGCGCTGCAGCTCGGTCAACTCGCCGACGAACGCCGGGTCGGCCATCGCCTTGCCGCGGCGCTCGTCCAACTCCTCGAGGGCGGCCACCAGTGCCTCGGGCACATAGCGCCCGCCATACGCCCCGAAGCGACCGAGCGGTGGATTGGTCTGGGTCATCGGATCCCCTTGATCAGCTTGCCGACGGCGGCCTCCGGCTCGCCGCCGGTGACGAGCGCCTCGCCCACCAGCACCGCGCCGGCGCCCGCAGCCACGTAGTCGGCGACGTCCTCGGGGCCGCGTATGCCGGACTCGGCGACGCGCACCCGGTCTGCCGGCACGCGTGCCGCGAGGCGGGCGAAGACGCTGCGATCCACCTCGAGAGTCTTCAGGTTGCGCGCGTTGACACCGATCAGCTGGGCGTCGATCGCGAGGGCCCGGTCGATCTCGGCCTCGTCATGGGTCTCGACCAGCGCCGTCATCCCGAGCCCGGTCGCGTGCTGGTAGAAGTCGAGCAGTTGTGCGTCATCGAGGGCGGCGACGATGAGCAGAATGATGTCGGCGCCGTGTGCGCGGGCCTCGTCGAACTGGTAGTGCTCGATCATGAAGTCCTTGCGCAGCACCGGGATCGAGACGGCCGCGCGGACCGCGTCGAGGTCGTCGAGCGACCCGCTGAAACGCCGTGCCTCGGTCAGGACCGAGATCGCGGTCGCGCCGCCGCGCTGGTATGCCGACGCGAGGTGCGCAGGGTCCGGGATCGGCGCGAGGTCACCCTTGCTCGGGCTGCGTCGCTTGACCTCAGAGATGACCTTCACCGGGCCCGCAGCGCGGAAAGCCGCCAGCGCGTCCAGCGCGGGCGGCGCCTCCTCGGCCCGGCGGGCGATGTCCTGAGCCGACGTCGCGCGTCGACGTTCGGCGAGGTCCTCGCGGACCCCGACGATGATCTCGTCGAGGACCGTGGCCACCTAGGACGCCCGCTGCGCGTCGAGCTTCGCCTGCTCCTCGGCGGTGAGGGGCGGCGCGGTCGGCCGGTTGTGGTTGCCGAAGCCCATCTTGGCCAGGATCTTGCCGACGATGACACCGACGACGGCAAGCGCACCACCGGTGTAGTAGAGGGCGTGAATGCCCCAGGCCACTCCGACGCCCACGCAGATCGCCGCGACGAGCAAGAACGCCACAGTGGTCCAGCCGGCGACGCTGTGTCCGTGGTCCTCGTGGAATTCTTCGGCCATCAGCCGCTGCTCCTTCGATGAGTCGTTGAGAACGTCACCGATCATTCGGATCGGCGCCGTTCGTTGATTGTGTCAGACCCGTCCGGGAGGTCGGTCGGGTCCTCGCCATCCGAGAGCATGTCCCAGTCCGATCGGGTCCGGGCAGCGGTGGCGCCGGGGGCGTCATACCTGGTGGACAGGCCGGACCAGGTGCGTGCGCCGACGACCGCGAGCACGCCGGTGAGCACCAGGAGCACCGCGCCGAGCAACGCCACCCAGGGCCAGATCGTCAGACCGGCGTCGATGCTCCGGTCGCCGGTGTGCCCGGTCATGGTCGTCGCGACGTCTCCGAGGACGGAGGCGGGGTGGCGCACCGGAACGAGGATCACCACGACGCTGACCAGTCCGGCGAGGAGCGTGATCACCGACGCGATCCAGCGCGGGATCCGCCCGGTCGTCAGCGTCGCGATCACCGCGGCGGCGCCCACCAGCGCCGAGGCGAGCAACGCCGGCGCGGTCTTGCCGCCCGACGCCGTGGTGTGCGCGTGCTGCAGGACGGCGTCGGTCACCGAGCCGGACACCCAGGTGCGGGTGTTCGCGGCGATCATCAGGATCACCGCGAGCGCGCCGAGCAGCAGCACCGACCGCTTCGAGGTCATCGTCACCCGATTCCCCGCATCCCGCTGGCGATCACAACGGCCCGCAGCGCGGCGGCCGCCTTGGTGCGTGTCTCCTGGTATTCGTTCTCCGGCACCGAGTCGGCGACGATGCCGGCGCCCGCCTGCACGTAGGCGACCCGGTCCTTGACCAGCGCCGTCCGGATCGCGATCGCCATGTCGAGGTCACCGGCGAAGTCGAAATAACCGACCACCCCGCCGTACACCCCGCGGCGGATGCCTTCGAGCCGGTCGATGATCTGCATGGCGCGCGGCTTGGGCGCCCCGCTCAGCGTGCCGGCCGGGAAGGTCGCCACGAGCACGTCGTATGCCGAGCGGCCCTGGCTCAGCGTGCCGACGACCGTCGACTCCAGGTGCATGATGTGGCTGTAGCGGCGGATCTGCATGAACTCGACGGTGTCGACGGTGCCGGCGTCGCAAACCTTCTGCAGGTCGTTACGGGCCAGGTCGACCAGCATCAGGTGCTCGGCACGTTCCTTCGGGTCCTCGAAGAGCTCGTCGGCCAGGTCCTCGTCCTGCTCGGGGCTCTTGCCGCGCGGGCGCGAGCCGGCGATCGGGTGGGTGATGACCTGCTCCCCCGTCACCTTCACCAGTGCCTCCGGACTGGACCCGACGACGTCGTAGGTCGATCCGTCCGGGTGTGGCAGTCGCAGGAGGTACATGTAGGGACTCGGGTTGCCGGCACGCAGCGCCCGGTAGACATCGAGCGCGTCAGCG
>Ga0164242_10003117_pt1 | contig 19006 bp, 3 predicted proteins | sample OricomgcompostMG_FD_108783 | JGI IMG/M metagenome (GOLD analysis project Ga0164242, IMG submission 108783) | Miracle-Growth compost microbial communities from Emeryville, California, USA - Original compost - Miracle growth compost (MG) ... | reverse complement strand
GCAAATCCCATCAAAGCCGGTCTCAGTTCGGATTGGAGGCTGAAACTCGCCTCCATGAAGTCGGAATCGCTAGTAACGGTAGGTCAGCTATACTACCGTGAATACGTTCCCGGGTCTTGTACAAAATAAATGCGCCTGGCAGTGCATTGGACTAAGTGGTGCAAATCCACTCTCGTAGCTGCGAGCAGGGCATCTCCGGTAACGGAATGCCTGAAGGGCTCTATAATAGCGAACGGTAGTCTTTACAGTCGGTACGACCGACAAACGGTGCTTACGAGCTTGCAATCGTGTACACAAGTGAAGTAAGCAATAAAAACCGGTAAGGAATGCAGGAAACAGCCCAATGCATGACCCAGGGAGATCCTCGGTTCGAGTGTAATTTTGCCACGTAACGTGGCTGGAACCGAGGAAGTCAGCTGAGTTCATAGTACCTCTGTTATAATAAGAGGGAAGGAACGAACTTTATGCTGAATCCGCACTATGTCGTTGGTTTTGTCGATGGCGAAGGATGTTTTTCCGTCAGCCTGAACAAAAAACGGCGATAGGTTACCGGAAGTTCGACTCATTTTCGAGATTGAACTTCGGGAAGACGATGAACCGATTTTGCGCGAAATACAAAAGATGCTCGGTTGTGGTAACATATACCGCTTAGAGTACGAACGGTACGCTAAATGGCGGCCGCACGTTAAGCTCAAAGTTAGCAACTTCTCTGATATTTCTACCAAAATCATTCCATTCTTCCAGCGGTATCCACTGCAGGCTAAGAAGCGCTTGCAGTTCGAAACTTTCTGCCAAGTGGCGGATATGATTCGGACTAAAGGGCATCTGACCCCTGAAGGTATAGTAAAGATTCAAGCCTTAAAGCATAAAGACTCGCTAGGTGCGTTAGACGCGCACGCCTAGTGGGGAGCGCCGGAAATTACCCGAGCGCAATCACCGCCCGTCAAACCATGAAAGTCGGGGGTACCTGACGTGTGAGCATTGCCTCGCCCTAAGGTAAACCAGATGATTGGGGTTAAGTCGTAACAAGGTATCCGTACGGGAACGTGCGGATGGATTACCTCCTTTCTAGGGAGAAACTAAGCTTGGGTCTAGAGTAATCTGCCAAGACTTAGGTCGATGCTGGTAAGTTATAAATCAGTACTGATAACTTACTTTGCCACTTCGGTGGTCGGCACCATCAGTAAACTGAAACCTTTGGAATCTGACGTTGATTGCACTATTCAATCTTTAACGCTCCTCCCGGAGTACTAAAGTTTGAGCATTGCAGAAACGGCACTACTTGCGAGAAGTGCCGTTTTTGTTTGCTCTTGTTTTACAGAGGTTTTTTGGGTAAAATACACCGGTAGTTTTTGATTTGGGGCAATAGCTCAGTTGGCTAGAGCACCTGCTTTGCAAGCAGGGGGTCCGGGGTTCGAGTCCCCGTTGCTCCACCACTACAAGGAGGACCTTGTCCTCCGATGTCATGTTGAAATGAATTCATCATGACACCCCTCCTGCCTAAAGAGGGAGTGTATCAAATGGGGGCGCTCACTTCGGTTGGCGTCTCCACCAGGTACATTAGGGCGATTAGCTCAGCTGGCGCGGTTTACCGCCAAAGTTAGAAAGTGGCGCGTGCGCTCTAACCAGCTGACGACTGAAAGCCAGGTACTATATACATCACACAACGATTGTGGGCGATTAGCTCAGCTGGTTAGAGCGCGTCACTGATAATGACGAGGTCGGAGGTTCGAGTCCCTCATCGCCCACCAAGGAAAACACCGCAGTCGAAGACAGCTGCGGTGTTTTCTTTTTAGCCTTCGCGGGAAGTGTGGCGCCGGGCAAGCAGCAGGAGCAGCAGGGCAAGCAGCACGCCGGCTGTAAGCAGCACTGGGTCGATGTGGCTTTCGCCGTGGGATATCGAGGGGGTGGCAACATGGTGGGCGACCGGGTCAACCGTGGCGGCGCTGAGTACGGCCTGCGCCGGTACCGATGGTGCGCTGTCGCTACTACTACCGGTAGTGGCAGCGGCGGCGAAGCGGGCAAACTGGCGGTACGGCGTTGTCTGTGCGACAGTTTGGGTTAGCTGTTGCCCACCGCCGGTGGTCGGGTCTGCCGGCGATACTCCTGTCGGAGTGTCGGCCAGCAGGCCGAAGTTGCCGTGCCAGGTACCAAACACATTTATAAAGAGTATGCCGAACCAGTTGGCCAGAGAAATACTGCTGTTCTGTAAATTTAGGATGTTCACGGCGGTACTGGCGCGTCCGCTGGTGGCGTTGCCGGCGCTGATGTTGTTGGTCACGCTTGCATCACCGCTATGAGCGCTGACGTTTATATTGTTGACGATGCTCAAGTTCGTATCGCTCGTAAGTGAGCCGCCGCCGGGCAGGGTAGTGGCGGTAGTCATGTCGCCGCCGAACGCCGCGGCAGTGCTGCCGGCCGGTGCATTGTACAGCAAACCGACCCACTGTCCCTGGACGTTTACGAACACCAGCAGGACGTTGCTGCCGGCCAGCTGATTGTTTGTCAGGTCGAATATGGTTACATTGGTGCCGGCGCTACCTGTGGTGGCGTTGCCAGCGCTTATATTGCCGTCTACGGTGGCTTGACCGCTGGTCGCGCTGCTCGTCACGTTGTTGGTGATGGTGCCGGTGTTGGTGGTAGTGATGGTGCTGTCGCTGGGGGCGGTAGAGACGGGCAGGTTGGTGGCTAGCAGCTGGTCGAGTGTGTTGGCCGGCAGCAATATATCGCCGTTCAGGTTGCCGTTTATATTTATAGTGCCGACGAATGACTGGCCGCTCGCGACGATGCTGTTCATAAGATTCATTACGTTCACAACTGCTGTCGCGTTGCCGCTGGTGGCATCGCCAGCCTGCACATTGCCGGCGACGACCGCGTTGCCGCTGGTGGCATCGGCCGATATATCGTTCTGGACACTTGCGTTTACTTGGGTGGTAGCGAGCGTAGGGTCGGACTGTGTGCTACCGGTGGTGCTAGCCAATATGGTATTGGGGTCGAGCACGAAGTCGCCGTTCACGTCACCATCGATATTGGCGGTGAACGTCTTGGTGCCACTGCCGCCCAGTGAGCTGACCGTTTGGACGGCGTTCGTCTGGTTCACGACCGCTGTCGCATCGCCCGTGGTGGCGCTGCCGGCAGTGATGTTGCCCGCTACCGTCGCATCACCGCTGGCAGCAGTGGAGTCGACGCTGTTGTCTATGGCTGCGCCGGTGTCGGTGGTCGTGTCGGCGGCAGTTTGGTCCGGCGCAGGGGTCGTACTGGCCGGCGCGGGGTCGGCGGTCTGTTGTGTAGGCTGGTCGGCGGCGGCCGGAGTAGAAGTAGTGGTGCTTTCGGCAGCAGGGCAGGTGACCGTATCCGACGGGACGCAGACGGCAGTATCATCGGCGAACGCGACCGTGGCGGGCACCCCGGCAAACAGAGCCACTACCAGGCTCACGGCGAACATTCGTAGCGTAGTTATAAACCGACCCATGCGCATAGCGCCTCCCTTCGAAGCAACAGTTATGTATACAGGGAATACTTCCCGCGGGCTGGCTGGGTGTCTCTCGTGTTCCCAGCCAGCCCGAGCTGACTAGCGGCGGATAGCGCTAGTCCGAAACATTGACGGTGAACGTACCGGTGTAGCTGTTTGAGGCATCACCGCTGGTTGCATCGCCCCCGCTGACATTGTGGTACACGCCTGCCTCACCGCTGCTTGCGTTCTGTACGTTGTCACTCGTTACGCGTACGTAGTTGTTGTTCGTAACGGTGCTGCTTGCACTTGCGCTCGTATAGGTGCTGTTGTGAGCGCCCATGCCCGAGTTTTGGATGCTGCTCGGTGCGGGCGGCGTGACCGTAGGTGCCGGCATGGTTGATGAAGCCGTGTTGCTTACGGTGATGTCGCCGCTGACGCTGGCGGTATTGCGTGCGTCGCCGGTGGTTGCGCCGCCGCTACCTGTCGGGTTGCCCGCCGTGGTCGCGGAACCGGTGTGGGCCGATTGGTAGTTGTGGCTCGTAGCATTTACTGCGTTGGTATTGGTGACCCTTTGGCTGCTGTGTGTTGTGGACGCAGTGTGGTTGTGGGCCCACGGCGCCGAGTTGCTGATACTATCGGCGGCAACGACGCCCGTCGTGAGGCTCAAGCCCAGGACGGTCGCAGCTGCGGCACGGTAGACAATTTGTTTTTTCATAACGCACCTCCTTGTTGTTACGTTATAACTACTTCCCGGGCTTGATCACCCAGTGTCGGCGCACCTCACGGGTATGATGCGTCGACAGCGGCCGGCCATATGCCTATGGTGTGGTGCCTCCTTCCGTCGATGACTGACTGTGTACGTCCAGTGAGAACGTGGTGGATGATCCGTTGCCGCTACTGCTGCTGGTGCCGCTGACGGTCGTATGGGTATTGCCATCGATTACCGTCCGGGTGGTGCCGCTGGTGGGGACCGGTATGTCCCGGCCATTCACGGTTACCTGCGGCTGCGGGCTTGGTGAGTCTGTGGGACCACCGCTTTGCGCCTGGACGTTCACATGCACGGTATTGCTGTTGGAAGCGCTGTTAGCGCCCGAGGAGGAGGGTGATGCGTCGGAAGCTGCGGCTGCGGTATCGGCGCTGCCGCTGACCGGCGCCGCCGATACGGGTGCGGCGGCATGGTAGGCATCGGCGACTGCTGCCGCGCCGGCAAAGACCAGTGTGCCGGCTATAGCGTAGCCCAGCCGGGACAGGGCGCTCTTGTTCCCGTGTATGCCGCTCAACGCCGAAGGTTCTCTACCCTGCATATCTGCCTCCTAGCTCCTGGCGGTAACTCTTGTGCCGCTTTGGATAGGGCAATAGTAGGCCCATACGCATGGGGTCACAATCAAAATTCTTACATTAACTGCGATGCAGCTGGAGGCATGGAGAAACTAGAAGCTGCTCTTGTAGTTGAGGGTGAGGGTGCCGAGCTGCAGGGTGGCAGCGTTTTTGGCGTTCATGCGGATTTTTATGGTTATCGTGTCGCCGGCGGCGTAGCTGCTTGCCAGGCTGCCGCTGCTCGTCACGTTGCTCCAGCTGGTGCCTACGCTGCCAATAGTGCAGTAGCCGCTGGCGCAGAAGGTCGTGTCGGCTGCGGTGCTGCCGCTGTGGGTCTTGAGTATCTGCATGGCGTAGGTGGCATTTGAGGTGTTGCTGGACTGCATCTGTACGCTGAGCGGACTGCTAGCCCAACCGCTGAAGTCCTGCGGAAGCGTTATCTGGGCAACCACATCGTAACACTGTGTGCCGGTTTGCGCGCTGGTCCACTGGTAGTAGTTCATGTAGGCGGTGCCATCGTAGCCGCTCGTCATGGTGCCGTTGTTGGCGCTGCTACAGCTGCTGTCGCTCAGGGCGTCCAGGACGGCTCCGGCGTACTCGGCGGTAAGTGTGATGGTCTTGGTGTGCCGGGCGGTGCCGGTGGCGGTTAGGCCGGTGCTGGGCGTAAATATGACGCCGTTCGCTGCGGTACCGAAGGTAATCTGACCGGTACCGGTCGTGTCGGCGGTCATCAGCACCATGCTGCCGCCGGCAGATTGTATCTTGAACGCCACGCTGCTGGTGGTTGTTACGGTAGCAGTACTGCTAAACGTCGTGGCGCCGCTCATAGTCGTGCCGACGCCGGTCCGGCCTATGTAAACGCCGGTGGCGTTGGAGGTGCCCAGGTTTACTGAGCCGCCGCCGTCGAGCAGCAGCTGGCCCGATGAGCCTGCCTGCACACTCAGGTTCGCGGTAGAAGCCAGGCTGGTAGACTGCAGGGCGCTGGCGGTCACGGTATTACTGAAGGTAGCATTGCCAGTGGTCCCGTTTATGGTCAGCGGTGTGCTCCAGGTAATGGCACTGCCTGCCGTGCCGACCGCAGCCATGTCGAAGTACAACGAACCGTTCCAGTTGTATATTTCTGCCGCGCTACCGTTATCGTAGTATTTTTCGGTGCCCGAAGCAGGGTCGTAGTAGCCATTCATGTAGTAGCTGCCGTTGTAGGCGAGCGTCACATCCGTAGCGATGGTGTCTGCCAGGAACACCTGGTTATATACGGTGTCGACCTGTATGGCGTTCTTGGTGCCGGCAGCGTTCTGGACGTAGAACGCTGCGCCGGAGTCTACGCTTACACCCTCTGTGCTGTAGACGTTCAGGGCGCCGCTGTTAGTGCTAAAGTTCAGAAGCGTCGTGCCGCCGTTCTTTATCTGGAAGGCGTTGTTGGAAGCGACCTGAATGGTCGTGCTCTGACCCAGGTTTATCCCGCCGCTGCCGGCCTGAATGGTGGTAGTGCTGGAGCTGCTGGCCGAACCGATGGTTACCATTTGTGCGGACGTGCCGCCGGCCCCGATCTGTATGGTGTGGGCCGTAGTGCCGTTGCCTATTTGTATCTTGCCGGTGTTGCCGGCTTCCAGCGTCAGTGCGTTCGCGGCGTTGGCACTGCTGCCGATGTTGACCGCCTGTGTCCCTGTACCGCTGGTGGTGTTGTTTATGTTCGTGGTGTTGGAGGTGGTCATAGACCCTGCCGAACCGATGTTTACCGTACCATTGCTGCCAAGGTTGATTGTGGCTGCCGTGGAGGCATTGCCGTTGCCGATGCTAATCGTGCGGACGGTGTCGCTGGTGTTGCCGATGGTTATCGTACCGGCGGTGCTGTCGCCGATAGATATCTTGCCGCCAGAGGTGGTTGACTGAATGATGACCTGGCCGTTCGTGCTGCTGGTGCCCAGCGTGAGGTCGCCGGAAGTCGTCAGGAACTTGGAGCTGCCGGCCGCGCTCAGCTGCAGTGAACCGCCCGCCGTCAGTGAAGAGGTGCCGGTGCCTGTCAGGCTGAAGTTGCCGCCCGACTGCGTCAGCGCGCCGGTAACCGTTGCGCCGCCGGTGAAGGTCTTGAGCCCGGCGAAGCTCTGGCCGACACCGTTTATCAGGCCCGGCGTGGCACCGTTGGCGCTCTGCAGGTATATGGTGCTGCCGGATATGGTGGCACCGTTGGCGTTGGCCGTGCCGCCGTCCAGCGCGCCCACCGTTGTTATGCCGCCGGCGCCCGCCGTGGCGCAGCTGCCGCCGGTGACGATGCCGCCCGCTATGGTGGCGTTCTGCAGTACCTGACCGCCGGTGCAGGTCAAGCTGGACAGGCCAGCGGTGCCGTTTATGCGGTAGCCGGTGCTGGTGTTGATATCGCCGGTGACGTCCAACGGGTACTGCGGGTTTATGGTGCTACCTATGGCCACCCGGCCGTTTTGCAGGTTGCCGCTGCCATCGGCTTCACCGTAAACGGTCAGCACGTTGCTGCTGCCGACCCGGAAGGTATAGCTTTCGATAGTGCCGGCGCTGGCGCTACTGTCTATGGGCAGGTCGGCGAAGGTCAGCTGACCGCCGTTGGTCGGCAGGACGATGCTGCCGTCGACGTTCAGGGCTGCCCCGACCTGTATCTGGTTGTCGCTGTTGAGTTTGAACATGTTGACGTAGCCGCTGCCGCTGCTGTCGACCCCGGAAATCCAGCTGTTGTTGGCCAGGGTCAGAATACTGCCGGCCTGCGGATTGGTGGTGCCCAGCCCCAGCGCACTCAGTATGTAGCTGCTGCCGGTGGTACCGCTGAGCTGCAGCGTGCCGCTGCCGCTGATGTTACCAATGTTGGTCAGGTTGCCGCTGGCATCTATGCGCGTTACGCCGGCCGTCTGCAGGGCAGTGGTGGCGTTGAACGTCGCGGCGGTGCCGGTACCCGTTACGGTCATATCGCCGGTTATGGTGGTGTTGCCGTTTAGCAGGATACTGCCGGCAGCCGGCTGGATGGCAAAGTTGCCGCTGCCGTCCAGCTGCCCGCCGTACACCGTACCGGTGCCCGTGTCGTGTATGCCAGTGGTGGTGCCGCTGTAGAAGTTGCTGCTCAGGTAGGTGCCGGTCGCACCGCCGTCTATGGATATGGCATAGTCCGTGTCACCGCCGCCGGTTATGGTGTTGTTGGTAATCTGTACACTGCTACCACCGTTGTTATGAATGCCATTCTCACTGCCGCTCTGCAAGCTTATCTGGTTGTCGCTGATGGTTACGAACGAACTGGTGTTGTCCACAAATATACCCTGGGACTGGGCGTCGTCTATGGTGTTGCCCGTAATGGTGGCGTACGAAGCGCCGCTGGCACTTATGGCTATATAACCGCCCACCACGTTGCCGGTCACCGCCACATTCGCACCGGTCACCACAATGCTGTAGGTGCTGCTGAACCAGTTGTTGCTGACCGTGTCGTTGCTGCTCGTGATAACACCGTAGTAGTCCGAGAAGAACGAGTTGCCATTAATGACGTTGCCGTTACCGCCCATGTCGACGATGCCGTTGCCATTGCCGCTGAAGGTGCTGCTTTGGACGGTCACCGAACCGTCGACGTACAGGCCGCTGTCCTTGGCATCTTCGAACGTTACGTTGGATATGCCGACACCCTTGTAGGGGCTCACGTAGATGCTGTTGTTGTAGCCGCCGGTGCTGTAGGTGCCGCTTTCGCCCTCTATCGTAAGGTTTGCAATGGTGGCGTCGGCGTTTAGGTTTATGAGCGCGCCGGCCCCCAGGCTTGCGCTGCTTTGGAAGGCGCGGTCTATGGTGGCGGCCAGGGAACCGGTAAGGGTGACGTTATTCTTTGAGACGGTTAGTACCGCGCCGAAGCTGTACGTACCCGGCAGCAGGTACACGGTGCCGCCGGTGCTTGGCAGGGCACCGATAGCGGTGTTTATGGTGCTTTGGGCGTTGGTAGCCCCGGCCACGTAGTCGGCGGCGTCTTTGTCGGTCTGGGAACTGTCGCTGGCGGCGACGATGACGGCCGTCTTTTGGCTGCCCACCCACTTGGTGCCGTTGTAGGTTAGCAGTTGCTTGGTGGTCGTGTCGTAGTACAGCGTACCGGCCGCTGGTGCAGCCGGGCGGCTGGCGGTGTTGCCGCCGGTCATGGTCAGGGTCTTGCCAGCGCCGACTACGGTGTTTTGGGCCAGGGAAATGCTGCTGGCGTGGGTGCCGCCAATGGTCAGCGTACCGGCACTGGCGGTGTCGACGCCCGGTGCCTGGAGGGCAGCGGTGGCTTGCAGCGTGCCGCCCACGCTTACGGTGGTGCCGGTTTGGGTCAGGATACTGTCGCCCAGGCTGGTGCCGCCGGTGCCGAACAGGGCAATCGTGCCGGCGGTGCCGCTGCCGGTGAGGCCGGCAGTCGGTGCGGCGCAGCTGCCGCCGGTGACGATGCCGCCCTGGACCGTACCGGTCAGGAAGCTGCCGGCGGCACAGGTAGCTATGGTGGTGCCGGCAGTACCGTTTATGCGGTAGGTACCACTGGCGTTTATGTCACCGCTGACGTCTATGGCGTATTTGGGTGAACTAACGCCCACGCCCAGGTGACCGGACTTGTCGACCACGAACAGCGGCGAGCTGGTGGAGTCCTGGATGTGCAGGTAGTCGACCGCCTGACTGGCTGCACCCTGCAGGATTATGGCGCTGCTGTTGGCGGTGGGGGCAGTGACGCTCAGCCCGGCATTAACGCTCAGTAGCGTGGCACCGTTGATGAGGACAGAGACTTTGCTAGCATTAAAGTCCGCAGTGGCCAAGTCTATCTTCCCATCCCCATTAAAGTCACCAGTGGTGATAGACCATGGTTCGCTAGCGGTAGTATAATAGGTCCCCGTAGCAAACGTCCCATCCCCATTCCCGAGTAAGACGGAAGCTTTATTAGAACTGTAGTTTGCAACTGCCAAATCCGTCTTCCCATCCCCATTAAAGTCACCAGTAGCGACAGAATAGGGGCGACTACTAGCACTCGGTGAGCTCTTGAGTGTAAACGTCCCATCCCCATTCCCGAGTAAGACGGATATAGTATTGGCACTACTGTTTGCAACTGCCAAATCTATTTTTCCATCCCCATTAAAGTCACCAGCGATAACAGAGTAGGGGGCACTACCGGTTGTCGGTGAGCTCTTGAGTGTAAACGTCCCATCCCCATTCCCGAGTAAGACGGATATAGTATTGGCACTCAGATTCGCCACCGCCAAATCAGTTATACCATCGTTATTAAAGTCGCCGGTAGTAACCGATTGCGGGCCGCTACCAGTTGCGTAGTCTTGATGGGCTTGGAGGGTACCATCACCGTTTCCGAGGAAAACAGAAACAGTGTTTGAGTCAGCGTTTGCGCCAGCTACGTCCGTCTTCCCATCCCCATTAAAGTCACCAGTAGCGACAGATTCTATATTGTCACTAGCTGTACCGTAGTCTTGATAGGCCTGGAACGTTCCATCTCCATTTCCAAGGGATATGCTGATACCACCAATTTCGTCGCCTACCACCACGTCCGTCTTCCCATCCCCATTAAAGTCACCAGTAGCGACAGAATTGGGATATTCTCCACCACTGTTGTATCTTACCGCTGTCTGGAACGTTCCATCTCCATTTCCAAGCAGAATGGAGAAAGCATCCATATTATTATCCGCTGTAACCATGTCTATCTTCCCATCCCCATTAAAGTCACCAGTAGCGACAGATATGGGAGAAGTACTACTGCCGGTGGCGTAGTCTACCTTGGCGGCAAAGCTGCTGCCGGTGGCATAGGTGTTGTAGGTGAGTACGCTGCCGACACTGAGCGTCTTGCCGCTGGCGACCGTAACATTGCCATTAAACGTGCTGGTGCCGGCCACCGTCAGCGTACCGCCGATGGTGGCGTTGCCGGTGACGCCCAGTGTCGCGCCAAATGTTGCTGCGCCGGTGGCGCCAAAGGTGCCCTGTACGGCTACGTTGTTGCTAAATGTCTTGTTGCCCGTAAACGTCTGGTCGCCGGTGCTGACCATGCCGGGGTTGGTGGCGCTGGCACTTTGGAAGTATATGGTGTCGCCCGAAATGACCGCGCCGTTGCCGCTGGCGGTCTGGGTGTCGTACGCGCCCACGACCGATATGCCGCTGCTTATGCCGCCCACGGCGCCGTTTAGCTGGCCGAGGGTTACGAACTGGCCGGCCAGGGTGGCGTCGGCACCGCTGACGGTACCGCCAAAGCTGGCGTTGCCCGTGCCTTGCACCGTCAGGTTGCCGGTAACGGTGGCGTCGCCGCCGATGCTTATGCTGCTGGTGCCGCTTTGGGTCAAAATGCTGTTGCCAATGGTACCGGTACCCGTAAACATGGCGATGGTACCGTTTGCACCCGTGCCGCCTATGGCGCTGCCGCCGCCCACGCCGCCCACGGCGCTGTCCAGCTGGCTCTTGGTCACGAAGTCGCTGCCGGCCACTGCGTCGGCACCGCTGACCGTACCGCTAAAGCTGGCAGTGGTACCGCCCAGCGCGCCGCTCAGCGTCAGGCCGGCAAAGGTCGGGGTACTGGCAATGGTCAGGTTCTGGCCGGTGTTGTACAGTAGTTGGTCGTCGCCGATGGAGTCTGCCTGTATGGACAGTTTTATGTAGGGGCTGGTGGTGTCGTCGATCCCTATTTGGCTGTTGCCCTGCAGGGTAATGTCGCCGGCCTGGCCGTTTAGGCTGGCCACGCCCGCGCCGCTGCCTGCGCCGCTGTAGCCAATGGCCGCGCAGCTGCCGCCGGTGACGATGCCGCCCTGGACCGTCTGGTTCTGCAGGAACTGCCCGGTCGCACAGGTAGTGGTGACCCCGGCGGTACCGTTGAATAAAAAGCCACCGACGGCATTGAGGGTGCCAGCGATAGTGATGTTACCACTGGTCAGGTCGCCCGTTATAGCATTGCCGATGTTCAATTGGTTGGATACCGTTATTGAGGTGGCCTGAACGTTATTACCGATGAGTATGTTGTTGGCTCCAGTTGTCAGGGTACTGCCAGCGCTGTAACCGAGCAGCGTATTATAGTTCCCCCCAGTTTGGAGCCGGTAGCCTGCCTGATTACCAAACAGGGTGTTGCCTGTGATATCACAACCGGCGCCGGAAATACAGTCAAAGCCTTGGCCAGCACCACGCCCAAGGGCTGTGTTGCCGCTACCAGTGCTTGTATTACTAAGGCTAGCCCAGCCTACGGCTGTATTATATTGGCCGGTCGAATTCTTAAGTAGAGCATCGTAGCCATTGGCCGTATTGGAGCTACCGGTAGTGTTGAATTGCAGCGCAGAACTACCGGTAGCTGTATTCTGTGATCCAGTAGTATTGACCTTAAGAGCTGAGTAGCCGAAGGCGGAGTTGTAGTTGCTGGATGTGTTACCTTGCAGTGCATAAGTACCGACTGCGGTATTATAATGACCTGAAGTGGTCGTATTGCCGGCACTTATACCAAAGAAGCTGTTGAGACTACTGGCGTCAGTGTTGATTACTATGCTACCAGACTGTTTGTAATAACCGTTGGTATTGATATCGCCCGTCACGGTCAGCGTACCGCCGATGGTGGCGTTGTTGATGTTGGTCAGGTTGCCGCTGCCGTCTACCCGGGTGACGCCGGCGGTCTGCAGGGCGGTGGTGGCGTTGAAGGTGCCGGCCGTGCCGGTGCCGTCTATGTTGAACTGTGCACTGGTCTGCTGGCCGGCCTGGTTGCGGATGAAGTCGGTGCCAGTCGTCAGCTCGTAGCTGCCGGCTGCCTGGAAGTCGCTGGCTGCGTGGCCCTGCAGTGTGGCGGCGTTGACACAGGCGTCCGTGACCGATACGCCACCAGCTGCTACCGATATACAACCGCCGGTGGCCGGCTGAACCGCCAGGCTTATGCTGCCGCCCAATGCCACGCTGCCGCCGCTGGTAAGACCGTTGCCGCCCGTGACGCTCAGCGCGCCGCTGCCGGTGAGGTACGTGTTTGCCACCGTCCCGCTGCTAACGGCGCTGCCGTTCAGATTGGTCAGGCTACTGCCGTTGCCGCTAAAGTTCGCTGCCGTCACGTCACCGGTGGTAACGATGTTGCCGCTCCAGTTGATGCTGCCGCTGGTTAGCGTGCCGGTGCCAACGATGTTGCTGGCGTTTAGGTTGGTCGCCAGGTTGCCGTTGCCAATGGTGTTTGCCGCGATGTCGGTGCCGGTTACGCTGCCGTCGGCTATTTCCGTGCTGCCTACGCCGCCGGTCTTGATGCTGATGAGTCCGGCGCCGTTGTCAGCGAAATTGCTGCCGCTAAAGGTCGCGATACCCTTGGTGGAACCGTCTGCCTTGGCGTCGTTTATGGTAATGGTGCCGCTGCCGGTCACGGCGTTGGCGATGGTAATGGCACCGGTCAGTGCGGCTGAGCCGGTTACGCTGCCGGTGATGCTGCTGACGCCGCCCGCCCCGGTACAGGTGGTCCAGGCAGGCGCTGTGCCGTTGCTGACCAAACACTGGCCACTGGTGCCGATGCCGAGCTTGGTCAGGGAAGCGCTGCCGTTGGCGTATAGCAGGTCGCCGCTGGTGTAGCTGCTCATACCGGTGCCGCCGTACCCGGCAGCAATGGTACCGGCGTGCCAGGTACCGGCCGTAAGCGTCCCCACACCGGTGATAGCGGTGGCCACCGCGTCGTTGGTGTCTACCAGGGCTGCATCTTTGCCGTCCAAGCGGTTGAACTCCGTGGCACTTACCGTAACGCCGTTAATAACGAACGTGCTGCTGCTGTTGCCGGTGATGGTTACGGCCGCGGTGGTGTTGCCGATGCTAGTTGCCTGCCCGGCGGTGGTGTTGATGGTACCGGCGGTAATACCGCCGCCGAACGAGCCGGTGCCGGTGCCGGTCGTCGCGATGTTGCCGGTAGTACTGATGCCAATACCGGCGTTCAAGTCGCTGCCGGTAATCGTGCCATCGGCGATTTCGGTAGTCGTCACTCCCCCAACCTTAATACTAATGGTGCCATTGCCGTCGTCGCTGAAGTTGTCGCTGTTGAAGGTGGCGATCCCCTTCTGCGTAGTACTGGCATCGTCTATGGTTATGGCAGTGCCGGTGGTGCTGGCGTTATTCATAATAACGGCACCGGTCAGTGCGGCTGAGCCGGTGTCTGCACCGGTTATGCTGCTGACGCCACCGGCACCGGTGCAGGTGCCCCAGGCGGGGGCATTGCCGGTACTACCCAGTAGACATTGGCCAGTGGTACCAGCAGTGGTGCTGGTAATCTTCGTACCGTCATAGTACAGCGTACCGTTCGTAGTGTAGGTAGTGTTGCCGGTACCGCCATTAGCGACACTCAGGGTGTCGGTTAAGTTCGTGCTGTTGCGGCTCAGTGTCCCGCTGCTCAAGGTACCGCTGCTGTTGGTGGTGACGATGCCGGCACCTAGGTTAGCGATGGTGACGGCTACACCGGTCTTGCCGATGGTGACGCTGGTGGCGTTGGTAGCACCCAGGGTTAAGGTGGCAGCACTGGCGGTGTCGAAGGCGGGAGCGTAGGCGGCAGTGTCAGCCGTGAAGGTATTTGCTTCACCGTCACCGCTGATGTAGAACTGTGAGTCTGTTTGGGCACTGGTGTGTTGGTTCTGGATGTAGTTGCCGCTGCCACTGCTGGCGGCGAACGTACCGCAGGTGACGGTGTCACCTAGGGCGGTGATGGCCTGGCCAGTAGTACAAGCTGCTGGGTAGTTGTTGAGTGCGGTCCAGTCCACGGTACCGGCACTGCTGATGGTCAGGTCTTGTGCGACGTAGCCGGCGGCTACCGTGCCGCTGGTGATGGCAGTACCGCTGAGGTCAGTCAGGGCGGAGCCGTTGCCGGTGAAGGTGGCGGCGGTGATGGTGCCGGAGGTGCTGATGGATATGTCCGTGGCCAGGTCGCTGCCGGTTATGGTGCCGTCGGCGATCTTGGCGCTGGTGACCGCACTGTCGGCCAGTTCTACCGAGCCGATGCCGCCGGTGGCGACGCTGATGAGGCCATTGCCGTCGTCGCTGAAGTTGGTGCTGTTGAAGGTGGCGATGCCCTTAGTAGTACCGTCGGCAGCAGCGTTGTTTATAGTCACGGTGCCGCCAGCGGTAGCAGCGTTGGCTATGGTGACACCGCCGGTAAGCGCAACTGAGCCGCTGGCGCCGCCCGTTATGCTGCTGACGCCGCCCGCACCGGTACAAGTAGTCCAGATGGGCTGGCCGCCCGAGACTACCAGACATTGGCCGTCGCTGCCGATGCCGAGTGCACTGAGCGTGCTAGAGTCGCTGGCGTACAGCAAATCACCACTGTTGTAGGTGCTCATACCCGTACCACCGTAACCTACGGCGATGGTGCTGGCGTGCCAGGTACCGGCCGTCAGGGTTCCGACACCAGTGATGGCAGTTGTTACGGCGTCGTTGGTGTCCACCAGCGCAGCGTCGTGGCCGTTCAGCCGGTTGAATTCGGTTGCGCTTACCGTAACACCGTTTATAACAAAGCTGGAGCCGCTGTTGCCGGTAATGGTCACCGCCGAAGTAGTGCTGCCGATACCGGTGATGGCGCTGTAGCTGCCGCCTGCCAGGTCGCCGTTGGCAATGGTGCCGTCGGCGATTTCGGTGGTTGTTACACCGCCGGTCTTTATGCTTATATTGCCGCTGTTGTCACTAAAGTTGCTGCCGCTAAAGCTGGCGATACCCTTGGTGGAACCGTCTGCCTTGGCGTCGTTTATGGTAATGGTGCTGTCGGTACCGCTGGCGTTCGCAATGGCTATGGTGCCATCGATGCCATTCACGCTTATGACGCCACTGCCGCCGCCACCGCTGCCAGTCAAGCAGGCAACCAGCGTCAGGGTGCCGTAACTGTCGGTGGTCAGACATTTACCGCTGCCGTCGCCCAGGTCGCTGACGGTCAGGCTGCCGCTGCTGACAGTTACATCGTCTTCCAGCGTGGTTGCGCCGGTGACGCTCAGGGTGCCGCCGACGGTGATGTTGGTGCCGGAGTCGGTCTGCTGCAAAATGCTTTGGCCAATGGTGGTGCTGCCGGTAAACATAGCAATATAACCGCTGGTGCCAGGCGGCGTGGTTGTTACGCCGCTAGTACCGCTACAGCTGGCCCAGCTTGGGGTGGTGCCATCGCTGACCAAGCACTGCCCGGAACTACCGATACCAAGCGTGCTCAGTGCTGCGCCGCTGCCGTAGTACAGCAGGTCGCCGGCGGTGTAACTGGTGACGCCGGTGCCGCCGTACGTGGTCGCGATGGTGCCGCCTTGCCAGGTACCGGCCGTAATGACGCCAGCGGCGTCTACTACGAAGCTGCTGTCGCCGTTTTGCAGGCTGGCGCCCTGCAGTATGCCGCCTGCTGTAATGGTGCCGCCGCCGGTTGTAGCGATGTTGCCGGAGGTACTAATAGCTATGTCTGTAGCCAGATCGCTGCCAGCTATGGTGCCGTCTTGGACTTTGGCGCTCGTTACGGAGTCGTCTGCCAGTTTGCCGTTGGTGACCGCGCCGCTGCCAATGGTGGTTTTGCCGGTGTTGTCTATGGTTACGTCGCCGCTTATGGTCACGAAGGCGGGGGTGGTGCCGTTGTGCAGCAGTATCTGCCCGCTCGTGCCGGTCACGGCGCTGACGGCGCTGGTGCCGTTACCCAGCAGTACGCCGCCTGCTGCCAGCGTGGTTGCGCCGGTGCCGCCGTTGGTCACGCCCAGCTTGCTGACTGCGGTCAGCTGGCCGGTGCCGCCGGTGGTCATAACAATGCCGTTGGTGGTAAGGTCGCTGAGTTTTATGGTGCCCGCGATGGTGGTCGTGGTGGTGCTGCGGCCGATGGTCACGCCGGTGGCGTTGGTGGTGCCGACAGCCAGCGCCGTGCCAGTTGCGGTATCGAAGTCGGGGCTGTAGAAGTGTGCGGCACGGCCGCTGCCGTCTATGTAGAAGTCGGCGGCGTTCTGGGCGCTGGCGTTCTGGTTCTGGATGTAGTTGCCGTTAGTACCGTTGCTGAGCGCGAAATCGCTGCTGTCGTGGCCGTCCAACAGGTCGGCGTTCAGGTTGTCGACCTTTGTCGTGCTTGCTACCACCAGCGGTGCGGTACCGTCGGCTATGGTGGAAATGAGCTGACTGCCTTGCACGGTGTCGGTGGTGGCGATGGCGCCCGTCCAGTCAATGCTGCCGCTCGTCAGCGTGCCGACGCCCTGGATGTTGCTGTATATACTGCTGCTGTCTATATCGCCGTTTTGCAACAGGGCAGTGCTGAGCTTGCCGCTGGCGTCGGTGTGTACCAGGCCGGCAGCCGTCAGGCCGCTGAGCGTTACGTCTCCCTGTAGGGTGGTCGCACCGCTGACTGTCAGGCTGCCCAGCGTACCCACACCGGTAATGTTGCCGTAGTTGCCGCTGGCCAGGTTGGTGTTCGTAATGGTGCCGCTGGCTATCTTGCCACCGGTCACGGCGTCGTCTGCCAATTGGTCCGTGCCCACACCACCGTCCTTTATGCTTACTTCACCGTCATTTACCCCAAAGTTGTCGCTGTTGAAGCTGGCGATACCCTTAGTGCTGGTGGTCGCGTCATCTATGGTGATGGTAACGGTACCGCTGGCGTGGGCGACACTACCGTTGGTAACGGCTATGGTCACGGCGCCTGTTTCGCCGTTTATGCTGTTGACCCCGCCCACAGCCGCCGCGCAGCCTTCCCAGACCGGTGCGGTACCGTCGCTAGTCAGGCAGTACCCACTGGTACCGATGGCCAGTCTACTTAAGGTGGTGGTGTCGCTGGCGTATAACAAGTCGCCGGCGGTGTAACTGCCCAAGCCCGTGCCGCCGTAGGCGACGTTCAAAATGCCGCTGCTTACGTTGCTAGCGTTCAGGCTGGTGATGTTGGCGCCGTTGCCGCTAAAACCGCTGGTAGCGGTAATGGTGCTACCCTGAATGGTGCCGGTCGTGCTTATGGCTATATCACTCGCCAGGTCGCTGCCGGTAACCAAGCTGGTGCTCAGCTGGCCACTGGCGTTTGTGTGTACCACACCGGCACTGCTCAAGCCACCAGCCACAATCGTACCGTTGATGGTCGTCGTCACGCCTGCTTGACCGATGGTAATAGATGAGGCATTCGCTGTACCGATGGTCAAAGCAACCGCGCTGGCGGTGTCGAAGTCCGGGCCGTACAGATGGGTTGCCGCAGTAATGGTGCTGGCTGAGCTGATAGTGCCCGTACTGGTGGTACTGATGCTGCCGGTGGTACTGATGCTGATGTTACTGTTTAGGTCGCTACCGGTTACACTGCCGTCGGCTATCTCGGTGCTGCCTATGCCGCCGGCCTTTATAGTGATGAGCCCGGCGCCGTTGTCAGCGAAGTTGCTGCCGCTGAACTGGGCGATACCTTTTTGGCTGGTGCTGGCGTCGTCTATGGTAAGAGCGCTGCCGCTGGTCATCGCGTTGTTCAGGGTAAGCGCACCCGTGAGCGCCACCGAGCCGGTGCCGCTGCCGGTGATGCTGCTGACGCCGCCCGCACCGGTACACGTGCCCCAGGCCGGCGCGCCGCTGGTGTTGCCCAGCAGACATTGGCCGGTCGTGCCGGCACCGGTGCTGGTGATTTTGCTGCCGTCGTAGTATAGCGTACCGTTGGTCGTGTAGCTGCTGCCATCGGTACCTGTTCCCCCGTTCGCCACACTCAGCGTATCGGTTAAGTTCGTGCTGTTCCGGCTCAGTGTCCCGCTGCTTAACGTGCCGCTGCTGTTGGTAGTAACGATGCCGGCGCCCAGGTTCGCAATGGTGACGGCCACGCCGCTCTTACCTATGGCCACGCTGGTGGCATTGCTGGCGCCCAGCGTCAGGGCAGCAGCGCTGGCCGTGTCGAAGGCGGGCGCATACACACCGGTAGTCGCGGTAAAGGTAGCTGCCTGACCGCCGCCGCTTATGCGGAAATCGGCAGGCTGGTCGGTGCTGTTCTGGTTCTGGATGTAGTTGCCGCTGCCGCTGCTGGAAGCAAAGGCGGCGCAGGTAACGGTATCGCCCAGCGTGGTTATAGCGCTGCCAGCGCCACAACCGGCCGGATAGTTCGTGAGGGCGGTCCAGTCCACGCTGCCGGCGCTGCTAATGGTCAGGTCCTGCGCCACCCGGGCAGCCGCCACCGTCCCGGTGGTGATGGCGCTGCCGTTCAGGTTAGTCAATCCGCTGCCGTCACCGCTGAACGCCGTTGCTGCTACCGTACCGTTTATGGTCGCACCAGCGCTGGTAACCGCAAAGTAGGTGGTGGCACCCGTGTGGTCCGTCACACTGAACAAGTTGCCGGTTATG
>Ga0164242_10003116_pt1 | contig 19006 bp, 14 predicted proteins | sample OricomgcompostMG_FD_108783 | JGI IMG/M metagenome (GOLD analysis project Ga0164242, IMG submission 108783) | Miracle-Growth compost microbial communities from Emeryville, California, USA - Original compost - Miracle growth compost (MG) ... | reverse complement strand
CAACTGTCCAAGGCAGCCAAGGGCGGTAAAACAGGCGTATGAAGAGGCAGGTGGCTCCTGTATAGGGGGTGGATGGGGAGATCACTTACCTCAACTTGATAATGGGTGTGTGGACGAGGCGTGGGGAAATTTTTGATTCGCCTTCATCCTGGTCTGGTGCTTTTAACGCCAGCTCACCTAATAAATTAGGTACTCCGTGAATGGCAAGGCGCGTGCAAGTATAGTGATTGACATCCTAACCACTTGAATAAGTGTACGGATATTCAACTACACTAGTACTTGGAGTTGGTTGAAGCAACTACAAAGCTCCGTGCTCCTGGTAAGACTCCGGCGCTGCCAGCCTTACCCATGCCCCGCCTGCCCCGCCTCCCGGCAGGTGGAGGAGATTAAAGTGGGGCCGTTCCCGATGCCTTTTGTGTTTCGTCCTATCGCCAGCGTTGGAGGCCTTCGCCGGCGTTGAAACAGAAGCTATTGCTACGGCCCCATGGAAAGTTGTTATTGGAGCTAAAAATAGCTGTAGACATTCAGTTACTGCCTCCTAACACCGTGGTTAAACGATGTAGGTTAACTTGTGGATATCCATACTTTTACAGATTACTGACCTGTACGGGGTAATCAGACAGTTGGGAGGTGGATACGACTGCGCTGAACTAGCCCCCAAAACAGTGGAGGGCAGTAATTTTAGCGGGGTACAATCGGCTGCCCCACACCCTCTAAGCACTGCCGACTGAAAGGCAACTTTCGGGAAATTGAACTTACTGTTCCCGCAATCAGTGGACAGCGTCCTCGGCTCCGGGACATGATATATTGCATTGCGTGCTCACGTGAAAAGTTCTAGTCTCCTCAGAGAGCGAACCGCTATGGAAGACACGGTACGATCTCCGCGAATGGCTTCTAGAGGAGCGAGCCGGAAGAAGCGGAAAGGCTCTCCGCTTGACCGACCCTACGGATCGCCATCGCAGCCACGTACGAGAGCATCGTCTGCCTGCGATGCTTGCCGGACCGGCAAGACCCGGTGCGACGGAGCCCGGCCGGAGTGCGGGAAATGTGTTAAGCGTCGTCGAGCGTGTGTATATCCGGAACAGGACCCGGCCTCGATGTAGGTGATAACCTGATCGATGTCCGAGTAGTATTAACTCTGACCCCGGTGCCCTAGTTTCGAGACCTGGGGGAGTAAAATCCTAACAGCGATTGAGAACCAGAAGTGTTTCCTGCACGATATCGCTCAATGTACCAGGGGTGGGCTCCCGCTCCACACGCCTTACCCAGACCGAACCCGAGTTATTGAAGACGAGGATCCGGAGGCGATGTCGCGAAAGGATGTCTCCTGGACCCCTATCACAGGCTCCGATAAAATCCTAGCCTGGGATGTGTTTCCCCTGGAGAAGCCAGTTACTACACTTCCGATGTCCGCGTACAAGTCCAAACCCAATCCATTTTCTCACGGTAGGTAGCCGCTCCTTGATTTTCCGGGGGAATTTGACATATAGACAAACAAATCGCTGATTAAAGTACGGAACATGACAAGAAACGGCGAATCCATCACCCATACGCATGTCTGAGCTGCGGAACATCTTCATAGCGGAATTTGAACCTATGTGCCCCATTATCGACATAAGCCAGCTTGATACGTTCATAGCCAAGATTGTCGAGAATGGTTTTGACTGGTCTGTCTCGTCATGCCTTGTACTCCTTGTGTTTTCCTTAGCAGCGATATGGGGCAATTACCCCAAGGACGAGCGGCGGGTTGCAGTATCAAACGAGGCGCGACCAGATTACACCGTTGCTGTGCCTGAGCACCGCTTAAAAGAATCCTTGATTTATATCGGTATGGCTCAGAAGCGCATGTCGTCAGCTATGCTAGACGATTCACTACTTGGCGTGGTGTGTTTCTGTTTCTTTGGGTAAATATGCCAACACCAGACACCGTGAGCGAACGATCAGCTAAGTTACGGAATAAGGGCATGGCATCAATATAACTTTGAGCCAATCCAGGGATGGAAGATGTTCCGCACAGCATCCGTGCTCTGGACTACCTACAATCTGAAGCACGCTCATACGGCTCTGCCGCGACCAGAACATGAAGAGAGTATAGCCCCCCTCCCCCTGCCGTTTCGTTGAATCCCACTAACGCTGAACTGCGACTAGGTCTCGAGCAGCTACTTTACTGGATATGCATGAAGGCGGAATGGTTCGTTTCTATATCTACCCATTTTCGATGCGCCGTAGCTGACGCTAAACTTCACCTCCTCAGCGAGATGCGTTTCGAGCTGCCCGATCTTCCCCCTTGCACATTGCAAGATTCACAGTTCCCCTTTTCGCTACCGACATTCCCCAAGAGCCCTAGCTTCGAACAAAACTTAGATGGCAGTAATCACCGGAGCATCTCGAGGACGCAATCTACCCCTTCATCACATTACTACTTCCTAGCTGAAATTTCTCTCCGGCGTCTTCTTAACCGCGCCCGCCATGCTGCGACCCAGCTATCCCCAACCATGGACTCATTCGCTGCCGCCGGCGTCGCTGAAACCTTCTATCGACTCGAGCTCCAGCTTGAGCAATGGCTTGAGTGCCTACCCCCGGCCCTCTTCTTCAACGTTCCGCCCGACTCCTGGCCTGCGCCAGATGAGCCTATGTTGGTCAAGCTCATGCGCGAACGCTACGTCGAGGTGCGCGAGCTACTATTTCGGGCGTTCCTGTACATGTGCCTCCACGTCGGCACTCGCCTGACGCGCGACCAGGCGAAGACATACGGCGCTAAGGCGTCCGCTGGTCTAAAACTAAGCGTCTACCGGATACAAGCCGAGAAGCCCTTCTTCCGTCACTCGGGATCGTGGATCGGGTGCCGTGTGCGTTTCAACCAGGCTCTCTGCTTAATTGCGGCGGTCCGAGGAAAGGAGCTTGGGTTGCAGTCGGCCGCGTACATTGTTGTGCCGCCGACATGGCGGACGTGTTTAAGCATGGTACAAGACCGGCTAGAGACTTGGAAGGACCAAGGTGCCGGTGTTCCGGAGCTGTCTGCCCTGTTGAACTGGCTTATGAATCTGACCTAGCTAAGGGCGGTGAGCAGTTGCTAAGTTTGTGTTTGCCCCGTAATCCACCAATGTTAAAGCACACCAGCCGAATCGTTTCTACGCTAAGCAGTGCACATGATTTCATCTTGCAATCCCCGCCAGAGTACGGCGGAGGCTCCCCGCGCTGCTAGTCTATGTTTTCACCAATCACGGCTCGCCCTCATGTTGCTCAGGGTCCATTATGTTGGAACTTGACCCATCGTACCGGAAGTTCCACGTTCCCCTGCACATGAATCCAAGAGATATACGGCGGAGGCTCCCCGAGAGTTGCCCTAAGTGCAACGCATATCCTCACACATAGTGACACGACAGGTCAAAACTTGTATTTATGACACCTATGGGGAACTATAAATATAGGGAGATGTTCGCCTTGATGTCGAGTAAACTAATGGCGAGATGAACAATCCAAACACGTCGCATTGATCAATATCATCCCCTTCGTTTTTACCGTCAGCGAACATGGCTTCTCTATCAATTCAAGATCTTCTCGAACGCCAGACATTCAAGGCTCTCCAACCGGAACAAGTCAACTCCTTTATGAAGCATGGATTTCTCCGCATCCCGGGGGCCATTCCATTGGAGAACTGCGACCAGTGGAGCAAGGACGTGTGGCATCGACTAGGCATGGACCCAAATGACAAGTCTACCTGGACCAACGAGCGTAACCACATGTCAAAACTTAACGTGAAGCATGCCGCGGAATTGTCACCAAAGGCGTGGGCTGCCATCTGCGAGCTCTGCGGCGGCGAGGATCGAATTGCCAAAGGCGGAGAGATGTGGACGGATGGCTTCATCGTCAACCTGGGAAGCCCGGAAACGGAAGGCAAGAAGACACCGCCTAAAGAGCTAGACGGCTGGCACGTTGATGGGGACTTCTTTATGCACTTCCTCGACAGTCCAGAACAGGCGCTGCTGGTTATCCCGTGCTGGAGTGATGTCCAGGAGAATGGTGGAGCAACTTGGATTTGCACGGAAGGGCCCCGAAAAGTCGGGAAAATCCTGGTAGGGTTGATAAAGTTTCCTAGTTGCCATGTCTTCATCCAAATATCGCTGTTAGAAACCCAAAGCTAAAACGTCGCTTCTCAGTACGATCATCCCGAAGGGCTGAACCCGAGGCTGAAGCACCGGGAAGTACCTCTCGTGCCAAATGATCCAGATTCGATTTTCAACGCCCTTGTTCAAGAAGCCTCCGATGAGAACTTCTACGAAATGACCGGAAGGAAGGGCGACGTTATCTTGATGCACCCGTTGATGCTGCACAGCGCTAGCAAAAATGGGCTGAGAGCTGCCAGTACGCCTTCCAAACTTCGTCACCTGTCAAGGGTCCCGGCTAACTAACACTGGTTAGGAATTATCACCAACCCACCTGTCTCGCTCGCAGCTCCATTCCAGTTCAACCGTGAGAATCCTGCCGACTACAGCCTTGTTGAGCTCAAGACGATTCAGGATCTAGGAGGTCTGGAGAAGTTCAAGGACTGGAAAATCACGGGAGAGAGAGAGATGTTTATGCCGGAGCGGTTACATCGCCAGGAGAAACTTCGTAAACTCGAGGACGACAGGCTCCGAAAGCTGGGGCTGAAGACGGGGGATGAATCCATTAGCCAGGCACCATACTTAATGCTTTCTCGGCAGCGAGAGGCGGCGCCGGCGGCGAATGGTACGAAGGGGGCTGGGGAGAGCGTGGATGGCATGGTCGAAAATGGTACTTCTCTGACAGTCGGTTGATATAGCCTTATAATGAAGGGTGAAGTATAAACCCGCAAAAGGCGACTCCATTTCTAACTAGGTTTCGATAATTACGGTAAACGCAAGTCTCTTTTGTACGGTTCCGTGGACCGGTTTGTCCCACTATCCCAGTGGAATTAAAGTGGAGTATAGCACCCGTCGACTCCCAGTCCAGATTCCTTCAGTTTAATCCTCCCTAGCGTTGAAGAATATTGCTTGAGTTGTAAATAAAGTAGCCGTTAATAAGTGCTGTCAAGGCGTGCAGGTATTTGGTTACCACCCCCTGGCACCAACTGTTATATGGTCTGTCTACATAGGAGACTGCAGCCACCTTCTTCCCTTGAATGTCAAGTCCCTCTAACGGGCAGTAATAGAAAAGGGCTAGGGTCAGGGAAAGGTCAAGTAAGTAAGCAGCGTAATAAACCTGATAGGCTCCGAATAGTAGCCCTAAAGATGTGAAAACCGGAAACTTCTAGTTTCTGTGGGAGCTATTTCTATGATCTAGGAGAAAATGCATACTTTGCCCAACAAATTGGCCAAACACTAGGAAAGGCTCGGGGGCAAAGACCGAATTCATCCTTATCCCACGTGTTGTTGTATAGCTCGTCTAACTGTTCCCTCTTCCGTCCCTAGAGTGCTTTCTAGCGCTTTTTAGGTGAATTGCCGCTTCAACGTCACCATCAAGCAGCCTTTGAAGTTCCCCGAGTATGTAACTACCTTGTAGGTACTTGACTGTGCTAAGAACGTCTACTCACAAGACTCGAGTACTTTCAGCTACGACATGCTAAGTCCTCCATGGAAAACGGTAAATGAAATCCTCCCTGTACCTTGCCCTGATTCATTTCCGTGTCCGTGACTGGGATATTGGTGCTGCTGCTTGAAACTGTCAAATGGGTGTGTGTCGGTCCCTTACGGGGACGCGGAAGAGGGCCTAACCTGTTATGGGTCTCTTCCCCGTGTGATGCGGGGGATCCCGTCATGTCAGGGACATATGTCCTCAGTTCTGTATGGGAGAACTGAACATAACTAATTCCACTACGGATTAAGCACTGCGCACTTTGTTCAGCCCCACGCCGATCCCTCTGAGCAAAATCCTTCTGTTCGGTTTGGTCACCGAAGAAATTGGACGGAAGACTTCTCGGAAATGAATTGCTCCGAGCTTATTAGAGGAATCATCCTCCTTTCAAGTTATCTGTAATTCAATTGATATGGTGCACTTTTCTCCGTCTCTTTTCAAATCCACGCGGCGCTGGATGTTTGGCGCCCTGCCAAGACCGCCAAGATGACGACAACGGTGCAAGACGGTAGCATAACGATTATCACCCCGTCTTTCACCACTTCTACCAATCTCGGACCTCTAACGACAGCAACCTCGCTACCATCGGAATGTTTGGCCAATTTGTACGATATGCAGACCACCGGTCTGGGGCTGCCGTGGACATACCAAACCCAGGGCTGCGCCCTAAGCACATGTTGTCCATCGGGTTATGCCTACACGACGCCCTGGGCCTGGATGACGAGTTACTACTCCCCCGGAGTATGCCCTGAACAGTATCGATCTTGTCCTCCTCCGGGGCCGGGGACGGTGACCCCCGAGCCCGGCGAGACGCTCGCTTTCTGCTGCCCTACAAGTTAGTCCGCCGTCACATATCCGCCGCCTCTCCGTGGCAGGGGAGTGTACGTTCTCTGTGCTATTTTCTGACAGAAACGTAGATTACAATTGCCCCGACCCGTCGTCGGGCGGTATATACGGATTTTGCGGGAGTGCGTTATCAACATCAACCTCTGTCACCGTCCTTGACAACGTCTTCCAACAAAATGTGCTATCCACAAGGATCTGGACATTGCCGACCGAGCTGGCTTATTCCTGGCAAATCGCCTACCCGATCCAGGTTCGCTGGAAGTCCGGCGACTTTGACCCGGCCAAAAAGACCTCTACCGACGCTTCGACTGAGAGCACTAGCAGCCCCAAAACATCCGATACCAGCCACTCCAGTTCTGGTGGTGGCGACGGCCTTTCGAAAGGGGCGATAGCCGGGATCGTGGTAGGCGTAGTCGTCTTCCTCCTCCTAGTCGCGGCGCTGATCGGGTCCTTGTTGTTCATCGCCCGGATGCGGCGCCGCCAGACCCAACAACAACCGCCTGGGGCCCAATTGCCGCCGGCGGGCTGGCAGGGTGGCGGCGGCATTCTACCACCTCACCAGAGAATCGCTATCGGGGCCGAATATAAATACCCCGTCGCACAAGAGACGCAGCAGATCGATGGCCGCGCGGTGATTCCACCCGAACTCGGTTCAGAAACAACCCGGTCTTATACCCCCAGGGAGCTGGACGGTAGGGGGCACCATCCTGAACTTGACGGTAGGGGATACTACCCCGAACTCGACGGCGTACGGGGCTAGATTATTGGCACTATTGCGGTGTTTGCTCGCTATGATACACAGATCTGTTAGAACACCGAAAACAAGCCCGAACAGGAGGCAGTTTTAAAGAAGTCCCGATGCCGAGACATGGCTAGCCAGCTTACTGACCGGAGTGAACAAAATATACTAGCCGCTATAATGATCCCAGTTACGAAGCTAGCTAAGAGTCCGGAAGTCGGGTAGAATGTCATATGCTTAACATATACCTAGGAGACAAATACCAAGGAGTTCGAATAGGTACAGGGTCTTTGCTGCTCACAACGCACTTCTAAAATATTTAGCCCAACCACCGAATTGTCCGGATCAATATGTAAATAAAAATTCGCGCCTTTGCCTACAACTACAATTCGAGCTTTGATGATGACTTTTGTTTCAAATGTTATTCCCACCGGGCGCTATTCCACGCCTCGGGACATGGGTTCACGCATATCGGTCCGGAGTTTTGAGGCAGAACTCGAACAGAGACTTGACGATGCATCGTCGAATACAACGACGTCCACAGACTCCGAGCCGGATAAGACGGACTAGTCAGGGAGCGAAGAGCGATGAACAGAAAACTCGACTTGGTTTCGCTCTTCGCATACTCCCCATGTCCAGATAGAACTCTTCTGTTCATCAAGTGAAACAGGGCAAGCCGTCAACACCCCACCCCAATACTCTTAGTAAAACAACGTGGGTTGTGGGCGCGCTACAGGTGGCTAAAATTTTTGACTCTGAGCCTTCATTGGACGGGCCCTAAGCTTATAAAGGACAATAGGAAGTGGAATCATAGCTATGCAAATGAACCTAAGTAGAGCGTTCCCCCATCCAATCCCTAGGGATTTGTACATCGGTGGCCCCGCCAAAGGAAGGAGAGCATCCACAACAATCCTCAACACTTCGTTTGCTACAATGGCTGAGGCAGCGTACACGGGGTGGATAGCGACTGAGTAGGCGGTGATAGACAAAAACAACCCCATAATTCCAAAACCGTTCGGTACCAACGCCACTACTGGTGAAGCCCAGTGAGTAATATAAAGCGAACTCTAGCCGTACCGAAAAGAACATGATGGGGAGAAACACATCAAAATATATGCCGATTGTGAGCCGCATCTCTGGGACAAACACGCCCCCATTCGCCTGAGGTTGTCGGACAACCGTGCGGTCTGAGAAGAAGATTATCACAAGCCAGTCGAGAACATTCCCCACGCCTAGGGAGAGATAGACCAGCCCAGATCTGGATGGGTCAAAGCCGTAAATCTCCCCGAAGACGATAGGAATCGTGGTATAGAGCAAGTAAACCACTCCAAACACAAAAGCAATGTAGAGGGAGAGGAAGAAGAATCGACCGGCGATAAGACGAGCGTCTTAAGTGGTCGGATTAAGCTTGTAAGGAGAACCTGAACTTTCCCCGGGTTGTCATCGTCATCGTAGTAACTCATCAGGTCTTCTCGTGAGAGCTCGAGGCGAAGGTGGGAAGCCTTGTTATGGAGCAGGACCTTGTGGCTCGTCTCCTTATTCATCACCTCAATAGGGACCACGACGGGTGTGGCGACAGCCAAAATGATCCAAAAAAACAAATATCCAGCCGATAGTCTTAGTTAGGAACCCGCCGAGCAGAGGACCGATGGTAGGGCCTTGATGTGAGTAAGTACAGCAATGGTAAGTCACATGTGGGGCTTTTCACAACTCACCGATCAATGGCCCAATGTTTCACATTCCAATGGCGAAAGCACGCTAGTCTGGACGGAATAGGTCGCCAATAATACTGCCTCCTAGAGTCTAAAATAGAGTCAGCAGGCCGAGCACCACAACAATATTATATGACTGGGGAATAACTTACCAAGCAGGTCACCCGGCGAAGCCTCTGAAGAAACGAAACACGACGAGGGCTGCAATATTTGGGGCCAAAGCGCACCCCATTTGCCAAAGACAGAAGAATAGATTGGCCACACCTAGGACAGGCTTGCTCCCATACATCTCAGAAAACGAGGCGATAAACACCGGCCCAACGGCATAGCCGAGTAGGAATATGCTAATAGTCATAGAACCTACGACAGGATTGTTCTTGTTAACCTCCTTGTTCAGAGTATCAATGGCAGGGGAGAGAATCGAGGATGCGAAAGGAGTCAGTGTGTGATGGTCGACAAAAACCCAACCCACGTCCATTTGCGCCAGGCTGGGAAGTTGAAGGGCAAGGCGAGATCATCTGGCTGTCACAGCCTATGAAATCCGAGTCAAGATCGGTGATGGGGACCTGCTCAGGTATCAACCCCTCCTGTTTTGTCTTCTGGATATCGGAGGTATGCGCGGTCAAACTTGGGCAGACGTCGCTCTTCGCCCCAGACATTTGATGGTCCTCCGTCAATTATTTGTTTTATAGATGCGCACAGAAAGGAACAGCATACGTTCTGATGTTCCATGCCTGCCTTCTGCTCAGGAACCATATTCTCAATGTTCGCGGAGGTCAAATTTTGTCCTATTCTGGCCTCGGAGACTTGTGCAGGCTGATGGCGTGCTTGCTGTGGTTTCTTCGGTGAATCTGAACGGTTGTCCCTGGGTTCACTAAGCTCCTCTCTTTCCGCCATGTTAAACTACCTCATCGAGAGGAAACGTCAATAGAGTACTCGCCAGCGTTCCAGGAGCAGAATTTAATAAGGGATTGGCTCAAGGAGCAATATAACAGCATATAGAAAGAGACTGGATAGGGTCTTGCCAGAGGTAAGAATATAGAACTTATTGTACTCTAATAGGGATTTCTTTAGTAGAAATATATAATACTTGCTATCAGATTCGAAATTTTTTTATTTATTAGTGAATATTGTCGCACCGAAGAAAGTATCGTTAGAGCGGGATTGCTCTAAACTTTATGCCTGCATCCTGAGTTTCTTGCTCGTCAATCTCGAGGCCCTCAGGATCAAGACTGTATTAGTAACTGCAGCGCAGGGCTTGCATTGGTGGAGTTTTGCAAACCTTGGAGCCCAATCATGTTGACTCGGCCGGCGCATATCTCAGTTTAAACACGAACGAAGGGACATTCCGAGCGAATAACCGCCCACCACAGCACCTGGTGCTGTAGTGGTTTAGCAGCTGAGCCAATCAAATCTCAGCCTTTGACGCGATCAATCGTTGCATGCGACTAGGCATCAGTGCAGACTTGGCAGGCAATAAAGGTCAGTTCAGCTACACAATATCCCTCCTACTTTGACGATGTCCACGACAAGTCCCTCGTAGCATCTTCGATTTTCTGAAGGAAACAACCAACTCTCTAGCGTTACTCCTTAGCCTCTTATTTATTCCTCAATTTATTAAATAACCTACTACTTTGTTGTACGTTTAGGACTCTGTTCCCCTACCTGTACCTCACTTATCCTCAGCCCGAAAATGTCACATTACTGTGAGACCTGCAGCAAGACATTCGCCTCCGAGCAGGCGGCGAACCAGCACATGAATGATACAGACCATTGGGCCCCTACCTTTCACTGCGACACCTGCCAGAAAGAGTTTTACTCCCAACACGCCGCAAACCAGCACATGAACGACACAGACCATTGGACACCTACCTTCGAGTGCGAGACGTGCGACAAAGAATTCTACTCCCAACATGCTGCAAACCAGCACATGAATGACAAAAGCCATTGGGCCGACACTTCTTCTTGTGAGACCGCCGACAATACAATCGATTCCAAACAGACTGCAGACCAGTATATGGATGGCAAGGCTCAGCAGGCCCAAGTTTTTCCGTGTGACAGATGCGACGAGGCATTTGACTCCAAGGAGGATGCGGCCCGGCACATGAACACAAAAAGTCATTGGGCCCCGACTTGTTTTTGCGAGTTCTGTAACAAGCAGTTTAGCTCCGAATCCGCGGCGGCTGAGCACATGGACATTTGGGGCCATCGACGATGGAGAGACCTAAATTCATACCCTTGCGAGACCTGTGACGATCTCTTATTCCCCACACAGGAAGCTGCAAACAGACACATGGACGTGATGAGCCACTGGCTTAACCCCTTTGCGACCATACACCCAACACCCCCACCCGGGGAGTATACCTTGGGCGGACACACTAGAACCAACAACATATACCAGCCAGGAGCTTTTGGCAGCAGGGATACTGGGATGAGAGCTTGGGGCAAACCCCCGCATATCGCTTCGCCCCAGGACTCCAAGGACCAGGGCACGCCCCGAGGGCGTAGGAATTACGACGACTACGAGGAACTTAAGCCTGTTTATTCGAGTGCAAAGATCGAGTGGGATAGAGAAAAACGCCGGGGCGCCAAGAACGACGCGCTGGACAGCTTAATGGGCATGATTGGGCTGGAGGAGGTCAAAGCCAAATTTCTTTCCATCAAAAGCGAGGTCGAGACTTCTACGCGCCAGGGCATAAACATCCGAGGCGACCGGCTTAACTGTGTTATGCTTGGAAACCCAGGAACAGGTATGAACACTTGTCGTTTGTTAGTAGACCTAATGGTAAACCTAATGCTAACCGTGGGCGAATATGTAGGGAAAACAACGGTTGCTCGCCTCTACGCCCAGTTCCTTACATCCCTTGGCGTTGTTACGGGTAGTAAAGTTGTGGAAACGACAGGATCAAGCCTTGCGAACTCCGGTGTCGAGGGGTGTGAGGAACATATCAAAAGCCTGCTTGCGCGGGGGGGTGGAGTCATGTTTATCGACGAAGCGTATCAGCTTACGGCGGATCACAGTCCCCTGGGCGGGGTCCAGGCGCTCGATCATATACTTTCTGAAAGTGAAAACCTCAGGGGGAAGATTGTCTTCGTCGTGGCGGGGTATAATCGGGACATGGAGACCTTTTTCGCCCACAATCGAGGCCTCCAGAGTCGCTTTCCCTGTAAGATTCAGTTCAACAATTTCGACGACGACGATCTCACGCGTATCTTGGCGTTAAAGGTGGAAAAGAAATGGGAAGGGCGAATGGAGGTCGAAAAGGGACCCGGCGGCTTGTTTTCCCGCATCGTCGCTCGTCGAATCGGTCGGGGACGGAGCAGCGAGGGCTTTGGCAACGCGCGGACTGTTGAGAGCTACCTGGGTTATATTTCACAACGTCAATCTACCCGGTTGAAGCGCGAGCAAGCTGGGGGGTGGGGTCAAGCCAGCAACATCGACGTGATGATGTTGACGAAGGAAGACCTGCTCGGCCCGAATCCTTCTGTCGCCGGCAAGAACTGTAACGCCTTAGTAAAACTGCAGAAACTTGTTGGATTGAAGGTGGTCAAAGACGCGGTGAAAGCTCTGTGTAACACCATTCAGATTAATTACGATCGAGAGCTACGGGAGGAGCCCCTTATCAAATTTTCCCTTAACCGGGTTTTTCTCGGAAACCCTGGGACGGGCAAGACGTCTGTGGCCAAGCTTTATGGTGAGATATTGAAGGATCTTGGCATGTTATCGGACGGTGAAGGTAAAGTGCCTTTTACTGACTTGCCATGGCCTATAACGTGGACATCGAGTCCACTCCTAGAAACGAAAGCTAACCCAAATTTATTGTCATCAGTGGTGGTTAAGAAACCAGTCGACTTTATTGGGGAGTATATCGGAGAGTCAGAGAACAAAACCAAGGCAATCCTAGCGTCTACAGTCGGGAAGGTACTCGTGATCGACGAGTTCTATGGTTTATATGGCGGAAAACGGAGCAGTGGCGCTGACTCCTACGGGAGGGCTGTGATAGACACGATTGTTGCCGAGGTGCAAGTAGTGGCGGGCGACGACAGATGTGTCCTCCTTCTTGGATACAAGGACGAGATAGAAACCATGTTCCAAGACATGAATCCAGGCCTTAGTCGAAGGTTTTCGCTGGATTCGGCTTTCGTCTTCGACGACTTCACAGAGGGCGAGCTGCGTCAGATTCTCAATCTCAAAATGAAAGACCAGGGCCTCAACGCCACGAGCGGTGCGATGGAAGTTGCATTGACCATGCTCCGCCGAGCACGGAACCGGCCGCACTTTGGGAATGCCGGGGAGATAGACAACCTCCTAAACAAGGCCAAAATAAACCAAATGGGAAGGATTTCGAGTAGCGGAACCCGAGCCGCTAGCACCCTCCTCGAGCCCCAGGATTTTGATCCGCAGCATGACCGTGGGGAGAAAGCTGAGCAGACGATTCGCGAGATGTTTAAAGGGGTGGTTGGGTGTGAGAACATCATTGCCAAGTTGGAAGGATACCAGCGGCGTGTCAAGAGCCTAAGGGAGCTCGGCTTGGACCCTACTAGCCGAGTTCCGTTCGGCTTTCTTTTCCGGGGCCCTCCCGGTAAGTCTCACGTTTAAGACAGTTCTGCGCTTAAACCGTCAAACTAAATCCCAATTTCAACTACCTTATACCAGTTTACGAAGTTGAAGTCTCGGAGGAGTACATCTGCTAATGTTCCACCATTCCAGGTAGCGGAAAGACTACAACAGCCAGGAAAATGGGCAGGATTTACTACGAGCTGGGAATTCTGGCGACACCTGATGTCGAAGAATGCTCAACTACCCATATGATAGCAGAATACGTTGGGCAAACTGGTCCAAAGACGCGTGCGCTTCTGGAGAAGTCGCTTGGCAAGGTTCTTCTTATCGACGAAGCCTACCGCCTTGCTCAGACGTCCAGCGATCACTATAACCCTGCTAAAGAGGCACTGGATGAGCTCGTGAGCTGCATGACTGATACTAAATTTTACCATAAGATTGTCGTCATTCTCGCCGGATACGATGCTGAGATTAACCATCTCGTGCAGCAGAATCCTGGTCTATCGAGCCGTTTTCCTGAGGCATTCGTATTCGGGGCACTAGCTATTGACAGTTGCGTTGAGCTGATGTGCAAGGAACTCGAAAGCTACAAAAAGCAGGTCGTGGAGAAGGGCAACTCGTTTGATATCAGACCTCTTGAGCGGCCGTCACCGCCGTTCCGCCGGATACTGACTGATCGCTTCGATATGCTGCGCAGCCTCCCAAACTGGGCGAGCGCGCGCGATATCCAGACTATCTCCGGCGAGATCTTCAACAAAGCCCTCGAGGGAATGGGAGGCTCATCCCACAGCCGTTTGCTTATCACCGAGGGGGTTGTCGTCGGCGAGCTTGACGCCATGATTGCTGAACGCAGGCACAGAGCCCTATCTGCTGATTTGAGTCCCCGAGCCCGCCGCTCCGAGAAATTGGGGGTCCCTCCGCAACACCCGCTCCAGCGTACAACTCTCGATCCGGCCGTGGAATCTTCCAGCCACCTTGAAGCGAAAACTGGCCGCCGTAACTACAAGCGTTACAAATCCAGCGAGCGCCCGTCCACACATCGACCGGCGACTCCCGGCCTCTCATCCAAAGTTCTCAGGCCGGCCAAGAGCGCGGCTGAATTCCTCTACTCAAACGTTGAGGCGGAGCCGAGCATGCTTCGAGCATCAAGGTGGAATCAAGGATAGGGGATAGGGGATATGGGTTTGTGGGGCATCTATAAGGGAACAGCCTAATATCGCTAAATAGTAGGTCTTAGAATACAGGAAGGTTCTGATGGCAAAGGAAAAAGGGGAGGAGAGAGTAGTCGAGTCCTTGGCGATTGATATATCTACTGTTCCTGGAGCCTGAGTCAACTGGACTTGGTGGTCAGACCTGTATTGACCTGGTGATCTGTATATGAAGGACTAGCTATTCCTGAAGGTGGTCAGCTCAGGCCTTAATTGGATATCGACTCTTGTCTAAGCTAATTGAGCATAGAGGGCTCGATCGCTCATGTGAGCTTAATCCCTTTGTTAAACTCAATTGGGCCCTGCGCTTTCCTCGCAGGCGACTCGGGGCTCGATCCTCGATGACTAACCGAGGGCACAGGCACGAGGCTCTTCCTCAGGCAACCCGTCACAGCTATGAAGTATTATATAGAGACCAAGGCTAAGACTAAGCATCCTCCTAAGCCCATCCTCTATGCTAAAGTCCTTCACCGCACCACTTTACTAACCTGCCTACTACCTTGCTTCCTTGCTAGTACTTTCTAAATCATATAGTCCTTTCTACGGCCACTTGTGGGTCTGGGTCCAAGTTGTATCAAAGTCACTTTCTGGGGGCTTCATGACTGCGAGAGACTGAGCGAATGATATCAAGCCCGATGCAAACCCAGACCCAGCCGGGGCCTGTCAACTAACAAAAGTGAGATGCTCTCACCTCTATCATACTCTTGGCTCTATGGTACTCTTGCTTCTATTGTGCTCTTAACTTGATTATACTTGCCTCCTTTATAGTAAGTCTCCAAGATGAATAGTGATGTGAGTAACTAATACATCTTTTTTAGCCAACCCTATCCAACGTAACTACCTACATATGCCTAGCTAGAGTAGGCTACTTTCAACTAGCAAACTAACTCCGGTTAATATCTTCTTAGGTCAATCAACACACATCTTCAACCCAGGCCTGTATAGCCGTGAAAGAGTTCCAGTGGGCTGACTACCGCCATCAACCCGTAGTTTATCACTTCAGCCTACCCTGATCCTTAATCTGGTTGCTAGTCACATGAGGAAACTTCTTGTGTTTGTTTCTTCCTCCCCTTCAAGGTATGGATGATAGCACATCCACTAGCCTAGGCCGCGCCAAGTAATCTGGTGGCACTTTATCATTAGGCGGTGCCTATATGGGGATCGTTAGCATCAATCTTAACTGTGCACTACGCGAGATCTCTCACTTGTAGACTTTTTGCCCAATTCTGTACGTCATTGTAGTTTTTACACATGTGCTTAGTTTGGAAGTCGGGGAATGCCACTGGCTCCCCCGGGTCAACCCACACTTGTCCAAGTACCCCGGTGTCAACGTTACACATCAACACTTGACGAATTATGTCGAGGCAGTGTGCTGCGCCTAGTCAATCTCTAAATTGAAGCTTCCCGATTTGTTTAGGGGCTACATACTGACATGCAACTTGAGAATATGGTCGTCGTTCTTGAAAGCGTGTTGCCCTAACCCCTTGTAGTAGTCATAGTTGAAGTATAATGCTTTGCGTAATAAGTTCTGGTTAATCCATACGTCAGTCAACAAGACACTTTGGTAATTCGGAGACATCGGAGATTACCAAGCAATGCAGGTGGTGCATTCCCTCAACATTAACAAGAAAGCCGCCACCATATCGGCTGGACCGTTGCACGAAGGATGGTTCTAGCCCGCTGGCAAGGCCATCTTCGACTGAGATAACCCCAGCTCGGTCTATTATCATTACCATTATTAATATCAATGTATCGTTGCCTTCTGATCAAAAGTTCTTACAGTCCACCCCAAGAGCCTCCCAGGCAGCGTCAACCTCGGGTGATCCTAGTTGTCGGTAGATGCCCTCCTTGAAGAACGACCCGTTGAAGTTATTGACGGAGTATTCAATCCCGGCATCCTTGATTACAGGAGCTGCAAACTCATCAGACTTTTCGAACCCATAGAAGGACAAGAAATAGACATACACCATTGTGAAGTGTGAGCTGCGCATCTTGCATCTAAGCTTGCATACCGTAATCCCAGGTATGCTCCGCATGACAGCAGAACCAAGACGATAACAATATTAAGGACTGTAAGTATAATAAACTTGTAGAGTAATATCGATGTTGTTTTTGTTCGTGTCCGGTCATGTCCCCATTCTGCGTCGTCAAAATCGGCAGATTCATTTTTGGATCCGTCAACCAGCGGGCAACGTAGCTCCAAATCGTTTGCCATGTCGACTTGATTTCTTTTGGTATGTTTGCCGGATTCTTCTTTCTACGTTTCGGGCTTGAGAGACTTGTATACAAAACGCGCGACCGACGGCGCAAACCGACTGACTCCGCTAAGACTGTCTGTAGAAGTTGTGCGTAATTACCAATTACGATGGCTGGCCGATGTGAACAGACGAAAGGAGTCGAGGAGTAGGCCTTAAGGGACCATCACCTGATGGATAAAAGTAAGGCGTTCTAGCGGAGCTTTTCATGTAGCGACTTTGCTATGAAGGAGCTGTGATGATGATGTAACTACGGCGCCAACGTGGCGTTGGCATGTAGATAGAGAAGTTTACCCTCGGCAGGAATTAGCTGATACTAAATGCGCCACGAACCATCTTTAGGTTAGGAACTGATAAACTAATAAGTATGATGCAACTAATACACCTGATATGTGGGATGCGATATTTTTTGTTAGTAAGTGATGGCTTATAGAAGCTGAACCCCTGAACGCTACGTAGCCCAGATGTGCGGCAACATATCTCTTGATACTCCTCAAGAGACATAGTCACCAGTCGACCAATGCGAATGCCATACTGTAGACTTTGACTGACGTTTATGATGTCATAAACATAGCTAAAAGCAATCGAGGCAAATGCTAAATAAGCACTATGACATGACGCCTTGACTTGTCGTGACTGCTTAGAATATCTAACCTTACACAGCGGGTACTCGTGAGCTCGCTTTATCATATCAGCAAACAATTATAAAAGCAGGGGGTTCCCATTTTTAGGCAAATTCACGAACCCAGTGAATTGACCTAGACTTTCCTCGCCTGCGGCTATTCCCAGAGACTCGAACGTTAATTCTAGCTTCAAAACTACAGCTCAATTCCTCGCTCATCCGATATGAAAGCAGTCTGGTTCGCCCTATTTGCAGCCGTTCCGGCCGTGCTTACTGCTCCGACGGCTGGCGGCTACGGGGATTACGGGGATTACCCCCCGCCAAAGGGAGGCTACGGGAGTTACGGCGATTATGGAGTAAAGGGCAACCCTCATCCTCCTCCTGATCATCATCCTGCTGCTCCTCCTCCAAAGGATGGATATGGAAGTTATGGCGACTACCCCCCGCCTAAAGGAGGCTACGGGTCGTACGGCAAATACAAGGGTGCGGGCGCTTGAGGAGAATAAGAGCCATGCTCGGGAAGAGCATATCCATTATAGGTGGTCTGTTCAGAAGAGAACTTCTAACACTTAGCATAAGTTGTCTCTCTTTATGATCCCTTCAACTAGACTTAATTAGTGGAGAGAATTTTCAGTACACGCTCCGAATGAATAATTACTCGTTCTCGTCCCTAAACATAACACTTGGTACTTAAGCAATAAGCATGGCGACTTACATTATTCTTCGGTGACGAGATTATCAAGAGTCTGTTCTTCCTAGCCCAGACTTATGGAGCACTTCCTTACTCTCGTCAAAATCTGCCCTGGAGAACAGCGGCCTAAGCATAACCGTATCTTAGAACCGACGAAACGTTAAACATAAAGTCTAACAGCAATCCACTGGCCCTCTATATCGTCACAAGCTCCGGCATTGTTTTAAGGGTCCGAAACGCGTCTTTGTAAAGGCTCAATCATTCGTACTCGGTGGGTTGACAAACCAGGCACACTAGCGGAGCGGTCGGGAACAGAGCCGAAGTTTTGAGACTTAGGAAAGCGAGCCCATCTGCAACCAAGGGTAGGTGTCAAATTAGGCGAGCATTGTTGCGAGGATGTTTTCCACCGCATTTTTGGGTTAATAGGCACTTACGGCCGTACGTATTTAATACCTAATATTGACGAATTATTGTCTCACTCGCATCCTTCTCTACTACCACACTATAAAAAGCCCAGGTTTTGTTATCTAGTGCTGACGGCTTGGCTCCATTGGAGTAGACGTCGTCCCGGTGTTACCCTGCTTTGCTGGCATGGCAGGGCCAATAGCAAGTCAGCCCGGAAGTGAGGCATTTCCCCCACTGTGCCGCCGTCCTGCCTCCAAGCGCTGACGTACTCCAGGAACGCGTATCGCTGCGACTTTGTTGACATACCGCCATGCCATTTTTATACAGGACCGGTCTGCTGTGGAGTAGAGTTGCTAGGCTGCAACTTAAGCT
>Ga0164242_10003115_pt1 | contig 19008 bp, 19 predicted proteins | sample OricomgcompostMG_FD_108783 | JGI IMG/M metagenome (GOLD analysis project Ga0164242, IMG submission 108783) | Miracle-Growth compost microbial communities from Emeryville, California, USA - Original compost - Miracle growth compost (MG) ... | reverse complement strand
CTTCGGCGGCCTCGGCGCGCTGGCGCTGGCCCCGATGCTCGGCCGGCGCGGCATGCCCCTGATGCCGGTGATCGAGGGGCTTCGCTTCCAGGTGATGCATGCCGACGACGCGGCCTCGGCGTTCGCCGCCGCGCTGAGGTCCGACGCCGCCGGCGCCTTCAATCTCGCGGTCGATCCCGTCGTCGACCTGGCCCTCATCGCCGAGATCTTCCAGGCGAAGAGGACGGTGCCGCTGCCGGGCGCGGCGGTGCGGTGGGCGCTCGCGGCGGGGTGGATGGCGCACGTCGTCCCCGTGCAGCCCGACCTCTTCGACTTCCTGCGGCAGATCCCGCTGCTGGACGCCAGCCGGGCGCGCAGCGAGCTCGGCTGGTCGCCGCGCTACACCGCGGTCGAGGCGCTGCAGGAGCTGCGCCGCGGCCTGGCCGACGACCCCGGCTTCCCCACGCCGCCCCTGCAGAAGGCCGGTGTGCGGGAGTACGCGCTGGGTACGTGGAGGCCATGAAGGCAGTCACCTGGCAAGGACGTCGCACCATCAGCGTCGAGACGGTTCCCGACCCGATCATGAAGGAGTCGACCGACGCGATCATCCGGGTCACGTCGAGCGGCCTCTGCGGCTCGGACCTCCACCTCTACGAGATGCTCGGCCCCTTCATGACGCCGGGCGACATCGTCGGCCACGAGCCGATGGGCATCGTCGAGGAGGTCGGGCCCGACGTGTCCGGGCTCAAGCCCGGCGACCGCGTGGTCATCCCGTTCAACATCTCGTGCGGGCACTGCTACTTCTGCGGCAACGGCCTGCAGACCCAGTGCGAGACGACGCAGAGCAAGGAGTACGGCACCGGCGCCGCGCTCTTCGGCTACAGCAAGCTCTACGGCGAGGTGCCCGGCGGCCAGGCGGAGTACCTGCGCGTGCCGCATGCCGACTACGGGCCCGTCAAGGTGCCCGAGGGACCCTCCGACGACCGCTTCCTCTACCTCTCCGACGTGCTGCCCACCGCGTGGCAGGCGGTCGAGTACGCCAACGTGCCCCCCGGCGGCACCGTGCTCGTCCTGGGCCTCGGGCCGATCGGCGACATGTGCACGCGCATCGCCGACTACCGCGGCTTCCGCGTCCTCGGCGTCGACCTGGTCGACGAGCGGCTCAAGCGCGTGCGCGACCGCGGCATCGAGTGCATCGACCTGCGTCGTGGCGGTGACGTCGCCGACGAGGTGCGCGTGCTCACCGGTGGCCGGGGCGCGGACTCCGTCATCGACGCGGTCGGCATGGAGGCACACGGCTCGCCGCTCATCGAGTTCGCCCACCACGCCTCGATGTTCCTGCCGCGGGCGGTGCAGGAGCAGGTGATGATGCACGGTGCCGTCGACCGCATGGCGGCCCTGCAGACCGCGATCGACGCGGTCCGGCGCGGCGGCACCATCTCGCTGTCGGGCGTCTACGGCGGCCAGATGGACCCGCTGCCGATGATGACGATGTTCGACAAGCAGATCACCCTGCGGATGGGCCAGGCCAACGTGCGCCGCTGGGTCGACGACATCCTGCCGCTGCTCACCGACGACGACCCGCTCGGCGTCGACGGCTTCGCCACCCATCACCTGCCGCTCGACCGGGCCGCCGAGGCCTACGCCGACTTCCAGCAGAAGCAGAACGGCGTGGTGAAGGTCGTCTTCAACCCCTGAGCCGGCTCAGTCACGGCCGCGGCGGACCGAGACGACCGCCGCGACGCCTCCCCAGAGGCCGGCGAAGAAGACCAGGCCGATGGCCAGGGCGATGATGGCGGCCGTCCGGCCGACGACCACGTCGAAGACGAGGAAGAGGCCGCCGCAGGTGCTCAGCGCGAGCATGACCAGGCCGGCCTTGGCGCAGTCGTTGGCGGCGGCCACCAGCCAGGGCCGCATCTGCTGACGGAACAGCAGCCGGTGGAAGGCCACCGGCGCGATGATCAGCCCCGTCGCCATCAGCGAGCAGCACAACACCGCGAGATAGGCGTTGCGCTGCTCGCTGCTGAGCTCGCCGAACCGCTGCGAGAACGGGACGGTCAGCAGGAAGCCGGACAGGATCTGCACGCCGGTCTGGCTGACGCGCAGCTCCTGCAGCAGCTCGTTCCAGTTGCGGGTGATCTGCTCGTCGGGGAGGTCGTCGCGCTCAGCCGAGCGCATTCGGCACCAGCCGCTCCCAGACCCGGTGACTGGCCATCAGGGTGAGCAGGTCCTCCACGACCGCGTCGGCCTGCTCCGCCGCGGTGACGCCGGTCGACGACGGCGCGGCCGCGGTGGTGGCGAGCACCTCGACGCCGTCGCCCCAGGCGCCGATCGCCTTCGCGTGGCGGTAGCTCTCGCCGATGAGCAGGCTCAGCATCGGGTCACCCGCCAGCGACGACGCGCCGTCCGCGACGAGGACGGCGTCGAACTCCACCGAGCGCGCCGTCTGCAGCGTGCGGTCGACGGGGGTGCCGTCGGCGAGCGGAGCGCCGTCCGGGGCGATGAGCAGGGGTGTCACCGAGCGGCCCATCAGCGTGTTGCGGACCTCCGCGATGGTGGCGACGGAGGTCTCCGGCCCGATGACGATGCCGATGGCGCGGCCGTCGAGCGGCCAGGTCTTGCCGACCATGGACAGCGCCGGGCTCGGCTCGAGATCGACGAGCTCGATGGTGGGCTGCGGCGCGTTGAAGCCGAGCGCCGTCGCGACCCGGCCGGCCAGCTCGGGGTCGATGTTGGCGAGGTGCTGCACCTGGCGCTCGCGCACCTGGGGCAGCGTGCACTTCGACAGCTCGAACGAGTACGCCGCGATGATGTGCTCCTTCTCGACCGGCGTCATCGACAGCCAGAACTGGCGCACCTGGCTGAAGTGGTCGTCGAAGGAGGCCGCCTGCTCGCGGGTCTTCTCGGCTCCGGTGATGGCGACCGGGTGGTCGATGAACGCGCGAGCGTCGGGGCTGCCGTCGGGGACGAACGGGCAGCCCCCGTCGAGCGAGTTCGGGTGGTACGGCGCGACGCCGCTGTGGATCTCGCTCTGGTGCAGGCCGTCACGGAGCATGTCGTTGATCGGGGCGTGCGGCCGGTTGATCGGGATCTGCTCGAAGTTCGGCCCGCCGAGCCGCGTCAGCTGCGTGTCGACGTAGGAGAAGAGGCGTGCCTGCATGAGCGCGTCGTCCGTGACGTCGATGCCCGGCACGAGGTGGCCGACGTGGAAGGCGACCTGCTCGGTCTCGGCGAAGTAGTTCGTGGGGTTGCGGTTGAGCACCATCTTGCCGATGGGCTGCACCGGCGCGAGCTCCTCCGGCACGATCTTGGTCGGGTCGAGCAGGTCGATGCCCTGGAACGTCTGCTCGGGAGTGTCCGGGAAGATCTGGACGCCGAGCTCCCACTCCGGGAAGGCGCCGGCGTCGATGGCGTCGGCGAGGTCACGCCGGTGGAAGTCGGGGTCGAAGCCGCCGAGCATCTGCGCCTCCTCCCACACCAGCGCGTGCACGCCGAGCTTGGGCTTCCAGTGGAACTTCACCAGCGACGCCTCGCCGTTGTCGTCGATGAGGCGGAAGGTGTGGACGCCGAAGCCCTCCATCGTCCGGTACGAGCGGGCGATGCCGCGGTCGGACATGTTCCACATCGTGTGGTGCTGGGCCTCGGTGTGCAGCGAGACGAAGTCCCAGAACGTGTCGTGCGCGCTCTGCGCCTGGGGGATCTCGCGGTCGGGGTGCGGCTTGGCGGCGTGGACGATGTCCGGGAACTTGATGCCGTCCTGGATGAAGAAGACGGGGATGTTGTTGCCGACGAGGTCGAACGTGCCCTCGTCGGTGTAGAACTTCGTCGCGAAGCCGCGGGTGTCCCGCACGGTGTCGGCGGAGCCGCGCGAGCCGAGCACCGTCGAGAACCGCACGAAGACGGGGGTCTCCTTGTCCTTCTTCAGGAAGCTGGCGGACGTGACGGTCTCGGCCGTCCCGTAGGCGGTGAAGACGCCGTGGGCGGCCGCGCCGCGGGCGTGCACGACGCGCTCGGGGATGCGCTCGTGGTCGAAGTGGGTGATCTTCTCGCGCAGGTGGTGATCCTGCAGCAGGGTCGGGCCGCGCTGGCCCGCCTTGAGGGAGTGGTCGGTGTCCCGCAGCGGGACGCCGCCGGCCGTCGTCAGTCGGTCACTGCCCGTGATCGGCTGGTGGGGTACGGGGGTGCCGGGGGTGGTGGGGTCCTTCGCCATAACCCCCCGTTACCCCACGACTCCCCGCCCATACCGGATCACCGCCGCGATCTACGGCTCGTCGGTCGCCAGGGCCGCGGCCACCGCGCGCCGGAGGTCGGGGACGAGGTCGGCGGCGAACCACGGATGCGCGGCTCGCCACCGCGCGGTGAGCGGCGACGGGTGCACCAGCGGCACGGCGCGCGGCAGGTAGTCGCGGTAGGCCTGGACGCGCTCGGTCACCGAGCCCCGGCCGAGATAGTGGCGCTGCGCGTAGGCGCCGACATAGAGCGTCAGCCGGATGCCGGGCATCTGCTCGAGGATCGGCGGATGCCACGTCGGCGCGAAGTCCGCCCGGGGCGGCAGGTCGCCGTGCGCGCCCTTGCCCGGGTAGTAGAAGTCCATCGGCAGGATCGCGAACAGCTCGGGCGAGCGGAACGTCGGCTCGTCGACCCCCAGCCAGGCACGCAGCGTGACGCCGCTGAGGTCGTTCCAGGCCAGGTTCGTCTCCTGCGCCTTCCGCCCGGGCGCCTGGCCGATGATCGCCACGCGGGCGTCCGGATGAGCGGCGTACAGCGGCTGGTAGCCGAGGGCGGCCGCCCACGCGTTCGCCGGGTCGCGGACGATCGCGGCGCGGATCTCCTCCAGCCGCCGTCGGCGAGCCTCGGGCGAGGCCATCAGCCGGCGAGGACGAAGGCGCCGCCGAGGATGAGCGCGACGACCTTGATCAGCTCGAAGCCGATGTAGAAGAAGTGCGCCCGGGAGCGGGGGCCGTCCTCGCCGGCGAGCACCGCGTTCGATCGGCGCGCCAGCGGGCGGCTGACGAAGAGCAGCTGGCAGGCGAGGCAGGCGATGGCCACGCCGAGTGCGGTGGCCGCCCGGGCCGGCTGGTCGCTCGCGACGAGCAGCACCACCAGCGCGACCGCGATGAGCGCCTCGACGGTGTTGAGCGCCCGGAAGACGAGCCGCCCGATGCCCAGCCCGATCTGCAGCGTGACGTTCGGCGCACGGAACTTGAGCGGCGCCTCGATGAAGGAGATGCCGAGCACGAGCCCGAGCCAGGTGAACGCGAGGGCGACGAGTGCGGCGGACGCAGTGCTCACGCCTCCGACGGTAGCCCCCGCCGTCGGTGGGTACGGGTGGCGGGTGAGTGGGTCTCGCGTCGACGCGCGCTACCTCGGCGCCTGTGCCATCGGATTCCTGGGGCTGGCGCCGTACGTCGTGCTCAGCACCGCCTTCGTGCCGCTGCAGAAGGCGGTGATGTCCTCGCTCGGCGCGGGCAGCCTCGGGTTCGCGCTGGCCGAGGGGTTCGCCAGCGGCGCGTACGCAGTGGGCGCGGTGACGGCCGCGCAGTTCGCGCTGCGGCGTCGTCAGCGCGAGATCTTCCTGCTGTGCGAGGCGGTCTTCGTGGTCACGTCGGTCGCCTCGGCCTTCTCGCCGGACGTCGTCGTCTTCGGCGTCGCGCGGGTGCTGCAGGGGCTCGCCGCCGGCGGCATGCTGATCAGCTCGCTGCCGCCGCTCATCACGCGCTTCGGCGCCGGCATGGTGCCGCTGAGCGCGGGCGTCGTGGACGTCGGCATCTTCGGGTCGAGCACGCTCGGGCCGCTGGTCGGCGTGTGGGCGACCCACGCCGGCGGCGACGGCTGGCGCTGGATGCTGCTGGTCGCGGCGGCGCTCGGCGTCGTCGGCTGGATCGTCGCGTGGCGGCGCTACGAGAGCTGGGACCCGCCCGAGCCCGACGCCCGCGTCGACGTGCCGGCGCTCGCGCTGGTGGCCGTGGTGGCGGGGCTGGCGTTCGCGGCGTCGTCACTGGTGGGCGCCGAGCCGTTCCTCTCGCTGCCGGTGCTCGGCCTGTTCGGGCTCGCGCTCGCGGCGCTGGTCGCCCTGCTCGTCGTCGAGGCGCGCCGCTCCGACCCGCTCATCCCCGTCCAGGCGCTGACGACGCAGCTGCCGGTGTCCGGCATCTTCGCCGCGATGCTCGGCGGCGCGGTGTTCGTCGTCGTGGTCGAGGTGATGGAGACCGCGCACCTGTCGCAGCCGTCGCGAATGTGGCCGATGCCCGTGGGCGCGCTGCTGGGCGCGATCGCGTTCTGGCGGCTCTTCGTGACGAAGTGGATGCCGGTGCTCGTCGATGCCGGCGTCTGCCTGCTCGGAGCCGGCGCCCTGGTGCTGCTCGGCACCGGCGCGCTGCCGGTGATGCTCGCCGCGCTGCTGCTCGGCTTCGGCGCGGCGGCCACGGTGTCGCCGGGGCTCTTCCTCGCCGCGATGGGGCTGCCGTCGGAGCGGCTGGGTCGCGCGTTCGCGCTCGTCCAGCTGCTGCGGGCGCTCGCGACGTACGCCGTGGCGCCGGTGGTGATCGAGTCGGTGGTCAAGGGCGGCTCGGGACGCGACGAGGCGTTCGTCGCGATGGCCGTCGCCTGTGCCGTGGGGCTGGTGCTTCTCGTGGTGGTGCCGGTCGTGTCGGGCGCCCGGCTGCGTCGGCCGGACGTCCAGACCTGGCTCGACGGCGACAAGGGACTGCCGTCGCCCGCGACGGCGACGCATCTGCGCCCCTCGGTCGAGGACGAGGACGCCGACCCGCTGCTGCCGGAGTCCGTCCGTCGCTCGCTCAGTGCGCTGACGCGCCGCCGCCGCTAAGCCGACTCGTCACGAACGACGCCGACTCGTCACGAACGACGCCGACTCGTCACGAGTGTGCCGCGGAGGGGGCGACGTCGAGCGCCACCTTCGTCCACCCCGACTCGCGCCGGTCGAAGGTCTCGTACGCCTCGATGGCCGACGTCATCGGCTCCGACTGGGTGAGCACCGTCGACGGGTCGATCGCGCCGGTACGGACGAGGTCGAGCAGCCGCGGGATGTAGCGGCGGTGGTTGCAGTTGCCCGCCTGGACGGTGAGGTTCTTGTTCATCGCCGTGCCGATCGGGAACGTCGAGAACTCCGGCGGATAGACGCCGATGATGCCGATCGAGCCCGCCTTCGCGACGCCCTCGACGGCCCACTGCAGCGCCTGCTGCGGCGCCTCGCCGGGCGCCCACTCCGGTCGCTCGCTCCCGGTCATCGGCGCGTCCGGGGCGCTGGCGTCGATGCCCACCGCGTCCACGACGCGGTCGACGCCGACGCCCATCGTCAGCTCGCGGATCACCTCGATCGGGTCCTCGGTGGTGAAGTCGATGCACTCGGCGCCACGCTGGCGCGCCTGCTCGAGCCGGCTGGCGACGCCGTCGACGACGAGCACGCGGCCGGCGCCCTGCTGGTAGGCGCTGGTGATCGCGAACTGGCCGACCGGCCCGGCGCCCAGCACGAGCACCGTGTCGCCGCGGCCCACCTCGGCGAGCCGGCAGCCGAACCATGCCGTCGGGTAGATGTCGGACAGCATGATCGCCTGGTCGTCGCTCACCTCGTCGGGCAGCCATACCGGCCCGACGTTGGCGTACGGCACGCGGACGTACTCGGCCTGCATCCCGTCGAAGGGGCCGGTCGACTCCGGGCCGCCGTAGAAGGCGGTGCCGGCCTCGGGGCCGTTCGGGTTGGCGCGGTCGCACTGCGCGAAGTAGCCCTGACGGCAGTACGCGCACGCGCCACAGCCGATCGTCGACGGGATGACCACGCGGTCGCCGGGCCGCAGGTTGCGGACGTTCCTGCCCACCTCGGTGACGATGCCGACGGCCTCGTGGCCGAGGATCGTCCCCTCCTTCATGCCACCCATCGAGCCCCGCAGGAAGTGCAGGTCGGTGCCGCAGATCGCGCTGGTGGTGACGTGGACGATCGCGTCGTTCGGGTCCTGGATGGTCGGCTCCGGGACGTCGTCGAGCCGGACGTCGCCGATGCCGTGCCACACCGCTGCTTTCATGGGTCCTCCTCGAGTCGGAAGCCCATCGGGTACCCGCTCAGCGATGCGCTATGAGGGCGCGGACGTCGTCGACGGTGAAGGATCCGGGCGCCCGCCGGTCGGTCGCGGCCTGGCGGGCGAGGCGCTGCAGGCCCTCGTTGATCGGCGCCTCGAGGCCGATGGCGCGGGCGAGACGGACGATCTCGCCGTTGAGGTAGTCGGTCTCGATGTCGCCGCTGCCGCGGTCGAGCGACTGCCAGCTGGAGCCGCCGATCTCGCGGTCGAGGCCGGCCACCGGCCGTAGGTCGAAGTGATCGCCGCGCCAGGCCTTCTCCTCGGCGCTCGACGGGATGGTGATGCCGGCGGCGTCGTACACGCGGCGCGCCTCGTCGCGCGCCTGGCGGTGCAGGTCGTCGTCGGCGTCCGCACCGAGCAGCGCCTGGACGGCGTTGCCGAGGTTCGCCAGCAGCTTGCGGTGCTTCCAGCCCATCACGTCGTCGACGACGTGCACGTGGAACGTCGCCTGCTCCCAGTCGGCCTTGACGGTCTCGAGGACGTCGCGGCCACCGGCGCCGTAGCGGCCGACGATGAAGACGCCGCTGACCGGGCCGATCTGCAGCACCACCTCGCCCGGCTCGGTGCGCATCGCCGGCAGCCACACGCACACGCCGTACACCTGGCGGAAGAACCGCAGCGCCAGCCGCTCCGCCTCGACGCCGTTGAGCGCGGTGAGCACCGGCAGCAGCTCGCCGGCGGTGCCGATCACCTCGCCGGCCGCGTCGTGCACGGGCTGGTCGACCCACTGCAGCAGCGCCTCGGCGAGCTGGTGGGTCTTGGTCACGAAGACGAGCACGTCGTCGGTGGTCAGGCGTGCTTCGGCTGCGGCCGTGACGACCGGAACCTCGACGGTGGTCGTGCCGTCGGGGTCGCGCACCGTCAGACCCCGCGACCGCAGCGCCTCGGCGTTCGAGCCCCGCGCCACCATGAGCACGTCGACGCCGTACTGGCCGAGCCGTCCGGCGATGACTCCGCCCACGGAGCCGGCGCCGACCACCACATACCGAGTCACCGTCGCATCGTAGGCAGCGCCTCCGCACACCTATCCCCGGGCTCCGCGGGAGCGTAGGCTGGCAGGTGCCGAGGATTCCCAGCACGAAGAGCGTCTCGCTCCGTCGTTTTCGGTGATCACCCACAAATCTGGCTCCCCAGCCAGGGGCGGGCCGAACACGTGGCACTTCTCGCGCAGCTACCCATCGCCGAGCCGGCACTCTCGCCGTCGCGACCCCGGCTCGCCCAGATCCTCACCCGGGTCGTGATGAGCGTCGCGACCGCGGTGCTGGTCCCGGCCGCCCTGCTGTGGGCGATGCTGGTGGCCTTCGACTTCGCCACCGCGGTCGTCGTGGTTCTGGCCTGGATAGTCGGCGCGATGGGCTGGCGCCGGGCGACGCGCCGGCCGGTCTCCGGCCTGCTCGTCCTGACGCTGGTGATCCTCGTGATCAGGACTGCGCTCACCCTCGCCACCGGGAGCGCCTTCCTCTACTTCGTGCAGCCGGTCTTCGCCGATCTCACGGTTGCCGCCCTGTTCCTGGGCTCGCTCTGGTCGGCTCGGCCGGTCATCGCCCGCCTGGCGCCCGACTTCTATCCGATGGACGCCGCGGTCACCTCGCTCCCTCGCATGCGTGCGCTCTTCCGCGGACTGACTCTCATGTGGGGCCTGGTGATCCTGGTCAAGGGCGTCACCACGCTGGTGCTGCTCGAGTCGCTCTCGACGGTCCACTTCGTGCTGATCAAGGGCGGGGCGATCACGACCCTGACGGTGACCGCTGCCGTCGTCACCGTCGTGTGGTCGGTGATCGTCGGGCGGCGCGAAGGGCTTCTCGCCGCGACCTGAGCCCGCCGCACGGCGGGAGGAGCCGGGGCGTGAGGCCGCCGTCAAGGGGGTAATACGCTCGCCGTCATGCCTACCAAGAGCCCGAAGGACTTCTTCGCGCCTCTTGCGGTCGGGGCTCCCACGCCGCTGCGCGAGATCCCCGCCCGCCCGAGCCGCGCGATCCACTTCTTCGACCCGAGCAACGAGAAGATGGCCGCGAAGGTGCCCGCGATGGTCGGCACCGTCGACGTGCTCCTCGGCAACCTCGAGGACGCCATCAAGGCCGACAACAAGGTGGCCGCGCGCGAGGGCCTGGTGAAGATCGGGCGCGAGGTCTCCGACCTCGGGGGGCAGAGCGGGCCGACGCAGCTCTGGACGCGGATCAACAGCCTCGACAGCCCGTGGGCGCTCGACGACCTGACGACGCTCGTGCCGGCGATCGGCGACAAGCTCGACGTGATCATGGTGCCGAAGGTGCAGGGCGCCGAGGACATCCACTACGTCGACCGCCTGCTCGCGCAGCTCGAGGCGAAGGCCGGGCTCGAGCGGCCGATCCTCATCCACGCGATCCTCGAGACGGCGCGCGGCGTCGTGAACATCGAGGAGATCTGCGGCGCCAGCCCCCGCATGCAGGGTCTCTCCCTCGGGCCGGCCGACCTCGCCGCCGACCGCCGCATGAAGACCACCCGCGTCGGCGGCGGCCACCCCGGCTATCTCGTCCGGCAGGACCCGGTCGACGGCGACATCGAGGGCCAGCGCACGACGTACCAGCAGGATCTGTGGCACTACACGATCTCGCGGATGGTCGACGCGTGCGCGACGTACGGCATCTACCCGTACTACGGCCCGTTCGGCGACATCGCCGACGTCGTCGCGTGCGAGGACCAGTTCCGCAACGCGTTCCTGCTCGGCTGCGTCGGCACCTGGACGCTGCACCCGAAGCAGATCGACATCGCGCGGCGGGTCTTCAGCCCGAGCGCCGACGACATCAGGCACGCCCGCCGCGTCGTGGCCGCGATGGGCGACGGCACCGGCGCGGTCATGCTCGACGGCAAGATGGAGGACGACGCCTCGCTCAAGCAGTGCCTCGTCCTGGTCGAGCTGGCCGAGCAGCTGGCCGCGATCGACCCGGAGCTGAAGGCGCTCTACGAGGGGATCACCGTTGACTGACTCCAGTGCCCTCAGGCCGCGCCGGAGCGTCCTCTACATGCCCGGCTCCAACGAGCGCGCGCTCGAGAAGGCGACCGGCCTGCCCGCCGACGGGCTCATCCTCGACCTCGAGGACGCCGTCGCGCCCGAGGCGAAGGTGGCCGCCCGCGAGAACGTCGTCGCCGCCGTGCAGAGCGGCAACTACGGCAAGCGCGAGCTGACGATCCGGGTCAACGGCGCCGACACCGAGTGGCACGCCGACGACCTCCAGGCCGCGGCCGCCGCCGGGCCGGACGCCATCGTCGTGCCCAAGGTGAACAGCCCGGCCGCGGTGCGCGAGCTCGTCGACGCGATGGAGAAGGCCGGCGCCCCCGACAAGACGAAGCTGTGGGCGATGATCGAGTCGCCGTACGCGATCCTCCACGCGGAGGAGATCGCCGCCGCGTCCGAGCGGCTCACCGTGCTCGTCCTCGGCACCAACGACCTGGTCAAGGAGCTCTACGCCGAGCACGTGCCGGGCCGCGCGCCGCTGCTCGCCTCGCTCGGGCTCGCGGTGCTGGCCGCGCGGGCCACCGGCAAGGTCGTCCTCGACGGCGTCTACAACGACGTGAAGAACCTCGACGGCTTCCTCGCCGAGTGCGAGCAGGGCCGCCTCATGGGCTTCGACGGCAAGACGCTCATCCACCCCTCGCAGGTCGACGGCGCCAACGCCGCGTTCGCGCCGAGCGAGCAGGCCGTCGCCGACGCGCACGGGCTGATCGAGGCGTTCGAGTCGGCCGGCAGCGGCGTCGCCACCTACAACGGCAAGATGGTCGAGAGCCTCCACGTCGAGTCGGCCCGACGCACGCTGTCCATCGCGGACGCGATCGCGAGCCTCTCGTGAAGACCGACGCGGGCAACTTCTTCGAGGACTTCGAGCTCGGCCAGGTCATCGAGCACGCCACGCCGCGCACGGTCACCGAGGGCGATCGCGCCCTGTACGGCGCGATCTACCCGACCCGCTTCGCGATCCCGTCCTCGAGCGAGTTCGCGGCGTCGGTCGGGCTCACGCCGCACCCGGTCGAGGAGCTGGTCGCCTTCCACATCGCGTTCGGCAAGACCGTCCCCGACATCTCGCTCAACGCCGTCGCCAACCTCGGCTACGCCGAGCTGCGCTTCCACCGGCCCGTGACGCCGGGCGACACGATCTCGACGCGCTCGGAGGTCATCGGCCTCAAGCAGAACTCGAACGGCAAGACCGGCGTCGTCTACGTCCGCTCGACCGCGACGAACCAGCACGGCGACGTCGTCATCGACTGGGTGCGCTGGGTGATGGTGCACAAGCGCGACGCCGCCGCGCCCGCGCCGGAGACCGTCGTGCCGGAGCTCGCCGACGCCGTCGCGGCCTCCGACCTCGTCGTTCCCGACGGACTCGACTTCTCGGCGTACGACGTCACCGCCGCCGGCTCGCCGTTCCGCTGGGACGACTACGAGGTGGGCGAGAGGATCGACCACGTCGACGGCGTCACGCTCACCGACGCCGAGCACATGATGGCCACGCGCCTGTGGCAGAACACCGCCAAGGTGCACTTCAGCACCGAGGCTCGCCCCGACGGCCAGCGGCTCGTCTACGGCGGCCACGTCATCTCGCTGGCCCGCGCGCTGTCGTTCAACGGCCTCGCCAACGCGCAGCTCATCGCGGCCATCAACGCCGGCTCCCACGTCGCGCCCGCCTTCGGCGGCGACACGATCTACGCCTGGTCGGAGGTGCTCGACAAGGCCGAGACCTCGGTCGACTCGGTCGGCGCGCTGCGGCTGCGGCTGGTGGCCACGAAGGGCCGCGACGAGTCGATGACCCTCCGCAACGACGAAGGAAAGTACGCCGGCGGCGTCCTCCTCGACCTCGACTACTGGGCCCTCATCCCCCGCTGACCCCCGCCGAGTCGGGAGAAGCTGCGCCGAGTCGGGAGAAGCTGCGCCGAGTCGGGAGAAGCTGCGCCGAGTCGGGAGAAGCTAGCGGCTCGCGACCGGGTCGAGGAACGGGCGGAGCTCGACGCGACGGTTGCAGGCCTTCGAGCCCTCGGCTGCGAGCCTCTGCGCCACCTCGACGTCGGGCGCCTGGATGATCCAGAAGCCGGCGACGTACTCCTTCGTCTCCGCGAACGGGCCGTCTGTGAACTCCCGCTTGCCGCCGCGGTTGTCGATGACGGTGGCCGAGCTCGGCGACGTCAGCCCGCCGGCGAACACCCAGTGGCCGTCGGCCTCGAGCCGGTCGTTGAACGCGTCGATCGCCGCCGACTCATCGCCCGTGGCGGAGCCCGTGGTGGCGTCGAGAACAGAGATCAGAAAGTGCATCGGTTGTCTCCCATCGGCAGGGCCGTCCCTCGGACAGCCTCTACCCCCACCACGAACGCCGCCTCGGCGCTACGACATTTGACAGAGCTCACACACAACGCGATCTCAGATTCGGCGTGTGTTCACCTGGTTGTGGCCGATCCGTCCAAGAATGCTGCCTGACTTGGACGCATCGACCACGAGAGGCAAGTGGATGGCCCTACCGACCGTCGTCTTCGACTTCGACGGCACGCTCGCACTCGGGCGCGGACCGGTGCTGGCGTACGCGCGCCACGTCGGCGAGGCGACCGGGGACGAGACCTTCCTCGACGCGCTCCGCACCCTGCTCGACGATGTCGACGCCGGCACGACGCCCTTCCTCGACGGCTACGACGCCGTCCGCCAGCTCGCCGTCTCGCGCGCGGTGCCGGACGAGGTGCTCCAGGCCGCCTACCAGGCCAGCCGCGGTGACCTCGGCACGCCGGCCGCGCCCGTGATCGCGCCGGAGGGCCTCGAGCCGTTCCTGGCGGCGCTCTCCCGCGACGCCCGCCTCGTCCTCGCCACCAACGCTCCCGAGACCGGCGCCCAGCGCGCGCTCGAGCAGCTCGGCGCCGCCGAGCACCTGCAGCTGCGCCACTTCGCCATCGGCAAGCCCGCGGGTCTGGCGGCCGTCGTCGCCACCTACCTTCCCGACGGACCGGTGCTGAGCATCGGCGACATCTGGGACTACGACCTGGCGCCGGCCGAGGAGCTCGGTGCCGCCACGGCGCTCGTCGGGCCCCACGCCGACCGCACCGACGTCACGCCCACCATGCGGGCGACCACTCTCGCCGGTCTCTACGGCGACATCCAGACTTGGGCCGCGCTCGGAGGTCCAGGAGCTTCGGCGCCAGCCGGTGTCGACTCACACCACGGAAAGGCATGACTGACATGCGCAAGACCCTGCTCACTTCGGGCGTCCTCGCCCTTGCCGCTGTCGCCTTGGCGGCCTGTGGCAGCAGCGACAGCTCGGACAAGTCCAACGGCTCGGACTCCGACTGGCCCTCCTCCATCACGCTGGCCCTCATCCCGAACGAGCAGGTCAACGACCTGGTCACCTCGGCGAAGCCGCTGACCGACTACCTGTCCGACCAGCTCGGCATCACGGTGAGCGGCGTGGTGACCAAGGACTACCAGGCCGCGGTCGAGGCGGTCTGCTCCGGCCAGGCCCAGATCGCCATCGCCGACGCCGGCTCGCTGGCTGCCGCGCAGGACCAGTGCGGCGCCTTCCCGGTGCTCCAGGACGAGCGCTTCGGCGCGTCGTCGTACGCCTCGGAGTACTTCACCAACATCGCCAACGCCGACAAGTACTGCACCGACGAGCCGGTGAAGGCGACGTACGCCGCCAACGGTGCGAGCTACCTCTACTGCAACGGCGTCGCGGACGGTGACAAGAACACCGGCGTCGGCCCCGTCGGCATGGACGCGCTGAAGAACATCACGCCGGGCACCAAGGTGGCCTTCGGCGACACGACGTCGCCGGCCGGCTACCAGTTGCCGGTGCTCGACCTCGAGGCCGAGGGCGTCAACGTCGACGACCTGCAGCAGGTTCCGGTCACGGGCAACGACAATCTGGTCATGGCTGTCTACAAGGGCGACGCCGAGGTCGGCTTCGCGTACTGGGACGCTCGCTCGGCGATCGACGCCAAGGAGGCTCCCGACCTGGGCGACAAGGTCGTCGTCTTCGGCCTCTCGGAGATGTACCCGAACGGCGGCGTCGTGCTCGGCCCCGACCTCCCGCAGGACCTCCGCGACAAGATCACGAGCCTGATGGCCGGCTACGACAAGGTCGACCCCGACACGCTGCAGAACATCTTCGACCAGACCGGCTGGGTGCCGGCCGACCCCGCCGCCATCGACGTGGCGCGCAAGGTCACCGAGCGGTTCTCCGGCCAGTGACGTACGACCCCAGCACGACCAACGGCCCGGAGGCGGCACTGCCCGCCTCCGGGCCTTGGCCCGTCCGGCTCACGGACGTGACGGTGCGCTACCCGAACGGCTCCTACGGCCTGCGCGGCGTCTCGGTGTCGGTCGAGCCCGGCGAGATGGTGGCCGTCGTCGGCCTGTCCGGCTCCGGCAAGTCGACCCTGGTGCGCACGATCAACGGGCTCGTCCCCGTCACGTCGGGCGAGGTCGAGGTCGGCCCGTACGCCGTCCGCCAGCTGCGCGGTCGACGCCTGCGCCAGCTGCGCGGCAGCGTGGGCATGATCTTCCAGGGCTTCAACCTGGCCGACCGCGCGAGCGTCTACGACAACGTGCTCGTCGGCCGGTTCTCGCACATGCCGACGTGGCGCACCATGCTCGGCCTCGCCACCCGCGACGACCGCGACGCCGTCATGGAGTCGCTCTCCTCGGTGGGCATGCTCGACAAGGTGTGGAGCCGGGCCGGCGCGCTGTCCGGCGGCCAGAAGCAGCGCGTGGCCATCGCCCGCGCGCTCAGCCAGCAGCCGCGCGTCATGCTCGCCGACGAGCCCGTGGCGAGCCTCGACCCGCCCACCGCCCACGCCGTGATGTCGGACCTCCGCCGGATCAACACCGAGCGCGGGCTGACCGTCCTGGTCAACCTGCACCTCATGGACCTGGCGCGGCAGTACACCACCCGCATGATCGGGCTGCGCGGCGGCGAGCTGGTCTACGACGGGCCGGCCGCGTCGGCCGACGACGCCGTCTTCGAGGAGATCTACGGGCGTCCGATCCTGCCGCGCGACACGCTGGAGAGCTCGTGAGCACCGAGCTGACCGTTCCGTCCCGGCCGCGCACGTGGCCGCGGACGGTGCTCGTCGCCCTCGTCGTCGTCGCGTTCACGGTGGTCACCGTCACGCCGGCGCTGGGCGGCATCCGGATCGACCTCGGCGCCATCGAGCGCAACTGGCACTTCGGCGCCCACCGCGTCGGCCAGATGTTCCACCCCGACTTCTCGATCCTGCCGCGCACCTGGAAGCCGCTGCTCGAGACGTTCGAGATGGCCGTCGTCGGCACGGCCGTCTCCGCCGCGCTCGCGCTGCCGCTGTCGATGTGGGCCGCGCGGCCGACGAACCCGCACCCCGTCACCCGGGGCGTGCTGCGCGCGGTGCTCAACGTCAACCGCGCCGTGCCCGACCTCGTCTACGCCACCATCCTCGTCGCGATGATCGGCGTCGGAGCTCTGCCGGGCATCGTCACGCTGGTGCTCTTCGACCTCGGCGTCGTCGTGAAGCTCGTCTCCGAGGCGGTCGACTCGGCCGACGCGTCCTACATGGAGGCCGGGCAGGCCGCCGGTGGCACGCAGTCGCAGATCAACCGGCTCACCGCCGCGCCGCAGACCTGGCCGGCCTACGCCAGCCAGGTGCTCTACAGCCTCGAGCTCAACGTGCGCATCTCGGCGGTGCTCGGCCTCGTCGGCGCCGGTGGCATCGGACGCCTCATCGACGAGGTGCGCGGCTTCTACCGGTACGGCGCCCTCGCCGTGATCATCGGCGAGATCCTGATCGTCGTCATCCTCATCGAGATCGTCTCCAACGTGCTGCGGAAGAGGCTGCGATGACGACGCTTCCCGCCTTCCCGGCGCCCGCGCGGCCGCGGCGGATCGTCATCCGGGTCGTCCAGGTGCTGGTCGCCGCCGTCGTCGTCGCGGCAGTGCTGCACCTCAAGGTGCAGTGGTCCGACCTCACCGAGCTGCCGTCGCAGCTCGCCCACTACCTCAAGCTGATGTTCGCCGACCCCGACTGGTCGAAGCTCCCGTACGCGCTGCAGCAGACGTGGGTCTCGGTGAAGATGGCGTGGTTCGGCGCGGTGCTCGGCGTCGTCGTCTCGACGCTGCTCGGCATCCCGGCCGCGCAGGGCATCGCCCCGCTGTGGATCCGGCTGCCGCTGCGCGGGCTCTTCGCGATCCTGCGCGCCGTGCCCGAGGTCGTCATCGCGATCATCCTGCTCACCGTCACCGGCCTCACCCCGTTCACCGGCGCTCTCGCCCTGGCCATCGGCGGCGTCGGCACGCACGGCAAGTGGACGTACGAGACCGTCGAGGCGGCGCCGACCGGCACGGCCGAGGCGGTGCGCGCCGCCGGCGGCAACCTGCTGGAGGTCGGCCGCTGGGGAGTGTGGCCCGCGATCGCGCCCGAGCTGATGTCGCTGGCGCTCTACCGGTTCGAGATCAACGTGCGCACGTCGGCCATCCTCGGCGTCATCGGGGTCGGCGGCGTCGGCGACCTCCTCACCGGCTACACCCAGTATCGTCAGTGGGACGCCGTCGGCGTTCTCATCGTGGTCGTCGTGGTGGTGACGATGGTGATCGACGGCATCTCCGGAGCGATCCGTCGTCGCATCACGAGAGGGGCGCCAGCGCGTGTGGACCGGACCACCTGACGCGCCTCCGTCCGTTCGCATCGCCGCCCTGGCACCGTCGCTCAACCCGAGCGAGCGGAGGGTCGCCGACGTGATCTCGGCCGACCTCTCCGCCGCCGTCGAGTCCACCGCCCAGCAGCTGGCCGACCACGTCGGCGTCGGGCGCGCCTCGGTCGTCCGGCTCGCGCAGGCGCTCGGCTACGAGGGCTACCCGCAGCTGCGCGTCGCCGTCGCCCGCGAGCTGGCCTTCACGCCGGCGCAGGACCCCGCCACCGGCGACGGCACCGCCGTCGGCGCGCTCCGGGTGGGCATCGACGCCTTCGCCCGCAACCTGCCGCGCCTGCCGGCAGCGCTCACCGAGGACGACGTCGTCGCCTTCGTCGCGACGCTCGACCAGGCCGACCGGGTCGTCATCGCGGCCAGCGGACTCTCGACGCCGCTCGGGCTCGACGCCGCCATGCGGCTCGGCTCGGCCGGCCGCCCGTGCGAGTTCCTCCCCGACCCGCTCGCCCAACAGATCGCCGCGCGCCAGCTGTCGTCGACGTCGGCCTGCCTGGCGCTGTCGGGCTCCGGCGTCAGCCGGCCGACGCTCGCCGCCGCCTCGGCCGCCCGCGACGCCGGCGCTCGCGTGCTGGCCATCACGTCGTTCGCCAATGCCCCGCTGGTCTCCCTCGCCGACGTCGCGCTCGTCGTCCCGCCGGTCACCGGCACCTTCCGCGACGAGCTGCTGCACACCTCCCGCGCCGCGCTCAGCCTGCTCGTCGAGCACCTGGTCGAGCTGCTCGTCGACCGCCGCGGCGGCCGCTCCGCCGAGGCGCGCAACGCCGTCCTCAGCATCCTCGGCCAGAGCCTCCAGGAGTAGCCGCCGCGCCTCCGTCGGTAAACCCGTTGAACGGCGCTGGGGTGGCGACGTACGTTCGTGGGACACGGAAGGGAGGTGATCCGAAGAATGGTTTCTCTTTGGACGAGTGAGGTGGCTGCGCGCTAGCGCTGCCCCGGAAGCTCCGGCTGCCCGGATCGCTAGCTAATCCACCGCAGTCACCCGACCCGCAGACGCACCGGACTTCGTCCCCGGTGATGCCGCCAGGCAACGTCTGCGGGTCGCTTCCATTTCGGGCGGAGCCCGTCAGTGGCGGATCGCTTGATTGCTGCGGTGGGTCTTCTTGGCGTGGAGCTGCAGCGCGCTCGTCACGAGCGGGAAGTGGCTGAACGCTTGCGGCGTGTTGCCCAGCTGGCGACCCGAAGCCGGGTCCCACTCCTCGCTGAGCAGGCCGACGTCGTTGCGCAGGGTCAGCAGCCGCTCGAACAGCGTCGTCG
>Ga0164242_10003114_pt1 | contig 19012 bp, 17 predicted proteins | sample OricomgcompostMG_FD_108783 | JGI IMG/M metagenome (GOLD analysis project Ga0164242, IMG submission 108783) | Miracle-Growth compost microbial communities from Emeryville, California, USA - Original compost - Miracle growth compost (MG) ... | reverse complement strand
TCCACGCCGATGCCGTAGCGCAGCGCGTGGCTGCGCCATTGCAGCGCGAACAGGCCGAGGCGCGCGCGCGCTTCGAATTCGGTGTCGGTGAGCGCGATGTGATTCTCGCCGCCGCCCGCTTCGCGCGTGATGTAGCGATGCGCGAACAGCACGCCTTCGGTGGCGAGGCGCGCGCGCGCAAAGCCGAGCAGCGAGTCCTTGCCCGCGCCCGAGGGGCCCATCACGTAGATCAGGCGGGCCGTCATGCGCGCCCCCCTGCCTGTCGCTCCGCAACGCGATCCGCGCTGAAATCCACGCGCTGCCACAACGAAAACGGCTCGCCCGGGCGCGGCTCGACGTAGAGCGCAACGCCCTCCACGGGCAGCGCGCCCGCGTCGCGCATCTGCGCATTCCAGGCGAGCGCGAGCGAGGCGCGCACCGCTTCGTCGTCGAGCGAATCCGAGAGCGTCATGTGGAAGCGGAACTCGTCGAACACGTACGGGTAGCCCCATGCTTCGACATAGGCGCGCTGGCGCGGCGTGAGCGGCGCATCGAGGCGCTTCGCGAGCTCGTCGGCCGTTTGCGCGGCGCGCAGGTGGCCGAGCGTGCGCAAGGCGTCGGCGGCGAGTTCGCGCAACGCGTGCGCGCCGGTTTCGTCGGCGGCCCGCAGCGCCACGAAGCGGCCGAGCGTGGCCGCCTCGGCCTCGACTTCGAAGCGCGCGCGCCCCGCGGCCCATGCCTGCGTGGCGGCGACGAGCGTCTGCGGCGTCACGCCCGCGGCCAGCCGGAACGGCGGGACCAGCGTGCCGTGCCAGCCATAGCGGCGCGGCGCGCCTGTGAGCGCCTCGAGCGGCAGCGCGAGCCCGGCGGGCCGCGGCGGCGCGAGGGTCGCGCCGCTTTCCGGGTCGCGGCCGAGCCAGGCGCAACCGGCCTGCCACCACTGCGACGCGCGCGGCGGCGCGTAGTAAAGCGCGAAGCGTGTGGCTTCGCTCCAGTTGTCGTGCCGCGCGCTCATACGTCGTGCTCCACCATTAGTTGCACGCGGTCGGCCGCGAAATGCGTGACGCCATACTTGATGGGCACGCCGTCGAGATCGACGTCGACGTTCTCGACCCACAGCACCGGCTGCTGACGGTTGATGTTCAGGCGCCGCGCCACTTCGGGCTCGGGCAGCACGCTGCCGATGCGGCTCCACTTGCGCAGATAGTCGCTCACGCCGAATTCGGCGAGCGCCTTCGAGGTGCTGTCGACGCGCTCCATGACCGCGGGCAGATCGGCGAAGCGCGCGGCCGGGTACCAGCTGCGCGCGTAGGTGAGCGGCACGCCCTCCGACTCGTGCAGCGTCTCCAGCCGGTAAACCAGCGCACCGGCGCGCAAGCTCAGCGCCTTCGCGACGCCAGGGTCGGCCTTCACGCGCGACGACGCGAGCAGCCTGCCCACCGCCGAGTGCTGATGGCGCTTCAGGTTTTCGGTAAAGCGCGTGCGTTTGCCGATGGTGTAGTCGATCGCACCGGGCTGCACGAACGTGCCGCGCCCCTGCTCGACGCTCACGAGGCCGAGCGCGGCGAGCCCCAGCATGGCGCGCCGCACGGTGTGGCGGTTCACGTCGAAGCGCCGCGCCAGTTCGCCCTCGCTCGGCAAACGGCCGTCTTCGCCGAAGCCCTTTGCCGCGATCTCGGCCGCGAGGATCTGTTCGATCTGCCGCCACACCGCCACGCCTGCGCCGCGCTCGAGCGTGCTTTGCGGGGCGTCGTCGTTCGATGTCATGGTGTTGTCACTCCTCCCTGGTTCAATATGCGGTGTAGCTTGCGCATTGTAGTGCGCAAGGCGTGATGGAAATATGAAAACATCCCCCTTGCGCTGGCCGCGTCATTGTAGCGATAAACGTCTAGACGTTTAGACAAGTAGATGCTTCAATGTACGCCTTCGTTCACGACACAGGAACTCCGATGAACGCATCTCCTGTCCCGCCCCCCGCCGCGTCCGAGGCGCGCCGCGCCTGGATGGCGGTTCTCGCGCGCACCCCGCGCGCCGAGCTCGAAGCGGCCTTCGCCGCAGCGCTCGGCGGCGAGCGCGCGCCGGCTTTCGATTGGCTGCGAGCGCCCCAGACCGGGCTCGCGATGGTGCGCGGACGCGTCGGCGGCACCGGCAACGCCTTCAATCTCGGCGAAGCCACCGTCACGCGCGCGACGCTGCGGCTGCGCGCCCAAGGCGGCGCCGGCGCCACCGTGGGCGTCGCGTGCCATCTGGGTCGCGACAAGCGCCGCGTCGAACTGGCTGCGCTCGCCGACGCGCTCCTGCAACAGCCCGAGCGGCACGCCCGACTCCACGCGCAGTTGATCGAGCCGCTCGCCGCCCGCCTCGCGGCGCAACGCGCGGCAAGGCAAAGCGAGACCGCCAGCACCAAGGTCGAGTTCTTCACGATGGTTCGAGGCGACGCATGAACGAGCAACCCAACAAGCCCAATACGCCCAATACGCAGACGGCCCTTCACGAGGCGCTCGATACGCTCGCGCCCGGTTTCGCCGACCCGGTCCACGACACGCAGATCGTGTTCCGCGCGCTGCTCGGCGCGCTCTCGCGCCCGGGCACGATCGCCACGATCGAAACGCCGCTGCCCGCCGCGACGCGCGAGCCCGGCGCGTCATCGGATGCGCCGCGCGCGGGCCTCGCGGTCTTTGCCGCGCTGCTCACGCTGTGCGACTACGCCACGCCCGTATGGCTCGCACAGCCCGATGCCGCGCTCGCAGCGGCGCTGCGCTTTCACGCGGACGCCCCGCTCGCCGGCTCGCCGCGCGAAGCCGCCTTCGCCTATGTGCACGACGCCGCGGCGCTGCCGCCGCTCGACGCGTTCGCCTGCGGCACGCCCGAGTCGCCGGAGCAATCGGCCACGGTGTTCGTGCGCGTCGATTCGTTGACCGACGGCCCGTCGATCACGCTGCGCGGTCCCGGCATCGAATCGACGCACACCGCAGCGCCCGCCGGCCTGCCCGCACGCTTCTGGGAAGACCGCGCAACGCTCGCGCCGCTCTTTCCCTGCGGCATCGACTTTTACTTCGTCTGCGGCGCCCAGATCATGGGCCTGCCGCGCACGACTCGCGTGGAGGTGAACTGATGTACGTCGCCGTCAAAGGAGGGGAGCGCGCGATCGAAGCGTCGTGGCGTCTGCTCGACCAGGCTCGCCGTGGCGACACGCGCGTGCCCGAGCTCTCCGTCGCGCAGATCCGCGAACAGATGCGCCTTGCCGTGGCGCGCGTGATGACCGAAGGCTCGGTCTACGACGAAGAACTCGCCGCGCTCGCGATCAAGCAGGCCGCGGGCGATCTCGTGGAAGCGATCTTTTTGCTGCGCGCATATCGCACGACGTTGCCGCGCTTTGGCTACACGCTGCCCGTGGAAACGGAGCAGATGGCCGTGCAGCGCCGCATCTCCGCAACGTTCAAGGACGTGCCCGGCGGCCAGGTGCTGGGCGCGACCTACGATTACACGCAACGTCTGCTCGATTTTGCGCTGCTCGCGCAAGGCAATGATGATTCGGATATCGAATCGAACGCTCTACCCCATCCGCACCGCAGCGCCCCGGGCGAAGCCGAGCCGATGCCGCGCGTGGTCACGCTGCTCGACAAGGAAGGCCTGATCGAGCAGGAAACGCCGTCGAGCGAAGCGGCCGAGCCCGGCGACCTCTCGCGCGAGCCACTCGCGTTTCCCGCCGATCGCACCGTGCGCCTGCAGAACCTCGCGCGCGGCGACGAAGGCTTCCTGCTCGCGATGGGCTACGCCACACAGCGCGGCTACGCGCATTCGCATCCGTTCGCGGGCGAGATCCGCTTTGGTTCGGTATCTGTGGAAATGGTGCTCGACGAATTGGGCGAAGCGGTCGAGATCGGCGAGATCGAATTGACCGAATGCCAGATGATCAACCAGTTCGCGGGCAGCAAGGATGTGCCGCCCGCCTTCACGCAAGGCTACGGTCTGGCATTCGGCCACGCGGAGCGCAAGGCGATGGCGATGGCGCTCGTCGACCGCGCGCTGCGCGCCGAAGAGCTGGGCGAAACGCTGGCCTCGCCCACCCAGGACATCGAATTCATGCTCTCGCATAGCGACAATGTGGAGGCTTCGGGCTTCGTGCAGCATCTGAAGCTGCCGCATTACGTGGATTTCCAGGCCGAGCTCGAACTCGTGCGCCGACTGCGCGCACAGCACGAGCGCGGCGACATGCCAACCGGGGAGGCCGCATGAACGCGCCCGACACCTTCGACACCATGCTCGTCTCGCACGAAACCCAGGCCGCCGAGGGCTACAACTTCGCGTATCTCGACGAGCAGACCAAACGCATGATCCGCCGCGCGCTGCTCAAGGCGGTGGCCGTGCCCGGCTACCAGGTGCCGTTCGCCTCGCGCGAAATGCCGCTGCCGTATGGCTGGGGCACGGGCGGCATCCAGGTGACGGCGGCCATCATCGGCGCGAACGACACGCTCAAGGTGATCGACCAGGGCTCGGACGACACCACCAACGCCGTCAACATTCGCCGCTTCTTCGCGCGCACGACGGGCGTGGCCACCACCCGCCGCACGAGCGAGGCGACGATCGTGCAGACGCGTCACCGCATACCGGAAACGCCGCTCGACGAGAAGCAGATTCTCGTCTACCAGGTGCCGATGCCGGAGCCCCTGTACCGTTTGGAGCCGCGTGTCGCCGAATGCCGGAAGCTGCACGCGCTCGCCGACTATGGGCTCATCAGCGTGAAGCTCTACGAAGACATCGTGCAGCACGGCAGCATCGCCACGACCTACGACTACCCGGTGACGGTGAACGGCCGCTATCTCGCGTCGCCCTCGCCGATTCCGAAGTTCGACAATCCCAAGCTCCACATGAACGCCGCGCTGCAATTGTTCGGCGCGGGCCGCGAACGCCGCATCTACGCGATTCCGCCTTATACGCCGGTAAAGAGCCTCGACTTCGACGATCACCCGTTCGAAGTGCAGCGCTGGGAGCACGCGTGCGCGCTGTGCGGCTCGCGCGAGAGTTTCCTCGACGAAATGATCGTCGACGATGCGGGCAAGCGCATGTTCGTCTGCTCGGACAGCGATTATTGCCACGAACGCCGGATCAATCAGGACCACCAGGAAAATAGGGAAAACGCGCCGACCAGGCCAGCGGGAGAACACGCATGACGCAAGCTTTCACGCCACTGCTGCGCGCCCGTCATCTCACGAAGCAATACGGCGGCCGCAACGGCTGCCGCGACGTGAGCTTCGACCTGTATCCCGGCGAGGTGCTGTGCATCGTCGGCGAATCGGGCTCGGGCAAGACCACCCTGCTCAACACGCTCGCGCTGCGCACCGAAGCCGATGCGGGCGCGCTCGACTACGTCGACGCGAACGGCGAAACGCTCGATCTGCTCACGCTTTCCGAGCCGCGCCGACGCCTGCTCGCACGCACCGAATGGGGCTTCGTGCAGCAAAATCCGCGCGACGGGCTGCGTGCCGGCGTCTCGGCGGGCGCCAATATCGGCGAGCCGCTGATGGCCGTGGGCGCGCGCCACTACGGGCGCATTCGGCAGACCGCGCAGCAGTGGATGCAGCGCGTCGAGCTCGACGCCGCGCGCATCGACGAATTGCCTGCCGCGTTTTCGGGCGGCATGCAGCAGCGCCTGCAGATCGCGCGCAATCTCGTCACGGGTCCGCGCCTCGTGTTCATGGACGAGCCCACCGCCGGCCTCGACGTATCGGTACAGGCGCGCCTGCTCGATCTGCTGCGCACGCTCACCACGACGCTGCATCTTTCGGTGCTGATCGTCACGCACGACATTGGCGTCGCACGGCTGCTCGCGCACCGTCTGATGGTGATGCAAGGCGGCGCCGTGGTCGAATCGGGCCTGACCGACCAGGTGCTCGACGATCCTCAGCACCCCTACACACAAACCTTGGTGGCCTCCGTGCTGCCCGTATAGGACGATAGGACGAGTCATGATTCCGGATTCATCGATCGCGCGCGCGTTCGCCGAGCGCCCCGCACTCATGCTGCGCGCCGAAGACGTGCGCAAGACCTTCACGCTGCACGGCCAGGGCGGCATCGGCATCGAAGCGCTCGCGGGCGTCTCGCTCGACGTGGAGCGCGGCGAATGCGTCGTGCTGGTCGGGCCCTCGGGCGCGGGCAAGAGCACCTTCCTGCGCTGCCTCTATGGCAACTATCTCGCGAGCGGCGGCTCGATCGCCATTCGCGACGAAGCCGCGCCGGGGCAGCATCTGGAGATTACCGGCGCCAAGCCGCACGACGTGCTGCGTCTGCGCCGCCACGTGGTGGGCTACGTGAGCCAGTTCCTGCGCGTGATTCCGCGCGTGAGCGCGCTCGACATCGTCGCCGCGCCGCTCGTCTCGCGCGGTGTCGAAGAAGATGAAGCGCGCGAACAAGCCGCCGCGCTGCTCGCGCGCCTGAACGTGCCGCAGCGCCTCTGGCCGCTCGCGCCCGCCACCTTCTCGGGCGGCGAGCAGCAGCGCGTGAACATCGCGCGCGGCCTGATCGCGCAGCATCGCGTATTGTTGCTCGACGAGCCCACGGCTTCGCTCGATGCCGAAAACCGCGCAGTGGTCGCGGGCCTGATCGTGGAGGCGCGCGAGCGCGGCGCGGCAATCGTCGGCGTTTTTCACGACGAGGACACGCGCGAGCGCGTGGCCACGCGCGTGCTGGCGCTCAGCGCACCGCAGACGCAGGCGCCCGTCGCTGAAATGGCCTGAAAGTGCCTTGAAAAACCACGGCCTGTCATTTGCGGCAGGCAAAATCATGTTGGCATCCGCGCCTGAACCGGCGCTTGAATGTCATCAAGAATACGACCCGATTTCCGGAGCCCGACGATGTTGATCAAGAACGCTCGCATCGTGACGCGAGACGAAGTTTTCACCGGCACGCTACGTGTCGAAGACGGTACGATCCGCGAGATCTCGCGCAGCACGACCGCAGCACCCGACGCAGAAGACTGGGAAGGCGATTTCCTGCTGCCTGGCCTCGTCGAGCTGCATACCGATAACCTCGAAAAGCATCTCGCGCCGCGCCCCGGCGTGCATTGGAACACCGACGCCGCATTCGTGATCCACGATGCGCAGATCGCCGCCGCCGGCATCACCACGGTGTTCGACGCGCTCGCCATCGGCACGCGCGCCGCCGTGGGCGTGCGCGGCCGCGACATCCAGCTCGCGAGCGCCGCCGCGCTCTCGCGCTTTTCCGAACGCAAGCTGCTGCGCGCCGACCACTTTCTGCATCTGCGCTGCGAGATCGCGACCGAAGACGTGATCGAGCTTTTCGACACGCTGAGCGAGCACCCGCTGCTGCGCCTCGCCTCGGTGATGGACCACACGCCGGGCCAGCGCCAGTGGCACGATCGCGCGCAATGGCGGCGCTTTCAGGAGCGCCACGGCAAATGGACCGACGAGCAGGCCGAAACCATGCTCGCCGACATGGCCACCGAGCAGGAGCGCTTTGCCGAAGCGCATCGGCGCGAAATCGTCGCGCGCTGCCGCGCACGCAAGATTCCGCTCGCGAGCCATGACGACACGCTCGTCGAGCACGTCGAGCAGGCGGCCGAGGAAGGCATCGCGCTCGCCGAATTTCCCACCACTCGGGTGGCCGCCGCAGAAGCGAAGAAGCGCGGCATCGCCACGATCATGGGCGCCCCGAACGTGGTGCGCGGCGGCTCGCATTCGGGCAACGTCTCCGCCCTCGAACTGGCGCAGGCGGACCTGCTCGACATCCTCTCGTCGGATTACGTGCCCTCGAGCCTGTTGACCGCCGCGTTCGACCTCGTGACCAAGGCCGACTGGACGCTGCCGCGCGCGCTCGCCACGGTCTCGTGGGAGCCGGCGCACAAGGCGGGCCTCGCCGACCGCGGCGCGATCGAGCCCGGCCTGCGCGCGGACTTCGTGCGCGTGACGATGCTCGACACGCTGCCGGTGCCGCGCGCGACGTACCGCGCGGGCGTGCGCGTGGTCTGAGCGAAGCGCGCATACGCGCGCGTTTTTGTTGCCGCGTTTTTTTGCTGCATCCGCACACACCGATGGCGTGCCTGACGCCAAACCCAACGGCACGCCATCGTTTCCTTTTCAACTCCCCTTCATCTGCGCCGCGCATTGTTCCGACTGTTGCGGCGGAGCATCGCAATCGCCCTTGCGGGCGCCGCGCGCAACGCCCGGCCGGAACCCCGCGAGCCTTGTCCCACAAGCCTTTGCGCCCTGGTGCGCCAACGTGCGAACGTTCGTTAGCGCGCATCGATTCCCGCTATCCGGTATTACACTAGCGACGCAGCAATTTTGACCGGGTAAGCTTTGCGCCGCCGCTCGCTCCCAAGCCAGCGAGCCCAACCAAAATTCTGGCGCGAGCCGCCCCGGAACAATGCGCGGCGGCGGCACGACCGCACGCGGCGCGCCCTGAACCATACCGAGGAGTACACATAGTGAAAAAACTGCTTGCCACCCTGTCGGTTGCCCTGCTGGCCGTCTCGGCCGGCGTCGCTCACGCGAAGGACTGGACCACCGTGCGCTTCGGCGTCGACGCGAGCTACGCGCCGTTCGAATCCAAGGCACCCGATGGCAAGCTCGTCGGCTTCGACATCGACCTCGGCAACGAGATCTGCAAGCGCATGAACGCGAAGTGCGTGTGGGTCGAGCAGGACTTCGACGGCATGATCCCGGGTCTGAAGGCGAAGAAGTTCGACGGCGTGCTCTCCTCGATGACGATCACCCCGCAGCGCGAAGAGCAAATCGCCTTCTCGGCGAAGCTGTTCAATACGCCGACGCGCCTCGTCGCCAAGAAGGGCTCCACCTTGCAGCCGACGGCCGATTCGCTCAAGGGCAAGTCGGTGGGCGTCGAGCAAGGCACGATCCAGGAGACCTACGCGAAGGAAAACTGGGCCCCCAAGGGCGTGAACGTGGTGCCTTACCAGAACCAGGACCAGGTCTACGCCGATCTGCTCTCGGGCCGTCTGGACGCCGCGCTGCAGGATGAAGTGCAAGCCGACCTCGGCTTCCTGAAGACGCCGCGCGGCGCGGGCTTCCAGTTCGCGGGCAAGGAAATCCCGACGGGCGCCGCCGCCATCGGCCTGCGCAAGGAAGACACCGACCTGAAGGCGAAGATCGACAAGGCCATCGCCGACATGATCAAGGACGGCACGTACAAGAAGATCGAGTCGAAGTACTTCGACTTCGACGTGTACGGCAGCTAAGCCGCGGATGGAAGCCGGCGCCGCGTGAAGATGCAGCCTGGTTTGCAGACCCGATTTAAAAAACGATAGAAAGCCCGGACTTCGGTTCGGGCTTTTTGCTTTTTAGCTGGTCGTCTTCGCGCCGAGGGATGCGGACGTTTGCTTTCAGCCCGCTGTCCAGATCGGCTAAGATCATGGGCACCGGCCCGCCAGCGGGCCATTCAAACCCTCACTCTGAACGCGCCGTGCGCCCTGGCGCGCCGCGCGAGCCCATCATGCGAACCCACCACCATCCGTTGATAGCGCCCGCCCTTGGCACCGCGCGCCAGATCACGAGCTTCCATTACGGCCCGACCGGCGGCCAACCCGGCGGCAAGAAGGTGTACGTGCAAGCGTCCCTGCATGCCGACGAACTGCCCGGCATGCTCGCCGCCTGGGCGCTGCGGCGCAAGCTTGCCGCGCTCGAAGCCGCAGGCCGCCTGCGCGGCGAGATCGTGATCGTGCCGGTGGCGAACCCCATCGGCCTGAACCAGCATTGGCTCGGCCACCTCATCGGCCGCTTCGAGTCGAACACCGCGCAGAACTTCAACCGCAACTTCTACGATCTCACCGCGCTCGTGCTGCCGCAGATCGAAGCGCGCCTCGGCCCCGACGCCGACGCGAACCGCGCGGCCATTCGCGCCGCGATGGGCGAAGCGCTCGCGGCGCAACAGCCGAAGACCGAGATCGAGTCGCAGCGCCTCGCGCTGCAGCGCCTCTCCTACGACGCCGACATCGTGCTGGACCTGCACTGCGACTGGGAAGCCGCGCTGCACATCTACACGAATCCCGAACTCTGGCCCGAAGTCGAGCCGCTCGCGCGCTATCTGGACGCCAAGGCGTCGCTGCTCGCGCTCAATTCGATCGGCAATCCGTTCGACGAAATTCACAGCTTCTGCTGGTCGGAACTGCGCGAGCGCTTCGGCCAGCGCTTCCCGATTCCGCATAGCTCGATTTCGGTGACCGTGGAGCTGCGCAGCCAGCGCGACGTCTCGCACGAATTCGCCGAGCGCGATGCGCAGGCCATCGTCGATTATCTGATTGGCTATGGCGTGATCGAGGGCACGGCGGCCCCGCTGCCGCCGCTCGCGTATCCGGCCACGCCGCTCGCGGGCACGGAGCCCATCACGGCGCCGGCGAGCGGCGTGATCGTGTTCCGCGCCGAGTGCGGCGCGTGGATCGAAGCCGGCGCGCCGGTGGCCGATATCGTGGATCCACTCACCGACGCATTGACCACGCTGCACGCAAGCGTGAGCGGCGTGATGTACGCGCGGCATAGCGCGCGCTTCGCGACGGCCGGCATGGAGATCGCGAGGATCGCGGGCGACAAGCCGATCCGCACGGGGTCGCTGCTTTCGCTTTGAAATATGCGTCGCGCCCCCTCGGGGCGGACGCCATCGTAAATCAGGCAGTTCAGGCCCACCCTTGATCTCGGCGGGCCTTTTTTCGAGACACCCACAAGAGGCCGTGTTTCCCGCCCCGCGTTCGCTGCCTACTGTGCGGTCGCATCCTTGCGTCTCAGAGCGATGTGTTTCCAGACCCTCATGATGAGCGCATATTCAATGCAAGCCGCTATCAAATTAATGAGCGTCACCGCTGAAAGATAAAAGCCGTCGTAGTCCCTCACGCCAAAAATTTCCGATATCGCAATCAGATAATGCTGCTGATTTACCGGCATCGGAAGTGGATAGGTATGAATGAATCGCATCGACACTAAAAACAAGCCGATAAACAAGCATACTCTGGATATCCTACGGACAAGTGCTACCATTCGCTATTACCTCTATCCATCCATAGGCCTTCATTCCAGAATTCGCTACCGAAACAGGCGTTGTCAGCAATAGCGCCCTTCTGACGATCTGGAAATCCGTATCGCTCGGCAGTGTGATACATCCAAATGACACCCCGCTCCCGCCGGCAGGATGCAAACGAAAATTACCGCGTCTCACCCCATTTATCCAGGTGTAGTCGTCGATAACACCGTCATCTCGATATAGGCCAAACCACTCGTTGTGATTGGTGGGGCTGCCGATGATTGAGTTACCCATGTCTTTTGCCCATGCTTGCGCCCGTGAGCGGATACCGCCCGAGGGGCGATCAACGATCCAATATTTCCCGGCAGGGATTGGCCCGTTATCGGATACGGCTGTACATCCGCCCCGATTGCGGTATACGTCATTTCCCGAGAAGGCCGAAAAGCTCCCTACGCCAAACATTACGAGACTTGAAAGCGGCTGGTTATTGACGACGAATTTCCCTTGTATCGTCATAGTCAAGACCGTTCGTTCCAACTGTCCGTGAATTTGATATTGCCGTCCTTGTAATGCCATGTGATGCGCTCATACATCAACCCGATCGACTCAACGTGATTGAGTTGAGACATTCCGGAAAGCTTGGTGTTTGCCATGCCCGGATTGACGCCAACCACCTTGACACCCTCGAGAAGCATGATGAAATACTCTTCCTCTTTTCCCGCGTAATTGATTCGATACCACTTCAGTTCCGCTGACTTCAAAGATTGCCCCGTCGCAACTGCCTTATAAAGATAAGGGCTTGATGTATCAAACTCTTTTTCAATATGCATGGGCGAATGATTGCGCGAACCGGTAATGCTTCCAGTCTTGCTATCGATTGGCAGATTCACACCATGACCGAATCCAATTATTTCGATACTTCCCTCGCGGTCTTGCACCGTCACCGAACCTTTGATATCCGCACCGCCATCGTCCTTAAGCCACATATACGCTGGAATAGGCATATTTATTTTCACCTCTGCTGAATGATTAACCGCAATACTCCAAGCACACAGAAGGTATCAGTAGCGAGCAGCCTTAACCCAAACGAGATAGCAAAAATTTACATATCGCCATTTTTATCGCGAGATATTTGATGACGCGCACATTCGGCCTGCCTGATATTCCGCATGTTTATATGCGATTCGCATAATCGCGCCTATCTATCACCGCGGACGCATGTGAATGAAGCAAGAGAATGCAGGCTATGAATGAAGGATAGACATCGGGATCATTCGACCGTTGATCCAGTGCACCGCATCGTCCCCACCGAACCCACCAGGCCAATCCCGGCGCGGCTCGTGGCCAGCTTGCGCCACTCGCAAGCCCCTTGTCGCATCCACACCACACCAGGGCGACATTCAGCCTGCATATCCTTACTGTCACATTGCTTTCGTGATCGACCCTTAAATTGCAGCGCGTCGCATCAACCGGCCCCAAGAGGCCGGAGACCTAGTCCTTTACCCGGAGAAACAGTTGAAAAACAAGATTTTGACCACCGCTATTCTCACCACGTTTGCCGGCGCCGCGCACGCGCAAAGCAGCGTGACCCTGTACGGTTTGATCGATGCGGGTGTGAACTACATCAACCACGTCCAGGACGCATCCAAGGGCAGTTCGAAGGCCTTCACGTTCGGCGACGGCGTCGCGCAAGGCAGCCGTTGGGGCCTGCGCGGCTCGGAAGACCTGGGCGGCGGCCTGAAAGCGATCTTCGTGCTCGAAAGCGGCTTCAACGTGGGTAACGGCACGGCCGGCCAGGGCGGCGCGATGTTCGGCCGTCAGGCGTTCGTCGGGCTCACGAAGAACGACATCGGCTCGCTCACGTTCGGCCGTCAATACTCGTTCAGCACCGACGTGCTCGGCGGTCAGTACTCGACCGGCGGCAACACGGTCTCGGGCAACTGGGCCTTCCACGTCAACGACGTCGACCAGCTCACGTCGAGCCGCATCAACAACGCCGTCAAGTTCCAGAGCGTGAACTTCTCGGGCTTCACGTTCGGCGGCCTGTACGGCTTCTCGAACACGACCTCGTTCGCCGGCGCGCCGGCGGGCACGACGACGGCTTCGTCGCGCGCGTACAGCTTCGGCGCGAACTACGCATACGGTCCGTTCAGCCTCGGCGGCGCGTACACCGACATCACCTACCCGGCCGCGGCCTCGCCCACGTCGTTCTCGACCTCGCTCGCTAACGTCAACACGACCGGCGGCGGCACGGGCGTGATCCGCGATCTGCGCTCGTTCGGCTTCGGCGGCCGCTATGTGTTCGGCCCGGCGACGATGTGGCTCCTGTGGACCAACACGCGTTTCGCGCCGGTCACCGGTTCGTCGACGCTCTACAACGCCTACGAAGTGGGCGGCAAGTACGCGTTCACGCCGGCGTTCACGGCCGCGGTGGGCTACACCTACTCGCGCGCATCGGGCCTCTTCACGGCGCACTGGAACCAGGTCAACGCGTCGGCCGACTACGCGCTCAGCAAGCGCACGGACGTCTACGCGCTGGTCGCCTACGAGGACGCATCGGGCACCTACAAGGGCGCGCCGGTCCAGGCGCAGATCGGCGATTCGTCGTCGAGCATCTTCGCGCCGTCGGGCAGCGGTTCGCAGAATCAGGTCGCACTGCGCGTGGGCATCCGCCACAAGTTCTAGGCATCCCGCCATCCCCAGCCGGGCGCCCGCTGCGGCGGGCGTCCGCATGCGCGTGGCGCAACGTCCAACGGGGCATCCTTCGGGATGCCCCGTTGGACCTTTCAGGATGCCCTGCGGCGGCATGCGGGCTGCCGTCCCGCGCGCGCTTCTGGTACGCTGCGCCCTTTCCCCTCGCAGCGATCGAACCGATGGAACTCCCTTTCAACGAAGCCGGCGTCTCGGTCACGCGCACCGCGCTTTCCGCAGCCGGCCAGGTTTTCCCGCTACGCGACATCGACGACTTGCGCATCGTCGTCGGGCAGCGCAAGCGCACCGTGCCCATCGTGCTCGCGCTGATCGGCGTGGCGCTCGCCGCGCTGGGCGGCGCATACCACTCGGGAGCCGGGCTCGCATGCGGTGCGATGATGGTGGTGGTGGGCTGGCTCGCGTGGATCTGGCAAGAGGCCAAACACCAGCTTTTTGTGGTGACGGGCGGCGAATCCCGCGAAGCGGTCTGGAGCGCCGACCTCGCCTTTCTCGAACGCGTCGAGCAGGCCGTGCGCGCGGCCAGGGCCGCCAGCGCCCAAGCCGGCGCGGGGCGCCCCGCCGCGCAGTAAATCCCGGTCAGTTCCTCGTATCGATCGGCTTCGTGTGCCAGATTTCGCGCGCGTACTCCGCAATCGCGCGATCGGACGAGAACATGCCCATGCCCGCCACGTTCTCGATCGCGCTCGCGGTCCAGCTGGGCACGTCGACGAAGCGCCGGTCCGCCGCCTCCTGCGCCTGAACGAACGCAGCGTAGTCGGCGAGCACCATGTAGTGATCGCCCCAGTCCACGAGCGTGTGGAAGATTTCCGCGTAGCGCGCCGGATCGCCGGGCGAGAAAAAGCCTCGGCGAATCTGATCGAGCACCGTGCGCAGTTCGGCATTCTCTTCGTACACCTGACGGGGCCGGTAGCCCGCGCAGCGCAGCGCGTCGACCTGGTCGGACGTATTGCCGAAGATGAAGATGTTGTCCGCGCCCACGGCCTCGCCGATCTCGATGTTCGCGCCGTCCAGCGTGCCCATCGTCAGCGCGCCGTTGAGCGCGAGCTTCATGTTGCCGGTGCCCGACGCCTCGGTGCCCGCCGTCGAGATCTGCTCGGAAAGATCGGCCGCCGGGATCAGGACTTCGGCCACGCTCACGCCGTAGTTCGGCACGAACACCACTTTCAGACGATCGCCCACGACGGGGTCGTGGTTCACTTTCTCGGCCACGTCGTTGATGAGACGAATGATGGTCTTGGCCATGCGATAAGCCGAAGCCGCCTTGCCCGCGAACAGCACCACGCGCGGCACCCAATCCCGTTCGGGCTCCTGCGCGATGCGGTTGTAGCGCGTGATCACATGCAGCACGTTGAGCAGTTGGCGCTTGTACTCGTGGATGCGCTTGACCTGCATGTCGAACAGCGCATCGGGATTGAATGCGAGGCCGGTGCGCGCGGTCATCCTGCGAATGAGCCGCACCTTGTTCTCGCGCTTGGCCGCGCGAAACGCCTCTTCGAACGCCGCATCGCCGGCGACCTTGCGCAACGCGCCCAGCTCGAACAGGTCGATGCGCCATTGCGTGCCGATGGTGTCGTCCACGAGCCGCGCAAGCGGCCGGCTCGCCTGCGCGAGCCAGCGCCGCGGCGTGATGCCGTTGGTCACGTTGGTAAAGCGCTCGGGAAAGAGCCGCGCGAAGTCGGCGAAGATATCGCGCGTCATCAACTGCGAGTGCAGCTTCGAGACGCCATTGACCTTGTGGCTCGCGACGATCGCGAGGTACGCCATACGCACGCGCCGCTGGCCATATTCGTCCACGAGCGAAATGCGGCGGATGAAGTCGAGATCGTGCGCGCCCTTCTCGCTCGCCTCGCGCAGGAACGCGGCGTTGATGTCGAAGATGATCTCGAGATGGCGCGGCAGCAGGCGTGCCAATAGTTCGACATCCCAGGTTTCCAGCGCTTCGGGCATCAGCGTGTGATTCGTGTACGAGAACACGCGCTTGACGTGGTCCATCGCCTCGTCCCAGGGCCTGTGATGGACGTCCACGAGCAGGCGGATCAGCTCGGGAATCGCCAGCACCGGGTGCGTATCGTTCAGATGCACCGCGACCTTGTCGGCAAAGCGCCCGAACGTGCTGTGCGTGCGCAGGTAGCGGCGGATCAGGTCCTGCATCGTCGCCGAGACGAAGAAGTATTCCTGGCGCAAGCGCAGTTCGCGGCCCGCCATGGTCGAATCGTCGGGATAGAGCAGACGCGAGACGTTCTCCGAGGTGTTGCGCGCTTCCACCGCGCGCTGATAGTCGCCCTGGTTGAACGCGGAAAGATCGAGCTCCTCGGCAGCGCGCGCCGACCACAAACGCAGCGTGTTGGTCGCGCTCGTCGCATAGCCGGGAATGATGGTGTCGTAGGCCATCGCGTTCACGTGCTCGGTCTCGATCCACTCGACGTTGCCGTTGCTCTGCACGGTGCGTCCGCCGAAATGCACGGAATATTGCACCTCGGGGCGCGGAAACTCCCACGGGTTGCCGGAGCTCAGCCAGTAATCGGGTTCCTCCACCTGCTCGCCGTTGATGATCTGCTGGCGAAACATGCCGTAGTCGTAGCGGATGCCATAGCCGAAGCCCGGAATGCCGAGCGTGGCCATCGAGTCGAGAAAGCACGCGGCGAGCCGGCCAAGGCCGCCGTTGCCGAGCGCGGCGTCGGGTTCGAGGTCGATGAGCGACTCCATGTCGACGCCGAGGCCCGCAAGCGCCTCTTTCATCTGGTCGTAGATGCCGAGCGCGAGCAGCGCATTGGAGAAGGTCCGGCCGATGAGAAACTCCATCGACAGGTAATAGACGCGCTTGGCGTCCTGGTCGTACTGGCGCCGCGTGGTCACCATCCAGCGCTCGACGAGGCGGTCGCGCACGGCCAGCGCGGCGGCGTGCAGCCAGTCCTGCGGACGCGCCGTCACGGCGTCCTTGCCGACGCCATACATCATGCGGTTCGATATGGAACGGCGCAGGGCGTCGGCACTGCTCTTCAATTGGTCGAATTCAAGACCCACTGCTGTCATCGAATGTCTCCCGGAAAACGGCGCGCTGCGTGCAGCGGATGCGGCAAATGCGGCGGCTGGGCAGGCGCGGATCAGTTTGCAGAGTAGGACATTTTTGGATGCCCTGCGGCAGTGCGCCATTCAGGCCGCGCGTGGCCTCCCGCGCGGATGCGCGGCGCACCGGCGGCTCGCGGGCGTTGGGCGCACTCGTCAGTTAGTTGCGATTGACTCGTGACGGCGGAGCATTTTCGCGTGCGCGCTCGCACCGGAACGCCGCGCTTTCCCCCACGCCAGGCGGCGCCCGCTTTGAAGCGTGCGCTGCAGAAACGCGCCGCCTCTGCAACAATCGCCCAATTGCCCGCGCCGCGCCCGCCGCTTTCGCGCGTCGGCCCCCAGCTTCGAATCACCGAGATCCGCCGTGTCCGAAACCCGCACCGCGCAAAGCCTCATCGAGCGCGCCGACGCGCCCATGTCGCCCAAAAATCGCCGCGCGATGGCCGCCATCATGCTCGCCGTCGCGCTGGCGACGCTCGACACCGCCATCGCCAACACGGCCCTGCCCGCCATCGCCACCGATCTGCACGCGGCGCCGGCCGCCTCGGTCTGGATCATCAACGCGTACCAGCTCGCGATGGTGGCGACGCTGCTGCCGCTCGCCGCGCTCGGCGACATCGTCGGCCACCGGCGCATCTATATCAGCGGGCTCGCGATCTTCACGGTGGCCTCGCTCGCCTGCGCGCTCGCGCCCACGCTCACGGCGCTCGCCGGCGCGCGCGTGCTGCAGGGGCTCGGCGCGAGCGCGATCATGAGCGTCAACACGGCGCTGATCCGCTTCCTCTACCCGTCGCACCGGCTCGGACGCGGGCTCGGCATGAACGCGCTGATCGTGGGCGTCTCGTTCGCGGTGGGGCCGACCATCGCCTCGATCATCCTCTCGGCGGGCACCTGGCCCTGGCTGTTCGGGATCAACGTGCCGCTCGGGGTGGTCGCGCTCGTGTTCGCACTGCCCGCGCTGCCGCAGACGGAGCGCGGCAAGCACGCGTTCGACCCGCTCGCCGCGCTGCTCAATCTCGTGACCTTCGCCGCGCTGATCTTCGCGCTCGGCGAGGCCGCGCAGCGCGCACCGGGCAAGGAAGTGGCCGTGGCGGCCGTGATCGCGCTCGTGTTCGGCGCGCTGCTGATCCGCCGCGAGGCCGGCCATCCCGCGCCGATGCTGCCCGTCGACCTGTTCAAGCGGCCCGTGTTCGCGCTCTCGTCGGTGACGGCCATGTGCTCGTTCGCGGCGCAGGGCCTCGCCTTCGTCTCGCTGCCGTTCTATTTCGAAACGGTGCTGATGCGCAGCCAGGTGGAGACCGGCTTCCTGATGACGCCCTGGTCCGTGGTCGTGGCCGCCGCCGCGCCCCTTGCCGGGCGGCTCTCCGACCGCTATCCGCCGGGCCTGCTCGGCGCGGTCGGCCTCGCGATCCTCGCGGCCGGCATGGCGTCGCTCGCGTTGCTGCCCGCGCATCCGGGCGTGACCGACATCGTGATCCGCATGTCGATCTGCGGCGCGGGCTTCGGCTTTTTCCAGTCGCCGAATCTGAAGGCGATCATGTCGTCGGCGCCGCCCGAGCGCAGCGGCGGCGCGAGCGGCACCATCGCCGTCTCGCGCCTGCTCGGGCAGACGACGGGCGCGGCGCTCGTGGCCTTGTGCTTCGGGATCGCGGGCGCGCACGGCCCGACGCTGGCGCTGGGTCTCGGCGCCGCATTCGCGGCGGCGGCGAGCGTGGTGAGCGGCTTGCGGCTGTTCGCGCCGTCGCATCGGGCGGTGGCGAAGTGAGCGGGGATTGAGCGGCGGCGCGCCATCGCGTGCGCGCCGTGCGGCCCGACGGCGCGCGTACCTGCCGCGCGAGCGGGTCAGCGCTTGAAGTAGTCCTTCACCGCGGCGACGAAGGTATCGATATCGGCGGCGCTCACATCGAGGTGCGTCACGAAACGCGACGCATAAAGCATCTGCGTGAGGATGCCGCGCTCCTTGAGCCACGCCTCCAGCGGCGCGCAGTCCGCCTGCGGGAAGTGCGCGAACACCATGTTGGTGGCCTGCGACGCCACCTTCACTTCGTCGATCTGCGCAAGCCCGGCGGCGAGGCGCCCGGCATTCGCGTGATCGTCGGCGAGACGCGCGACGTTGTGATCGAGCGCGTAGAGGCAGGCCGCCGCCAGCACGCCCGACTGGCGCATGCCGCCGCCGAGCACCTTGCGCCAGCGGTGCGCCACGTCGATCAGCGCCTTGCTGCCCACCAGCACCGAGCCGACCGGCGCGCCCAGCCCCTTCGAAAAGCAG
>Ga0164242_10003113_pt1 | contig 19019 bp, 15 predicted proteins | sample OricomgcompostMG_FD_108783 | JGI IMG/M metagenome (GOLD analysis project Ga0164242, IMG submission 108783) | Miracle-Growth compost microbial communities from Emeryville, California, USA - Original compost - Miracle growth compost (MG) ... | reverse complement strand
CGAGCACAGCATCGCCGATGTCGCCGACCTGAGCCTGGCGGATGCCAGGTCGTTCATGAACAAGCTTGAGCTCACCGAGCGCGAGCAGACCATCGCGGCCCAGGTGCTGCGTGAGATCAAGGTTCGGCTCGACTTCCTCATCCAGGTCGGGCTGAACTATCTGAGCATGTCGAGGGCTGCGGCGACGCTGTCCGGAGGCGAGGCGCAGCGCATCCGGCTCGCGACACAGATCGGATCGGGTCTGACCGGCGTGCTCTACGTGCTGGACGAGCCGAGCATCGGGCTGCACCAGCGCGACAACCGGCGACTCATCGACACGCTCGTGGCGCTGCGCAACCTGGGCAACACGTTGATCGTGGTCGAGCACGACGAAGACACCATCCGCACGGCCGACTGGATCGTCGACATCGGTCCCGGTGCCGGCGAGGGCGGCGGCCGTGTCGTGCACTCCGGCACGTACGACGAGCTGCTGGACAACCTGGAGTCGCTCACGGGCGACTATCTCGCCGGCCGCAAGGCGATCGAGACGCCGTCGCACCGCAGGCCGATCGATCCGACCAGGATGCTCAGGGTCGTGGGAGCGAACGCGAACAACCTGCGCAACCTCACCGTCGACTTCCCCCTCGGGGTGTTCGTCGCGGTGACGGGGGTCAGCGGTTCCGGCAAGTCCTCGCTGGTCAACGACATCCTCTACCGGGTGCTGGCGAACAGGCTGAACGGGGCGCGCAAGGTGGCGGGCAAGCACACCAGAGTCACCGGAACGGAGCAGCTCGACAAGGTCGTGCATGTGGACCAGGCGCCGATCGGACGCACGCCACGGTCGAACCCCGCGACGTATACGGGTGTGTTCGACCGCATCCGCACGCTGTTCGCAGAGACGGCGGAGGCCAAGGCGCGCGGTTACCTGCCTGGCAGGTTCAGCTTCAACGTGAAGGGCGGCCGCTGCGAGGCGTGCTCCGGCGACGGCACCATCAAGATCGAGATGAACTTCCTGCCCGACGTGTACGTGGCGTGCGAGGTCTGCGGGGGAGCCCGCTACAACCGCGACACCCTGCAGGTGCACTACAAGGGCAAGAACATCGCCGAAGTGCTCGACATGCCGATCGAGGAGGCCGCCGAGTTCTTCAGGCCGATCTCCGCCATCCACCGTTACCTCCAGACACTCGTCGACGTGGGTCTGGGGTACGTGCGACTCGGACAGAGCGCGACGACCCTCTCCGGTGGTGAGGCCCAGCGCGTCAAGCTCGCGACGGAGCTGCAGCGCAGGAGCAACGGGCGCAGCGTGTACGTGCTCGACGAGCCCACGACGGGCCTGCACTTCGAAGACGTGCGCAAGCTGCTCGAAGTGCTGAACGGGCTGGTCGACAAGGGCAACACCGTGATCGTCATCGAGCACAACCTCGACGTGGTGAAGTCGGCGGACTGGATCATCGACCTCGGGCCGGAAGGCGGCTCGGGAGGTGGAAAGGTGATCGCGACGGGCACGCCCGAGAAGATCGCCCAGGTGAAGGGCAGCCACACCGGGCTGTACCTCCGCGAGATTCTGGATGCCGACAGCCGCATCGAGCAGAAGACCGCCTGACGCGCGATGGCCGATACCGTCGCATACCGTCCGAAGGCCGGTGAGATACCGACCGGGCCGGGCGTCTACCGGTTCAGGGATGCCAAGAAGCGGGTGCTCTACGTCGGCAAGGCGAAGAACCTGCGCGCGCGGCTGAGCAACTACTTCCAGCCGCTGCGCAACCTGCACGAGCGCACCAGGCGCATGGTCACGACGGCGGCGAGCGTCGAGTGGACCGTCGTCGCCAACGAGTTCGAGGCGCTCCAGCTCGAGTACACGTGGATCAAGGAGTTCAACCCTCCGTTCAACGTGCAGTTCAGGGACGACAAGACCTACCCGTACCTGGCCGTGACGCTGGCCGACGAGGTGCCGCGGGCCATGGTCACGCGCAACAGGTCGATCAAGGGCGCACGGTACTTCGGGCCGTATACGAAGGTGTGGGCCATCAGGGAGACGCTCGACCTGATGCTCAAGGCGTTCCCGATGCGCAGCTGCTCCGACGGCGTGTACCGGAGGGCGCAGCAGACCGGGCGTCCCTGCCTGCTCGGAGACATCGGCAAGTGCGTCGCGCCGTGCGTCGCCCGCGTCACGCTCGAGGAGCATCGCGAGGTAGCCGACGACTTCGTCTCGTTCATGGCGGGCAACGACACGCGCTACGTGCGCGCGCTCGAGCACAACATGCGCGAGGCGGCCGAGGCGCAGGAGTACGAGGCGGCGGCGCGGTACCGCGACAGCATCCAGGCCATGCGTGCCGTGATGGAGAAGACCGCCGTGGTGTTCTCGGATGACGTCGACGCGGACGTCTTCGGCATCGCCGACGATGAGCTCGCAGCGGCAGTGCAGCAGTTCATCGTGCGCGGCGGCCGCATCCGAGGCACGCGCAGCTGGGTCGTCGACAAGGAACTCGACGTCGACGTCGCCGAGCTGATCGAGACCGTGCTGGAGAACGCGTACGACGGTGAGTTCGCGCCGCCGCGGGAGATCCTCGTTCCGGTGCTCCCGGAGGACTCCTCGGAGCTCGAGCGCTGGCTGGGCGCGCGTCGAACGCAAGGAGCGGAGGGGACGCACACGAGAGGCGTCGCGCCCTCCAAGGTGCACCTGCGCGTCGCGCAGCGCGGCGAGAAGGCGGCGCTCGCCCAGACCGCGGAGACCAACGCGAAGAACGCCCTGATGCTGTACAAGACCAGGCGCAGCGCCGACTTCGTGGCGCGCTCGCAGGCGTTGGAGGACATCCGCGACGCGCTCGGCATGGCGGAGGCGCCGCTGCGCATGGAGTGCTACGACGTCTCGCATCTCTCGGGCACGAACATCGTCGCGTCGATGGTCGTCTTCGAAGACGGGCTCCCGCGCAAGGACCAGTACCGCAGATTCAGCATCCCGGCCTCGACCGACGACACCGAGTCCATCTACCAGGTGCTGACGCGGAGGCTGGCGTACCTGCGCGGCGACGACGACGAACGCGCGACGGGTCATCGCGCAGGCGCGCTCGCGGACGCGGAGGAAGCAGCAGGCACTCGGCCGGACGGAGCGGGCGCCGGCGACGCACGCGGCGGAGAGGCCGGCGACGCGCGCGGCGGAGGGAACGCCGGCGCCGGCGACAGCGGAGGTGACGGCGCTGGCGACGGCGCTGGCGACGACATGCAGGTGTCGCAGCGACCCAGGAAGTTCTCCTATCCGCCGCAGCTGCTGCTCGTGGACGGCGGACAGCCCCAGGTCGCCGCGGCGCGGCGCGCCCTGGAGGAGTCGGGCGTGACGGGTATCCAGCTCGCCGGCATCGCGAAGCGGCTTGAGGAGCTCTGGCTTCCGGACTCGGACTTCCCGGTGATCCTGCCACGCAACAGCGACGCTCTCTTCCTCGTGCAGCGCATCCGTGACGAGGCGCACCGGTTCGCCATCACGTATCAGCGGGCGAAGCGACGCCGCGACATCTCCTCGACACTCGCCGACATCCCGGGACTCGGTCCATCGAGGGTTCGCGAACTCCTCAAGCACTTCGGATCTGTCGCCAGGCTGCGCCAGGCCGATCCCGAGCTCATCTCCGAGGTGAAGGGGTTCGGGCCCGCACTGGCTGCGGCCGTGCACTCCGCGCTCCACGACGCGGGGCCGGATGACGCGAACGAGGCCGACGTGACGACCGGCACCGCGACGCAGCAGGGGAGCAGCACAGCGGAGGATGGCGGCGCCGAGGAACGCCGCGACCCGGTAGGGGAGCGCGGCACCATGGCGGCGGGCGAAGTCCCCACCGCATAGGCTTGAACGCGAGTCACTCACGTTCACGACCCGAGGCGAAGGATGTCTGACCCACAAACCGACGAAGACGATCAGCGCCAGGAGCTGCTGATCGTCACCGGCATGTCAGGAGCCGGCCGGTCGACGGTGGGCAACGCCCTCGAAGACCTCGACTGGTACGTGGTCGACAACCTGCCTCCGCAGATGCTGCGGCCGCTCATCGATCTCGCCGGACGAGCCGGGTCGCGGCTCCCGCGCGTCGCCGCCGTCGTGGACGTGCGCGGGCGTGGCCTCTTCTCCGACCTGCAGGAGATGATCCAGTCGTTGCGCAGCGGCGTCCAGGTGCGTGTGCTCTTCCTCGATGCGACGGATGCCGCGCTCGTGCGCCGCTTCGAATCCGTGCGCCGTCCGCATCCGCTGCAGGGCACGGGCACCATCCTGGACGGCATCACCGCCGAGCGCGCGCGTGTTCGGGAGCTCCGCGAATCCGCCGACATCATCATCGACACGTCGGACCTCAACATCCACCAGCTCGCCGTCGAGATCAACGAGATCTTCGCCGCGGAGGACTCCGCCGACATCCAGCTCACTCTGATGAGCTTCGGATTCAAGTACGGGCTGCCCGCCGACGCCGATCTCGTCGCCGACGCCCGCTTCCTGCCCAACCCGTTCTGGCAGCCCGATCTTCGGCCGCTGACGGGCCTCGACCAGCCGGTGCGGGAGTTCGTCTTCGCCCAGCCGGGGGCCGTGGACTTCGTCGACGGCTACTCGAAAGCGCTGCGTCCCGTGCTGGAGGGTTATCGCAGAGAGAACAAGCGTCATGCCACCATCGCGGTAGGCTGCACTGGGGGCAAGCATCGTTCGGTGGCCATCGCGGAAGCGCTGGCAGCACGTCTGCGCGATGCTCCCGGCGTCGCGGTGGCGATCAAGCACCGCGACCTCGGCCGGGAATGACGCATCGCGCTCGTCTCCGCCTCCCTGCCGCACGGGCAGCAACGATCTTCAGAGAACGGAACCACACGATTGGCACTGACCGCTGACGTCAAAGAAGAGCTCCTCGGCGTCGAGGCGGGCAAGAACACGGTGCGCGCGGCGGAACTCGCCACGATCCTGCGCCTCGCCGGCGGACTCCACCTCATCTCGGGCCGCATCGCCGTCGAGGCGGAAGTGGACTCTCCTGCGCTCGCGCGACACGTGCGCAAGGCCCTCGCCGAGCTGTACGGCGTGCGCAGCGAGGTGTCCGTCACCTCGGCGACAGGCATCCGCAAGAACACCGTCTACACGGTGCGGGTGCTCGACGGAGGGGAGACTCTGGCCCGCCAGACCGGCCTCCTCGACCAGCACCGTCGCCCGATCAGAGGGCTGCCCAACCGGCTCACGACGGGGTCGAAGGAAGACCTCGCCGCCGTGTGGCGGGGGGCGTTCCTCGCCCACGGTTCCCTCACCGATCCCGGTCGCTCCGCCGCGCTGGAAGTGACCTGCCCTGGCAACGAGTCGGCCATGGCGCTCGTCGGCGCGGCCGGCCGTCTCGGCATCCCGGCCAAGGCACGCGAGGTGCGCGGTGTGCACCGCGTGGTGATCCGCGACGGCGAGGCGATCAGCGCCATGCTCACCCGCATGGGCGCCACAGGGACCGTCCGCACGTGGGAGGAGATGAGGCAGCGGCGAGAGGTGCGCGCGACGGCCAACCGTCTCGTCAACTTCGACGACGCCAACCTCCGCCGCTCCGCTCAGGCCGCCGTCGCCGCGTGCGCGCGCGTCGAGCGTGCGATGGAGATCCTCGGGCCCGGCATCCCCGATCATCTGCGCTATGCGGGGGAGCTCCGGCTCTCGCACCGGGACGCGAGCCTCGACGAGCTGGGTCACCACGCCGATCCGCCCATGACCAAGGATGCCGTCGCCGGCCGCATCCGCAGGCTCCTCGCCATGGCCGACAAGAAGGCCGCAGAGCTGGGCATCCCCGGCACGGAGGCGAGCCTCCCCGCCGACCTCGATCTCTAGCCGCGGGCCGGCCGCGGAGATCCGTCCGCTGCGTGCCGATCCCCGAATCGTGCTCGCCTCCCTTCGACAAGCCGGGACCGGACCGCTGCAACGAGGCGCCGGACGCCGCGGAGGAGGGTTTTTGCGGCCAGCACGCTGCTGGGGCCGATCACTAAACTGAAACGGTTGCTCAGACCGCGACGCGGCCATCGCGTTGCGGCTCGATAACGAGGAGAGAGTGAATGGCTGACTACACGCTTCCCGACCTTCCGTATGACTACTCGGCGCTCGAGCCGAACATCAGCGGTCGGATCATGGAGCTTCACCACGACAAGCACCACAAGGCCTACGTCGACGGAGCGAACACCGCTCTCGCCAAGCTCGCCGAGGCGCGCGACAGCGACGACCTGACGAACATCAACAAGCTGGAGAAGGACCTCGCCTTCAACCTGGCGGGCAACGTCAACCACACCGTGTTCTGGACGAACCTGTCTCCCGACGGCGGTGACAAGCCGACCGGTGAGCTGGCGGCGGCGATCGACGAGTTCTTCGGCTCGTTCGACAAGTTCCGCGCCCACTTCACCGCGTCGGCTCTCGGCATCCAGGGCTCGGGCTGGTCGATCCTGGCCTGGGACTCGCTCGGTCAGAAGCTCATCATCGAGCAGCTCTACGACCACCAGGGCAACCTCGCGACGGCGACCGTGCCGCTCCTCATGCTCGACATGTGGGAGCACGCTTTCTACCTCGACTACCAGAACGTGAAGGCCGACTACGTGAAGGCGTTCTGGAACATCACCAACTGGGCTGACGTGCAGGAGCGCTTCACCCGGGCCCGCGAGAAGACCGCTGGCCTGCTGGTACTGTCGTAACACAGGGTCGGTGTCCCGGACGGAACCGCCCGGGACACCGTCGTCCGTTCGTTTTCCCCCGCAATCCAGCGCCGAACGGCGCGCCAGTAACAGGAGATCTCCGTGTCCGTGAAGATCGGCATCAATGGGTTCGGCCGCATCGGCCGCAACTACTTCCGCGCAGCGCTCGCGAAGGGCAGCGACCTCGAGATCGTCGCCGTCAACGACCTGACGGATACGAAGACCCTCGCGCACCTGCTCAAGTACGACTCCGTCACCGGCCGCCTCGACGCGACCGTCGAGGTCGACGGTGACAACATCGTCGTCGACGGCAAGCCCATCAAGGTGCTCGCAGACCGCGATCCCGCGAACCTCCCATGGGGCGACCTCGGCGTGGACATCGTCATCGAGTCGACCGGCTTCTTCACGAACGCCGACCTGGCCCGCAAGCACATCCAGGCCGGCGCCAAGAAGGTCATCATCTCCGCACCCGCCACCGGCGAAGACGGCACGTTCGTGATGGGCGTGAACGAGGACAAGTACGACGCGGCGACGATGGACATCATCTCCAACGCGTCCTGCACGACGAACTGCCTCGCGCCGCTCGCCAAGGTGTTCAACGACAACTTCGGCATCGAGCGCGGTCTCATGACCACGGTGCACGCCTACACGGCCGACCAGAACCTCCAGGACGGCCCGCACAAAGACCTGCGCCGTGCCCGCGCCGCAGCCATCAACATCGTGCCGACGTCGACCGGCGCCGCAAAGGCCATCGGTCTCGTGCTGCCGGAGCTGAAGGGCAAGCTCGACGGCTTCGCCCTGCGCGTTCCCGTGCCGACCGGCTCGATCACCGACCTGACGGTGCAGGCCTCGCGTCCCGTCACGGTCGACGAGGTCAAGTCAGCCTACAAGGCGGCCGCCGAGGGCGACCTCGAGGGCATCCTCAAGTACACCGAAGACGAGATCGTCTCGAGCGACATCGTCAGCGACCCGCACTCGTCGATCTTCGATTCGGGCCTGCTGCGCGTGATCGGCGACCAGGTGAAGCTGTCCAGCTGGTACGACAACGAGTGGGGCTACTCCAACCGTCTCGTCGACCTCGCCGAGTACGTCGCAGAGCGACTCTGAGCCAGCCGGAGAACTCGGTTGACGCTCCGCACTCTCGACTCGCTGGGTTCGCTCGCCGGTCGCACGGTCGTCGTCCGCTGTGATCTCAACGTCCCGCTCAAGGACGGCGCGATCACCGACGACGGCCGCGTCCGCGCGTCGTTGCCCACGCTGAACGCCCTCATCGAACAGGGCGCCCGCATCGTCGTGGTCTCCCATCTGGGACGACCGGATGGCGCGCCGGATCCGAAGTACAGCCTCGCCCCCGTCGCGGAACGGCTCGGAGAGCTGCTCGGCTCCTCTGTGCGGTTCGCCACCGACACCGTGGGGGAATCGGCGAAGGATGTCGTCTCCTCGCTCGGCGACGGCGACGTCGCCGTGCTCGAGAACCTCCGCTTCAATCCAGAGGAGACCAGCAAGTCGGAGGCCGAGCGCGCCGAGTTCGCCGGCAGGATCGCCGCGTTCGGCGATGCCTTCGTCTCGGACGGCTTCGGCGTGGTGCACCGCAAGCAGGCCAGCGTCTACGAGCTCGCTAAGGCGCTGCCCAGCGCGGCCGGCCTCCTGATCGCAGCGGAACTCGCCGTTCTGGAACGCCTCACCGAGAACCCGGAACGGCCGTACACGGTCGTGCTCGGCGGCTCCAAGGTGTCGGACAAGCTCGGCGTCATCGGTCACCTGCTCCCTCGGGTCGACACGCTGCTGATCGGCGGCGGCATGCTGTTCACCTTCCTCGCCGCCGAGGGCCACAAGGTCGGCTCGAGCCTGCTCGAGGCGGATCAGATCGAGACCGTGCGAGGCTACCTGCAGAAGGCCCACGAGCTCGGCGTCGAGATCATCCTGCCCACCGACGTCACGGTCGCGGCCGCGTTCGACGCGGACGCCGAGCACGAGGTGCGGCCGTCCTCGTCGATCGAGGAGACCCCGTGGGGAGCCTCGGGCATCGGGCTCGACATCGGACCCGAGACCGCCGCGAAGTTCGCCGAGATCATCCGCGAATCGGTCACGGTGTTCTGGAACGGACCGATGGGCGTCTTCGAGCTCGTCCCGTTCGCGGCGGGCACCCGCGCCGTCGCCCAGGCGCTCACCGAGACGCGCGGACTCAGCGTGGTGGGCGGGGGAGACTCCGCGGCAGCCGTCCGGGCCCTCGGCTTCGACGACGACCAGTTCGGCCACATCTCGACCGGCGGCGGAGCGAGCCTCGAATTCCTCGAAGGCAAGTCGCTTCCCGGACTGGAGGTGCTGGGATGGCACGCGTGAACCGTTCGCCTGCCGATGGCCGCATTCCGCTCATCGCCGGCAACTGGAAGATGAACTTCGACCACCTGCAGGCAATCGCGTTCGTGCAGAAGCTGGCGTGGAGCCTCAAGGACGCCCGCCACGATTTCGGGGCGGTCGAGGTGGCGGTGTTCCCGCCGTTCACCGATCTTCGCAGCGTTCAGACGCTCGTCGCGGCGGACAAGCTGCCGATCGTCTACGGCGCGCAGGATGTCTGCGCTCACGCCCCCGGCGCCTTCACCGGCGAGATCGCCGCGTCGTTCCTCGCCCAGCTGGACTGCTCCTACGTGCTCATCGGGCACTCGGAGCGGCGCACCTTTTACGGTGAGACCGACGAGGTGATCGCCGCCAAGACGGCTGCCGCGATCGGCGCCGGACTCGTACCGCTCGTGTGCGTCGGCGAGACCGCAGAAGACCTCGAGACGCACGGCGCCAGCGCGGTACCGGTCGCACAGCTGAACGCCGTGCTCGACGCGATACCGAAGACGGCGGACTTCGTCGTCGCGTATGAGCCGGTCTGGGCCATCGGATCGGGGCAGCCCGCCACGCCGGAACAGGCCCAGCAGGTCGCCTCGGCACTGCGCGCGACGATCGCCGCTCGGCTCGGAGACGAGGCCGCGGCGGTCACACGGGTCCTGTACGGCGGGTCCGTGAAGGCCGACAACATCGCCGGATTCATGCGTCAGCCGGATGTCGACGGCGCGCTGGTCGGCGGCGCCAGCCTCGACGTGGAGGGCTTCTCGGCGATCGTGCGCTACCAGAAGCACGTCGGAGTCTGATCCGCTCCTGCCGCCTCGGATCCGCTCCCGCCGTCCGTCGCCGGAACCGTTCTCGTCGGCTCCCTGGCGCGGGGACGCTGCCGCCCCGACACTGGCTGGATCGCAGAACCCCGATATACTGATCCTCGGTCCCGCGACGCGTTCGCCGGATACGGACCACCACCCCGAAAGGCTCCTACCTCGTGCAGATTCTCACGGTCGTCCTTCAGGTGCTGCTCGGCATCACGAGTCTCCTGCTGACCTTGCTCATCCTGCTGCACAAGGGCCGCGGTGGAGGCCTGTCCGACATGTTCGGCGGTGGCATGACATCCAGCCTCGGGGCATCCGGAGTGGCGGAACGCAACCTGAACCGCATCACGGTCATCCTCGGTCTGGTCTGGATCGCGTGCATCGTGGTGCTGGGACTCATCACGAAGTTCAGCGCTTAGCGGCTCACTCGGGCGCGGCGACTGCGCGATCAAGGAGGATTCATGTCATCTGGCGGAAGCGCGATCAGAGGCTCGAGGGTCGGATCCGGCCCGATGGGGGAGCAGGACCACGGTTTTCACGCCGAACGGATCGCCGTTCGGTACTGGGACGCCCTGGGCAACGAGACAGTGCGCTACTTCGCGGCGAACCTCCCCGAGGAGGAGATCCCCGACATCATCGACTGCCCCACCTCCGGCCTTCCCGCCGGACGTGACCAGCACAACCCGCCGGCGTTGAGCAAGCTCGAGCCGTACAAGACCCACCTCGCCTACGTGAAGGAGCGCCGCACGGAAGAGGAGGCGGCTCAGCTCCTCGAGGAAGCGCTGCAGCAGCTCCGCAAACGTCGCGGGCGCCTCACACCGACGAACTGACGCATCCGCTCGCGGTCGCGCCTCGACGACGTGACCTCGACGACGTGAAAGGGGCGTGATCGGAACTCCACGGTTCCGATCACGCCCCTTTTCCCTACGGTGCCGACACGCCGGTGGCGGTCGACCCGCTCGGGTCTAGTAGTCCGGCGCAATGAGGCTCTCCGGAACCTCCGACGACGCGTCGCGGTCGACGAAGAAGACAGTGCGCTTGCGTCCCTTGGCACCGGCGGCAGGGACCTCCGTGTAGCTCGCGCCCGCCAGGGCGAGACCCAGCGCCGAAGCTTTGTCGGTGCCCGAGAGCACGAGCCAGATCCGCGCCGACCCGTTGATCACGGGGCGGGTGAGGCTCAGTCGCTCTGGCGGTGGCTTGGGCGAGTCCCGCACGGCGATCACCGTGCGCTCGGTCTCGCGGATGCCTGGCCGGTCGGGGAACAACGAGGCGATGTGGCCGTCGGGCCCCACGCCGAGGAACGTGATGTCGAAGCGCGGATGCTCACCCTCCCGGGACGGGAACCGCGCGAGCTCACGAGCGTACGCGTCGGCGGCCTCGTCGAGACCGAGCGGCCCGTCGGATGCCGCGAACGCGTGGACGTTCTCCTCCGCGACATCCAGACGGTCGAGCAGTGCTGCTCGGGCCTGCTTGTCATTGCGGTCGTCGGAGTCCGCGGGCACCCATCGCTCGTCGCCCCACCAGAAGTGCACCTTGGACCAGTCCACGGTGTCGCGGGCGGGGGAGTCGCCGACCGCGGCCAGCACGGCGATGCCGACGCTCCCTCCCGTCAGGCAGATGTGCGCTGTCCCCTTGGCCGCGACGACATCCGCGGTCTTGGACAGGAACCGCGCGGCCACCGACGCCACGAGCGCATCGCGGTCCGGGTACACCAGCACCCGCCGTTCGCCGGTCATCGGATCGCTGCCTCCCGCTCCTCCGACTCGAGAAGCGGAAGGCCCTGCGTGAGCACCTTCCCGTACAGCTCGTCGGGGTCGAGTCTGCGCAGCTCCTCCGCCAGGCAGTCGCGCAGATTGCGCCGCGGCAGCGCCAGATCGTGCGTCGGCTCGCCCGGCTGACGCAGGGTGGCGACGTCCGGCATGTCGCGCACGAGCTCGATGGTGCCCGACGCTCGGTGCAGCTGCACGCCGTGGATGCCGCTCAGCCCGCGCTGCCTGGCCGTCAGGTCGTGCTGCACAGGAGCATCCAGCTGCAGTCGCAGCCATGCCGCCAGCAGCACGGTCGAGGGCGAATCGGGGGCGCCTGACACCTCGACGGAGTCGACCGGTTCGTACGGCGGCTGGTCGAGAGCTGCGGCGAGCTGCGCGCGCCACAGCGTGAGACGCGTCCACGCGAAGTCGGTGTCGCCCGGCGCATAGGTCTCGGCGAGGTGCAGGAGCGCCTCATGCGGGTCGCCTGCCGCCGACGAGTCGGTGATGCGGCACGTGGCGATGCGCCCGAGAGGCGACGTGGACACCACGTCCGGCGCCGTTCCCGGCCACCACACGACGACCGGCGCGTCGGGCAGCAGAAGCGCCGTCACGAGGCCTTCCTCGTCGCTGGCCGTCTCGCCGTACGCGCGCAGCACGATGACCTCGCTCGCGCCGGCGTCTCCACCCACGCGGATCTGCGCGTCGAGCCGGCTCTCGGCATCGGCGTGCGGATGGTCGGGGTCCGCCGTGGAGACGACGATCACGCGCATCGGATGCTCGCGCGACGCCTCGTTGGCCGCCTCGATGACCTCTTCCTCCTGGCCGAGCGTCGTGGCGATGATCAGTGTGAGCACACGGCCGAGCGCGACCGCGCCACCCTCTTCACGGATCTTGATCAGCGTCTTGGAGACGTTGCTCGTGGTGGTGTCAGGCAGGTCGACGATCATGGACGCCTCCAGGTTCGGCCGTCGCGGGCGAGAAGTTCATCGGCGGATGCCGGTCCCCAGGTGCCGGGGCGGTATTGCTCTGGAGCGCCGTGGGATGCCCAGAACTCCTCGATGGGGTCCAGGATCTTCCACGACAGCTCCACTTCCTCGTGCCGGGGGAACAGCGGCGGGTCGCCGAGCAGCACGTCGAGGATGAGGCGCTCGTACGCTTCGGGGCTGGCCTCCGTGAACGCGTGGCCGTATCCGAAGTCCATGCTCACGTCGCGCACCTGCATGCCGGCGCCGGGAACCTTCGAGCCGAAGCGGATGGTCACACCCTCGTCGGGCTGCACCCGGATGACGAGCGCGTTCTGGCCGTGCGCGCTGGTCTGTGACTCCGCGAAGAGTTGCTGCGGCGCGCGCTTGAACACGACGGCGATCTCCGTCACGCGTCGGCCGAGCCGCTTGCCGGCGCGCAGGTAGAACGGAACGCCCGCCCACCGGCGCGTGCCGATCTCGAGCTTGATCGCCGCATACGTCTCGGTCGTGGAGCTCGGGTTCATGCCGTCTTCCTCGAGGAAGCCGACGACCTTCTCGCCGCCCTGCCATCCGCCGGAGTACTGGCCACGGGCCGTCGCTGTCGACAGGTCCTTGGGCAGCCTGACCGCCTTGAGCACCTTCTCCTTCTCGGCACGCAGGTCTGCCGCGTCGAACGAGACCGGCTCTTCCATCGCGGTGAGCGCGAGCAGCTGCAGGAGGTGGTTCTGGATGACGTCGCGCGCCGCGCCGATGCCGTCGTAGTAGCCGGCACGTCCGCCGACCCCGATGTCCTCCGCCATCGTGATCTGCACGTGGTCGACGTAGTTGGCGTTCCAGATCGGCTCATACAGCTCGTTGGCGAAACGCAGCGCCAGGATGTTCTGCACGGTCTCTTTGCCGAGATAGTGGTCGATGCGGAACACGGCGTCGGGCGGGAACACCGTCTCGACTACCTTGTTCAGCTCACGAGCCGTCTTCAGGTCGCTTCCGAACGGCTTCTCGATGACAACGCGACGCCATCCCTTCGACTGCTCGGCCAGCCCGGAACGACGCAGCTGCTCGGTGACCAGCGGGAACGCCTTCGGCGGGATCGACAGGTAGAACGCATGGTTGCCCATGGTGCCGCGTTCACGGTCGAGCGCATCGACCGTGTTCTTCAGCCGCTCGAACGCAGCGTCGTCGTCGAACTCGCCCGGCACGAACCGGATGCCCTGTGCGAGCTGCCTCCAGACCTCGTCGCGGAACTCGGTGCGCGCGTACTGCTTCACCGCGTCGTACACGACCTTCTCGAAGTCCTGGTCCTCCCAGTCGCGCCGGGCGAACCCGACGAGGGCGAACCCGGGAGGAAGCAGGCCGCGGTTGGCGAGGTCATAGACGGCCGGCATCAGCTTCTTGCGCGACAGGTCGCCCGTCACGCCGAAGATGATGAGGCTGCTCGGTCCCGCGATGCGGTTCAGCCTTCGGTCTTCCGGTACCCGCAGCGGGTTGGAATCCGCGGTGATCTCCACCGGTGACATGGATCTCCTTGTTTTCGTTCAGGCGTCCACGTCGCCGAACAACGTCTCGATGTTCGTGTACGGGTCGGTGAGCGTGAGCGTGAGAACCGGGCGGCCATGCTGTGCGAGCACAGCGGCATCCCCGTTCGCTTGGGCATGGATCAACTGGCCGAACGTGAACGGCCGGTCGGGGATCTGGAGGTCGGCGGGCTCGTCGGCCAGGATCTGCAGGAAGACGCCGACAGCGGGCCCGCCCTTGTGGAACTGGCCCGTCGAGTGCAGGAACCGCGGTCCCCAGCCGAACGTGACGGGCCGCTTCGCCCTCGCGGCCAGCAGGTCGCGGATGCCGGACAGCTCGGGCAGCGCCACGCGGTCCGCGTACGCCTGCACGGCGACATAGCCGTCAGCGGGCATCCGCTCCAGGAGTCTCGCGATCGCGGCGTCCACCGTGCGGGCGCCGCTCAGAAGAGAGTCGTCGCCCCTCACCTCGATGCCCGCCTCGACGAAAGCGGGCTCGGTCGGCGCGGGCTGAGCGTCCAAGAGCCCCCGAGCCGCCGCCTTGGCCGACTCGACATCGGGCTGGTCGAACGGATTGATGCCGAGCAGTCGGCCCGCGACGGCCACCGCGTACTCCCACACCAGGAACATCGCGCCGAGCGAACCCGAGACGAGGATCTCACCCTCGTGACGGTCAGCGGGGAACAGGTGGCGAGCACCCGCGTTGTCCACCAGGCGAACGACCTGGAGGTCCGGGAGGTTCTGCGACAGCTCGGGGGAGACGACATCCAGCACGACGGGGAGGAGTCCCTTGCCCTGTTTGCCGGTCGACTCGGCGATCAGCTGCTCCACCCAGTCCGCGAAGCCGACGATGTGGGTGCCGTCAGAGACGATGCCGAGCTTGTCGCGCAACGGCGTCGTGCCGGCGATGGCCGCACCGAGGATGAGCCCCGGGTTCGTCTCGTCGTCGATCGCGAGCTCCAGCGAGATGGTCTCGGCCTCCTCGAGCAGTTCCTCGATGTCGAAGCCGGCCAGTCCCGACGGCACCAGGCCGAAGGCCGTGAGAGCCGAGTAGCGGCCGCCGACGGAAGGGTCCGCGTTGAACACCGTGTAGCCGGCCTCGCGCGCCGACGTGTCCAGCGGCGACCCCGGGTCGGTCACGACGACGATCCGCTCGGCCGGGTCGATGCCCGCGTCCCGGAAGGCCTGCTCGTAGACCCGCCGGTGGCTGTCGGTCTCCAGCGTCGAGCCAGACTTCGACGAGACGATCAGCACGGTCGTCTGCAGCCGGTCGTTGACGGCCTGAAGCACCTGGCCGGGGTCCGTCGTGTCGAGGATCGTCAGCTCGAGGTTGCCCGTTCGGGTGATGACCTCGGGCGCGAGCGACGACCCGCCCATCCCCGCGAGCACGAAGTGATCGACACCCGAGGCCAGAAAGCGCTCGCGCAACTCGACGATCTGGGCGACCAGGGGACGCGAGAGCGCCACGGCCTCGGTCCAGCCGAGCCGGATGCTCGCCTCCGACTCGGCCTCCTCGCCCCACAGCGCCGGGTCCTGAGCCGTGATGCCGGAAGCAACCAGGTCCCGCACGAGCGCGGGGGCGACGGAACGCACCGCCGCCTCCGCATCGCCCGTGACGTGGATCTTGAAACTCACCGCACGGACTCCGTGGCACCTGCCTGCTCGAGCGCGGCGGTCACGGTGTCAAGGAGTTCGCTCCACGACACGTTGAACTTCTCGACGCCCTCGTCCTCGAGCGTCTGAGTCACGTCGTCGTAGGAGATGCCGATCGCAGCCAGCTTGTTCAGCACGTCGTTGGACTCGTCGTACGTACCCGCGATGGTGTTGCCGGGGATCTCGCCGTGGTCGAACGTGGCCTCGAGCGTCTTCTCCGGCATCGTGTTCACCTCGTCGGGCGCGATGAGCGACGTCACGTAGAGCGTGTCGGGGTACGCCGGGTCCTTGACACCGGTCGACGCCCACAGCGGGCGCTGCTTGTTGGCTCCGGCAGCGAGCAGCACCTTCGCGCGCTCGGAGTCGAATGCCTGCTCGAACACCTGGTACGCGAGCCGGGCGTTCGCCACGCCCGCCTTGCCCTTGAGAGCGTTCGCCTCGTCCGTGCCGATGGCGGACAGCCGCTTGTCGATCTCGGTGTCCACTCGCGACACGAAGAACGACGCGACGGAGCGGATGGTGGAGAGGTCGATCCCCACGGCCTTGGCCTGCTCGAGACCGGTCAGGTACGCGTTGATCACCTCGCGATAGCGCTCCAGGCTGAAGATCAGCGTGACGTTGACGCTGATCCCCGCCGCCGTCGCCTCGGCGATCGCCTCGAGGCCCTCGACCGTCGCCGGGATCTTGATCATCGCGTTCGGCTTGTCCACCTTGGCCCAGAGCTGCTTGGCCTGGGCGACGGTGCCTGCCGCGTCGTGCGCGAGACCCGGCTCCACCTCGATGGACACCCGGCCGTCCTTGCCGCCGGATGCCTCGTAGACGGGAGCGAACACGTCGGACGCGTTACGCACATCCGTCGTGGTGATCTCGAAGACGGCCTCGTGCACGTCCTTGCCCTCTGCGGCGAGCTGGCGCACCTGCTCGTCGTACGACTCACCCTTGGAGAGCGCCGTGGCGAAGATGGTCGGGTTCGTGGTCACGCCGACCACGTTGCGGGTGTCGATCAGCTTCTGCAGTCCGCCGGAGCTGATGCGCTCACGCGACAGGTCGTCGAGCCAGATGCTCACGCCCTCGGCCGCGAGCCGTGCGGTGCTGGATTCGGTCATTCTTCTCGCCTCTTCTTCTTCGTTTCTACTTCGACGTGGAGTGCTGACGCCCGCTCACTGAGCGGCGATCGTCGCCTTGGCGGCGTCCACGACGGCGTCCGTGGTGATGCCGAACTTCTGGAACAGCGTCTTGTAGTCGGCGGAGGCGCCGAAGTGCTCGATGGAGACGCTCCTGCCCTTGTCGCCGACGTACGGACGCCAGGTGAGCGAACGACCGGCCTCGACGGAGACCCTGGCCGTGACGGATGCCGGCAGCACCGACTCCTTGTACTCCTCGCTCTGCTCCTCGAACCACTCCTGGCTCGGCATGGAGACGACCCGGGCGTTGATGCCGTCGGCCTTGAGCGCCTCACGAGCGCCGACGGCGAGCTGCACCTCGGAACCCGTCGCGATGATGATCACGTCAGGCGTGCCGTTCGGCGCCTCGGCGAGCACGTACGCGCCCCTGCCCACGTTCGCAGCGGACGCGAACGTCTCACCGGAGGCCTCGCCGTCGCCGCGCTCGAAGACGGGGATGTTCTGCCTGGTGAGCGCGATACCGGTCGGGCCGGAACGCCGCTTCAGCATCTCCAGCCACGCGTAGGCGACCTCGTTGGCGTCGCCGGGCCGCACGACCGTGAAGTTCGGGATGGCGCGCAGCGTCTCGAGCTGTTCGATCGGCTGGTGCGTCGGTCCGTCCTCGCCGAGAGCGACGGAGTCGTGCGTCCAGACGAAGATGCTCGGGATGTTCATCAGGGCGGCAAGACGCAGCGAAGGACGCTGGTAGTCGCTGAAGATGAGGAACGTTCCGCCGAATGGCCGCGTCGGCCCGTGCAGCACGATGCCGTTCAGGATGGCGGCCATCGCGTGCTCGCGGATGCCGAAGTGCAGCACGCGACCGTACGGGTCGCCGCTCCACTCGTGCGTCGAGCGCTCCGTGGGCACGAAGGATGCCCCGGACTCGATGGTCGTGTTGTTCGACTCGGCCAGGTCGGCAGAGCCGCCCCACAGCTCGGGCACGAGCGGGGCGATCGCGTTCAGCACCTTGCCGCCGGCCGCGCGAGTCGAGACATCCTTGCCCGGTTCGAAGACCGGAAGGGCCTCCTCGACGCCATCGGGAAGCTCGCCGGTGAGCAGCCTGTCGAGCAACGCCTTGCGCTCGGGATTCGCCTCGGCCCACGCGTCGAACCCGGCCTGCCACTGCTCACGCTGCTCTGCGCCGCGCTCGATGGCCTTGCGGGTGTGGTCGAGCACCTCCTCGGCGACCTGGAAGGTCTGCTCCGGGTCGAAGCCGAGCACCTCCTTGACCGCGCGGAGCTCGTCGGCGCCCAGTGCCGATCCGTGGATCTTGCCGGTGTTCTGCTTCTTCGGGCTCGGCCATCCGATGATCGTCTTCAGGATGATCATCGACGGTTTGTCCGTGACGGCCTTCGCCTCCTCGATCGCGTCGAAGAGCTCCTGCACGTCTTCCACGTACTGGCCGGTCTTCTTCCAGTCGACGACCTGGACGTGCCAGTGGTACGCCTCGTAGCGCGCCTTCACGTCCTCCGTGAACGCGATGTTCGTGTCGTCCTCGATGGAGATCTGGTTGCTGTCGTAGATCACCACGAGGTTGCCGAGCTCCTGGTGGCCGGCGAGCGAGGATGCCTCGCTCGTCACGCCCTCCTCCAGGTCGCCGTCGCTGGCGATGACGTAGACGAAGTGGTCGAACGGGCTGGTGCCCGGCGCGGCGTCGGGGTCGAACAGACCGCGCTCGTACCGCGCGGCGTAGGCGAAGCCCACGGCGGAGGAGAGGCCCTGGCCGAGGGGGCCGGTCGTGATCTCGATGCCGTCGGTGTGGCCGTACTCCGGGTGGCCGGGGGTCAGCGACCCCCAGGTGCGCAGCGCCTTCAGGTCGTCCAGCTCGAGCCCGTATCCGCCCAGGTAGAGCTGAACGTACTGGGTGAGCGAGCTGTGGCCGGCCGACAGCACGAAGCGGTCGCGTCCCAGCCAGTGCTGGTCTCTCGGGTCACGGCGCATGACCCGCTGGAACAGCAGGTATGCGGCGGGGGCCAGGCTCATGGCGGTGCCGGGATGCCCGTTGCCCACCTTCTCCACTGCGTCCGCCGCCAGGATGCGCGCGGTGTCGACGGCCTTGTTATCAATGGGATCCCACTGCAGTGCTGCCACTTGAGACTGACCCTTCTTGTATTCGTCGGTGCGACAAGGGGCCCGTCGAACGGACCCGCACCGGTGAGATGAAGTGCGCGCGCCCAGACGTCTT
>Ga0164242_10003112_pt1 | contig 19023 bp, 20 predicted proteins | sample OricomgcompostMG_FD_108783 | JGI IMG/M metagenome (GOLD analysis project Ga0164242, IMG submission 108783) | Miracle-Growth compost microbial communities from Emeryville, California, USA - Original compost - Miracle growth compost (MG) ... | reverse complement strand
CGGCGCACATCGCCAGCACGCTCAGGAGTCGGAGGATGGGCTTACTGGTGCGTAACGCCATGGTGGTGCTCCTTTCGTGTCGGCGATTCGTTGCGGATGCAGGTTCAGGCGGCGGTGTCGATGACCGTGCCGGCCGCGAGTGTGGCGCCGTCCTGCGGATGGATGACGACGAACGCTCCGGCCCTGCGGTGCTCGGCGTACGGCTGCAGCGGCAGCGCCGATGCCAGGCGCAGGGTCGCCCGTCCGATGTCGTTGATCTCGAGCCGCTCAGCCGGATGCAGCCCGAGCGTGTCGAGGTCGAACCTGCCCTGCAGTTCCCGCACGAGCGCCTGCACGGTCGCGGTGCCGTATTTGACGAGAATGCGCGCTCCGGGCGTGAGCGGGCGCGGGTCGAGCCAGAACAGCGACGCCGTGAGGTCGGACGAGGGGAGCGGATGCGTGCCCTCCGCCACGATCACGTGCCCACGCGCCACGTCGAGGTCGTCCGCCAACCGCAGCGCGAGCGACTGCGTGGCGAACGCGGTCTCTCTCGCCTCGCCGGCACGGTCTATCGCGGTGACGGTGGTCGTTGCGCCGCCGGGGATCACGGTGACGCGGTCGCCCACCCGTACGGAGCCGGATGCGACCTGGCCGGCATACCCGCGATAGTCACGGTAGTCATCGGCATCCAGTCCAGGCGCGAGAGCACCCTGCGGGCGGATGACCGATTGCACCGGAAATCGGAAGGGCGCCGTCGCGGACTCCACCTCGTCGACGACGCTGAGGGTCTCCAGCAGCTCGAGCAGGGCGGGACCCTCGTACCACGGCGTGTTCGCGGACGGCTCGACGACGTTGTCTCCCTCCAGCGCGGACACCGGGATGACCCGTGGGTCGTCGATGCCGAGTTCGGTCGCGACGGCGATCACCTCCGACTCGACTCCCCGGAAGACCGCCTCCTCGTAGCCGACGAGGTCGACCTTGTTGACGGTCACGACGAGGTGCGGAACGCGCAGCAGCCGCACGACCGACAGGTGGCGGCGGGTCTGCTCGAGAACGCCCTTGCGCACGTCGACCAGCACGACGACGGCGTCCGCCGTGGTCGCTCCGGTGACCATGTTGCGGGTGTACTGCACGTGACCGGGGCAGTCGGCGAGGATGAAGCTGCGCCGGTCGGTCGCGAAGTACCGGTAGGCGACGTCGATCGTGATGCCTTGCTCGCGCTCGGCCCGGAGCCCGTCGGTGAGCAGCGCGAAGTCGAGACGATCGCCGCCGCCGAACCCGCGGGCGGCGCTGGCCCGGGTGAGGGCATCCAGCTGGTCGACGAGGATGGCTTTGCTGTCGTGCAGCAGGCGTCCGACGAGGGTGGACTTGCCGTCATCGACGGATCCGGCCGTGGCGAACCGGAACAGCGTGTTATCGGCCCGCGACAGCACAGCTGTCTCGGCGCTGGGGTCGCGGCGAAGGTTCACTGGACCTTCGCTTTCAGCTCCACCGCGCATCAGAAGTACCCGTCCTTTTTGCGATCTTCCATCCCGGCCTCGGAGATGCGGTCGTCGGCTCGGGTGGCACCGCGCTCGGTGATGGTGGATGCCGCCACCTCGCGCACGACGGCGGCGACGTCGGCGGCATCCGACTCAACGGCTCCCGTGCACGACATGTCGCCAACCGTTCGATAGCGCACCGAGCGTCGTTCGACGTGCTCGTCCGGACGGGGCGGGGAGACCGGGCCGACCGCCCGCCACATGCCGTCGCGCCGGTACACGTCGCGTTCGTGCGCGTAGTACAGAGGTGGCAGCTCTATTCCCTCGCGCTGGATGTATCGCCACACGTCGAGCTCTGCCCAGTTGCTGATCGGGAACGCACGCACATGCTGTCCGGGCGTGTGCCGGCCGTTGTAGAGGTTCCAGAGCTCGGGGCGCTGGTTGCGCGGATCCCATTGGCCGAACTCGTCGCGCAGCGAGATGATGCGTTCCTTGGCCCTGGCCTTGTCCTCGTCTCGCCGTCCGCCGCCGAAGACGGCATCGTGCCTTCCTTCGCGGATGGCGTCGAGCAGGGGCAGCGTCTGCAACGGGTTGCGGGTGCCGTCGGGACGCTCGGACAGGCGTCCGTCGTCGATGTAGTCCTGCACGCGCGCGACGTGCAGCCGTAGCCCCAGCCGTTCGACCGTCGCGTCTCGGAACGCGATCACCTCGGGGAAGTTGTGCCCGGTGTCCACGTGCAGCACGGGGAACGGTATGCGCGCTGGCCAGAACGCCTTTGCCGCCAGGTGCAGCATGACGACGGAGTCCTTGCCGCCGGAGAACAGCATCACCGGCCGCTCGAACTCGGCGACGACCTCGCGGATGATGTGGATCGCCTCGTTCTCGAGCGCGTCCAAGGCGGTGCCTGCATTGCCGGAGCCCGTACGCCCGCCGGCCTCGCCGGGCACGACAGCGCGGGTATCGAAACCCGCCGTCGCGGTCAGCGTCGCGTCGCTCATAGATGTATCCCGCATTCCGTCTTGGCGAGCCCGGCCCAGCGACCGGACCGCGGATCCTCTCCGGGCGCCACCTGCCGCGTGCACGGTTCGCACCCGATTGACGGATACCCGTTGCTCAGCAGCAGGTTCAGCGGCACGGCGTGCTCGGCGGCGTAGTCGAGCAGCTCGTCGAAGCTCCACGCGGCAAGCGGGTTCACCTTGACCAGCCCGTGGCGCTCGTCCCACTGGATCAGCGGGGTCCCGGTGCGGGTGGGTGCCTCATCGCGACGCACCCCGGTGAACCACACCTCGTAGCCGGCCAGCGCCTTCTTCAACGGTGCTACCTTGCGCAGGGCGCAGCAGAGGCCAGGATCGCGGGAGAAGAGCTCGGCGCCGTACTCGGCGTCCTGCTGCGCGACGGTCTGTTCGGGCAGCACGTCGACCACGGTGACATCGAGCGACCGCGCCACCTCGTCGCGCGTGATCCTCGTCTCCAGAAAGTGATAGCCCGTGTCGAGGAACAGCACATCGACACCGGGCAGCTGCTGCGAGACGAGGTGCGGCAGCACGGCATCCGCCATGGAGCAGGCGACGGCTGCAGCACGCACGCCGAAGTTCTCCGCGACCCACGCGACGACCTCGGCGGCGGATGCCTCGACATCCGTCCCCGAACCGACCGCTGCGGCACCCGCCTCCGCCAGCTTCCGCAGCTCCTCCGTCGAGCGGGTGCCGGTTCGCGTTTCGTTCATCGCAGCGCCTCCTCGTCTGCCGCATTCGCCCATTCGGCGAACGTCTGGCCGTCGCTGCGGTCGGCGAGGTAACGGCGCACGAGCCGCTCGACGTAGTCGGGCAGATCGGATGCGATGACCTTGAGCCCGCGCACGGTGCGGCCGAGCGCTGCCTCTGCCCGCGTGTGCGAGGCGAGACCCCCGCCGAGGTGCACCTGGAACCCCGGATGCTGCACGCCATGCTCGTCGGTGACGATCTGGCCCTTCAGCCCGATGTCGGCAGCCTGGATGCGCGCGCACGAGTTCGGGCATCCGTTCACGTGAAGGCTGATGGCCTCCGGCAGCTCGACGTCGGCGAGCCGTCGCTCGAGCTGCGCGATCGTGTCGCGCGCCGTGTCCTTCGTGTCGACGATGGCGAGCTTGCAGTACTCCAGCCCGGTGCACGCCATGGTACTGCGGCGGAACGGACTCGGTCTGCTGGAGAGGCCGAGGGCGTCCAGGTCAGCGACCATGGAGGGAACGAGCTCCTCGGCGACGTCGAGTACGAGCACCTTCTGGAATGCGGTGAACCGCAGGCGCTGCGATCCGTGCCGCTCGACGGCATCCGCCAGCTGGATGAGCTCGGTACCGGAGGTACGGCCGACCGTGGTCGCTGCGCCGATGTAGTAACGGCCATCCTTCTGCTTGTGCACGCCGACGTGGTCGCCTGGGCCGGTCGCCCGCCGCGGGGCGGGGCCGTCGGGCAACGAGTAGCCGAGGTATTCGGTCTCCAGAACGTGCCGGAACCGCTCAGGTCCCCAGTCGGCGAGCAGGAACTTCAGCCTGGCCTTGTTGCGCAACCGGCGGTATCCGTAGTCCCGGAAGATGCCGGTGACACCCTCCCACACCTCCGGCACGCGCTCCTCGGAGACGAACGCTCCGAGTCGTTCGGCGAATCTCGGAGTCGCAGCGAGCGCCCCGCCGACCCAGAGGTCGAAGCCTGGGCCGAGCTCGGGATGCACGACGCCGACGAACGACACGTCGTTGATCTCGTGGGCGACGTCGAGACTCGGATGCCCGGTGATCGCGGTCTTGTACTTGCGCGGCAGGTTCGAGTACCTGGGGTCGCCGATGTACCGTTCGCTCAGCACGCGGAGCGCGGCGGTCGGGTCGATGATCTCGTCCGCCGCGATACCGGACACCGGGCTGCCGAGCATGGTGCGCGGCACGTCACCGCACGCCTCGGTGGTGCGCATGCCGACTTCTTCGAGCCGGCGCCAGATCTCGGGCACGTTCTCGATCTCGACCCAGTGCAGCTGCACGTTCTGGCGGTCGCTGATGTCGGCTGTGTTGCGGGCGAAATCGCGGGAGAGCTCGCCGATCGTGCGCACCTGCCGGGTGTTCAGCACACCCCCGTCGGTGCGGATGCGCATCATGAAGTAGCGGTCTTCGAGCTCTTCAGGCTCGAGCGTCGCGGTCTTGCCGCCGTCGATGCCCTGCCGGCGCTGTGTGTAGAGGCCCCACCACCGGAACCTGCCGTGCAGGTCGGTCGACTCGATGCTGTCGAAGCCGTTCTTCGCGTAGATGGTCTCGATGCGCTCGCGCACGTTGAGTCCGTCGTCGTCGCGTTTGAGCACCTCGGTCGGGTTCAGCGGCTCACCGCCGTCGACCTTCCACTGCCCGTTCGGGGTGCCCGCTCGCGGCGGGCGCACCCGCCGTGCCGGTCGTGATTCCACTGACGTCATGCTCATCTCGCTGGAGTCGGTCCGGCGACGGTTGCGCAGTGCTGCTGCGCTTGGAATGACGGTGCTGTATGTCCGGACCGGCGTTCACGCTACGTGCGCCCGTCTGGATGCGCGACCGCCGCCGCAACAGCGGTACACGGAGCGTCATAGTTCGTGACGTGCTTGCGCTGGGGAGGCGTTGCTCATATGAGCGCCTGCCGATGCGTCAGACGAGTACGGCGGCCCGATCCAGCACGATACCGACCAGCTCCTGAGGCGTCGAACGCGGTGTGAGCAGAGGCTCGGACACGAGGTCCGCTCCCGCCTGATGCGTGAGATCCGCGAAGTACCCCGGTGCCAGGAGATAGGTTGCGATCGCGACGGGCGCCCCTGGATTCCGACGCCGCGCTGACGAGACGGCCTCGGCAAGTGGCGGCTGGGCCGCGGAGATGAACCCGGCCTCGACCGGAATGCCGAGTTCATCGGCGAGCATGCCGGCTGTGCGCCGGCAGTCCGCGACGGCTCGTTCATCGCTGGAGCCTGCAGCGCCGAGCACCACGGATGTGCCGCGTGCATATCCCGCTTCGCGAAGACGCCGGGCCAGCACGGCGACCAGCCGGTCATCCGGGCCGAGCGCGGCAGCGACCGTCGCCGGAAGCGGCGCCCGCTCCGCACTCTCCGCGAGGTCGACGTACACGTGATACCCGGCGGAGAGCAGCAACGGTACGATGACGGCTCGCTCGGCATTGTCCGCGATACCGGCAAGCGCGGTGTCGACATCCGGTTGCTCAACGTCCACGTGGCATCCGATCACCGGAATGTCGAGCGAGGTGGCAACGCGCTCCACGAGCATCCGTACCGCCGTGCGTCCGGCAATGGAGGAGGTGCCGTGCGATGCGGCGAGGACGGCGGTGTGCACCGGTGGCTATACCTCCCAGGGAAGCGGTTCGTCGTGGGCGACGGGGTCGAGCGGGATGACGATCACCGGGTGGTGCTGTCGGTGGGCGAGGTGAACGGCTACGGATCCGTTGAAGAACTCGTGCGCCGTCGTTCGCAGGCCGCGCTTGCGTGTGCCGACGACGATGGCCAAGGCGTTCACCTCGTGCGCAAGCCTAGCCAGTTCGTGGGCAGGGTCTCCGGCCAGTGCACGAAAGCTCCATCGGATGCCCGAGCGCTCCAGCATCGGCGTGACGTGTTCGGTCAGACGCGGATCGACGACTTCCGTGACGGAGTCGGCGGAGTCCGGATCGATCGGGAAGGCGGACACCGTCCCGTCTGCGTTGCGTCGGGTCGTGTACCTGGTCGTGTCGACGTTCGCCAGAACGAGTTCGGCGCCCAGCATCCGGGCGAAGCGGATGGCCTCGATCAGCACAGTGTCGGAGGTCACGTTGCCTGATTCACCGGCCATGACGCCCACGACCAGCACGTGCTCTCGTGCAGCAGGTTCGGACATCGTCGACCGCCTCTCCTACGTTTCAGGATGCGCTGCCGGGCACATGCAGGCAACAGCATCCTCACCCCAGCAGAGTGCATAGTGCAGCCTCGGGTGCCCCCTTGAGCGACAGCAGCTCGCCGGCGCGATACCGATCGAGCACACGCGGGTCGATGTAGCTGGCCCGGGCGACAGCAGGTGTGTTGCCGAGCGCCTCCGCTGCGGCGTTGACGGCAGCGCGGGCGGCCGAGTCCCGTTCGCGCTTGGTGCGTTGCGGACCGATCTCGGCGAGCGCCGAGGCCGCCACGATCGTGCCCCGAAGCGTGCGGAAGTCCTTGGCTGTGGCATCCACTCCCGTTCGAAGCCGGATGTAGCCGTTGACCTCGCCGGTGGTGAGCGCGTGCCACGCGGAGGTGCGCCACGCGATCGCCCGACCGGTGGGGCGGCGGGTGCCGATCACCTCGCCGAGGAAGCGCGCTAGTTCGGCGTCCGCGACCCGCGACTCGAACCGCTGGCCGCTCTTGGCGGGGAAGTGGAGCGTGAGCTCGTCGCCGTCGACCACCACGTCGCGGCACTGCAGCGTGGTGAGGCCACGGCTGCCGTAGCGTCGCAGATACTCCTCGCTGCCGATGCGCAGCGAGACACGGTCGATGACCCTGAACGCGGCCGCCAGTGCACGCTCGTGAGTGAACCCGTCTCGCTTCAGGTCACGGGTGACGCCGCGTCGCGCGGCGGGGAGCGCACGGGCCAGCAGAAGCGCGCGGTCGAACTTGGCGGCATCCCGTTGCTTGCGCCAGTCCTCGTGGTAGAGGTATTGCCGCCGCCCCGCGTCGTCGGTGCCCACCGCCTGGATGTGCCCGCGTTCGTCCGCGCTGATCCAGACCTCCTGCCACGCGGGCGGGATCGCGAGGGCGAGGATCCGATCCAGCTGGTGCCGATCGGTGAGGTGCCGCCCTCGGGCATCCACGAACCTGGGCGGATCAGCGTTCACGCGATGGATGCCCGGCCCGTTCGGATCGCTCCGCTTCAGCCGTGCCCGCCGCACGACGGCGGCCGTGTCGGTGACGGATGCGATGACGGATGTCCTTTCGTCGCCCGTGTCGAGTGCCCTGCTCTCCGCCGTCATGCGCGCGATGCTAGCCAGCCCGGGATCGCGCGTGCGAGACGTTGACAGCGCGCGCTGTTACGTTCGAGGGAGCGCATCGCCGGGAGCTTCACGTCGAAAGATCCGCCGTCGTGGAGCATCCGGGCATCAGAAGCGCACAGCGCTCGGCGCAACCACCGCAGCGCGACGCACGTATCACGCGAAAGGCCGCATCGATGCTGTACTCAGCCAAGAGCCCCGCCGACAAGCGAGCCGACCTGCGAGCCGCGCTCGCCGCCGGCGGTCTCCTGCGGTTCCCGGGCGCCTTCAACCCGCTCAGCGCACGACTGATCGAGCGCAAGGGCTTCGACGGGGTCTACATCTCCGGCGCCGTTCTCTCCGCCGATCTCGGCCTTCCGGACATCGGCCTCACGACTCTCACCGAGGTCGCCGGGCGGGCGCGTCAGATCGCTCGCATGACGGATTTGCCGGCCCTCGTCGACGCGGACACCGGTTTCGGCGAGCCGATGAACGTCGCACGCACCGTGCAGGAGCTGGAGGATGCCGGACTCGCCGGGCTGCACATCGAAGACCAGGTGAATCCCAAGCGGTGCGGCCATCTCGACGGCAAGCAGGTGGTCGACGAGCAGACGGCGCTGCAGCGGATCCGTGCGGCGGTGGATGCGCGTCGCGACTCGAACCTCCTGGTGATGGCGCGCACGGACATCCGTGCTGTCGATGGCCTCGAGGCTGCAATCGACCGGGCGAAGGCGCTTGAAGATGCCGGTGCGGACGCGATCTTCCCCGAAGCGATGACGACTTTGGAGGAGTTCTCTGCGGTGCGAGCCGCTGTCGACGTGCCGCTGCTGGCGAACATGACGGAGTTCGGCAAGAGCGAGCTGTTCACCGTGCAGCAGCTCGCCGATGTGGGCATGAACATCGTGATCTGGCCGGTGTCACTCCTGCGTCTGGCGATGGGCGCCGCGATGAGCGGCCTCGACGAGCTGGTCGACAACGGCTCTCTGACGGGCAAGCTCGGCGACATGCAGCACCGTTCCGAGCTCTACGATCTCATCGATTACGAGGGCTACAACAGATTCGACTCGTCGATCTTCGACTTCAAGCTCTGAGCTCCGGCCGCTGAACCGCTGCCGGTCGTGCCATGGTGGAAGTGAGCGCCTGCGGCCCGCCACCAGGCGGATCGCGGGCACGCGTGAATCCGCGGGCTCGACGCATCCTCATAAGGGACTGCGCGACCCCCGAGCAGGCAAGGAGGCCGGCATGTACAACCATCGGACGTTCTCGAATCGAGCCGCGGGGGTGACCGCGCCGTGATCGACAAGGTGGTGGGTTCAGCGGCTGAGGCGGTCGCCGACATCCCGAGCGGTGCCAGCGTGGCCGTCGGTGGATTCGGCCTGTGCGGTATTCCGATGGTGCTGATCGGCGCGCTTCTGGACGCGGGTGTCGACGAGCTGAGCGTCGTCTCGAACAACTGCGGCGTGGACGACTGGGGTCTCGGCGTACTGCTCGCCGCGCACCGCATCCGCAAGATGACGTCGTCGTATGTGGGCGAGAACAAGGAGTTCGAGCGGCAGTTCCTCTCCGGTGAGCTGGAGTTGGAGTTGACGCCGCAGGGCACGCTGGCGGAGAAGTTGCGCGCCGGTGGCAGCGGCATCGCCGCATTCTTCACGCAGACCGGTGTGGGGACGCAGGTCGCCGAGGGCGGCCTTCCGCGCCGGTACAACGCGGATGGCAGTGTGGCGGTGGCGTCTCCGGCGAAGCCGGTGCAGTCCTTCACCGTGGACGGGGTGGAGAAGGACTTCGTGCTGGAAGAGGCGATCAGCACCGACTTCTCGCTGGTGCATGCCAGGGTGGCGGATCGGCACGGGAATCTGGTGTTCCACGAGTCCGCCCGCAACTTCTCCCCGCTGGCGGCCATGGCCGGCCGGGTGTGTGTCGCGCAGGTGGAGCAGGTGGTGGATGCCGGTGCGATCGATCCCGATGCGGTGCACCTGCCTGGGATCTACGTCGACCGGGTCGTGGTGGTCGGTCCGGATGTCGAGAAGCGCGTTGAGCGACGCACGGTGCGGAAGGAGGCCTGAGCATGGGCCTGAGCAGGGAGCAGATGGCCGCACGTGCGGCACTGGAGCTGCCGGATGGCGCGTACGTGAACCTGGGGATCGGGCTGCCCACCCTGGTGCCGAACTACGTGCCAGACGGCGTGACGGTGGTGCTGCAGTCCGAGAACGGCATCCTCGGCGTCGGACCGTATCCCACGGAGGAGAACGTGGACCCGGATCTGATCAACGCCGGCAAGGAGACGGTGACGTTGAACCCGGGCGCGGCGTTCTTCGACTCGGGTCTGAGCTTCGGGATGATCCGTGGCGGCAAGATCGACGCGGCGATCCTGGGCGCGATGCAGGTGTCCGTCACGGGCGATCTGGCGAACTGGATGATCCCGGGGAAGATGGTCAAGGGCCCGGGCGGTGCGATGGACCTGGTGCACGGTGCCCGCAAGGTGATCGTGCTGATGGAGCACGTGGCGAAGGACGGCTCCCCGAAGATCGTCGACCAGTGCACGCTGCCGTTGACCGGCAAGGGCGTGGTGGACCGGATCATCACCGACCTCGCCGTGATCGACGTCACCGAGGCCGGGCTCGTGCTCAGGGAACTCGCCCCCGACGTCACCGTCGAGCAGGTCACTGCCGCTACCGAACCACCGCTGCAGATCGCGGTGTGACGGACCGAGTACATCGAAGAGGTGCAGTTCCGCGCAACCCCTTGATGCCGCTTGGCGTTCGCGGGAGCCTTGCGCCGACCGCAAAGGGGAAGGACGCGGCATGCGCGACGAGAGGAACATCGAGCGGCAGACCTCGTACAGCCCGTCGAGCGAGCGCGAGACGGAGGTGCGGCAGCACGAGTCGCCGAAGGGCGACGAGGCGCTGAACGACCCGGACATCGACAAGGCCGCCGTGAAGGCGGGCCCCGGCGAGGGCGGTCCCGACGACGCGGGCGACGTGGAGGCGCCGCCCGACGAAGTCGGCGACATCGACGACGTGATGCGCAGAGGGGAACGCGGGCTGCACGAGGAAGGCGACGAGGGCGCTTGACCGACACGCCTCAGACAGGCATCCACTTGCCTCGGAATACGGTACGAGGCAGCCGCGCCGCGTGCGCTGCCCCGACGCGGTGTGGTGTGCTTCTGACATGTCCCACGATCCGCGCCCTGGCATCCTGTACGTCGAGGACGACCGCGAGATCGCGGGCATGGTCATCGAGGTGCTTTCCGAGACCTACGACGTCGACCACGTCACCGACGGTGAGACGGCGCTGCGCCACGCACTGCTGGAGAACTATGACGCGCTGATCGTCGATCGGAGGCTCCCCGGGTCCGATGGCATCGAACTCGTGCGCGCGGTGCGCAAGGCGCAGATCACCACTCCGATCCTGCTGCTGACCGCCCTGGATGCCGCGCGGGATCGCGTCGAGGGGCTGGATGCCGGAGCCAACGACTACCTCGTCAAACCGTTCGACTTCGACGAACTCCTGGCACGGCTGCGAGCGCTCCGCCGCGGATTCCGAGCGGAGGGACAACGACGCTACGTGGCGGACTGGCTGTACGTGCCCGACTCGCAGGCGATGTACTCGCAGGGCGGCTCGCGCGTCGCGTTGACCACCACCGAGAACGCCCTGCTGAAGCTGCTCACCGACAGTCCGGAGCACGTGTTCACCCGTGAGGAGATCCTCGCGTCCGTCTTTCCGGGCGGCGAGAGTCCCGGTTCCGTCGACACGTACGTGCACTTCATCAGGCGCAAGACGGCAAGAGAGGTCATCGAGACCGTTCGCGCGCGCGGATACCGGGCGGGTTCGATATGAGCGATGATCAACGGCGCGCGCGGAGAGCCTCGCTCTCCGTGGGGCTCTTCGTCGGCGTGGCGTCGGCGGTGATCATCGCGGCGGGCGTCGGCATCCTGCTCGCAGTCATCCTCGCCACCGGCCGGCACGAGGGCGGCCCGGGTGGGCCGGGTGGACCTCCGGATGGACGACGTTTCGTGGGCGACAGCTTCGTCGTCGACGTGGACCGCGTGCTGCCCTGGGTGATCGGCCTCGGCATCGTCGGCGTCGCACTGCTCGCCGTCGTCGGCTGGCTGGCCGCGCGACGCGCCTCGCGGCCGCTGTCGGATGCACTGACGCTGCAACGTCATTTCGTCGCTGACGCGAGCCACGAGCTGCGCACCCCGCTGACCGCCCTGAGCAGCCGCATCCAGCTGCTGCAGCGCCGCCACGACCGCGGACAGCCGATCGATGAAACGCTCGTGGAACTGCGCCGCGACGTCGGCGCCATGACGGCGCTCCTCACCGATCTGCTGCTCACCGCTGAGGGAACGGCCGTCGCGCCAGAACGACCGGTGCTCGTGGCGGACGCCGTCCGGCAGGCGATCGGAGCGATGGGGCCCTTGGCTGAGGATGCCGATGTGCGGCTCGCCGCCGACATCGAATCGGATGTCGCGGTGGAGGTCCCTGCGACGACCATCGCCAGGGTGGTCATCGCCCTCATCGACAATGCGGTACAGCACGCGCCGGCGCAGACCGCCGTGAGCGTGCAGGTCGGCCGGCAGGACGCGTTCGCGACCGTGCGGGTTCGGGACGAGGGCGGCGGCATCCGGGGCATCGATCCTGATCGCGTGTTCGACAGGTTCGCCCGCTCCGGCGAGACGGGCAGACGCCGGGGCTTCGGCATCGGCCTCGCCCTGGTGCGGCAGGTCGCCACGCGCTATGGAGGCAGCGTGGCGGTCGAGCTGACCTCTCCCGAAGGAACGGTCTTCCTGCTCAGGCTGCCGGCGGCAAGCCGGGAACCGATGCGGACCCGTCCCACGTCGTGAGCTCGACTCCGCGCGCGAACCGCCGCACACCGCCTGTGGGGGAGACGACGAGGCCGGACTGCACTCGTGGCGCCGTGATCCACGAGAGGTCATGGAATCCGGCGATCACGGCCGTCGTCGCCCACAGGTCCGCGTCCGTGACGCCATCGGCTATAACGGTCGCGGAGGCGACAGAGAGCGCAGGCGAACCCGATCGCGGATCGACGATGTGGGATCCGCGCTCGGCCGTGCCGGAGGTGGCGACCGCTCCCGTTCCCACTTCCACGGTCGCGACGACCTGACCTGCTCCGTGTGGATCGGCGATGCCGACGTGCCACGACCAGCCCGAGCCGGGTGCTGTGTACAGCTGCATGTCGCCGCCCACACCGAGGCCGACAGCCTGCACGCCGCCGTGACCGAGCAGCGGGCGCAACGCTCGCTCTGCCGCTGTCTCGATCGCCCAGCCCTTGACGTATCCGGTGGGATCGAACCAGCCCTGATGCCAGGCATCGAAGAGGCCGCCCGTCGCCTCCTTCGCCTCCACACAGGCGCCATGGACGACCGCAACGCGCGGATCAGCGGCGCCGAGGCCGAGCTCGCCGGTGCGCAGACGCGAGACGTCGGAGTCCGGCCGATATGTCGAGAACACCCGATCCAGGTCGTGCAGCTCCTCGAAGCAAGCGCGAACGGCGACCTCGAGCCCCTCGGGGAGCGCGGCATCCTCGGACGAAGCGGGGCCGTCGACGATGAGATGGATGCTCGCCACGGTGCCCATCACCTGATCGGTTAGCACGTGACGTCGTCGGTCAATAGAGGTCATGATTTCGCCTGATCGAGAGCGCTCTGCAGCGACTGCTCGTATCCGTCGCTCGTGAACGTCGCGCCGGAGACCATGTCGATCTTCGCGCTCTGCGCGCTCAGCGTCTCGGAGACCAGTTGCGGGACCGCCTGCTGGTTGATCTCCTGGTCGCGGAAGCTCTCCGTGGGGTAGGTGGGCACATCCACCTGCGTGATCTTTCCGTCCGACACGGTCACGCGCACCTGCACGGGACCGTACCGGGTGTCAACGGACTGCCCCGTGAACGTGCCGTCCTTGAGGTCGCTCGAGGAGGCGGAGGCGGAGGTCGAGGGAGACGCGGAGGAGGTCGCCCCACTCTTCGTGGAACTCGAGCTCGAGTTCGAACTCGACGAGGACGCCGACGACGAACCGGAGCCGCTCGTGAAGGAACCGGAGCCGGTCGTGCTCGTCGCCGACGTCGGATTCACCGCCTCGAGCGACGTGCGGTAGCTCAGCAGCAGCACGGTGCCGGTCACGGTGGCCAGCAGCCCGTAGATGATCTTCTTCATCGCGTGAACTCCATTCCTCGCCCGGTCACACCGAGAACCGTTCCGTGTGGATGCGCGCCGCCGGCATGCCCGCCGCCCGCAGATCGTGCGTGACACTGCGCATCCACGGCTCGGGCCCGCACACGTACGCGTCGTACTCCTCGAGATCCGGCGCCAGGTACCGGATCAGCTCGGCACCCGGCCAGTCCGCATGGGATTCCGGGAGCCAGACGGATGCTCCCCTCGAGCGGCGGCCGTCCAGCCGCGCGTACCGAAGGCCCCGCCCACGCACCAGCTCGCCGATCGCTTCTCCGCGCAGGCCGTCGCCCGGCGCGCGGTCGCGCACGACGAGCGTGGCCTCACCGGGCGCGTACGGCTCCGACTCGAGAAGGGACACGAGCGGCGCGACTCCTGCTCCGGCGCCCAGCATGATCAGCTTGCGACCCTGCCGGTCGCGGCCGGTCAGCCGGCCGAACGGTCCCTCGAAGACGACCCGCGTGCCGGGTCGCATGCCCGCCAGCCGGCGGGTGCCGTCGCCCAGCACCCGTGCGGAGATCGCTAGCTCATCCCCGCTGGGAGCCGCGGTCAGCGAGAACGGATGTCCGCGCATCCAGCCGGGTCCGTCGAGGAAGCGCCAGACGAAGAACTGACCCGACTCGGCGCGCAGCCTGCTGAGCCCGCGACCCTGCATGCGCACCAGAACACCACGGTCGCCGTCGCGCTCCACCGACGCCACCCGAAGGCTGTGCCGCATCGATCGCACCACAGGCACCACTACGCGATACACGACGACGCTTCCGGCCGCGAGCGCCCACAGCGTCCACCAGTAGACGGTGGCTGGCGCCGACGACAGGAAGTCCGCGCCGGTCCAGAGCATGTGGGGGATGGAGAATCCGACGCCGAGGTAGGCGTACAGGTGCAGCAGGTGCCACGACTCGTAGCGGATGCGCCGCCGCGCTCGCCGCATCGACGTCACGACCACGAGGATCAGCAGCGCCGTGCCGGCGGTCGCCAGCAGCATGCCCGGGTAGTCCCACACGAACTGCCACGCCTGCACCACGAGGTTCGTGCCGCTCTCCGCGGCGTAGCCGATCGTGATCAGCACGATGTGGGCGAGCATGAGCCAGAACGACCAGAATCCGACCAGCCGGTGCATCCTCGTCATGCCGTCGCGGCCGAAGCCGCGCTCGAAGAGCGGGATGCGCGCCATGAGCAGCACCTGGTACAGCAGCAGGTTGGCTGCGACGAGGCCGGTGATGCGGCCGAGCGTATCGATGGTGTCGGCGTTCCAGCGCAGCAGATCCTCCACCGCGCCGCCGCCCACCCAGAGCGCCACGACGAAGAGGCTCGTCATCCACACCGCCGAGACCGCGCCGACCCGCCACCAGTCGGTGACGGTGCGGCCACGCTCGCCGGGAACGGCCCAGCCGACGCCGGTGCTCGGGGCGTCGGACGAGAGCCGGGAAGGTTCCTGTCGATACGTGGTCATACTGCGATGGTCCTGGTGCCGTTTTGAGACGAGCGCAAGAATCGACCTCTCCCAGGCAGGTCAAAGTACATGCATAGGCATGTACAGGTGTGGTAGCTCGCCCTGGCGTTGCGCGGGAATCAGGGGTTGTTCTTGCGGCGGCTTGTCCGTGGGCGCCCGGCCAGCGGCAGGCTCAGGATGCTGCGCCGCGCGCCGTCGGCGATGCCCAGCGCACCGAGGGCCACGATCGGGTACGCCACGAGGGTGGATATGAGCGGCGGCCAGGAACCCAGCAGTGCGCCGGTGAGGCCGAGCAGCGTCCACAGCACGAGCGGATGCGCGAGGAAGACACCGAACGACCGGTCCGAGAGGTAGTCGAGAGCGCGGTGCGGTGCGCTGGGATTGCGGTCCACCCACCAGGCGCCGATCGCCAGCAGCGCAACGCCCGCGACGACAGACCAGGCGATGACGACAGGCTGGTAGGCGGTCGCCGCCCGGTAGGCGGAGTAGCCCCACTGAAGCTGCAGCAGGTACACGCCGATCGCGGCGGCCGCGGCGATCGGCGTCACGATGGCGATGAGGCGCAGGTGGTCGCGCACCCACTGCAGCGCGGCATCCGAGTGGTAGGCCGCGACGGCGCCCCCGATGATGAACGCCTGATAGTTGATCACGTTGCTGAACAGATTGATCCAGTGCAGCGAGCCGGGCTTGTAGGCATCCAGAGCGCTGATCGTCAGTTGCACCGCGAACGCGAGTGCGACAAGCTGCCAGTGCCACCTGCGCGTCGCCTTCACCAGCGCGATGAGCAGCGGGAACAGCAGATAGATCTGCATCGTGACGAGCAGGAAGTACAGGTGGTAGTACGCCGTTCCGGTCAGCGTGGCATAGAGGAAGTGCAGCACGAATCCGCCGAGGTCGAACGGTTTGCCGATCGCGCTGATGACGCAGTAGACGAACGACCACACCACGTAGGGCACGCCGACCAGGAGGAACCGCTTCGGCCAGAACTGGCGCATCGGCTTCGGTTTGCGCAGGTAGCTGAACGTGAGAACGAAGCCGGTCAACGCGAAGAACACTTCACGCGTGAAGTGCAGCAGCGTCAGAGAGGCGACGATCGGCACGCTTCCGCGGGAGGTGTGGCTGATCACGTGCACCGCGATGACGCAGGCGAAAGTGAGTACGCGTACGACCTCGAGTTCGTAGAGCTTGCGTCGAGCCGAATGCGCCGTCACTGTTACGTGTCGTCTCCTGTTGGTTACGGATTCGTCCATGGTGTCGAGGGCTTCCCTGGGGACGAAGGACCTGAACACCCTAGGGCATCCGGCGCCTGGGCGAATTCTGAGAGCGCTATGGAAAGGCTGACGCCAAGGTGCGTCTCCCGGTGCGGACCGGTTCCAGCGGGAGTATTCCTGACCTCGAAGGGGGTGCCGATGATGATCTGGGCGTGGGTGACCGTGGGGTTCGTCGTCGCCGCGATGGGGCTCGGCGCGCTCTTCCTGGCTGCGGCGGTCGTCTCCGCGCGGGAGCAGCGAGCCCGCAGCGAGACGAGCGCGGCTACGACCGCGGCGAAAGCAGATACATCGCGGTCGCATGCGACGCTAAGCGAGCGCTGACCTGTTCGGCGCCGGTCGAGCCGCGGCCCATGGTGACCTTCGTCGTGGTCCACAGGTCCCGGGCGGTGAAGTCTGCACCGATGCCGAGCGACTCCGCCGTCACCTTCAGCCGCTGCGGGTGTGACGCGAGGTTCGTGATCGTGAGAGACGACGAACCGTCGGCAAGGCGTTTGAGCAGCACGAGCTCGGACGGAGACGATCGGATGACCGTTGGCGCGGCCCCGAGCCGGTCCTGATCGACCCTGATCACGCCGCGGTTTCCGAGGATGCGCAGCGCAGATGGTGATGCCGTGCGCAGGTCGCACCCGATGAGAAGCGGCGCGGACAGTTGCGCCCAGAGCGCGAAGTGGCTGCGCTGCTCGTCGGCGCTCATCCCTCCGTTGCCCACCTCGAGCATGTCCGGGTCGTTCCAGAATCCCGGCCCGGCCAGGTGCGCGACCTTGAGCGTCGAGCGCACGATCGAGACAACAGAGGCCCACGAGTCCTGGATGTCGGGCGTGGTGCGGGAAAGGTCGGACACCCAGTGGCGCCAGGCAGGCACCGGCTGCTCCGGCTTGTCGTGGATGCTGAGCACGATAGAACGGCCGGTCGCGTTCAGCGCGGCTCGCATGCGCGCGAACGCCTGCTCGTGGCCGACGCCCTCGCGATCGGCGGCGCACCAGTCGTACTTCAGGTAGTCGACGCCCCAGTCCGCGAACGTGTCGGCATCCTGCTGCTCGTGCCCCAGGCTGCCGAGCCGTCCGGGGTATCCCTGGTAGCGCTCTGCGCACGTCCGCGCGCCGGGCGAGGCGTAGATGCCGAGCCTCAGACCCTTCGAGTGCACGTAGGCGGCCAGCGCGGCGATGCCGTCGGGAAACCGCTTCGGATCCGCACGCAGTGCGCCCTCCCGGCCACGGGTCGGCGCCTGCCAGCAGTCGTCGACGTTCACGTAGCGGTAGCCGGCCGACCGCAGTCCTTCGGCGACGATCGCGTCGGCTGCCGCCTTCACGTCGGCTTCGGTGACGGAGCATCCGAAGTGATTCCAGCTGTTCCAGCCCATCGGCGGCGTGGCGACATCCGGGGCGACGGATGCCGGTGAGCACGCCGTCAGCGCGGCGCCCGCGACGCAGAGAACCGCTGCAGCGGCGACCAGCCTGAATCTTCGGGCGGGAGTGAGCCTTCCGGCCCGCTTGGGCCCTCCGGCCGGCTCGGGCCTTCCGGCCGGCTTGGGCCCGACGAGAAGCCGCCGCATGCTCACACCAGCGCCGCGGGCTTCACCCGTACAGGCGACATCCAGAGCGCGACGATCACTGCCGTGATGGCGCCGGTCGCCATGATGGATGCCAGCACCACGATCTGGAACCGGCCCGCCTCCAGCGGTGAGACGCCGCCGAAGATCGCACCAACGAATGCGCCGGGCAGTGTGACCAGCCCCGTCGTCTTGGTCTGGTCGGTCGACGGGATGAGCGCCGCGTAGACCGCGTCTCGCGCGAGCTCATGCGTGGACTGGCGCGGAGTCGCGCCAAGCGACATCCACGCCTCGACCTGGTCCCAGCGGTCGCGCACGAGCTCCACGAACCGTCGTCCGGCCAGCGTGGCGATCGTCATCGTGTTGCCGATGACGATGCCGCCGATCGCGAGCACATAGCGCGCTGAGAATTCGATGGTGCCGGTGACGAACACGATCGTGAGCGTCAGGGCGATACCGGCCGCCATCGCCGAAACGATCATGATCGCGTGCTGAAGGTTCCAGCCGATGCGCCGGATCGCGGTTGCGCACGCCACCCCGAACATGACGAGCAGCGCGAGCGCCACCCACCACCCGTTGGTGATGACGCCGGTGAGAATGATGCTCACGACCGCCAGCTGCAGGACGCCGCGCAGCACCGCCAGCGCCGGCGCCCAGTGGTGCGGGGCGCCGTAGTACCACAGAACTCCGGTGGCGAGGGCGATGAGAACGGCGATGCCGACGAGGCTGTTCACCAGCACAGTGGTCATGACAGGAGCCTATGGGCGATTGAGATGAGAGCCGGGCGAGTTCGCTCGCACGGCCGAACCGATCCCGCCTACGATTCGGCTCCCGTGAACGATCCGCCGGCGAGTGCCCGCTCCCGTCGAGGCGCCCGAACGTAGATGAACCCGACGAGAGCCGCCATCAAGAGCACGAGAGCAAGCGCCACCGGGCCTTCTCCCGCACCGAGTCCGCCGTCTGCTCGCGGCTTGCCGAGCCAGTCGGCGATCGAAGCGCCGAGCGGGCGGGTGACCACGTAGGCGAACCAGAAGCAGAACACACCATTCCAGCGGGCGAACCGGAATCCGAGCGCCGGAATGAGGATGACCACGGCGAAGACGACGATGGACGCCAGATAGCCCATGCCGAAGCCGATCGCG
>Ga0164242_10003111_pt1 | contig 19024 bp, 17 predicted proteins | sample OricomgcompostMG_FD_108783 | JGI IMG/M metagenome (GOLD analysis project Ga0164242, IMG submission 108783) | Miracle-Growth compost microbial communities from Emeryville, California, USA - Original compost - Miracle growth compost (MG) ... | reverse complement strand
TCGCAGCGGCGCGCCAGTTCGCGATAGACCGCGATCAAATCCTGCACGCCGGAGACCTTGCACGACAGGATGATGCGATCGCCCGCCAGGCCAACCTCTTCCGCGCGCTGCGCGTTCTCGATCGCCGATGTGACCAGCGCTTCGTACATCACCGCCTGCGCGCTCCACGGCGTCGCGCGCTGCGCATTCTCGTCCATGATGCGCGCCAGCAGCGCCTGGTCCAGGCTGCCCCAGTTGACGCCGATGCGCACCGGCTTGTCGTAGCGGCAGGCGATCTCGATCATCTGCGCGAATTGCGTATCGCGCTTGGCGCCCTGGCCGACGTTGCCGGGGTTGATGCGGTACTTGGCAAGAAGCTGTGCGCATTCCGGAAAATCGCTCAGCAACTTGTGGCCGTTGTAATGGAAATCGCCGACGATGGGCACGACGACATCCATCTTGTCCAGCTGTTCGCAGATCGCCGGTACCGCCGCCGCCGCTTCCGGCGTGTTGACCGTCACGCGCACGATTTCCGAACCGGCGCGCGCCAGTTCCTTGATCTGGATCGCAGTGCCGATCACGTCGGCGGTATCGGTATTCGTCATCGATTGCACGACGACCGGCGCGTCGCCGCCGATGCGCACTTCGCGATCGCGATAACGAACTACAGCCGCGCGGCTTTGTCGGCGCGGCAAGGGGCCGGAGGCAATCGGAGTGGAAGACGGCATAAAACTATTTCAGATTGATATGGGCAACATTGCTGGCATTGCCCTTCAGATCGACCGGCACGCCGCGCAGCGTCACGTCGACGCCGGCCGCATTGCCGACCACCATCGTAGCCGGGCCGGGCAGGTCTATCGTTTCGGATGCGCCTGCCTTCAGCAGATCGGAAAACACGACTTTGTCATTGTCGGCGCGACGGATTTCGATCCACGAATCCTCGCGCACGCGAATCGCCAGCACATTCTTGCCGGCTGCCGCCGGCGCGGATTCTTCCGCCGGCTTCGTTTCCGCGGCGGGCTGCGAAGCCGGCGCCGCAGCAGCTTCCGCCTGGGCCGACGATGCCGACGGCGCCGCGGCTGCCGGCGCGATCTGCGCTGCCGGCGCCGGCGCCGGCGTTTGCTGTCCGGCTACCGGCGCCGCGGCGCCGATCCCGGCCTCCGGCGCACGGCGTTCCATCTTCCAGCCCATGCGCTGCCCCTGGAAGACGATCAGCGCGACGACCAGCAGCACGATGAACGCCGCGATCACCCGCTTCAGCGGGAAGCCGCGGGCTTCGTCCGTCTTCAGCCGCGTTTCGGAAAAGGAGGCCGAACTCACGCTGCGCGGCGACGAGGGCAATTCGGCAGCGGCGCCGCCTTCGTCCTTGAGCGCGGCAAGCATCGGCGCGGCATCCGCATGCAGCAGCTTGGCATAGGTGCGAATGAAACCGCGCACGATCACCATGCCCGGCAAGGCGGCGTAATTGTCCTGCTCCAGCGCATCGATCTGGCGCGCCGCCAGATTCAGCTGGTTCGCCACCTGCCCCACCGACCAGCCGCGCGCTTCGCGCAAGGCCTTCAGTTGCGCACCGGCGGACGCCGCAGGCACGGCCGCTTCCTGACTCGATTCGACAGGCGCCAGGTCCGCCGGCTCGTTCAAGCGCGTCTCCTCGTTCATCAAAGCTCTCCACGCTGGTAGGACGCATATTCGGCAGAATCCGGATAGCGGCGGCGCAGCTGCGTGACCAGGCTCAGTTCGCCCGGCCGATTACCGCGCTTGCGTTCGATCTTGATGCCCAGCATCAGAATCTCGGGCGTCACCGCGTCGTCCTTGATAACGCGATCGATATAGAAATGCGCGCGTTCGAAATCGCCGCGCGCAAAGTAAATCTTTGCCAGATTGGTATTGACCGAAGGATTGCCCGGCTCGTAACGGAAGGCTTCCGTGAAATATTTTTCCGCCGCCGCTTCATCCTTCAGGATCAGGCTGCAGACGCCCGCATTGTTCAGCGCCTTGCCGGGAGATTCATACTTCTTGTTCTGCACCGCCGCCTTGAAGTACGGGATGGATTCCTGCGCGCGGCCGTTCTGGCACAGGAACCAGCCGTAGTTGTTGCTCAATTCGGGATCGTTCGGCGCCAGACTCATTGCGCGCTTGAAGTTGTCTTCCGCCGCGCGCGTATCGCCCAGGCCCATGTAGATCAGCGCCGCCATGCTGTAGCCGTCCACCAGATTCGGGTCGGCCTGCAGGGCTTGCTTGATTTCGTTCAGCGCGACGTTCAGCTGGCCCTGGCGATAGTAGCCGACTGCCAGTTGCAGACGGATGCTGGCGCGCTTCTGCGCGTCGGTGCGATCCATGTTGGTGCTATCCATCGCCGCATCGCCCTGCGCCCTGTCGACGGGCCCCGATGCGCATCCGGCCAGCGTGGCTGCACCGATCAACAACGCAATCATCCAAACCGACAGACGCATTTTTTTCATTCTGATATCTCCACGATACGACCGAAATTCTTGCCGAACTTGTCCTGGTATTCCGCCATCTTCTGCATCCGTTCCTGCACGCGCGTGCGGTCCTTGACTTCGCCGGCCAGCTGGCCGCAGGCCGCGTCGATGTCGTCGCCGCGCGTCTTGCGGATCGTGGTCACGATACCGGCATCCATCAGGATCTGCGCGAAGGCCTTGATGCGCGCATTGTCGGAACGCTTCAGGCCCGACTCGGGGAAGGGATTGAAGGGAATCAGGTTGAACTTGCACGGTACCGGCTGTGCGCCCTGCACCAGTGCAATCAGTTCGCGCGCATGCCGGTCGCTGTCGTTGACGCCGTCCAGCATGCAGTATTCGAAGGTGATGAAGTCGCGCGGCGCAAACTCGAGGTAGCGGCGGCACGCGGCCATCAGTTCCTGCAGGGGATATTTTTTGTTCAGCGGCACCAGGCCGTCGCGCAAGGCATCGTTCGATGCATGCAGCGATACCGCCAGCGCCACCGCGCAATCCTGCGACAGCTTGTCGATCATCGGCACCACGCCGCTGGTCGACAGCGTCACGCGGCGGCGCGACAGGCCGTAGGCGTTATCGTCCAGCATCAGCTTCAGCGCGGTGACCGTCGGCTCGTAGTTCAGCAGCGGCTCGCCCATGCCCATCATCACGACATTGGTGATCTGGCGTTCGCCTTTCGGGCCGGGGGCTATGCCCTTGGTGCGGCGCAGTTCGAATTCCGCCATCCACAGCTGGCCGATGATCTCGCCGACGCTCAAATTACGATTGAAGCCTTGCTTGCCGGTCGAGCAGAAGCGGCAGTTGACCGCGCAGCCCGCCTGCGTCGAAATGCACAGCGTGCCGCGATTTTCTTCGGGAATGTAGACCGTCTCGACCGCATTGCCGTTGCCGACGTCGACCAGCCATTTGCGGGTGCCGTCGGACGAGGTGTGGTCGGAAATGATGGCGGGAGCGGCAATCGTCGCGCGCGTCTTCAGCTTGTCGCGCAGCGACTTCGCCAGATCGGTCATCGCGTCGAAATCACCGGCGCCGAACTGATGTATCCAGCGCTGCAGCTGCTTGGCGCGAAACGGCTTCTCACCCAACTCGGCGCAGTAGGCGACGAGTTGCGCAGGATCGAGGTCCAGCAGGTTGGTGAGAGTCGTCATGGTCTTGCCTGTGTTGCCTGCCGCTTCGCCGAAGGGAAGCGGCGTGTACTGATTAACGCGAGTAGACGTTCAGCGCCGGGAAGAAGTAGGCGATTTCGTTCTTCGCCGTTTCAGCCGCGTCGGAACCGTGCACTGCGTTGGCGTCGATCGAATCGGCGAAGTCGGCGCGGATCGTGCCCTTCTCCGCCTTCTTCGGATCGGTGGCGCCCATCAGGTCGCGGTTCTTGGCAATCGCACCTTCGCCTTCCAGCACCTGGATCATGACCGGGCCCGAGACCATGAAGTCGACCAGATCCTTGAAGAACGGACGCTCGCGGTGCACGGCATAGAAACCTTCGGCTTCGGCGCGCGACAATTGCGCCATGCGCGCGGCGACGATCTTCAGGCCGGCGTTTTCAAAACGGGTGTAAATCTGACCGATCACGTTTTTGGCCACGGCGTCCGGCTTGATGATCGACAGGGTGCGTTCGATTGCCATCTGAAAAAACTCCAATAAAAAGAAAGGGTTAAGATAAAAAAGTGAGAATTCGGCTAACCGCTGATTCTAGCATGAAACACCCCCGTTGAGACGGAAAGCGCCATGCTTTCTTTGCAAACCTCCGCGCGGCAAATGCCCTATACTCGCTCGTCGGCTCGATAAGAGCATTCCGATTTACAGGAGGCAACATGAACGAACTGCATCAAATGAATTTCGGCAGAAGCACCGACATGGTGGCGACCCGCCACCGCGTTCTGCGCAATACCTACTGGCTGCTCGCGCTGTCCATGATTCCGACCGTGCTCGGCGCCTGGCTGGGCGTGCAATTCAATTTCGCGCTGTTCGCCGGCAGCCCGATGATGGGCATGATCGTGTTCCTCGCGATCGCCTTCGGCTTTTTCTACGGCATCGAGAAGACCAAGAATTCCGGCCTGGGCGTCGCGCTGCTGCTCGGCTTCACCTTCTTCATGGGCTTGATGCTGGCGCGCCTGATCGGGCACATGCTGGGATACGCGAACGGCGCCGCGCTGATCGCGACCGCCTTCGGCGGCACTGCCGCGATCCTGTTCACGATGGCCAGCATCGCCACCGTGTCCAGCCGCGACTTTTCCGGCATGGGCAAGTGGCTGACCATCGGCGTGATCGTGATCCTGGTGGCGGGGATCGCGAACATCTGGCTGCAGCTGCCGGCGCTGCAACTGACGATCTCGGCGCTCGCGATCGGCATCTTCTCCGCCTTCATCCTGCACGACGTGCAGCGCATCGTGAACGGCGGCGAGACGAATTACGTGATGGCGACGCTGGCGCTCTACCTCGACGTGTACAACATCTTCGTCAATCTGCTGGCGCTGCTCGGCATCCTGGGCGGCGAACGCGACTGAGCGGAAGCGGCTCGATAAAAAGCCGGCGCAAGACGCAATGCTGTTCGGCTAAGTCGCCTGTCGTTCCCGCGAAGGCGGGAACCCAGGAATAATTCCGACTGCGTTAAGCTCTCTCCGGATCCCCGCCTTCGCGGGGATGACAGAAGAGATTCCGCCGCTTAACTGAACGGCATTACGGCTCGCGTCGGCTTTTTCATGCAGCTTCGTCCAGATCGAACACCGCCATCGATTCGACATGCGAGGTATGCGGAAACATGTTGACCACGCCCGCCTTGCTCAGGCGATAACCGCCGTGCACCAGCATCGCGGCATCGCGCGCCAGCGTCGATGGATTGCACGACACGTAGACGATGCGGCGCGGCAGCAGATCGCAGCGGCTCTGCGCCAGCTCCATCAGTGCCGCGCAGACGGCCGCAGCACCTTCGCGCGGCGGATCGATCAGCATGCGGTCGAATCTGCCGAGCGCGACGAAGTCCTCGGCCTTCGCCTCGAACAGGTTGCGGCAATAGAAACTCGTATGTTCGGCCACGCCGTTCGCCCGCGCGTTTTCCAGCGCGCGCTCGGTCAGGCGTTCGCTGCCTTCGATGCCGACCACCTCCCTCGCCAGCGTCGCGATCGGCAGCGTGAAATTGCCGAGGCCGCAGAACAGGTCGGCGACGCGATCCTCCTTCTGCACGTCGAGCAAACGTAAAGCCCGCGCCACCAGCACGCGGTTGATCTGATGATTGACCTGGGTGAAATCGGTGGGCTTGAACGGCATCCTGATGCCGAATTCCGGCAGCAGGTAATGCAGGTCGGCGTCGTTCGCATCGAAGGGATGGACGCTGTCCGGGCCGGCCGGCTGCAGCCACCATTGCACGCCGTATTGCGCAGCGAAGGCGCGCAGCTTGATCTCGTCGTCCGCGCTCAGCGGCGCCAGATTGCGCAGCACCATCGCGGTCGTCCTGCCCTGCGCGCCCTCGCCGACCGCCAGTTCGATCTGCGGCATCTGATCGATGATGGACAGCGAAGCAATCAGATGACGCAGCGGCACCAGCATCGCCGACACGTGCGCTGGCAGAATCTGGCAAGTCTTCATGTCGCTGACGAAGCTCGATTTGCGCTCGTGGAAGCCGACCAGCACGCCGCCCTTCTTCACCACGTTGCGCACCGAGATGCGCGCGCGATAGCGATAGCCCCAGGTCGGACCGTGCACCGGCCGCATCATGGTTTCCGCTTTCACCTTGCCGATGTGCTTCAGGTTGTCTTCCAGGATGCGCTGCTTCATCGCGACCTGCGCCGCCGGTTCCAGATGCTGCATCGAGCAGCCGCCGCAGACGCCGAAATGCGCGCACTTGGGTTTCACCCGCAGCGAGGATTCGCGGTGGATTTCGGTCAGGTGCGCCGCTTCCCAGTTCGGCTTCTTGCGGAAACTGGAAAAGGACACGCGCTCGGCCGGCAATGCGCCCTCGACGAAGATGACCTTGCCGGGCGTACCGTCTTCATTCTGCAAATGGCCGACGCCGCGCGCCTCCATGTCGAGGGATTCGATTTCGATGATGTGCTGCATAGGGGTGATGCTCGGCGCTGCGTCCGCCGGATTCGATTGTTGCGCGAGTGCGATAGAAGAGCGCGATGATAGCAAACCGCACGGGGAAAGACGCTAGAGCAGCGAATCCTTGCCGACGCCGTTGCGATTGAGCGAGCGTTTGAGCTTGGCCAGCGCCTCCTGCTGGATCTGGCGCACCCGCTCGCGCGTGACGCGCATTTCGACCGCCAGCTCTTCCAGCGTTGCCGGATCGTCATTGTCGAGACCGAAACGGCGAACGATCACCATGCGCTGCTTTTCCGGCAGCTTTTCCAGCCAGTCGCGCACCAGCACCGCCAGTTCGTGATGCTGGGCCAGCGTATCGGGATCGTTGGCCTGGTCGCCCTGCAGCAGGTCCTTCAGGCTGGCCTGCGGATCGCCGTCGAGCGGCGCGTCGAGCGAAGCCGCATGCTCGGACAGCGCGAGGATGTCCTGCACTTCCTCGACGCTGCGATCGATCAGGTGCGCGATGTCTTCGGCGGTGGCGTCCTTGCCGTCGTGGTGTTGCGCTTCCAGATGGAACTTGGCGCGCAAGGTCTGGTTCAGCTCGCGCACCACGTGCACCGGCAGGCGCACGGTGCGCGCCTGGTTCATGATCGCGCGCTCGATGCTCTGGCGTATCCACCAGGTCGCGTAGGTCGAGAAACGGAAGCCGCGCTCCGGTTCGAATTTCTCGATCGCGCGGATCAGGCCGAGATTGCCTTCCTCGATCAGATCGAGCAGCACGACGCCGCGATTGATGTAGTGCTTGGCGATCGAGACGACCAGCCGCAGGTTGTGCTCGATCATCTTCTGCCGCGCGGCGAAGTCGCCCTGCTTGGCGAGCGTCGCGTAATGCACTTCCTCGGCGGCCGACAGCAGCGGACGCGCGCCGATCTGGTTCAGGTAATGCTGAGTGGCGTCGGTCGAGAGTTCGGTCGCGAGCACCTTCTTCAGCTCGGCGATGCCGGCCACCGGCACCTCGGCCGGCGCCGCTTCGAGTACGGCGTCGGGATGCTCGGCCGCTTCCTCGCCATCCTCGTCGTCGAAGGAAGTCTCGGCGGCAAAGCCGTCCGCATCCTCGTCTTCGTCGGGCTGTCCCTCGCGATGTCTCGTCATTTACCGGCTGGGCAGGAATTTCACAGGATCGACGGGCTTGCCCTGTTGACGGATCTCGAAGTGCAGCTTGACCGAATCCGCGTCGGAATCGCCCATCTCGGCAATCTTCTGCCCTTTCGTGACACTTTGCCCTTCCTTCACCAGGATGGTCTTGTTGTGCGCGTAGGCAGACAGCAGATTATTGGTGTGCTTGACGATCACCAAGTTCCCGTAACCCCGTATGCCGCTGCCGGCATACATGACCTTGCCGCTGGCCGCAGCCAGCACCGGCTGGCCGGATTTGCCGGCGATATCGATCCCCTTGCGGCCTTCATCGAAGGAAGACAGCAGCTTGCCTTCCGCCGGCCAGGTCCAGGCCACCGCTTCCTCCGCGCCATTTTCCCTTTCGGCGGCGCCGGGCTCGACCGAAGACGCCGGTCTGGTCGGCGGCGCGATGCCGCCTTCCGATTTCTGCATCTCGGCCAGCGCGGTATCCGAATACAGGCGCTTTTCGCCGTGCGGCCCGCTCTTGTTCGGCACGCCGGCCGGCGGCGGCGCGGACAGCGCGCGCGTCTCGACGCCCGAGGTCGCGGCAACCGCGCCGACCTGCGCGCCGCCGCGCTTCGCCGACGCATCGGGCGGCGCCACGCGCAGCACCTGATCGACCTTGATATCGTTGGGATCGGCGAGATTGTTCCAGGTCACCAGATCCCGATAGTTCTGGCCGTGATCGAGCGCGATGCGGTACAGCGTATCGCCCTTCTTCACCGTGTAGTAGCCGTTCTCGCTCGTCGTCCTGGCCGGCGCTGCGCTGATCTTGCGTTCCGAAACCGGCGCGGCCCTGTGCGTCGAGGCGCAGGCGGCAAGCATGCCGACCATCACAAGCATGGCGGGCAGGCGTAGTGTTTTCATTGTCATTGCATTCAATTCTTTACGGTATTGCATGGTTCTAGCCCACGGTGCCGGGGCGCAGCGGGACGAAGTGGCAATCTTCCAGCGTCGAACGCCGCCACTCGAACTTGCCGACACGTTCGATCAATTGCAGCACCTGGTGGCGTTCGCCGACCGGCGCCACCAGACGGCCGCCGACGGCCATCTGATCCAGCAAGGCCTGCGGCACTTCCAGTCCGGCCGCAGCCAGAATGATGCCATCGAAAGGCGCGACTTGCGGCAGGCCAAGCATACCATCTCCATAGTGCAAGCGGATGTTCGCTACCCGCATCGGCCGCAGATTGGATTTGGCGAGTTCGTGCAGCCCCTTGATGCGTTCGATCGAATACACCTCCTTCGCCACCAGCGACAGCACCGCCGCCTGGTAGCCGCAGCCGGTGCCGATTTCCAGCACGCGCTCCAGCGCGCCGCCGCGGCCGTTGTCGCGCAGGACTTCGATCATGCGCGCGACGATGTAGGGCTGCGAAATGGTCTGGTGATAGCCGATCGGCAAGGAAGCGTCGATATAGGCCTGGCTGGCCAGCGCCGGTTCCACGAACAGGTGGCGCGGCACCGTTTCCATCGCGGCCAGCACCCTGGCATCCTTGACGCCCTGCTTCGCCACGCGCGCCGTCATCGCCTTGCGCACCGCATCGGACACCAGTTGCGGCGAACGCGCCGGCGCGGCGGCGGGCGCAGCGCTTGCGGATGGCGGCTTGCGCGGCGCTTCCGTCGGACGCGGCGCGGGCGCCGGCCGCTTCGCGTGCAGCGCCGCGTTCGAGGTCGCGGTCTGCGGCGTGGCGACGCCATTGCCCGTTTTGCGGCCGGACGGGGCGCCGTAGGGATTCTTTTCAGCGATCGAAGACAGCGGCAGCGGGAAGCGCTTCTGCTTTTCTGTCATGCCAGCACCTGCTTCAGCAGATCGAGCTGGCGCGTGTGAGTCAGATCGATCTGCAGCGGCGTGATCGACACGTGGCCGTGCGCGGTCGCATGGAAATCCGTGCCTTCGCCGGCATCCTTCTGCGCGCCGGCGGGGCCGATCCAGTAGACGTCGCGCCCGCTCGGATCCTGCGCGCGGATCACCGGCTCGGACGGATGGCGCTTGCCGAGGCGCGTCGCGATCGGCGCCTTGATCTGCTCGTAAGGCAGATTCGGGATGTTCACGTTCAGCAGAAAATGGCTGGACAGCTTTTCGAAATGTCGTTCGACGATGTCGCGCGCGATGCGTGCCGCCGATTCGATCTGGTCCCAGCCCTTGTCCACCTGCGAAAACGCGATCGCCGGCAGGCCGAACAGATAGCCTTCGGTCGCTGCCGCCACCGTGCCGGAATACAGCGTGTCGTCGCCCATGTTCTGCCCCTGGTTGATGCCGGACACGACGATGTCGGGACGGAATTTCAGGATGCCGGTCAGCGCGATGTGCACGCAGTCGGATGGCGTGCCGTTACAGAAGTAGAAGCCGTTGTCGGCCTGGAATACCGACAGCGGCCGGTCGAGCGTCAGGGAATTGGAACTGCCGGAACGATTGCTGTCCGGCGCGACCACCACGATTTCATCGGCTATCGGCAGCAGCGCTTCGTACAGCGCGATCAATCCCGGGGCGAGATAGCCGTCGTCGTTACTGAGGAGGATTTTCATGCGCAAATTCTACCTGAAGCATTTTGCGCGAAGACGCTCCGTTGGCTATGCGCGACGGCGATGCTTATTCGCCCCGTTCTCCTTCCGCCGCGATCGCGGTGAAGAATTCGCGCACCGCATCGAGTTCGCGCGTGCGCTTGAAGGGCGGCAGACTTTGCCAGATGCGGCGGCCATACGGCTTTGAAATCAGGCGCGGGTCGCAGATCATCAGCACGCCGCGATCGCGCTCGTCGCGGATCAGCCGACCCGCGCCCTGCTTCAGATTGATGATGGCAGACGGCAGCTGGTGATGCATGAAGCCGTTCAAGCCCTTCTTTTCCAGCGCCTCGATGCGCGCCGCCAGCACCGGATCGTCCGGCGGCGAGAACGGCAGCTTGTCGATGATGACGACCGACAGCGCATCGCCGCGCACGTCCACGCCTTCCCAGAAACTCTGGCTGCCGATCAGCACCGCATTGCCGGCGGCGCGGAAGCGGTCCAGCAGTTCGGTGCGGCCCGCCTCGCCCTGCACCAGCAACGGAAACGGCAGACCGCGCTTGACGAATTCCGCGCGCAGCCGCTCGGCCGCGCGATTGACGGCGCGTATCGTCGTGCACAGCAGGAAGGCGCGACCGCCGGCCGCTTCGATCACCGGCAGAGCGGCGGCAATTACGGCATCGGTGTAATCCGGCGCGTTCGGTTGCGGCAGCCCGTTCGGCACATACAGCAAGCCCTGCTGCTCATAATCGAAGGGACTGGGCCAGCTCTGCGCCGGCTCGTCCCACAGGCCCATCTGCGCGCTGTAGTGGTTGAAGTCATTCTTCACCGCCAACGTGGCCGAGGTGAAGATCCACGAGCGCGGCGTGCCTTCGCGCTGCTTGTTGAAGATAGGCGCGATCGACAGCGGCGTGCGGTGCAGTTGCAGCGAGGATGAAAAGGCCTCGACCCATTGCACGCTTTCCTGGCCGATCACCGGATCCTCGACTGGCTTGTTCCAGGCTTCCAGCTTCGCCGCGAGATCGAGCGCGCGCACGCGGCATTGCTCGATGGTTTCGGCGCGCTCGGCCTGCTTTTCCAGCGCGGCGATCATGCCGTCGATCCTATCCTTCAAGGTTTCCAGCGCGGGGAAAAATGGACTGGACGGCGCGATCTGGCCGACTGCGAGACGCACCACGTCTTGCGGAAAAGTCAGGCGCAGATCGCGCGCCGCGCGTTCGACCGGCGTCACCAGCCCCGGCCAGTCGGCGCCGTCGCGCGCATGCGCCAGCCCCTCGGCCAGCACGTCGCGGCACAGTTCCAGCACCTGCGAAGTCGAGATCGTCTCACCGAAGAACAGCGTCGCCGTCTCCGGCAACTGGTGCGCCTCGTCGAACACGATGGTGTTCGCCGACGGCAGCAGTTCCGCCACGCCGGTGTCCTTCAGCGCGACGTCGGCGAAGAACAGGTGGTGATTGACGACGACGACATCGGCCTGCTGCGCCTCCTTGCGCGCCTTCATCACGAAGCAGTCCTGGTAGTACTGGCATTCGGCGCCCATGCAGGTGTCGCGCGTCGAGGTCACCAGATTCCATACCGAGGCGCCTTCCGGCACCTTCGACAATTCCGCCTTGTCGCCGGTGCCGGTGGTCTTCACGAAGCGCGCGATCTCGCGCAGATGGCCGACATCCTCGCGCGCGCTCAGGCGGCCGTTCTGCAGCGTGCGTTCCAGATGAAAGTGGCAGACGTAGTTGGCACGCCCCTTCAGCAAGGCCACCGAGACCGGCGCGTTCAATGCGCGCCGCACGGTCGGAATATCGCGCAGGTACAGCTGATCCTGCAGGTTCTTGGTGCCGGTCGAGATGATGGTCTTGCCGCCCCACAGCAGCGAGGGCACCAGGTAGGCGAAGGTCTTGCCGGTGCCGGTGCCCGCCTCCGCGATCAGCGTCTGCTGGTTGCCGATCGCGTTCGCGATCGCCTTTGCCATCTCGGTCTGCGAAGGGCGCGGACGAAAGCCGCCCACCGCCTGACCGAGCGGGCTGTCGACGCCGAACAGGCGGTCGATCTCTTCGTCATGGCGAATGGGAGACGGGGATGCGGAGGGAACGTCGGACAAAATGAATCTTGCGAAAGCGTTAAGCGAAGCGGAAGCGCAGCCTCAGGCGGGAATGTCGGGAATCAGTTGCATTTTCAGCAGCGTGATGTTGTCTTTCAGCTGCAGCTTGCGCTTCTTCAGGCGCCGCAGTTGCAGCTCCTCGCGCCAGCCGTCGCAGGCCAGCTTCTCGATGACCGCATCGAGATCGCGGTGCTCGACTTCGAGTTCGATGATGCGGCGTTGGATGTCCTGTGACGAACTCATGGCAGTCCCGGCAAACGGCTTGCGAACAGTAAAGAAATCTTACAATTTAAAAACAGGTTTTCAGGCGGCGCGAGATTGCCCATGCAATAATCGCCGCACCAGTATTCCGACAGTTTAATCCACGCCGAGACATGAGCCAATACAGAATAGAAGCCGGAACCGGCCAGCACATCGGGGACCGGGAAGAACAACAGGATCGAGTGGCGCTGTTCGCCGCGCCCAAGGCGCCCGGCTACATGATGGCCGTGGTGGCGGACGGCATGGGCGGGCTGTCGGGCGGCGCGCTGGCGGCCGAGCAGGTGGTGCGCACCGCGCAGCAGAATTTCGAGCGCTTCTCGCCGCTGACCGACGACGTGGAAACCATGCTGCAGACGATCGCGCAGGAAGCCGACACCGTCATCAAGCTGTCCGCGATCTCGTCCGAGAAGAAACCGCACAGCACGATCACGCTGCTGGTCATCACGCCGGAGCACAGCGCGATCTGGGCGCATGCCGGGGACTCGCGGCTGTACGCCTTCGACGGGCCGAACTGCGTCAAGCGCACGACCGATCACACCTATCGCGAACAACTGAAGGAAGAAAACAGGCGCGACGAAAGACTGGAACAGGATCCCGGCCTGGCCGGCCTGCTGGTCAGCGTGCTGGGCAGCACCAATCCCTTCAAGCTGAGCATCGGACGGCGCGACGGCTTGAAAGCGGGCGACGCCTTCCTGCTCTGTTCGGACGGCCTGTGGCAATACTTCAAGGAAGCCGAAATGGGCGCCGCGATCGCGATGAATCCGGCGCGCAAGGCTTGCGAAATGCTGATCAACAAGGCAAGAGAACGCGCGGCCGGCAGCAAGGCCGACAACTGCACGCTGGCCGTGGTCAAGCTGGTCAAGCCGGAGAAGGAAGTCAAGGATTACACGGTCAAGAAGATGCGGCGCGCCATTTAACGCGCGGCATCTTTTTTTTGGGAAACTCTTTTTATTTCCCGGGGGTCAGAAGCAGACAGGGTCCGGCGCGCAGCTGCGCCGCAGAGGCTGATCAATCTCGCCATGGCGCTGCCGCGGCATTTTTCCGAGTCACGCCTTGAAAAAGAACGCCTTTACCAGCCTGAACTTCGACAGCCTGCGGATCCGTATGCTGGTACTGGTGCTGCTTGCCATCGTGCCGCCGGCGATCCTGACGGTGTACGGCGCGTGGAAGGAAAGGCAACAGGCGGTCCATAGCGCAGAAGACAATCTGCAGCAGCTGACGCAACTGGCCGCTTCCAGCGAAGCGCGTTCCATCGAAGCGGCCCGGCAATTGCTGGGCATGCTGGCCGTGACGCCCGAAGTCCGCAACGGACGCGAGCGATGCGGCGCATTCCTGCGCACCATCCTCAAGCGCAACGAAGGCTATATCAATTTCGGCGTGATGCAGAGCGACGGCCGTCTGCGCTGCAGCGCGCTGCCGCTGACCGAGCCGATCAGGCTGGCCGAACGCGGCGATTTTCGGCAGGCGATGGCGGAACAGCGCTTCGTCGCGGGCGACTATCGCTACGGCCGCCTCAACCGCCGGCACGCGATCGACCTGCTCTATCCGATCTTCGACGGCAAGGGGCGCGCGAGCTCGGCGATCTTCGCCACGCTGGACCTGAGCGTGCTCGACCGCTTCGTCAGCGACATCGCATTGCCGCCCGGCGCCGTGCTGGTGACCACCGACAGCCGCGGCACCATCATCGCGCGCCGCCCCGATCCGGAAAAATGGATAGGCACGCGCGCCTCGCAGGATCTGTTCGACGTGATGATCAAGGTCGGCTTCGGCACTTCCGAACTGACCGATGCCGACGGCATCCGGCGGCTGCACGCGATCGCGCCGGTCGGCACCAGCGACATCTCGAACTTCAAGGTCAGCATCGGCATCCCGACCGCCGACATCACGGCGCCGGCCAACCACCTGCAACTGATGGAACTGGCCACGCTGGCCGTGATTGCTCTGCTGGCCCTGCTCGCCGCCTGGTTCGTCGGCGACGTCATCATCCTGCGCCGCGTGAAGACGCTGGTGCGCACCGCGGACCAGGTCGCCGGCGGCAATCTGAAGGCGCGCACCGGCATCCGCTATGGCAGGGAAGAAATCAGCCAGCTGGCGCGCGCCTTCGACGGCATGATCGCCTCGCTGCAGCAGCACGAGGCCGAGCGCGAAGAGTCGCAAGCCGTGCTGTTCGCCGAAAAGGAACGCGCGCAGGTCACGCTGGAATCGATCGCCGACGCCGTCATCACCACCGACCGGCGCGGCAACATCGAATACATGAACCCGGTCGCCGAGCAGTTGACCGGCTGGCGCCGGGCCGAGGCGGAAGGGCTGTCGTCGACGCAGGTATTCAAGATCATCGACGGCTATACGCGCGAACCGATCGCCAATCCGGTCGAACTGGTGCTGAGCAGGCAAAGCGAAATCGATCTGACGCTCGACACCGTGCTGGTCAGCCGCGATGGCGCCGAATATGCGGTGGAGGAATCGGCGGCCCCGATCCGCGACCGCGACGGCCGCATCATCGGCGTGGTGCTGGTCTTCCACGACGTCAGCGACACGCGCCAGCTCGCGATCCAGCTGTCGCACCAGGCGGCGCACGATCCGCTGACCGGCCTCTTCAACCGGCGCGAATTCGAGCGCCGCCTCGGCCTCGCGCTGGAAGCGCTGGCGGTGCAGCCGAAACAGCACGCGCTGCTCTATCTCGATCTCGACCAGTTCAAGGTCGTCAACGACACCTGCGGCCACGGCGCCGGCGACGAACTGCTGCGCCAGATCACCAGCCTGCTGCAGCCGCTGGTGCGCGACAGCGACACGCTGGCGCGCCTGGGCGGCGACGAATTCGCCGCGCTGCTGGAAAACTGCTCGCCGGACGCCGCCGCGCGCATCGCGGAAAAGCTGCGGCAGACCATCTGCAATTTCCACTTCGTCTGCCAGGAAAAAATCTTCCCGATCGGCGTCAGCATCGGCCTGGTCAACTTCCACACCAACGCGATGTCGCTGCCCGATCTGCTGGCTGCCGCCGACGCCGCCTGCTACATGGCCAAGGACGATGGCCGCAATCGCGTGCATACCTATCGCGCCGACGACCAGAATGCGATGCGCCAGGGCGAGGCGAAATGGACCGAGCGCATACAGAAGGCATTCGAGCAGAACCGCTTCCGCCTGATGACGCGCCGCATCGCCGGCATCCGGCCGAACGATACGCGCACGATCGACGAGCTGCGCCTGTACATGGCGGACGACAGCGGCCGCCTGATTCCGACCACCGCCTTCCTGCCCGCGGCGGAACGCTATCGGCTGGTGGCGGCTATCGACCGCTGGACCATACGTGTCGCCTTCGCGCGCTATGCGCAGGCCTGCGCGCGGCCGGATGCCGCTGCCGGCATGCTGATGATCCGGATTTCCGGCAATGCGCTGGACGACGAGCAGTTCGCCGAATTCGTGCAGCAGCAGCTTGCGCATTCGGGCGTTCCGCCGGCGGCGATCTGCTTCTCGATCAACGAGACGACGGCCATCACGAGCCTGACGCATACGCTGCGCTTCATCCAGGCGATGAAGCCGGCCGGCTGCCATTTTGCGCTCGACAATTTCGGCAGCGGCATTTCCTCCTTCGCCTATCTGCAGCACCTGGAAGTGGATTTCCTGAAGATAGACGGCAGCTATGTGCAGGGCATGGCGAGGGATGCGGTCGATCTGGCCAAGGTGGAGGCGATCCACCGCGTGAGCAGCGCGATGGGCATAGAAGCCATCGCGCAGAATGCGGATACGCAGTACGTGCTGGGCAAGCTGCGGGAAATCGGCATCCGCTATGCGCAAGGCGATGCCGTGATGAAGGAAATGCCCTTTTATCCGGAAGTCACCGCGGAACGTCCCGATCCGGCTGCCGTCGCCTGACGCTCCGCGTCAGAAGCGGAAATAACGGCCGGCGAAAGGCTCAAACAAAAAATCCTGCACGACCGCGGACAGCGGCCGATGCAGGACGAGATTTACCGCAAGCGCGGTTGCGGATCATTTCCGGGAAAACAGCACGCCCAACAAGAGGCCGACGCCGGCCGAAATCGTCACCGCGCGCCACGGGTTCTGGCGCACATAATCGTCGGTGGTGATCGCCACTTCCTTGGTGCGGGCTGCGGCCGCGGTCGGCACCTCCTTCGCAGCCGCGATTGCCGAATCGAGAAAGGCCATGCATTTCTTGCTCAGCTCGGCGGTTTTCGCCATCGCCTCATCCTTGGCAGTCTGCAACATCTCGTTGGTATCCGTGCTCAGCTGCTTTACGTCGCTGTTGATGGTATCGGTATCGGCCATGCTTTTTTCCTCCTAGTGAAGCGGATCATTCGACATCCGCAAGCCGGCCGCGCCGGCATGCGGACTCCGTGACACCTGTCAGTGTGCGGCGGCGCGGGCGCGATCGCGCAGGTTCTTCACCAGATCGTGATTCTGCAGCACGCCCTGATACTGGCGTTCGACCACGGCACGCACGTCGGCCGGCAGATCCTTCTCCAGCGCGCGGCTGTAGCTTTTCTTCGCCACATCCTCGCCGCGTTCGCATTCGCTGAGTATCGCTTCATCGTCCTTGCCGACGATGGCCGACTTGATGTCGACCCAGCGCCGGTGCAGCGTGCCGCTCAGGCTGCTCTTTCTTTCGGGACTGCCGCCGTGCGCGACCACCAGCGCCTGCAGTTCCTTCGCCGCCGCCGCGCAACCGGCCGCGCGCGTCAGAAAGGTTTGCTTGAATTGGCTGTCGCTGATGTCCTGCGCGCAGGTCTTGAATCCTTCTTCGCCATCCTTGCAGGTTTCGATGAGGTCGTTCAGCGTGTCAATCAGTTCGTCGTTCATGAGGAGTTCCTTTCAAGATGGTAACCGGCTCGCTCGTACACCGATTGTTCCGATCCTGCATGGCTGGTCCATCCGCGCCATTCCGAGAAGAAACGGCATCGCATGCAGGGCATGTCGTTCACTATGCGGCAGAGCATCGCCTGCCTCTGTTCGACAACACACATAGCGGGCGGATTCAGAGCGGCGTTACCGCGCAATCCTCGCCCTGCACCGCCAGGTAGCGCCAGGACGGATGCCATGCCGCATAGCATTGCCAGCCGGACAGCGCGGCAGCGCGCGAAGATGAAAGATCGAGTGCGGCGGCGCGGGGCGGAGGGGAAGACAGCGCGCCGACCGCAAGCACGGCCGCAAGCAGCAATACCGATATGCCGAACTGCTGCAGGGATTGCGCCTCCTGCGAAGATGGGTTCTCGCGCATGTTGATCTCCCCGGACTGAAGCAGCGCCGCGCCATGCGGCGCATGGCGCAGATTCTCGGCCCGCCGCGCCGCGCGATCTGTACGGTTTCCAACGTAGGCATGCGCCGTTCGCGCAAACAAAAAGGCCTTGCGATGCAAGGCCTTTTGCGGAGAAGCGCAAGCGCGGCTACAGCTGCGGATTGAGCTTCTCCGCCTTCGAGTGCAGCCTGTTCAAGGCCGAGATATAGGCCTTGGCGGAAGCCACCACGATGTCGAGGTCGGCGCCGACGCCGTTGACGATGCGGCCCGCTTTCGACAGCCGCATCGTCACTTCGCCCTGCGACTGGGTGCCGGTCGTGATCGCGTTGACCGAAAACAGCAGCAGCTCGGCGCCGCTGTTCACTTTCGATTCGATCGCATTGACGATGGCATCGACCGGGCCGTTGCCCTCCGCGCTGCAAACCAGTTTCTCGCCGCCGGCGGAGAACACGACCTCCGCCTTCGGCTTGGCGCCGGTCGACGACTGTTGCGACAGCGCGATGAATTGATAGTGCTCGCGCTCGTGCGCATGCTGCTCGTCCGACACCAGCGCCATGATGTCTTCGTCGAAGATGTCGGCCTTGCGATCGGCCAGTTCCTTGAAGCGCGCGAAAGCGGCATCCATCTCCGCCGCCGAATCGAGCGCGATACCCAGTTCGTCCAGCCGCTGCTTGAACGCATTGCGGCCCGACAGCTTGCCGAGCACGATCCTGTTGGCGGTCCAGCCCACGTCTTCCGCCCGCATGATCTCGTAGGTGTCGCGCGCCTTCAGCACGCCGTCCTGGTGGATGCCGGAGGCATGCGCGAAGGCGTTGGCGCCAACCACCGATTTGTTCGGCTGCACCGCGAAGCCGGTGATCTGCGACACCAGCTTGGAGGTCGGCACGATTTGCGTGGTGTCGATGCCGACTTCGAGATTGAAGTAGTCGCGCCGCGTGCGCACCGCCATTACGATTTCCTCCAGCGCGGTATTGCCGGCGCGCTCGCCGAGACCGTTGATCGTGCATTCGACCTGGCGCGCGCCGCCTATCGTCACGCCGGCCAGCGAGTTGGCGACCGCCATGCCGAGATCGTTGTGGCAGTGCACCGACCACACCGCCTTGTCGGCATTCGGGATGCGTTCGCGCAACGTCTTCAGCATGTTGCCGTACAGTTCGGGCACGCCGTAGCCGACCGTATCGGCGAAATTGATCGTGGTCGCGCCCTCGGCTATCACGGTCTCCAGCACGCGGCACAGGAAGTCGATCTCGGAGCGGCTGCCGTCTT
>Ga0164242_10003110_pt1 | contig 19025 bp, 22 predicted proteins | sample OricomgcompostMG_FD_108783 | JGI IMG/M metagenome (GOLD analysis project Ga0164242, IMG submission 108783) | Miracle-Growth compost microbial communities from Emeryville, California, USA - Original compost - Miracle growth compost (MG) ... | reverse complement strand
GCGTCGTACCGTCGTCGGGCAGGCGCATGACGCGGCGGTGCACCGAGCCTCGCCAGGTGCTCATCGGGTCACCACGCTGACGTTCGCGGTGCCGCCTCCGGGCGAGAGCGTGACGTCTGGCCATCTGCGATCAGGCCGGCTGCCGCTGACCTTGAGCGTCCAGACGCCGAACGGCAGCGACACGTGCGCCACGCCCGTGGAGTCGGTACGCGTGGGCAAGGTCAGCGCCTCGCCGACGTTCCCTCCGTCGACCGGGTCAGGGACAGGTCCTCGGCACCCGCTGTCGGTAGCGTGCACCGCGACGACGGTGGCGTTGCTCACCACAGCGCCTCGTCTCGTCGTCACGACGACGTCGAGAGGTGCTGTCGTGACGGTGCCGCCGGTTGTCTGGCCGGGGTTGGTCGGCAGGGGGTTCTGGCGTGCGGCCCCCGCCTGTTGCGGATCGGCGTCGGCGCAATCGCCTGCCCACGCCGTCAACCCGTCGGGGTAGGGCCAGGTGGTGATCGACGCCGTGCCGGTTGCGTCGGCGGCGATCGACTTGGTGTGGGTCGTGGACAGGAGCGCCGTGTTGTAGACCGTGAACGGCATCGTCGTCGGCGCCGCGTAGGCCGCGGTGGTCGCAGCCGAGAGGTTGAGGATTGCTGCCGGCGCGTAGGCGAAGGCGACAGGCGCGACCTGGTTGGCCGTGACGGTGACCGTTGCGGTTGGCGTCGAGACCCAGGAGGGGTCGACGTACCCGGCGGTGCTCAGGCCCGCGGTGTAGGTGCCGGGAGTCAGGAAGGCGAAGAACGCGCAGCCGTCCGCTCCGGTCACCTGCGAACCGCCCGGCGTGAGCGTCACCTGCTGGTTCGCCTCGGGCGCGCCGAGGGCATCGGTGACTTTGACCTTCACATGCCCGGACCCGCTGTCGTAGGTCCCGAGCGGAGGTGTCAGCAAGGTGCTGCTCGTGACCGGAGTGACACCGTTCATCTGCGGCCACGTCACGGTGACCGTCACGTGCAGGTAGGCCAGCTGACCGCTGGCGCCGCCGTCACATGGGCCCGAAGTGGCGCCCTGTGACTGCCATTCCGCGGTGCGGGTGACCGTATAGGGCGTCCGATCGACGACGAGAGGCTGTCCCGCGGTGCCTCCGGGCAGCGGATTCGGGTCGAGCACCTGACCGAGCTGGACCGTCTTGGGGCCGAGCGCCGGCGAGGCGAACTGTCCGCGCACGATCTCGATCTCCCGGGCGGCCAGGTTGGCGGCGGCCACGCGACCGCGGTTCGCGCGCGTGGTGCGCAGCGCGTTCAGCGTCATCAGAAGCACCGCGGTGGCGGTGAGCGCCAGGACGGTCATCGCGACGAGGACTTCGACCAGCGTCAGGCCGTTGTCGTCGGGAGGGACTGAGCGTCGGCCGCCACGACGTTGTGCCATCGCCCCGATCAACGCGGCTCCCATGTAACGAATCGACGCCAGCTTTCGTTTCACGGCAAATCGGCATCTGTCAGGCAGTACTTGAGACTAATCGTCAGGGAGCGTAAATGTCTGCGAGTGAAAAGGGAGCAGTGGGCGGGCTTTCCAACTGGCCGCTCGACCGGCTATTGGCACTCGTTGGACGTCTCGTCGGTACCGCACAGCAGCGACTGCTTGCTCCGTTGCACCTCACGCCGACGGGGCACACGGTGCTCACGCTGGTCGCGCGGCAACCGATGTCCTTTCGCGAGATCGCCGGTGGGGCCATGGTTCGCCCGGCGACCGTCACCGCGATCATCGATGCGCTCGAGGACGAGGGTTACGTCGAGCGACAGCCGGATCGCGCCGACCGACGGGTGATCCGGGTGGCGATCACCGCGTTGGGTGTCCAGCGGCTGCAGGCGGCCGACGACGCCCTGGGCGCCGCGAACGAGGAGTTGTTCGGGGCACTAGGACCGCAAGCCGCGGACAGGCTGCGAAAAGCACTGGTGGAGGTTGCCCGCCAGGCCAGAGACGCTGCCTAGCAGTACGACCTGGCGGTCGTCAGAAGCTCAGGCCCGACGTCCACCGTTCGAGCAGGTCGGCGTCACCGGCCAGCTCGAGCGATGTCCACGGCACGCGGCTGTAGAGCGCGAGCAGCAGCGCGCTGCTCGTCCCGGCCGCGGTGGCGTCCGGCTCGTCGATCAGCTCGCTTCGTCGTACGCCGCCGGGGGAGAGCTCGAGCAGCCACGAGTCGCCGTCCGTCGCGCGCAACGCGATCGTCCCGGTCGGGCCGGCGACCTGGTCCCGCTGGTAGACGCGTGGCACGACGACGTCGATCAGCTCGTCGATCCCGTCGGTGGCGAGCTCGGTGTCGATCGGCTGCCTGATGCCGTGCGCGCTTTGTGCGTCGAAGCGGTGCACCGCCGATTCGTGCGCCATCCGGCGCGCCCAGAAGATCGCGCCGTCCGGGGCGTCGAAGACCCACGTCCAGATCGGGGTGTCCGCCTCGCAGTCGGACAGCGCGCTGACCAGGTCGTCGAGCTGGCCGGCAAGAAGATCGACCGGGTCGCCGACGGGCATCTCCGGGAGCTTCTCGGGCCGCGAGGTCGCCCGCGTCGATACGTAGCAGGTGACGTTGGCGTAGACCTGCCAGACGTGCTTGGCGAGGTCGGCGATCGTCCAGTTGTCGCAGGTCGACACCACCGCGTCACTGCCGGAGCGCGCCGCGGCGAGCAGGCCTTCGCCTTCGCGTCGTACCGCGGTGACGAGCTCTGAGTACGACGGCGTGCGCGGCCCGGTCACGTGTCGAGCCCCGCGGTGAGATCGAGGTCGTTCGGTGGCGTGTCCGGGGTCTTCCAGTGCAGCCACTGCTTCTTGTAGACGTCGTGGTAATGGTTCGCGCGGTCGACGAACTTCTCGTAAGCCGTGTCGAACGCCACCTGGTCGCGCTCGCGCAGTGCTTCACGCACCGGCGCGCAGTCCTGCTCGAGGTAGGCCGCCATGTCCTCGGCGTACTTCGGCCGGCTCGTCGCACACAGCCGTAGCTGCTTCACCGTCGAGGTGTAGAAGTACTCGGCGAGCTTCCAGTTGCCCGCCTTCGCGGCGTAGTAGAGCCGGTGCACGCGGTGGCCGACTTCGGCCATCAGGCGGTCCATGCCCGGCTGCATCATCGCGAGCTCGTCGATCGTCAGCTCACGCTTGCCGTTGTGCACGGCATGGGTGTGCTCCGTCACCACAGGAGTCGGCGCGGAAGGGGAATCGTGCGTGCTCAAGAGGTCGTCTCCCGGTGGATCTTGTACTGCGCGGCTTGCGCTCGAGGGCGTACGACGAGGAGGTCGACGTTGACGTTCCACGGCCGAGTCGCCGCCCACGCGATGCAGTCAGCGACGTCGTCGGCGCTCAGTGGACCGGGCACACCGGCGTACACAGCATCCGCCCTTGCCTGGTCTCCACCCAAGCGGTTTAGCGAGAACTCCTCGGTTGCCACCATGCCCGGCGCAACCTCGACTACCCGCACCGGGCGCCCGCAGAGCTCCAAGCGCAGCGTCTCGGAGACGGCAGTCTCGGCGTGCTTGGCCGCGGTGTAGCCGGCACCGCCTTCGTAGACCCCATGGCCCGCCGTCGAGGTCACGGTCACGATCACGCCGTCCCCGCTGGCCTCGAGCTTGGGAAGCAGCGCACGCGTCACCCGCATCATGCCGAGGACATTGGTCTCCCACATCTGTCGCCAAGCGTCCTCGTCAGCCGTCTCCACCGGCTCGAGACCGAATGCGCCGCCGGCGTTGTTGACCAGGACGTGGCAGGTCTCCAGCGATCCGGCGAGGGCCTGCACGGAGGCTTCGTCCGTGACGTCGAGCACGACCGGGCGCACGTCGCACTCCGCGGCCAGCGCGTCGAGTCGATCCTTGCGACGGGCAGCGGCGACGACGTCGTACCCCTCCGCCGCAAGCCGGCGGGCGGTCGCGGCGCCGATCCCGCTGCTCGCTCCCGTGACCACGGCGGTACGACGATCGCTCACGCCCTGAGGTTACGGAGCGGCCGCGAAGCGGGTCCGGTTCAGGGCGCCGGATGAGGCCACGGCCGGGCGTGCAAGGTGCAGGTTTGACCGGTTCGGGCAGGATGAGAGGCATGGGACTGCCGCGGCGGGTGGCGACGGTGTCCGTGCACACCTCGCCGCTGGACCAGCCCGGGTGCGGCGACGCCGGCGGCATGAACGTCTATGTCACGGAGGTGGCGCGGCGTCTCGCCGAGCGTGACATCGCGGTCGAGATCTTCACCCGCGCGACGAGCAGCGACATCCCACCCACCGTCGAGCTGACGCCCGGGGTGACGGTTCGCCACATCACGGCCGGGCCGTTTGAGGGCCTGGACAAGAACGACCTGCCGGCGCAGCTGTGCGCGTTCACCAGCGGGGTGCTGCGTGAGGAGGCGGCGCACGAGCCGGGCTGGTACGACCTCGTGCACTCCCACTACTGGTTGTCGGGGCAGGTGGGGTGGCTGGCGAAAGAGCGATGGGGCGTCCCGCTCGTGCACACGATGCACACGATGGCCAAGGTCAAGAACCTGTGGCTCGCCGACGGCGACTCGCCCGAGCCGGCGCTTCGCGCGATCGGCGAGGCGCAGGTGGTCGAGGCCGCCGACCGGCTGATCGCGTCGACCGCCGAGGAGGCCACGCAGCTCGTCGACCTGTACGGCGCGGATCCGGCACGCGTCGAGGTGGTCGCGCCCGGTGTCGACCTTTCGGTGTTCTCGCCGGGTGACCGGGTCACCTCCCGCCTCCGGCTGGGGCTGCCTGCTGACGCCGTGGTGCTGCTGTTCGTCGGACGGATCCAGCCGTTGAAGGCTCCCGACGTCGTGCTGCGCGCGGCCGCGAGCCTCGTCGACGCCGAGCCCGCATTGCGTGAGCGGCTGGTCGTGGTTGTCGTCGGCGGGCCGTCGGGCACGGGCCTGGAGGAGCCGGAGCACCTGTCGAAGCTCGCCGGGACGCTCGGGATCTCCGACCTGGTCCGCTTCGAACCACCGGCGCCGCAGGAGCTGCTGGCGGACTACTACCGCGCCGCCGACCTCACCGTCGTCCCGTCGTACAACGAGTCGTTCGGCTTGGTGGCGCTCGAGTCGCAGGCGTGCGCCACGCCCGTCATGGCCGCACGCGTCGGCGGGCTCGCGACCGCGGTGAAGGACGGGGTGTCCGGGTTGCTCGTCGACGGGCACGACCCGGAGGAGTACGCCGCGCTCGCGCGCACCGTCATCGACGCGCCGGCGCGTCATGCCGCCTTGGCGGCGGGCGCCGTTGGGCACGCGTCGGGGTTCGGCTGGGACGCGACGGTCGAACGGGTACTCGAGGTCTACTCACAGCTGTGAACGCGATCGACAAGTCGGCACTCGCCACCGTGCTCCGTGAGGTGCTCACCGACCGCGAGCTCGAGTTCGAGGAGCAGACCGAAGGCGCGTTCTTCGTGAAGCTCCCCGGCACCCACAAGCTCGCGACGATGACGTGGCTCGTCATCGGCGAGCACTCGCTGCATGTCGAGGCGTTCTTCTGCCGGCGACCGGACGAGAACGAGGAGCGGTTCTGGCGCTGGCTGCTCGAGCGCAACGCGAAGCTCTACGCGATCTCGTTCTCGGTCGACGTGCTCGGCGACGTCTTCCTGACCGGACGACTGCCATTGTCGGCGGTCGAGCCCGAGGAGATCGATCGGATCCTCGGTTCGGTGCTCACCGCGTCGGATGAGTCGTTCGACGCCGCGCTGGAGATCGGGTTCCGCACCTCGATCGAGAAGGAGTGGGACTGGCGGGTGAAGCGGGGTGAGTCGCTGGCGAACCTGCAGGCCTTTGCCCACTTCGCCGAACCCGGCAACCGGGGGCCGCGGCTGACCGGCCACAATCCTTCGTCATGACAACGGCTCGGTTGGTGCTGCTCCGCCACGGCGAGAGCGACTGGAACGCCAAGAACCTCTTCACCGGTTGGGTCGATGTCGGGCTGACCGAGAAAGGCGCTGCCGAGGCGACGCGCGCCGGTGAGCTGATTGCCGAACACGGCCTGCTGCCCGACCTGCTGCACACGTCGTTGTTGAAGCGGGCGATCGTGACCGCCAACAACGCGCTGCTCGCCTGCGACCGGCAGTGGATCGACGTACGGCGCAGCTGGCGGCTCAACGAGCGGCACTACGGCGCGCTGCAGGGCAAGAACAAGGCGCAGGTCCGCGAGGAGTTCGGCGAAGCGCAGTTCATGGTGTGGCGTCGTTCGTACGACACCCCGCCGCCCCCGCTCGCAGACGACGACGAGTACTCACAAGTCGGTGACCCGCGCTACGCGTCACTGGCGCCGGACGAGGTCCCGCGCACGGAGTGCCTCGCCGACGTCGTGGTGCGGCTGCAGCCGTACTGGGACGACGCGATCGCGCCTGACCTGCGCGCCGGCAAGACGGTGCTCGTCGTGGCGCACGGGAACTCGCTGCGCGCGATGGTGAAGCAGCTCGACGGGATCGGCGACGACGAGATCGTCGGCCTCAACATCCCGACCGGGATCCCGCTGTTCTACGAGCTCGACGACTCTCTGCGTCCGGTGCGGCCGGGCGGGGAGTACCTCGACGCGGAAGCCGCGAAGGCAGCAGCCGAAGCCGTCGCCAACCAGGGCCGCTAGCCGCTGCGCGATGCCGCTCGGCTTATTCGATCGGCAGCGTGAACGTGGGGGTGTCGGTCGGGACCACCCGAGTCGGCGACAGGCTGCCGCCAGGGCTGACTACCGGTACGGCGATCTGCCCGGTGGTGCCGGCGTTGTCGAACGTGAAGGTCACCAGCTCGCTGGTGCCCACGACCGGCGCCGGTCCCGAGATCTGCAGTGTCGCGGCGTCCGGGTTGATCTCCGGGTTGCTCACCTGGACCAGGACGTGCGGCGGAAGGACGACACCTTCTGTCGCTACGGACGCGTCGGGGCCGGCCTTGAGGGTGGTGTCGCCGAGCGAGGTCGAGACGCCGGTCAGCGCGTCGGGCTCCGTCGCCCGGTTGAGGAGGGTGACCACGAGGTAGGTGCTCGGCGTCCCCGACGTGGCGCTGGGCAGCGTGGTGATGAACGCGTTGCGGATCCGGATCGCGCCGATGTGGTTGCTGGCGGCCTGGATCTGGCTGTGCTCCTTGCTCGTCTCGTCCTTCGCCTGCATGCCGCAACCCGCGAGGACAGGGGTCGCGAGCGCAAGCGCAGCGAAGACGACAGCGCGCTGCACATTGGCGCGCGAGGCGCGACGGGGTCCCACAGATACTCCTCGGGCGGTCCGGCGATACAAGCTTGGTCAGCCTACTGACGCGCTCAGCTCAGCTTTGAACCACCTGCCACGACGAACGCGATGACGAGTACGGCGACGCCGCCGATCACGACGCGGAACGCGCGGCGTCTCGTCGTTGGCCCGCGCAACAGCCACGGGACCGTCCCGGCGAGGACGACGTCGATTGCCGCGGCGGCGATCGGCAGCGGCCGTGGGCCGACCGCGACGAGGACGGCGACAGCGGCCACCGCGATGAAGGCGCCGGCCACCGCGGTGGAGACCGCGGGCCCGACCCGCTGCGGCAGGCCCCGGACGCCGGTCATCGCGTCCTCGGCGCTGTCGCCGACGGTGTTCGCGAAGTGAGCTGCGATGCCGCACGCGACGCCTGCGACGACCAGCGCCGCCCGCGGCGACGGCGACCCGTCCTTGGCGGCGGCAACGACGACCGGGACGAGACCGAAGGCGGCGGCGTACGGCAGCGCACTCGCGACCGTCCGCTTCACGCCGAGGTTGTACGCCCAGGCGAGCGCGACCGCGCCGAGGTGCAGCAACCCCGCGCGCACGCCGACGGCGAGGGACAGCGGGATGTCGGCCAGGAGGGCGATGGCAGCGCAGGCGGCGACGAGCCGGCGACTGACATGTCCGAGCGCGATGGGCTTGTCGGGTCGCCGCGCGGCGCTGTCGAGCGGCGCGTCGATCGCGTCGTTGGACCACCCGACCGACAGCTGCCCGCACAGCACCGCGGCTCCCAGGAGCGCGGCTTTGGCGCCGAGACCGGCAGCGACGGCCATCGCCGTCACGAACGCGCTGACGGCCAGGCAGGGCAGCGGGTGCGTGGCGAGCACCAGGCCGGTCAGCCGGTGCCCGCGTGACTCGGCCAGCGGGTAGCCGCCTACGACCGCTGGCGCAGCAGCATGCTCTGCAGGACGGCGTCGAGGTTGGTCGTGGCCGGATCGGTGATGTTCTTCTCGACGTCGTAGATCGTGCCGTCGGCCGCGACGACGACGATGGTCACCCCGGTGCTCGCTACGGCTGTGGCAAAGGTGGCGCGTGAGTCGTAGTAGATCGACGGCCGGCCACGGTGGAGATCGGTGAGCAGACTGGTCGTCGTCTCGTCCTCCGCCGCCGGGATCACGATCGCCAGCCGGAGCTGTTCGCTGTCCGCCTGCCCGGACAGCGCGTTGAGCAGCTCGCCGCATCCGCAGCCCACCGGCACCAGCGCGTAGACCTCGGGCCGGAGGACCGCGGAGCGGGTGTCGACGGTCGTGCCGTCCTGGGTCAGCAGCGAGGCGTTGGGCACCAGGCCGTGGAGCGTGCCCGGCGCGTTGGTCGGCGCGGCGAGCGTTGTCGCGGCCGGCGGGTGTCCCACCGTGCGAGGTGCCATCACCGACAGCAGCACCGCGACGATGCCGGCGAGCAGCGTCGCGCCGCTGAGCACGAGAGCCGGAATGGTTCCGCGACGGGCGAGGAGCCGGCGGACGCGGCGGGCACGCGCGGCATGGCGCACCTCTCGGCGGTATGCCGCGATGTCCCGGGACAGCGCGCTGATGTCGTCGGGCACCACGATGTCCGACCAGGTGGCGTCGGCGTCTGCCCCGGCCGGTCGATCGGCCGATCCCGAGGCGTCGCGCGGACGGTCGTCTTCGTCCGGCACGACCTCAGTATGCGCCGTGGCGGCCAACCTGTAACCAGGGGGCGAGTGACGCCTTCAGAGCATGTGCGAGGCGGTCCTGTCAAGCCTTCTCTTCGTGCCGAACAAGGCTCTGACCTGCGGTTTTACCGTTTTCGACCCGGCCGCCGAGTCCTCGCTGCGTGATATCCTGAACGTCGGCGAGAGGAAACAAAGCACATGACGTTCACGGTCGGCGAGACTGTCGTCTACCCCCATCACGGGGCGGCACTCATCGAAGCTATCGAGACCAGGACCATCAAGGGCGAAGAGAAGATGTACCTCGTCCTCAAGGTCGCTCAAGGTGATCTGACGGTCCGCGTCCCCGCCGACAACGCCGAGTACGTCGGCGTACGCGACGTCGTCGGCGCCGAGGGCCTGGAGCGGGTCTTCGAGATCCTCAAGGCGCCGCACACCGAGGAGCCGACCAACTGGTCGCGGCGCTACAAGGCCAACGTCGAGAAGATCGCTTCCGGTGACGTGAACAAGGTCGCCGAGGTCGTCCGTGACCTGTGGCGCCGGGATCGTGAGCGTGGGCTGTCGGCCGGCGAGAAGCGGATGCTGGCCAAGGCCCGGCAGATCCTGGTCAGCGAGCTCGCGCTCGCCGAGGGCACCAACGAGGACAAGGCCGAGACCATCCTCGACGAAGTCCTGTCGGAGGCCTAGCGGCGCCAGCGCGGCGATCTGCGGCGTTGTCGTCGTCGCCGGTACCCCGGGACCGGCTTCCTTCTCCGCCTTGCATCCCATCCGCGCTGATCACCGCCCGCGGATCGACCGATTAGGCCGTTTGGTTGGAAGTTCCGGGCTGATACGTCCGAGAATCACCAGGTGAGCCCCCGAAGCGCACCTCGGCGTCGCCGGGCGCCGACCTCGCTCGTCGAGGTGCTTCGACTGCTCATCGTCGTCTTCTTCATCGGTCTCGGCGTCGAGGTCGGGCAGCTCAGCAAGGACCACCTCCACGAGATCACGCTGGGGCCGTTCCGGGGCGCCGCGCTCGGCGTGATCGTCGGCTCGGGGGTCGGCTATGTCGTCGGCGGAATCGTCGGCCGCACCGCGGCGACGACTGCCGACCGCACCGAGGCCGCCTTGCGAGAGGTGTCGGCCGACACGCTGCTCGCCGGCTCGTTCGGCGGCCTGGTCGGGGCCGTCATCGGCCTCATCATCGGCTGGCCGCTGTTCTTCATCCCCGGCATCGCGGTGTCCGCGTCGCTGTTCGGTCTGGTCGTCGTCTTGCTGTCCTATGTCGGCTTCCGGATCGGTACGGCGAAGCGCGACGAGGTGCTCGCTGTCATCGGCTTCCGCACCGGCGTGCTCCCGCGGCGGCCGGCGGGCTCGGCGCTGACGAAGGTGCTCGACACGTCCGTGGCGATCGACGGCCGGATCGTCGACGTCGTACGGGCCGGGTTCCTGCACGGCAAGGTGCTGGTGATCCAGCCGGTCCTCGACGAGCTCGATCGGCTGGCGAGACTCGGCGACCCGGTACGTCGCGACCGCGGCCGCCGAGGGTTGGAGACGCTGGAGACGCTGCGCCGCGAGCCGTTCGTCGATCTCGACGTCATCCCGGATCCGAAGCCGGCGGTCGAGGAGGTCGACGAGAAGCTGAGCCGGATCTGTCTCGACCACGGCTACGCGCTGCTCACCCTCGACACCAACCTCGCGAAGGCCGCGTCGATCTCCGGCGTCTCGGTGCTCAACCTCCATGCGTTGTCGCTCGCGCTGCGCCCGCCGGTCGTCGTCGGCGAGGACGTCACCTTGGAGCTGATCAAGCCGGGGCGCGAGGCCGGTCAGGGTGTCGGCTACCTCGACGACGGCACCATGGTCGTCGTGGATCACGGGCGTTCGATGGTCGGCAAGGACGTGACGGTGCGTGTCACGAGCGTGGTCATCACGGCGAACGGCCGGCTCGTCTTCGCCGACATCGCGCGGCCCAAGGCCGCCTCGAAGGCCGGCGCGTGAGCCAGCCGCCGCGAATCGGAGTCGGGGTGGACGTCCATCCGTTCGAAGCGGGACGCGCGCTCGCGCTCGCGGGCCTCGAATGGCCCGAGGAAACCGGTCTTGCCGGTCATTCCGACGGCGACGTTGTCGCTCACGCCGCGTGTGACGCGTTGCTGTCCGCGGCGGGCATGGGCGATCTCGGCAGCCAGTTCGGCACCGACGATCCGAGGTGGAAGGGCGCGAGCGGTGTCGTCCTGCTGACCGAGACGGCCTGTCGCGTCTCGGACGCGGGATGGGTCATCGGCAACGTCGCGGTCCAGCTGATCGGTGAGCGACCGAAGCTCGGCCCGCGCCGAGCCGAAGCCGAGGCGGTGCTGTCGGCGGCGGTGCACGCCCCGGTCTCGGTGTCCGCGACGACGACCGACGGGCTGGGCCTGACCGGCCGGGGCGACGGCCTCGCAGCCATCGCGACTGCATTGATCGCTCGCGCCTGAGGGAAACTTCCCTCATGACCGAGCGGGTTGCATATCTCGTCGATGGCGTCCGGACCCCGATGGGCAGGTACGGCGGCGCGCTCGCCGGCGTGCGCCCGGACGATCTCGCCGCGCTCGTCGTACGCGAGGTGGTGACGCGAGCCGGCGTACCGGACGAGGCCATCGACGAGGTGGTGTTCGGCGCGGCCAACCAGGCCGGGGAGGACAACCGGAACGTGGCGCGGATGGCGCTGCTGCTCGCCGGGTTGCCGGACTCGACGCCCGGCTTCACCGTGAACCGGTTGTGCGCGAGCGGTCTGCAGGCGATCAGCTCGGCAGCCAACGCGGTGAGGGTCGGCGAGGCAGATGTGGTCGTCGCCGGCGGTGTCGAGTCGATGACCCGCGCGCCGTGGATCATGGCGAAGCCCGGTACGCCGTGGGCGCGGCCGGGTGAGGTCGCGGACACCTCCCTCGGTTGGCGGCTGGTGAACCCGAAGATGCGCGCCCTTGACGGCGGCAAGGCGACGCTGCCGATGGGCGAGACCGCTGAGGAGGTGGCGGCGCTCGACGGCATCACCCGCGAGGACTCCGACGCGTTCGCGCTGCGTTCCCACGAGCGCGCGACCGCGGCGATGAAGGACGGCCGCTTCGACGCCGAGCTGGTCGCGGTCGACACCGCCGCGGGCCCGGTCATGGCCGACGAGGGGCCGCGCGCGGACACGAGCCTCGAGCGGCTGGCGAAGCTCAAGCCGGCGTTTCGCGATGGCGGGGTGGTCACGGCCGGTTCGGCGTCGCCGCTGTCGGACGGGGCGGCCGCCGTGATCGTCGCGAGCGAGGAGGCGGTGAAGGCGTACGGCCTCACGCCGCGGGCGCGAGTCGTGTCGGCCGCGGCCGGGGGTGTGCCGCCGTCGGTGATGGGACTCGGGCCGGTCGTCGCGACCGAGAAGGTTCTCGGGCGCGCCGGGTGGGCGGTCGGGGATCTCGACGCCGTGGAGCTCAACGAGGCGTTCGCCGTGCAGGTGCTCGCCGGCGTACGGCGCCTCGGGCTCGACATCGAGACGGTGAACCGCGACGGCGGAGCGATCGCCTTGGGTCATCCCCTCGGGTGCTCCGGGGCGCGGGTGATGGTCACGCTGCTCGGCCGGATGGAGCGCGAAGACGCTCGGCGCGGACTCGCCACGCTGTGCATCGGGGTCGGGCAGGGGCTGGCAATGCTCGTCGAACGCGCCTAAACCCTTCTCCCGCCAAAGCAATGTGGCATTGCATGGGCATTTCCGGCCAGATTGGCCCGGATCGCACGGGCAATGCCACATTGCTTTGTCAATAGGCTTGGCGCGTGGCGCTGCGGCTGTACGACTCGAAGTCAGGGGAGGTTCGTGACTTCGAACCGCTGACCCCTGGCGTCGTGACGCTGTACGTCTGCGGCGCCACCGTGCAGTCCGCGCCGCATCTCGGGCACATCCGTTCCGCGGTGGCCTTCGACGTGTTGCGCCGCTGGCTCGAGGTCGCGGGGTACGACGTCAAGCACGTGCGGAACGTCACGGACATCGACGACAAGATCATCGCCAACGCCGCCGCGCAGGGCGTCGAGTGGTGGGAGCTCGGAACCGCGGTCACGTGGCAGTTCGAGGACGCCTACGACGCGCTGAACTGTCTACGGCCGACGGGTGAGCCACGTGCCACCGGACACATCACCGAGATGATCGAGCTGATCCAGCGGATCCTCGACGCCGGTCACGGCTACGCCGCCGGTGGCGACGTGTACTTCGACGTCCGGTCGCTCCCGTCGTACGGGGAGCTGTCCCACCAGCAGCCGGACGCGATGCAGGCCAGCGCCGACACCGGTGCCAAGCGGGACTCACTGGACTTCGCGCTCTGGAAGGGCGCCAAGCCCGGCGAGCCGTCCTGGAACACCCCGTGGGGCCCGGGCCGGCCCGGTTGGCACCTCGAATGCTCGGCCATGGTGACGAAGTACCTCGGGCCGACCTTCGACATCCATGGTGGCGGCCGCGACCTCCGCTTTCCCCACCACGAGAACGAGCTCGCGCAGTCGGCGTCCGTCGGTGACGGCTTCGCCCGCTTCTGGATGCACCACGGGATGATCAACACCGGCGGCACCAAGATGAGCAAGTCGCTGGGGAACTCCACCTACATCTCGGACATCCTCGCGACCGCGAGCCCGCAGGCGCTTCGCTACTACCTCACGGCGCCGCACTACCGATCCGACACGGACTGGGGTGAGGGCGACCTCGCAGAGGCTGCCACCGCGTATGGCCGAATCGAGAACTTCCTGACGCGAGCCGGCGAGCGCCTCGGTGCGCCGGCGCCGGACGCTTCGCTGCCAGATGCGTTCGTCGCTGCGATGAACGACGACCTGTCGACCCCAGCGGCGGTCGGTGTTCTGCATGACACGGTGAGAGCAGGAAACGCCGCGCTCGCCGACGGCCTGGACGACGCCGCGCGCTCGTCGTTCGACGCGGTCGCGGCGATGACCAAGGTGCTCGGCCTGTGGCCGGCGGACTTCGCGAACGCCGGCGATGAGTCTGGGCTGAAGCGGGTCCTGGACCAGACGATGCCGGCGCTGCTCGCGGCGCGGCAGGCGGCGCGCGAGCGCAAGGACTTCGCGGAGAGCGACCGGATCCGGGACGCGCTCGCCGCGGCCGGGGTCGTCGTCGAGGACACCGCGGACGGCCCGCGCTGGCGGATCGGCTAGGTCATGGTCTCGAAGAAGGGTCCGTCGAAGGGCACCGGCGGGCACGGCCGCCGCAAGCTCGAGGGCCGTGGACCGACCCCGAAGGCCGAGGAGCGTACGAAGCATCCGGCGGCGCGGCGGGCCCGGGCGGCCGCCAAGCGTGCCGCCGCGGAGGCGCAGGGGCCGGCGCGTGGCTCGGCGTCGCCGCGGGGCAAGGCGCCCGAGGACGTCGTCGCCGGCCGCAACGCGGTGGTCGAGGCGCTTCGCGCGGCGGTGCCGGCGCTGAAGCTGCACATCGCTCCGGGCCTGGACCGCGACGACCGTCTGATCGAGTCCGCGAAGCTCGCCGGCGAGCACGAGATCGCCCTCGTCGAGACCTCGCGACAGCAGCTCGATCGGATCACGGGCGGTGCCCCGCACCAGGGGATCGCCTTGGAAGTGCGGCCGTATGAGTACATCCACCCCGACGACTTGCTGGCGCGCGTGCTCGAGAACGCCGAGCCGCCGCTCGTCGTCGCGCTCGACAGCGTCACCGACCCGCACAACCTCGGGGCGGTGGTCCGATCCGCGGCCGCGTTCGGTGCGCACGGGGTGCTGCTGCCGGAGCGGCGCGCGGTCGGGGTGACGCCGTCGGCGTGGAAGGCGAGCGCGGGTGCGCTCGCGCGGGTGCCTGTCGCTCGTGCGACCAATCTGGTGCGCACCTTGACGACGTACGCCGAGGCCGGGCTGATGATCGCCGGGCTCGACGGCGACGGCGAGATCGACCTGGACGCCCTCGAGCTGGCTGCCGGCCCGTTGATCATCGTGGTCGGCGCCGAGGGCAAAGGGCTCTCGCGGCTGGTCCGCGAACGGTGCGACCTCACGGTGCGGATCCCGCTGTCCGGGCCGGTGGAGTCGCTCAACGCCTCGGTCGCGGCCGGGATCGCGCTGGCGGAGGTCGCGCGTCGCCGTCGCTGACGCCGGCGTCAGGCTGATGCCGCCATTCGGTCTAACGACCGAGCCCGATTCTTGTGAGTTGAAACGAAACCGTCATGTTCGGAAATGTGAAGAACCTGGGACGGACGGCCTAGTTCATACCGCGATGTCCGTTTATCGATGGTCCTAGGTCCCCACATCCCCAAGTTCACTCGCTCGTTGTTGTGACGAGGCCCGATGTTCATCGGGTGTCCGCGAACCTACGATTCGTGCCTGGTCGTGCCAGTTGCCCAGTCCCGAAAGGCCTGACCTATGCGTTCGATGAGGGTGCGCCATGTGGCGCCGGCGGTCCGCCGCGAGGATGACGACGACGCTCTGGTCGCCGCCGCGCGTGCCGGCGACGACGAGGCCCTCAACGATCTGCTCACCAAGTACCGCGGCTTCGCCCGGTCGAAGGCACGCTCGTACTTCCTGGTCGGCGCCGACCACGAGGACATCGTCCAGGAAGGGATGATCGGCCTCTACAAGGCGATCCGTGACTTCAACCCTGAGCTCACCTCGAGCTTCCGGGCGTTCGCCGAGCTCTGCGTGACCCGCCAGATCATCACCGCGATCAAGACCGCGACCCGCCAGAAGCACGGTCCGCTCAACAACTACGTGTCGTTCTCGCGCCCGGTGCTGGCCGACGAGGACGGCGACCGGACCCTCGCCGACGTGCTCCCGATGACCGCGGTCTGCGACCCGGCCGACCTGGTGATCTCCGCGGAGCGGATCCGCGCCCTGCAGGCGCACTTCGACGCGGCGCTTTCCGACCTCGAGGCCGAGGTGCTGCGCCTCTACATCGACGGCAAGAGCTACCACGAGATCGCCGAGGTGCTCGACCGGCACGTGAAGTCGATCGACAACGCGCTGCAGCGCATCAAGCGCAAGCTCGACGCCCACCTGCAGGCACGACAGATCGCCGACGCGTCCTAGGCAACGCGGCGCTGCTGAGAAGTCAGCCCGGCCGCACGCCTTGCGGCTGGTGGAAGACGTCTGTCGGGTCGTAGGTCTGCTTCACGTCGATCAGCCGCGGCAGGTTGTCGCCGTAGTAGGCACGTTGCGGGTTGGGCAGCCCGGCGTCGGCGTAGTTCTGGTACGCCTCACCCGTGCCGTAACGATGCACAGTGCCGCGGATCTCCGCCAGCGACCGCCGGTTTCGCGACAGCGGGCCGTTGCCGCCGCCGGACCAGCCGGCGGTGTACTGCGCATTGAACAGCGCGCCGCGATGAACGTACGCGGTCGCGTCACCCGCGAGGTCGTCGACGGCACCGCCTAGTACGTCGAACGACACGCCACCTGTGCCGAGCCGGCGACTCGCCGCACGTCGCGCGACGGCCTGGACCATCGCGTCGACGCCGGCGGACGGAATCGGGTGACGGAAGTAGTCGGAGGCGGCGACGAAGGCGCCGCGTTGCAGCGTGCCGCCGGGCGTCTCGTCGCGAACGTGGCACTCGGCGAGGGTGAGATCGGAGCATCCCGCCTCGAGCAGCATCGTGCCCTCGTAGGTGCTGGTGGTCAGCGAGCTCGTCGTGGGCGCGGTCGGGATCAGGTCGAGCAGCGCAGCGAGATGTGTGGCAAGCGCCGAACTGGGCCCGACGTGCACCGCGGGGATCGAGACGCTGGGCTCGACTGACTTGTTGTCCGGCGCGAGGAGGTGGCACGCCGACCACAGCTCGCGCGGTGCAGCGACCGCGAAGCTCTGCCATGCCGTGAGGACAGCGGCCGCCGCCGACCACGGCCAGACATAGAAGGCGTGCGAGAGGGCGCCGGCTGCATGCGTCGTCAGCGTCAAGTCGGTGACGACCCCGAAGCTTCCGCCGCCGCCGCGCAGCGCCCAGTACAGATCCGCATGATGCTGCGCGTCGGCAACGATCGTCTCGCCGTCCGCGGTGACGACCGTTGCCGCGACGACGCGATCGCTGGTGAGCCCGTAACGCCGTGACACGACCCCGACCCCGCCGCCGAGTGCGAGTCCGCCCAGCCCGACGCTCGGGCACGATCCGGCCGGGATCGAGACGCCGTGCGACGCCAGTTCGCCGTAGACGTCGACCAGCGCTGCGCCGGTGCCGATGGTCGCCGTGCCGTCACCGACGCTGATCGAGCTCATGGGACGTACGTCGATGACCATCCCGCGTCCGGTCGATGCCCCTGTATAGGAGTGGCCGCCAGAGCGGATGCTGACCGGCAGGTCGAAGCGGCGTGCGAAGTCGAGGCAGTGCGCGACGTCGTGCGGCGAGACGACCGACGCGACCGCAACTGGCCGGACGTCGTCGAAGCGAGGGTCGAACAGGCGGTGCACGTCGACGTACCCCGGGTCGCCGGCACGTCGTAGCTCGCCGTGCAGCCGGCGGGCGAGCGCCGCCCAGTCCCGGCCGGCCGCGGTGGGCGTCCTCATCGGTAACGAGGGGGTCGGGCGCGGCATCGCGGAACGGGTGGGCCGCGGGGAGGGGGAGCCGCCCGCGCTGCACGCGCCGAGCAACCCCGCGGCACCCGTCCCGGCCAGCAGACCGAGGGCTCGCCGACGGCTCAGCCGCTCACCGGTCACGCTGGAGAGACGGCTGGAGCGGCGGAACGGTTGGCACGGGACGCGCTCTAGCCTTGAGCCGCTTGCCCCGTTAGCTCAGTGGTAGAGCACTCGCCTTGTAAGCGAGCGGTCGTCCGTTCAATCCGGACACGGGGCTCTGAACAGACGCGGCTCTGACGAGGACCTCGCCGGGGCAGCGGCGGACAGTTGTCGATTGCTTTGGATTGGCGCGGGCGAAGCAGCCCGGTCGAGCTGAGCTTGCGGCCCGATCACGAGCTCTCGCCACTAAATGTCGAGAGCGCGGGTACGTCATACACGCCCCCGAATGCGCGTGGTGTCCGGTCATCGGACACGGGGCGATATCGGCAATCTGACCAGGTCTCCCAGCGGCAGGATCGGCATCTAGGAGAGATCACATGACGCAGTCACCGCCTCCGGGCTGGTATCAGGATCCGCAGGACGCTGGGCTCCAGCGCTACTGGAACGGCACCGCGTGGACCGACCAGACTCAGCCCGCCGCGGCACCACCACCACCACCTCCGCCGGCAGCGACTCCGCCATGGGGACCTCAGGGTGTCCTGCCACCCGCGACGGCCAAACAGGGAAAGGCCCAGGCAAGGGCAGACCGCGCGTATCGGAAGGCATCGAGGCCGTGGCCGTTGCGGCATCCCATCTTCACCGGGCTCGCCGTCGTTGTTCTCATCGTCATCATCGCGGTCGCGAGCTCTGGCGGCGGGTCAAGCCCGAACACCGCCGGGAGCAACCCTGGCGACGAGACTGCAGGCAAGGTGTTGCAGCACTCGGAGGACGTCCAGATCATCAAGTGCAAGCGGGACCAATTCGGCGACCTCGATGCGAAGGTGAAGATCACCAACAACTCGTCGAAGGCGAGCGACTACATCGTGACGGTCGCTTTCGAGACGAAGGACGGCTCGCAACAGATCGACACAGGAACTGCGATCATCGATTCCCTGCAACCTGGCCAATCGTCGGTGCAGGACGCCGGGGGTCTCAAGTCGTACAAGAAGCCGTTCAAGTGCGTGTTGTCCGATGCCGAGCGCACTGCTTCGTTCTAGTCCGCTAATGGTTCAGTGCTCGCGGCGCGTCATCCGGCCTGCCGTCCAACGCCACGTCACCCACCACGGGCGCACGATCTAGAACTAGAGCTCAACGCTCGGCGGGCAATAGCGCTGACCGACGGCGGCTCGGGCACATCCTCAACCGTCAGTGAGGAGATCAGCTGCCATTAGCGGGTGGAGGCCGGCGGGTGATTCGCCATGAAGCCGTGTGGACGCTCATCCTTCTGGGCGCACAATCGTGGCTCGCGTGATGGTTGGTGACTAGCGTGGCCAAGCAAACCGGGGGTCAGGGTATGAGACAGCTTTCGCCGCGGGCACCGCTCGAGCCGATGCGGCCGTTGACGCCGATGCGGCCGTACCCGCCGATGCGGCCGCTGGCGCAGCTGGTCCCGATGCAGCCGCTCGCGCCGCTTCGCCCGGGCGAGCAACGACAGCCGGGGAAGCCCGCCTCCCATGCGACCGCCCCGTCGTACGCAGTCACGGTGAGTTACGACGACGGG
>Ga0164242_10003109_pt1 | contig 19026 bp, 16 predicted proteins | sample OricomgcompostMG_FD_108783 | JGI IMG/M metagenome (GOLD analysis project Ga0164242, IMG submission 108783) | Miracle-Growth compost microbial communities from Emeryville, California, USA - Original compost - Miracle growth compost (MG) ... | reverse complement strand
ATCACGACCATCATGCTCAACTACGTCGCGATCAACCTGCTCGGCTACCTGCTGTCGGTGAAGGGCTTCCAGGCCCCGCCGTACGGCCAGGCGATCGCCAACCCGGTGGACCACAACGCCACCCTGCCGCTGCTGCTCGGCAGCAGCCTGCGGGTCCACCTGGGGCTGATCCTGTCGCTGGCGGCGGCCGCGGTCGTGTGGTGGCTGTTGAAGCACAGCCGGCTCGGCTTCCGGCTGCGCGCGGTCGGCGCCAACCCGTTCGCGGCCCGTACGGCGGGCATGCACGTCGAGAACAGCTACGTCGTGGTGATGCTCATCTCCGGCGCACTCTGTGGCCTGGCCGGCGTCTCGCAGGTGCTCGGCACCAACCCACAGATCACCGGTGACATCGACGGCGGCATCGGCTTCGACGCCATCACGGTGGCGCTGCTGGGCCGCGCCAACCCGGTCGGCACGGTGTTCGCCGGCGTGCTCTTCGGTGCGCTGCGCGCCGGTGGCCCGCTGATGCAGCAGTACGCGCCGATCGAGCTGGTCGATGTCATCCAGGCCCTGATCGTGCTGTTCATCGCGGCTCCCGCGATGATCCGGTCGATCTTCCGACTCAAGACATCCGGCTCCTCGGTGGGTGCCGAGCTCGCGAAGGGATGGAACGGATGAACCACCCCACTCGATTCTTCGGCTCCTCCGCTCCGCTCCTCCGCCAAACAACCGATCGGGGACCCCGATGAGCACGACTGCTCCCACCGAGGACCTCACCGTCGACCACGAGGTCGTCGAGGTCGCACGGGGCACCCGTGCCCGGCTGCTGCGCGGCGGCGCCTACGCCGTACTCGGTCTGATCTCGCTGGTGTGGCTGGGCCTGGCCGTCAAGGGCGGCACCGCCCACCTGGTCTTCGACGGCCACACCGTCTCGCTGCCCGCCAAGGCGACGGTGATCGTTGTCGGGATCGTCATCCTGCTGATCTCCGCATGGCAGGCGGTGCGTGGCTTCGGCCGGCGATCGGCGCCGTGGGCGGCCGGGATCGCGTTCGTGCTCTTCATGGTGGCGTTCTTCTCCTGGGTCTCCACCCAGGGCAACAATCCCGACATCGACGTGGTCGGCCTGCTGCAGAACTCGATCGCGCTGTCGGTCCCGCTCGTCCTGGGCGCGCTCGCCGGTGTGCTGTGCGAGCGGTCCGGCGTCATCAACGTCGCCATCGAGGGGCAGATGCTCGCCGGTGCCTGGGCCGCGGCCCTGGTCGGCAGCGTCGCGGTCACCTGGGTGGGCCTCTTCGGGGCGCTCGCTGCCGGCGCCTTCATGGGCGTGCTGCTGGCGCTCTTCGCGATCCGCTACCTGGTCAACCAGGTGGTGCTCGGCGTGGTGCTCAACGTGCTGGCGGCCGGCCTGACCGGGTTCCTGTTCGACGCGTTCATGCAGAACGACAGCGCGAGGTTCAACCAGCCGGGGGTGCTCGGCAAGATCGACATCCCGGTGCTGCACTCGATCCCGGTCATCGGACCGCTGCTCTTCGAGGCGAACATCGTCGTCTACCTCACCTACATCCTGATCTTCGGCGTCGACGTCGCGCTCTTCCGCACCCGGTGGGGACTGCGGACGCGGGCGATCGGCGAGCACCCGAAGGCCGCCGACACGGTCGGCATCAAGGTGCTGGCGCTGCGCTACCGCAACGTGCTGATCGGCTCGGCGATCGCCGGACTGGGCGGCGCCTACTTCACCATCGGATCGGTCGGCGGCTTCGCCAAGAACATCACGTCGGGCAACGGCTTCATCGCACTCGCGGCGGTCATCTTCGGACGTTGGTCGCCACGCGGTGCCACCGCCGCGGCGCTGCTGTTCGGGTTCGCGATCGCGGTTCAGACCAACCTGTCGATCAACACCCACGCCATCCCGTCGTACTTCCTGGCGATGCTTCCCTACGTCGCGACGATCGTCGCCGTCGCCGGTCTGGTCGGGAAGGTCCGGGCGCCGGCCGCGGACGGGGAGCCGTATGTCAAGCAGTGACGTGTGGGCGACCCTGCGTGCCGCTGCGCAGACGGCGGCCGAGCACGCCTACGCGCCGTACTCGCACTATCGGGTGGGAGCGGCGGCACTGGTCGACGACGGCCGGATCGTGAGCGGGTGCAACGTCGAGAACGCCGGATACGGCGTGACGCTGTGCGCCGAGTGCGGGCTCGTCTCGCAGCTGCACCTGACCGGTGGCGGCCGGCTGACCCACTTCGTGTGCGTCAACGGCACCGGCGAGCTGATCATGCCGTGCGGCCGCTGCCGCCAGCTGCTGTGGGAGAACGGCGGGGCGCCGCTCGTGCTGCTGACCCCGCGCGGGGAGCGCTCCATGGCCGACGTACTGCCCGATGCCTTCGGACCCGAGGACCTGACATGAGTGAGCACGACGCGATCGAGGTCATCCACGCCAAGCGCGACGGCGCGGAGCTGAGCGACAGCCAGATCGACTGGGTGATCCGCGGCTACACCGACGGCCGGGTCGCCGAGGAGCAGATGGCGGCGCTCAACATGGCGATCCTGCTGCGCGGGATGAGCCGGCGCGAGATCGCCCGCTGGACCGCCGCGATGATCGCCACCGGCGAGCGGATGTCCTTCGACGCGCTCTCGCGACCGACCGCCGACAAGCACTCGACCGGGGGCGTGGGCGACAAGATCACCCTGCCGCTGGCGCCGCTGGTCGCGGCCTGCGGGGTGGCGGTGCCGCAGCTGTCCGGTCGCGGCCTGGGTCACACCGGCGGCACCCTGGACAAGCTCGAGTCGATCCCGGGCTGGCAGGCAGCGCTGTCCAACGACGCGATGATGGCGCAGCTGGAGTCGGTCGGTGCGGTCATCTGCGCTGCTGGGTCCGGGCTGGCGCCGGCCGACCGCAAGCTCTACGCCCTGCGCGACGTCACCGGCACGGTCGAGTCGATCCCGCTGATCGCCTCCTCGATCATGTCGAAGAAGATCGCCGAGGGCACCGGTGCGCTGGTCCTCGACGTGAAGGTCGGCTCGGGCGCCTTCATGAAGTCGCTCGCGGACGCCCAGGAGCTCGCCCGGACGATGGTCTCCCTGGGCCAGGACTCCGGGGTGCACACCGTCGCGCTGCTCACCGACATGTCCACCCCGCTGGGCCTGACCGCGGGCAACGCGCTGGAGGTGGCCGAGTCGGTCGACGTGCTGGCCGGCGGCGGCCCCGCGGACGTGGTCGAGCTGACCGTCGCGCTGGCCCGCGAGATGCTGCTCGGCGCGGGCGTGACCGACGTGGATCCCGCGGACGTGCTGGCGTCCGGTCGCGCGATGGACACCTGGCGGGCGATGATCGCCGCCCAGGGCGGCGACCCGTCCGCGCCGCTGCCGGTGGCGCGGGAGACGCACCAGGTCGTCGCACCGTCGTCCGGGGTGCTGACGCGGCTCGACGCGATGGCGGTCGGCCTCGCCGCCTGGCGGCTCGGCGCGGGACGGGAGCGCAAGGAGGACCCGGTCCAGTACGGCGCCGGCGTGGTCTGGCATGCCCGGCCCGGCGACACCGTCGTGGCGGGGGAGCCGCTGTTCACCCTGCACACCGACACGCCGGAGCGGTTCTCGCGTGCGCTCGAGGCGCTGGCGGGCGGCTACGACATCGCGCCGGCCGGGTCGGCGTACTCGCCCTCGGGGCTGATCCTCGACCGGATCAGCTGACTCACCGCTCGAGCAGCAGGACCAGTGTCTCCGCGACGCAGGCCGGCTTGGCCTCGCCCTCGATCTCGACGACGTAGGTGATCGTCACCTGCAGTCCCGCGCCCGCCTGCGTGGCGTCGGTGAAGGTCGCGGTGCCGCGGAACCGCTTGCCGACCAGCAGCGGGCTGGGGAAGCGGACCTTGTTCAGCCCGTAGTTGAGCTTCGCGCCGGACGTCTCCAGGGAGAAGATCTGGGCGCCGAGCCACGGCACCAGCGACAGGGTGAGGTAGCCGTGCGCGATCGTGCCGCCGAAGGGCCCGGAGGCAGCGCGCTCGACGTCGACATGGATCCACTGGTGGTCGCCGGTGGCGTCGGCGAAGGCACCGACCCGCTCCTGGGTCATCTCGATCCACTCGGTGCTCCCGAGCGGCTCGCCGACCGCGGCGGTGATCTCGTCGAATGTGGTGAAGACGCGCATCGTTGGCTCCCGGGCTGGTTGGATGGTGGCATGCAACCTACCCGGGAGCAGCTCCAGCAGGCACCGAAGGTGCTCCTGCACGACCACCTCGACGGCGGCCTACGACCGGCCACGATCATCGAGCTGGCCGCCGGCATCGGGCATGCCGTGCCAGCGACCACGCCCGAGACGCTCGCCGACTGGTTCGAGGCGAGCGCCGACTCCGGCTCGCTCGAGCGCTACCTGGAGACCTTCAGCCACACCGTCGCGGTCATGCAGACCGCCGACGCGATCACCCGCGTCGCACGCGAGGCGGTCGAGGATCTCGCGGCCGACGGCGTCGTGTACGCCGAGATCCGCTACGCGCCCGAGCTCCATCTCGACGGCGAGCTGGAGCTGGCGGAGGTCGTGGCGGCGGTGCAGCTCGGCTTCGAGCAGGGCATGGCGGCGGTGGCCGCCGACGGCCGCCAGATCCTGGTGCGGCACCTGCTCACCGCGATGCGGCAGGCCGCCCGGGCCTCCGAGATCGCCCAGCTGGCGATCGCCTGGCGCGACCGTGGCGTCGCCGGCTTCGACATCGCCGGCCCCGAGGCCGGCTTCCCGCCCACCCGGTTCCTTGACGCCTTCGAGCTGCTCGCCGCGGAGAACATGCGCTACACCATCCACGCCGGCGAGGGCTTCGGCCTGCCGTCGATCTGGGAGGCGGTCCACCCGTGTGGCGCCGACCGACTGGGGCACGGCGTCCGGATCGCCGAGGACATCACTGTCGCTTCCGACGGCTCGGTCACCCTGGGACGGCTGGCGGCGTACGTCCGGGACCGTCGCATCCCGCTCGAGATCTGCCCGCGCTCCAACGTCCAGACCGGTGCCGCGCCCTCCATCGCCGAGCACCCGATCGGGCTGCTGGCCGACCTCGGCTTCCGGGTCACCGTCAACACCGACAACCGGCTGATGTCGCGCACGTCGATGAGCGCCGAGCTGACCGGCCTGGTCGACGCCTTCGGCTGGGACCTCGCCCAGCTGGAGAAGCTGACAGTCAACGCGATGAAATCGGCCTTCCTGCCCTACGACGAGCGGGTGGAGATCATCCACCGGATCAAGCGCGGGTACGCCGAGCTCTGAGGGACCCACCGCCCGGACCGCCCCGGGCCTGCGATGGCCGCTATAGGCCGTGGCTCCATCAGCACGCACGCCAGCCCGTCGACCGGTCGGGGGTGGGAGCCGGCGGCGTTTGCGGAGGCACACCGCCGCGACCTACCGTCCTGCCACTGGTGCCAGGCGGTCTAACGCATCGCCGAAGACGTTCCAGTTGATCGGCCCTGGCGGCAGGTCGCGGTCGGTGCCGGGGCGAGCCGGCGACGCTGGACCTCGTACGCCGTCCTGTTGGCGTTGTGCCCGCCCGGTCTTGCGGGCGACAAACTCCTCCCGGACCCCACCGTCATCCGGGAAGAGCCACTAAACTGCCTCGAAAAGGCAAACCTGCAGGTCACGGGTCTGGTGCGGACGGGCTGGCCGGCAAGCCGGGTCTGTCCGTCCATCGCGATGCTCAGGCCATCGCATACCCGTGCGGGTCCAGGACATACTTGGTTGCTGCGCCAGCGTCGAATTCGGCGTAGCCGCGCGGTGCCTCCTCGAGCGGGATGGCCGTGGCATTGACGGCCTTCGCGATCTGCACCCGATCGTGCAGGATCGCCATCATCAACTGTCGGTTGTACCTCATCACCGGGCACTGGCCGGTGGTGAACGACAGCGACTTCGCCCATCCGGTGCCTAGGCCGAGTGAGAGTGCGCCCATCTTCGCGGCGTCGTCGACCGCACCGGGATCGCCAGTGACATACAGTCCCGGGATGCCGATCGAGCCACCGGCGGCGGTGACGTCCATGAGGGAGTTGAGCACGGTGGCCGGCGCCTCTCGGGCAACCACGCCGTGGCCCTGGCTGCGCGCCTCGAAGCCGACGGCGTCGACACCCGCGTCGACCTCCGGCGTACCGAGCAGCTGTTCGAGCTGATCGGGTACCGCCCCAGAACCCACGTTGACGGTCTCGCAGCCGAAGCTGCGTGCCTGCGCCAGCCGGTCCTCGTTGAGATCTCCGACGATGACCACGGCGGCACCCAACAGCTGCGCCGAGGCAGCCGCAGCCAGGCCGACCGGTCCGGCACCGGCGACGTACACGGTGGAGCCGACGCCCACGCCCGCAGTGACGGCGCCGTGGAAGCCCGTCGGGAAGATGTCCGAGAGCATGGTCAGGTCGAGAATCTTCTCCAGTGCCTGGTCGCGGTCAGGGAACTTCAGCACGTTCCAGTCTGCGTAGGGCACGAGGACGTACTCGGCCTGCCCACCGACCCAGCCACCCATGTCGACGTAGCCGTAGGCGCTTCCGGGGCGGTCGGGGTTGACGTTGAGACAGATGCCGGTCTTGCCCTCCTTGCAGTTTCGGCATCGGCCGCAGGCGATGTTGAACGGGACCGAGACGAGGTCGCCGACCTTGACGAACTCCACATCGGGGCCGACCTCGATGACTTCACCGGTGATCTCGTGCCCCAGGATGAGGTCCACGGGTGCGGTCGTACGTCCACGGACCATGTGCTGGTCCGAGCCGCATATATTCGTGGTGACCGTCTTCAAGATCACACCATGCGGCACCTTGCGACCCACGTTCTCAGGGTTAACCCCCGGGCCGTCCTTGAGCTCGAACGTCGGATAGTCGATATCGACCACTTCGACGGTGCCCGGACCCTTGTAGGCCACGGCTCGATTCCCAGCCACGCGACGTTCCTTTCAGCAGGTGGTGGTTGCCTGTGACGTCATTCCGGCGTGCGCGTCATGCTCGCAGCGCCGTACCCCGCGCGTCGTCCGAAGACGGCGCCCGCCGTCAGGCCGGAGCCGGACGGGTAGTTGTTGTAGAACAGCCCACCGACCATCTCGCCGGCGGCGTAGAGGCCCACGATGGGGTCACCGTCCTGGGAGATCACCTGAGCATCCGCATTGATGCGGACACCGCCGAAGGTGAACGTGATCCCGGTCGTCACTGGGAAGGCGATGAACGGCGGCTCTTCGAGCCGCAGTGCCCAGTTCGACTTGGGCGGGGTGAGCCCGACTGTCGACTTCCCGTCGAGGACATTGGGGTCGTACGGACCATCCTTCACCGCGGCGTTGTACTCGTCCACGGTCGCGACCAGCGCCTTCGGGTCGACCTCCATCTTGACCGCGAGCTCCTCGATGGTGTTCGCCGTCAGCTTCGTGGCCTGCCGGATCCGGTAGTCGCCGCGGATCCACTTCTCGACCTGCTGATCGAAGAGCTGGAATGCGGACTGCCCGGGCTGCGCCAGGATCTCCGCGCCGTACTTCGCGTAGGTGTAGGTCTGGAAGTCGGCGCCCTCGTCCATGAAGCGTCGGCCCTCGCGGTTCACGACCACACTGATCGGGTAGGAGTGCCGGGAGTAGCTGTCGGTCACGACACGGTCGCCGGTCTGGCCGGCCCCGGCATCCCAGGCCACGGCGTGGCAGCCGCTGAAGTGACCGTAGGGCTGGGCGCCGAAGTCCAGCGCCATCATGATCCCGTCACCGGTGTTGTACTCGGTGCCCCGGACCTTGGCGAGGTCCCAGTTCTTGCCCAGGTAGCGGGCTCGCATCTCGGTGTTGGCCTGGAAGCCTCCGGCCGCCAGGACGACGCCCCCTGCGAGGACCTCTTCGCGGTGACCGTCGCCGCTCTGGACGAGGACGCCCTCGACCTTGCCGCCCGGCGCACCGAGCAGTTGCACCGCCCGGGCGCCGTACCGGATCTCGACACCCTCCGCAAGAGCCGTCTTGAGGAGCACCTCCACCAGGCCCTGCCCACCGCCGCTGACGCACACGGGCGTGTTGCCCCAGAACCGGTACTTTCCCTCCACCAGCACGGCGTGTACGCCGAGCAGCCAGGTCAGTCGGACCTTCTTGGTGTGCATCCACTCGACCGTCTCGCGGGCGGTCTCGGTGAGGACGTCGGCCAGGTCCGGGTCGGTGCGGAAGTCGGTGACCCGCAGCATGTCGGCGTAGAAGTCGCCGGAGTCGTAGGCATCGAGCTCGTACTGGTCGACGCCGTCGCCGCCGAGCTCGGGGAAGGCGGCGCACATGTCGTCGATGCCTTCGTAGGTCATGCGGAACAGGCCGCCGGTGAAGAACGAGTTGCCGCCCTGCGCCGGCTGTGGGGCACGCTCGAGGACGAGCACGCTCTTGCCGCGCTCACGGGCGGCCAGCGCCGCACACAGGGCGGCATTACCCGCGCCGACGACGACCACGTCGAAGAACTCAGACACTCATAACTCCTGGATGGTGGGGTGGACGGTGACCCGTCAACGGACGATCTCGCGGGGATCGGTGATGACCCCCGTGATGGCGGACGCGGCAGCCGTCGCGGGGCTGCTGAGATAGATGGAGGCGTCGTAGCTGCCCATCCGGCCGCGAAAGTTGCGGTTCGCGGTCGAGAGTGTCACTTCGCCGTCGGCCATGGCGCCGCCGTTGCCGGCACAGGCGCCGCAGCCGGGGTTGGTCAGCATGGCCCCGGCTTCCAACAGTGTCGTCAGCGCACCCTCGTGGCCCGCGTGCGCCATGATCATCCTGGATGCGGGTGTCACAATGAGGCGTACGCCGGGGGCCACGCGCCGGCCCTTGAGGAGGTCGGCGACTATCAGGAGGTCATCGAGCTTCGCGTTAGCGCAGGAGCCGACGAAGACCTGATCGACCTTCGTGCCGGCGACCGCGCCGATGCCGACCACATTCTCGACCGTGTGCGGCGCCGCGATCTGTGGCTCCAGCGTCGAGACATCGAGGTCGACCCGATGGCGGTAGACCGCGTCGTCATCGGGCTGGATCTCCTCGATGTCGTCGTCCGACAGGCCGGCGGCGTACAGATAGTCGCGAGTCTTCTGGTCGGGCGGGATGAAGGCGTTCTTGCAGCCCATCTCCATGCCGAGGTTGGCCAGCGTCATCCGCTCCGACACGGAGAGCGAGCCGACGAGGTCGCCGTGGAACTCGACCGACTCGTACGTCGCCCCGTCGGCCCCGACCTTTCCGATGAGGTAGAGCATCAGGTCCTTGGCGTAGGTCCCGGCCGGGAACTCCCCGTCGAGCTGGATCCGGAGGGACTCCGGGACCCGCATCCACAGCTTGCCCGTGACCCAGGCGGCGGTGATCTCGCTGAAGCCGACACCGGTGCCGAACGCGCCCAGCGCTCCGTAGATGGTGGAGTGCGAGTCGGTGCCGATGATGAGCTGACCCGGTCGGATGATGCCGCGCTCCATCAGCACGATGTGGGCGATGCCGCTGTCGACGTCGAAGAAGTTCTTGATGCCCATGCGCTCGGCGAACTCGCGGCACATCCGCTGATCGGCGGCGGTCTTGGCCGTGTACGCCGGCGAGAGGTGGTCCATCACCATGGCGATCCGGTCGCGGTCGTAGAGCTTGTCGGTCCCGAGCTGCTTGAGGGTCTGGATGCATCTCCAGCTCGCGGTGTGGCTCATGTAGACGTCGGGAAATGCGTCGACGATCTGCCCGGGTTGGGGGTCGGCGACTCCGCTCGCGCGGGCAAGGGCCTTCTGGGCGAATGTCTGGCTCATGCGTTGCTCTCCTCACGCAGCTGTGCTGCGACGTAGGGGATGAGTCCGCCGGCCTCGACGATCTTCATGAGCTCGGGCGGATAGGGGACGAAGGAGAAGGCGACCCCGTCGACGGTCACGGTGCCGGTGGCGCTGTCGACCTCCAGGACGGAGCCGTCCGTTGCGGCCTCGGCTGCCTCCGGGCTGGTGATCGCGAGCAGCCCGGTGTTGATCGAGTTCCGGTAGAAGACCCGCGAGAATGAGGCCGCGACCACGGCCTTGACGCCGGCACCGAGCAGGCAGGTGGTGGCCTGCTCACGGGCGCTGCCGCATCCGAAGTTGGTGCCGGCGACGATGATCGGTGAGACGCGCAGCCGCTCCTGGATCTCCGGTCCGAGCGGCTCGAGCGCGTGGGGAGCGAGCTCCGCGCGGTCGATCGAGACGAGATAGCGGCCGGGAATGATGAGGTCGGTGTCGATGTCGTCGCCGAGGATCAGGCACTGTCCTTTCAAGGGGGTCACTGCTGTGCTCCCATCGCCGCAACGCGCTCGTCGGACCCGCCGGTGAGTGACTCGGCGCCGTCGTCGGCGATGAGGTAGGTGTCGGCCACCCGAGCGGTCGTGGTGCCGTCGGACACGTCGATCGACAGCAGGCTGGCTGACCCGGCCTGGGCGGCCTGCGCCACGCTCAGATCGCCGCCAACGACGGGGCCGAGTGAGACGTGAATGCGAAGGTCCTGCCCGGAGTGCCGGAACGCTGGCACCTCGTCCAGCCGAGCGGCGATCTGCGGCCCCGTCACGTCTGCACGGAGGCCCTCGGCGGCCAGGGCCAGGGCGTCCTTGGCCAGTTGAGCGAGGGAGGTGGTACTGCGCGCACTCCTGACCCACAAGTGGCCGAACTGAGCGCTGATGTCCGTGTTGCCGGCGTCGTCGTCGATCAGCACGTCGACGCATCCGGCCCGACGGAGGGCCAGCTCGACCTCGCCCGGCGTGTCGGAGGCCTCCCATGCGCGTCCCAGCTCCGCGCCGAGGCTGCGCAGGCGGGCGGCCTCGTCCTCCGCAGGAGTGGCACGCAGGGAGGAGATCAGTTGATCGACTCGTTCGAGCTCTCGGCCCACAGAGGCTGTCGTGTCCTCGAGCAACGATGCGGGCCAACGACCGGCATCGACGATCGCGACCCGGGAGTCGGTGCCGACGACGTCAGCCAGCCGCTTTCCGAGCTGGGGCGTGCTGTGGAAGCTGTCGACCACGGAGACCCTCTTCATCCAGGTCAGCACCCGCGCCGAGAGCTTGGTGACGAACTCGGGCTTTCCGGTGCGGGGAACGGCGAGGACACCTTCGTTCCAATAGACGCAGATGTTGGTGAGGTAGCTGATGTCGTCCGAGGCGGAGACGTCGCCGTAGACCAGCGCCCAGTCGAGTCCGCGTGAGTCCATCGCCTGCTGGACCTCGTCGAGCCGCCGTGACCATTCGGCCATCGGGTAGATGTCGAGTGCCGCCTTGACCAGTCCGCGCTTCATCGTGCGGCCTCCTTCGTCGAGAAGAGCTTGACCTCGGTCGTCAGGAGCCGCTCGTATCCGGACTCGGTGACCGTGATGGGGTCGCCGAGCACGTGGTAGCCCGCCAACGGCGTGTAGGTGTTCGGGTGGACGATCAACACCGCGCCAGCGGGCAGGACCGTGTGGTTGCCCTCGATGATCGGGCTCTCGTCGAGATAGGTGCCGAGGTTGTGCCCGCGCACGCGGGTCCAGGCACTCGAGCAGTATTCGCCGAACCCGCGCCGCTCGAAGACGGCGTTCTCGGCACGGGCGATCTCATGACAGGTCACGCCCTCTCGCACGACGTCGAGGCCGGCCTGCATCGCCTCGCGAAAGAGGTCGAAGGACGCCTTCTGTCCGTCGGTGGGCTCGCCGACCACCGCGGAGCGACAGATCTGTGTCCAGTACCCGTCGAGCTGGGGAGTGAGCTCGGTGCGGACGAGGTCGTGGTTCTGCAGGCGACGCTCCCCGGGGGGCACCATGCCCCGCACCTCGTCCCCGCCCGAGGCCATCAGCATGAAGTTGTCCTCCGCGCCGGCAGCCTTCAGCGACGCCTCGACCTCCGCGGTGATGAGGTATTCCGGAAGTCCCGGCTCGAGGACTTCGACGAACCGTTGCCAGCCAGCGTCGCAAATCCTGCCGGCGGCGCGATGCCGGTCGAGCTCCCACGCTGACTTCTTCAGGCGTACGTTGGCCATCAGCGCGCTTCCGTTGACGATCTCTGTGCGCGGCGCCATCTCCTCGCGCAGGCGCGCGGCGAGTCCGTCCGGAAGGAGCTCGAGATAGCCCACCGCGAGCTTCCGACCGCCCACGTCGCGGAGTCTCGCGAACAGCTCCTCGAGGGAGCCTGGCGTGAGGCGGACGACCTCGTCCGCCCAGCCGGCCGCCCGGACGCGCTGCATGTCGGAGGTCCTGCTGACAAAGGCAATGAGCGACCGGCGCTCGTCGAGCAGCACGAACGAGACGTCGCCGGCGATCTGCGCATTGACCAGGTACCGGACGTTCTCTCGTCGCCAGGCGGCGCCGTAGGCGAGCAGCGCCGTCGCGCCGAGCGCCTCGAGTCCCGCCTCGATCCGGCTGATGCGCAGATCCCGCTCGGCCAGGTCCGACGCGGTGGCGTCTTGTAGATCGACAGTCATCTGTTCTCACTTTCCCGACGGGGCGTGGCGCCCGGACGGCTATAACGGGTGGTCAGCGGGGGCGGGAAGAACTCGCCGGCACGGGTGTGCAGCAGGCTGAGCTGCTCATAGGCCACCCGCTTGTCCGCCTCTGTCTCGAGGTCCCGCATGACCTCGGTGAAGGCGACTCGCAGCGCGTCGTCGGCGGCCTTGAGGGCCTTCTTCCCCTCCGCCGTGACGTGGACGAGGACGGCACGTCGATCGGTTGGACTGGTCGTGCGGGTGAGCAGGCCTCGGCGCACCAGCACCGTGATCGACTCGGAGATCGTCGGCAGCGTCAGGTTGGCGAAGCTGGCGAGCACCTGCGGCGTGTGATGGCCCTCGGCGACCCGAGCCAGGAGTCGGTACTGACGGTAGGTGAGCGCGACCGGGAGTTGCTCCAGTACGTGCTGCTCGAGGCGCGAGAGCCGTCCCCCGAGAGCTATGAGGAGGAAGACCAGCTCGTCGTCGTAGGCGCTCAATGTCACTGCTCCGATAGGCGGTGGTCGAATAGAAATGGTTCGGGACCCAAAGTAATTGGCGAACGACTAGGTGTCAACGAGGTGGTCAGGTTGAGCTCTGCCAGGTTTCAAAGACGAATGCCGCGCTCGTGAGCGCGACACTTGACACGGGCTTGTGAGCGTGCTCACACTTCCATCTAGTAAGGCACCCGAAGGAAATCGCTTCACCGTTGCTCACGACACTCCCCGAGGAGGGACGCACGTATGGCCTTTGGCGAAGCAGTCTCAGCGGGGGACCCCGAGGCCCGTTGCGTGCGCAGCAATGGTTCGCCGCTGGGGACCTTCGTCAGCTCGGCAGTCGTCCCGGAGTCAGCGGCGCGGGGAGTGAGGGCGCGGCTCGTCGACACCCTGGCCGTCGCGATCGGCGCCCGTAACACTCCGGAAGCGCGCTTCCTCGACGGGTGGGCGGACGCTCTGGTCGGCACCGCGCGAGGGAAGTGCACCGACTGGTCGCGAGGCAGGCGATGGCCCGCCGATCTGGCCGCCCATCTCAACGGCGCCTACGCGCATCTCCTGGACTATGACGACTCCACTAGCAGCCTCCGGCTTCATCCCAGCGCGGTGATCCTTCCTGCCCTGCTCGCGCTAGCGGAGACACGGGGATCGACGCTGGCCGAGGTCGGGCGGGCCTACGCCGTCGGCTACCAGGCCATGTCGCTCCTCGCGCCGGAGCATCTGGCCGGCCAGTACGAGCGGGGCTGGCACATCACCACCACTCTGGGTGCCTGCGGAGCTGCGGCGGCGTGCGCGCACCTGCTCCGTCTACCGGCCTCCGCCGTGGACGCCATCTTCGGTTTCCTCGCCGCCGGCTTCGGAGCCAGCCGCGTCAACTTCGGCACGATCGGAAAGCCGTATCAGGTGGGCGCTGCCTCGGCGGGAGCCGTGCGCGCGGCCCTGATGGCCGAGACCGGGGCGCTCTCGGGCCCGTTCCTCTCGGACCCGAGCCTCGGTCTCGGAGCCATGTATGCGGGACACGCCGCAGCGGATCTCGACCTCGAGGACGACGGGTGGGCGATCCTCACGGACCCGCCTCGCGTCAAGGTCGTGCCCGCCTGCTTCGGGACGCACTACCCGGTCGCCGCCGCGCAGCACCTGCACGATCAGGGCATCGCCGCCGTCGACATAGCGGGGGTGCGCGTGCAGACCAATGCCACCGGTCTGGTCCCGCTGATCGACCACCTGCCCCTGAGTCCCACCGAGGCGCGATTCTCACTGCCGTACGTGCTCGCGCGAGTGCTACGGACGGGCGAGGTCCGGCTGAGCGACTTCACCGCGGACGGATTCGCGATGCACGGGCAGGATCCGCTCCTCTCGCGCATCACGGCAGAGGAGGCGCCCGGCGCGCCCTTCCCGCGGTGGGCGCAGGTCCACGTGACGACTCACGACGGCGCCACGGTGACGGCGAGGTGCGACGCACTGCCCTCCACGGAATCCGGCACGGTGCTCGCGGACAAGCTCAACGACTGCCTAGTGGCCGGCGGACTGCCGCCCCGGGATGTCGACGGAATCGGAGCCCGTCTCGTCGCCGCGGTGGACGCCGCGTGGACGACACCGGTGTCGGCACTCATCGAGGCGCTGAGGCACCCCACGATTTTCGGGACGGAGAAGCGAACGACGGCAAGGACCTGACACGACAAGCCGACACACGGAGTCCGGCACCTGCCCGGCGAGCTCGGCAGAACGATGATCCAGCCACAACGGACACGGAGAGAAAGAGTCATGACACCCAAGAAGGTAATGCCCAGGCGCGGTCGCGGACGATCGAGCTGCATCGCGCTCGGAGCGCTCGGCATCTCACTCACGCTCGCTGCCTGCGGCTCGAGCGGATCGGATGCCTCGAGCGGATCGGATGCCCAGTCGGCCCCGACGATGTCCGCGTCCTCCGCGCTCGGGTCGCAGTACGTCACGCAGTTCCAGGCCCTCTACAAGAAGGCCAAGGCCGACGGTCAGACCACCATTCAGATCTACTCCGCGGACGCCGCTACGAACGGACCGCTGTACGACGCCTTCGAGAAGCGCTTTCCGGGGATCACGATCAGCGCTCACTCCGCGGAGCCGGGAACGCTCAGCGCCACGCTGAGCGCCGACCTCGCCTCCGGCAAGAAGACCATCGACATCGCCAGCACCGGGAGCACCGAGATGATCGGGGGCGCCCAGACCGGCGACTTCCAGAGCTACGAGCCCTTCACCGCGGCATTCCAGAAGGGCAACGACGTCCAGGCCGACCCGAACAACGACATCCGCGCGGTCTACTACAGCATCAAGGTAATCGCCTATAACACCAGTCGTGTGAAGCAGGCCGACGCGCCCACCGGCTGGGAGGACCTGCTGGACAGCCGATGGGCGGGCGGAAAGCTCGGGCTGCGGGACCCAACCACTCCCGGTGGCGGCCAGGAGCTGGTGTCGGACATGCTGTTCGACGGGCGCTTCGACGTCAGCTATCTCGACAGCCTCAAGGCGCAGGGGATCAAGCTGCTCGGGAGCCCGGCGGCGGCCGCGAACGCGGTCGCGACCGGTCAGGTCTCGGTCGGCTTCCCAGTGAACTACAACGACGTCCTCGCCCTCGCGAAGAAGGGCGGCCCGATCGGATACGTGTTCCCCGCCAAGGGAGGAAACCTCCTCTCGCCGATCTACCAGGGCATCGTCAAGAGCGCGCCGGATCTCGAAGCGGCCGAGCTCTTCGAGGATTGGAGCTATACCCCGGAGGCAATCGCTGCTCTGAACACGCTGGGTTCGTATTCACCGGCTCCGAGCGCACCCAACAACGCGCCTGCGAATCTGCCCGCGTTCAGCACGCTGGACCTCTTCAAGCCGATCCCGCTGGCCAAGGTGAACGAAGTGAACACCGGCCCGGCCGCGCAGATTCAGAAGATCTTCCACTGAGAATATGCTGAGGAGCAACCACCGCCTCATGAAATCGCCCCAGTATCTTCGCTCATCCCGTGACGCGCTTCGAGTCCATGGACCAGTCCTGGTCGTCTTTCTCGTGCTGTTCGTGCCCTTCGTGTTGCCGGTGGTGATGTTGGTTGTCGGGGCGCTGCGCAGTGCTGCACCCGGACTCGGCGGGAATTGGACTGCCAGCGGATTCCGAACGGTCTATTCGAATCCCACGACCTATTCGACGCTCGGGGACTCTCTCATCTTGGCCTCGTCGGTCACGGTCATATCGATCTCGCTCGGGGTCTTCCTGGCCTGGGCGGTCGAGCGGACCAATATGCCCCTACGGAGAGTCGTCACGCCCGTCATGGTGATCGTCTTCGCCACTCCGTCGCTGTTTCTGGCCCTCGGATGGGAGATGCTCGCCAACAATCCTGCGGGGCTGTTGAACAAGGGCTTCGTCGCCGCCTTCGGGACGTCATCGGGGCCATTCGACGTGAACACGTGGCCAGGGCTCATCGGCGTCAACGTGTTGAAGACCTCCGCGATCGTCTACTTGCTCATGATCGGCCCGATGAGGGCGATGGACCACTCGCTCATCGAGGCGTCTCGGTCGGCGGGCGCCTCCACGCGGCGGACGATCTTCCGGATCGAGATACCCCTGCTCGCTCCGGCGATCAGCGGTGTGGCCATGCTGACGTTCGTCGTCATGCTGAGCGTGCTGGACGTGCCGCTCCTCATCGGAGTCCCTGGAAATATATTCGTCTACTCGACGCAGATATTCAATTACATCGCAGCGACTGCCCCGCCTGCGTATAACAGTGCCAGCGCGATGTCGATGCTGCTGATGGTTGTCATCGTCGTACTGTTGATCATTCAGCGCTCGCTCCTGCGAAAGCGTGCCTTCGTGACCATTGCGGGCAAGCAGCGTGCGTCGAGCCGGGTCGACCTGGGGGGCTGGCGATGGCTTTGCCTCGGAGTTGCCGTTCTCTACACGTTGGCGGCGCTCGTCCTACCGGTCGGCCAGATCTTGATCGGCTCGTTCCAGCCGGTGTTCGGCGTGTACGGCCACTGGACGCTGGAGAACTTCCGGTATGTCGCATCCACGCCAGAGTTGAGGCACGCTATTGCGAATACGTTCGAGATAGGTGTTGTCGCCGGCTTTTGCGCCGCGTTGCTTGCGGTGGCTATCTCGTATGTTCAACGTCGTTCGACGTCGAAGCTCCGACGGTTGCCGGAGATCAGCGTATGGATGATCCTCGCATTGCCCGGGCTGGTGTTGTCGCTCGCTATGGTCTGGGCATATCTGTCGATTCCCGGTTTGAAGAATCTCTACGACACCGTGGCGATGCTGATCATCTCCCTCGTTGTGTACGTGACACCGGTCGCCATGCGCGCATCGGAAGGGGCGATCGTGCAGATCAGCACCGAGCTGGAGGACGCTGCCCGCGTTTCGGGCGCGTCGGGTGTGCGGACGTTCGTGAGCATCGTGATGCGTCTGATCGCACCAAGCTTCGTCGCTGCTTGGCTGGTCGGTGGATTCCTTGCCGCCGGGAACCTCGATGTACCGCTTCTGATGTCCGGGCCGAACAACCCCACGCTGCCGGTGGAGGTGTACAACCTGTATTCGTCCACCGCGAACTTCGCGGGTGCGGCCGCGGTTCTGGTGACGTTCGTGGCGTTGTTCGTCTGCATCGCTCTGGTCGGGGTCGTCGTCTGGCGCCTGGTGTTGGTACGTGGAGTTCGGCGCCGCAGCGCGATGGCGCCCGGAAGAGTCGTCTCGGGAGGCCGGAAGGCCGAAAGTCGCGGTGACGTGTTGCCGACAGAGTCTCGAGCGTGAGGAGAGGGTTTCGATGGTGAGCTTGAGCATCAAGGGCTTGACGAAGGCGTACGGCGGGAGTGCCGTGATAAGTGGGTTGGATCTCACGCTCGCGGATGGCGAGTTCCTGACCCTGTTGGGGCCCAGTGGCTGCGGCAAGACGACCACCCTGCGGTGTATCGCAGGGCTGGAGAGGCCGGACCGCGGGGAAATCGAGGCGGGCGGTGATGTGTTCGTCTCGGCGACGCGACACGTCTACATGCAGCCGGAGCGACGCAATGTCGGGGTCGTGTTCCAGAGCTACGCGCTCTGGCCGCACATGACGGTCTATGGGAACGTCGCCTACCCGCTGCGATGCAGGCGTGTTCGTCGGCCGGAGATCATGCCGCGCGTGACCGAGGCGCTGCAGCTGGTGGGGCTGGAGAGTCTGATGAAGAGGCCGGTCTCGGCGCTGTCGGGCGGGCAGCAGCAGCGCGTAGCGCTGGCGCGCGCGCTCGTGGGTGAGCCGCAGTTGCTCCTCTTCGACGAGCCGTTGTCGAATCTGGACGCTGCGCTGCGCGCCTCGGTCCGCTCGGAGATCCAATCGGTGCACTCACGGCTCGAGAGGACGTCGGTCTACGTGACGCATGATCAGGTCGAGGCCCTCACGCTGTCCGACCGCGTCGCGGTGATGAATGCGGGAAGGATCGAACAGATCGGAAGCCCCCGCGAGGTCTACTCGTCTCCTCGGAGCCGGTTCGTCGCCGAGTTCCTCGGCTACGAGAACATCTTCTCCGGCGAGGTCTGCGGACGAGAGGGCGATCGACTCGTGGTCCGCCCCTCCGGCAGTGCCGGCGTGCTGCTCACACGTGCCACCGGGACCGCGAGCGGCACGCGGACCCTGGTGGCGGTGCGGGCGAGCTCTGTGGGTCTCTCCCGTTCGCCGTTCGATGGTCCGAACTCGTTCTCCGGAACGGTGCGCCGGATCGCCTACCTCGGCGACCAGGTCGAGGCGGTGCTGGACACCACCTATGGGGAGCTGTGCGCCAGAGTGCCAACGGACCAGGTGGCAAGCGGCGGTGGCACCCTCTTCGCGGGCGAGGAGCTGTTCGGGCGGGTCGCGCCGGACGGTGTGGTGTGTCTCGCCGACGAGGTGGCGGACACGGCAGAGATGGGGTCGGCCGGCGCGGCGTAGTGCGGGCGGGCTGACCTGTGAGCCGGGTTCCGACCTGCTGCGGCGCCCCGAGGTTGACCTCAGAAGCCGAGCCGCGTCCGGAGTTCGCGCGGAGTGAGGATCGCGACCCCGAGATCCTTGCTGCTTGTAGGTCGTCGTCACCGTTCGTGATGGCCTCCGAGCCGGCAGCGCGTGCAAGTGCGACGAGATAGTCGTCCTTCGGGTCACGCGTGACCGATGGCGGACCGACGATGTTCGCGTGCCACTCGCCGAGCCGGCGCATCTGCT
>Ga0164242_10003108_pt1 | contig 19027 bp, 16 predicted proteins | sample OricomgcompostMG_FD_108783 | JGI IMG/M metagenome (GOLD analysis project Ga0164242, IMG submission 108783) | Miracle-Growth compost microbial communities from Emeryville, California, USA - Original compost - Miracle growth compost (MG) ... | reverse complement strand
GGTGGCAGGGCTTCGCATCAAGGAGGTGCCGATCACGTTCCCGGAGCGCGAACGCGGCAGCTCGAAGATGTCGGGCGGCATCGTCGTCGAGGCCATGCTGCGCGTGACCGGCTGGGCGATCGGCTCCCTGCCGGCGCGGCTGCGCCGTGCCTTCACGAAGCGCCCGCAGACGGTAGGCTCCCGCAGCTGAAGCGCGCCCCGCGGCGTAGTTTGCCGATAGCGGATGTCGATTGCAGGAGGTAGCAGTGGCCGAAGACCCCTACGAGCGGTTCGGAGCCGTTCCGTCGTTCACCGTGACGAGCGAGGATGTCGCTGACGGGCATCCGATCGCCGTCCAGTTCCGCGCCAGCGGAGGCAACACGTCGCCGCAACTGTCGTGGAGCGGATTCCCTGCGAGCACGAAGAGCTTCGCGGTGACGATTCACGATCCGGATGCCCCGACCGGCTCCGGATTCTGGCACTGGGCGGTCTACAACATCCCGCCATCGACGACCTCGTTGGAACGCGGTGCAGGCAGCGGCGGTCCGCTTCCACAGGGCGCCGTGCAGTTGAAGAACGAGCTGCGGCAGGTGGGGTTCACCGGCGCGGAGCCGCCGGAGGGCACGGGCGTGCACCGCTACTACGTGGTCGTTCACGCGGTGGATGTCGACCACCTCGACCTCGACCCGGAGTCGACCCCCGCCGTGCTCGGGTTCAACCTGCATTTCCACACGCTGGCCCGCGCCGTGATGGTGCCGACGGCGTCGTACGGCGACGACGTGTAGCGGCGCGGCCTCGACCTTGACCGTGGCCTTGCCGAGGGTCGGTCTCGCGGGTCAGCTCTTGTTCCCGGTCAGCGCGAGTACGCCGCCGAGGCCGATCAGCATGACGCCGCCGGTGGCGGAGAGCCGCTCCGAGTTCTTCGGCGACTTGGCGAACCAGCCGCGGGCGAGCGCTGCCAGAACCACCCAGGTGCTGTCGGAAAGCACCGCGATGACGAAGAACACCAGGCCCAGCATGAGCATCTGCAGCGGCACAGCTCCGGCGTGAAAGTTCACGAACTGGGGCAGCACGGCCACGAAGAACACGAGCAGTTTCGGGTTGCTGATGCCGACGAAGAAGCCCTGTCCGAGCATCCGCATGGCAGATCGCTTCGGGCCGTCTGCAACGGCGGTGAGCGCTCCGTCTTTGCGGTGGCGGATCGCCTGCACGCCGAGGTACATGATGTAGAGCGCGCCGACGAGTTTGATCACCGTGAACAAGACGACGGACTGCGCCACGATGAAACCGAGCCCGAGTGCGACAGCTGCCACGAGGGGGATGATCCCGAGCGAGTTGCCGAGCACGCTCAGGAAGCCTGCGCGCCGCCCGAGCGCGAGCGAGCGTCCGATCGCGAACAGAACGCTCGGACCGGGGATCACGATGATGACGAACGCGGTCAGCGCGAAGGCGCCCAGAGTGGCGATGGAGGGCATCCAGCAACACTACGGCGCAGCCGGCCCGCTTGTCGCTGCCTGAGAACACACCCGAATGGGGGACATGCGGATGCCGTGCCGCACCTGCGCCAGGTAGGTTCGATCCTGTGAACACCACGCACGTACGCACGCATCGCAGCGACGAGAACCTGCCGCGCGATGAGCAGCTCGCCTACAAGATCGCCCAGGTGGCCGCCGACCCCGTCGAGGTGACGCCCGAGGTGACCGAGATGGTCGTGAACAGGGTGATCGACAACGCGGCGGTCGCGGCGGCGTCGTTGCTCAGGCATCCGGTCGCCGCGGCGCGCGCGCAGGCGCTGGCGCATCCGGTGTCGGTGGGCGGCAGCGGCTCGAGCGTGTTCGGAACGGATGCCGCCCGCCGCGTCAGCGTCGAGTGGGCGGCCTGGGCGAACGGCGTGGCCGTGCGCGAGCTCGACTTCCACGACACGTTCCTCGCGGCCGAGTACTCGCACCCGGGCGACAACATCCCGCCCGTCGTCGCCGTGGCGCAGCACCTGGCCACCGAGCGCGGCCTGACCGGCAACGACGTCGTGCGTGGTATCGCGACGGGGTACGAGATCCAGATCGATCTGGCTCGTGCCATCAGCCTGCACGCCCACAAGATCGACCACGTCGCACACCTCGGACCGTCGGCTGCGGCAGGGATCGGAACGCTGCTGGGCCTCGACGCCGAGACGATCTTCCAGGCCATCGGCCAGGCGCTGCACACGACGACGGCGACACGGCAGTCGCGCAAGGGCGAGATCTCCAGCTGGAAGGCGTTCGCTCCCGCGTTCGCCGGCAAGATGGCCATCGAATCCGTCGACCGGGCCATGCGCGGCGAGACCAGCCCGACGCCGATCTACGAGGGCGAGGACGGCGTGATCGCCTGGCTGCTCGACGGACCGGACGCCGTCTACGAGGTGACGCTGCCCGATCTCGGCGAGCAGAAGCGCGCCATCCTCGACTCGTTCACGAAGGAGCACTCTGCCGAGTACCAGGCGCAGGCCTGGATCGATCTGGCCCGCAAGCTGCACAACGAGTACCCGATCATCTTCGACGACCCCGAGCGCGTCGAGTCGATCGTGCTGCACACCTCGCACCACACGCACTTCGTGATCGGGTCGGGCGCGAACGACCCGCAGAAGTACGACCCGAACGCGTCGCGGGAGACGCTCGACCACTCCATTCCGTACATCTTCACGGTGGCATTGCAGGACGGCGCGTGGGATCACGTCGCCTCGTACGCACCAGAGCGCGCGAACCGCGCGGACACCGTGGCGCTGTGGCGCAAGGTCTCCACGCAGGAAGACGAGGAGTGGACGCGCCGCTACCACTCACTCGACCCGAAGGAGCAGGCGTTCGGCGGGCGCGTCGAGATCCGCTTCACCGACGGCTCGCAGATCGTCGAGGAGATCGCGGTGGCGGATGCCCACCCGCAGGGCGCGCGCCCGTTCGGTCGCGACGACTACGTGAACAAGTTCCGCAGGCTCGCGGCCGACGCGTTGGAGGCATCCGAGATCGACCGGTTCCTGGATGTCGCACAGCGGCTCCCCGAGCTCACCCCCGAGGAACTGCCGGGGCTGAGTTTCACCGCACGCCACGGCCTGCTCGCCTCGGTCGACAGCCCCCGCGGGTTGTTCTGACACCCGCGTCGGATGACAGACTGAACCGGAGCGAAGGAGCACCATGAGCGAGGAAACCCCCGAGATCCACAAGGGTCTTGCCGGCGTCGTCGTCGACACGACGGCCATCTCGAGCGTCAATCCGGCCACGAACTCCCTTCTCTACCGGGGATATCCGGTGCAGGAACTCGCCGCGAAGTGCTCGTTCGAAGAGGTGGCGTACCTGCTCTGGCACGGCGAGCTGCCGGGTGACGACGACCTGGAGGCGTTCGAGGCGCAGGAGCGCGCGCAACGCGCCCTCGCGCCGAACGTGAGGCGTGCGATCGACGACATTCCGACATCCGCTCACCCCATGGATGTGCTGCGCACGGCCGTCAGCGTTGTGGGCGCCGACGACCCGGACGGCGCGTTCGGCCGGCTCGACGACCCGTTCGATGCGGTGTACCCGAAGGCGTTGCGGCTCATGGCGCAGCTGCCGGCCATCGTCGCGTACGACCAGCGTCGTCGCCACGGCCTGCCGCTCGTCGAGCCGCACGACGAGCTCGACTATTCGAGCAACTTCCTCTACATGACCTTCGGCGAGGTGCCCGATCCGGTGGTCGTCGACGCCTTCCGCGTCTCGCTCATCCTCTACGCGGAGCACTCCTTCAACGCGTCCACGTTCACGGCACGCGTCATCGCCTCGACTCTGTCCGACGTGTACAGCGCGATCACCGGGGCGATCGGTGCTCTCAAGGGACCGTTGCACGGCGGCGCCAACGAGGCGGTCATGGTCGCATTCGACGAGATCGGATCGGCCGACAAGGCCGAGGCCTGGCTCGACGACGCCCTGGCGAAGAAGCGCAAGATCATGGGCTTCGGCCACCGCGTGTATAAGAACGGCGACTCGCGCGTGCCGACGATGAAGGCGTCACTCGACAAGCTCGTCGAGTACTACGACCGGCCCGAGGTGCTCGACCTGTACGAGACGCTCGAGGCGGCGATGGATGCCCGCAAGGGCATCAAGCCGAACGTGGACTACACGAGCGGCCCGGCCTACAGCCTGATGGGTTTCGACACCGAGACGTTCACGCCGATCTTCGCGGCGGCTCGCGTCACCGGATGGACGGCGCACGTGATCGAGCAGCTCACGTCGAACTCGCTGATCCGCCCGCTGTCGCAGTACGACGGGGTGCCGGAGCGTCACCTCTCGTAGCTCTCTCCGGGATAGCGCGGCACTCGGCGCCTGCTCATTGTCGGATGCGCACACGGGAGTGGGCGCACGTCACGCGGCGCGCATAACGTGTCTGCATGCATATGCTCCTGCGCACGATCCTGCACGCCTGGATCTCCCGCTTCGGCAAGCGGATCGGCCACTACGACGTGGCGCACACCAGGTTCCGGGTGCTGCCGACTGATCTGGACATCCTCAAGCACATGAACAACGGCGTGTACCTGTCGATCTTCGACATCGGACGCTTCGACATGCTGCGACGCAACGGGGTGTGGCAGATCTTCGCCGATCGCGGCTGGTACCCGGTGGTGGCATCTGAGACGATCACGTTCCGCAAGTCGCTGCAGCTGTGGCAGCGGTTCGAGGTGGAGTCGCGCATCATCGGCTTCGACGACAAGGCCGCATACGTGCAGCACCGGGCGGTTGTCGACGGCGAAATCTACGCAGAGGCGTTCATCAAGGCGAGGTTCCTGAAGCGCTCAGGCGGCACCGTCGGGATCGAGGAGATGCTGGACGCTGTGGGGCCCGCACCCGCGGCGCTCGAGCTGCCCGAGTGGCTGGTGCGTTGGGGAGACGACGTGCGGCTGCCCTCGACCCGCGACGCGGCGCCCAGCGTGTGGGAGTGAGTCACTCCACGGTCGCGAAGCTCTGGATGCCCGCCACGCGCAGCAGGTCGAGTCGCACGGCATCCTCCGATCCCGGCTCGGCGGTGTAGAGGATCACACGAAGGTCGACCGCAGGAACGTGCAGCACGTCGCAGTCGAGCGTGATCGGCCCGACCACCGGATGCTCCACCGTCTTGCGGCTCGCCGCGCGGGGAACCAGCTCGTATCGCTCCCAGAGCGTGGCGAAGCGGTCGCTTCGGTCGACGAGGTCGCGCACGAGGGTGGCCAGCAGATCGTCCCGCGGGTACTGCAGCACCGCGCGGTGCAGGTCGGAGACCATCTCGCGTTCGAACTCCGACGCGGATTCCGGATCGTGCCGCGTTCGAGAGTCGCCTGCGACGAAGTGCCGCCACGCCACGTTCCGCTCGGGCACGGGCCTCGCACTCGGGTCACCCTGGAGGGCAGTCCACAAGTCGTTCCAGAGCAGCGGGTCCCAGGCGGCGGTGAAGACGCAGACCGGGGTGTCGGCGAGGCGGTCGAGCATGCGCTGGATCCCCGGGGTCACCGTTCGCGGAACGATCCCCGCGCTCGGTGCGGCCGAGCCGGCGAGCAGGTACAGCGCGTCGCGTTCCTCGTCGCGCAGCCGGAGTGCTCTCGCCAGCGATTCCACGACCTGGGGAGACGGATTCTCGGCGCGCCCCTGCTCCAGCCGCACGAGGTAGTCGACGGAGACGCCGGCGAGGGCAGCGAGTTCCTCTCGTCGCAGACCGGGCACTCGGCGCTCGCCGCTGGCGGGAAGCCCGGCCGCGGAAGGCGTCACGCGGTCACGCCACGCGCGGAGTGCGGTGGCGAGCTCGTGTCGGCGGCCAGTGTCGGTCATCCCTCCATTGTGTTCGCGTTTCCGTTCGTGCGAGTGGTATCGCCATTCCTACTGTCGCAGCGGGCCTGGCCGGCGTGAGGTCGCGAGGCGAGCCTGGGGTCATGACAACGACATTGATCACGGGATCGAACAAGGGACTGGGCCGCGAGACGGCGCGGCGGCTGCTGGCGGCGGGACACGACGTCTACATCAGCGCGAGGGACGGGGCTGCCGGCCGTGCCGCCGCCGAGGAGCTCGGGGCACGGTTCGTGCAGCTGGACGTGATGGACGACGCATCCGTTGAGGCAGCGGCCGCGCGCATCAAGGCGGAGGCTGGCCGGCTGGATGTGCTCGTCAACAACGCGGGAATACCGGGCGGATTCGTGCAGCCGGGAGACCTCACCGGCGACGACGTGGACCGCGTGCTGCAGACCAATGCGGTGGGGATGGTGCGGGTCACGCACGCGTTCCTTCCGCTGCTTGCCGAGTCGGAGCATCCGGTGATCGTCAACGTCGCGAGCGGGCTCGGCTCGTTCGGGCTGATCACCGATCCCGGCAATCCGCACTACTCGTATCCGACCATCGCGTACTCCATGTCGAAGGCCGCCGTCACTATGTACACGGTGCAGCTGGGCAAGGTGCTCCCGAACGTGAAGGTCAACGCCGTCGATCCCGGCTACACGGCGACGGACCTCAACGGTTTTCGCGGTGAGCAGACCGTGGAAGAGGGCGCTGAGCCGATCGTGCGCATGGCCTTGATCGGCGCGGACGGTCCGACGTGCACGTTCCAGGGGAGGCAGGGCGAGCTGCCTTGGTAGGGCCGCGTCGGCAAAGCTGTGTCGGCACGGACACGTAGCCTGAGACGCGTGACCACGATCGTCGATCCGCCGAAGGATGCCCGCCCTCGTGCGGCAATCGCGGGCGGTTCGGCGATCGACGCGGTTCCGCTGCGCTGCGAGTACCGGCCTGCCCAGCCGATCGACCTGCGCGGCACGCTCGGCATCCTCGGCCGCGGCACCTACGACCAGACGACGATCTGGGATGACGCAGGCGTATGGCGCTCGTTCCGCACCCCGCACGGCCCGGCCACATTGCGTCTGGTGCAGCGGCACGACGGAGTGGATGCGGCCTCCTGGGGACCGGGGTCGGAGTGGGCGATCGCGGGCGTGCCGGAGCTGCTGGGCTCCGGCGACGACTGGGACGCGCTCGACGTGGGCAGGCATCCGTTTCTGGTGGAGGTGCGGCGACGCCACCCGGGGTTGCGGCTGGCGCGCACTCGCCGCGTGATCGAGGCGCTCGTGCCTGCGATCATCGAGCAGAAGGTCACAAGCCTCGAGGCGTATCGGGAGTGGGCGCGGCTCGTGCGCTGGTTCGGCGAGGTCGCGCCGGGTGTGGCCGAGGGCGTGGCGCCCCGCGAGCTGCGCGTGTGCCCGTCGGCGCACACGCTGCGGCACGTCCCGTCATGGGAGTGGCACAGGCTCGGCGTCGACCCGACGCGATCGCGAACCGCGGTGCTCGCGTGCCGCGTCGCGGAAGCCCTGGAGCGAACCATCGACGACACCGGGGCGGATGCCGCAGCCAAGCTGCGCACGATCCCCGGCGTCGGAGTGTGGACGGCCGCCGAGACGCTGCAACGATCGCACGGCGACCCCGACCAGATCAGTGTCGGCGACTACCATCTGGCGTCCATCGTCGGCTACGCGCTGACGGGCTCGAAGACCGACGACGACGGGATGCTCGAACTGCTGCACCCGTGGGCCGGACAGCGGCAGCGCGTGGTGCGGCTGATCCTCGCGTCGGGCCGCAGGCAGGAACGGCGCGGGCCACGCGCCACGATCACGGACCACCGGTGGCGGTGACTGCGGCTACGAAGTGGCTGGCTCGGCTTCTCGTCCACGGCCCGGCTCACACCAGGTGCGGGTCGTTCTTCCAGGCCGGCATCGTGGACATGTATGCGCGCGTCGCCTGTTCGACCTCGGCGCGACTCTGCTCCGGATGCGAGCGCTGCTGCCAGGCCGTCATCCGCTCGAAGCGCTCGTCGAAGCTCTGCAGGTTGCCGTCGGCATCCGTGCAGTTGGCGCAGTAGCGTCCGCTCTCGATCGGCATGCCGCAGCTTTCGCAGCTGAGCTCGGTGGTCATGATCGTTCTCCTTCTGTGCGTGGATCTTCTGTGGGGTACGAAGCGTCGACGAGCGCGCGCATGGCGGTGAGGAGCTCTGCGGTGCTGGCTGACGGCATCCGTTCGAGGGCGGATGCCAGCAGCGGCAACGCCAGAACGCTCGCGTCGTCGCGCAGCACGCCGAAGCCGGCATCCGTCAGCCAGACGAACGTGCGGCGCCGGTCGTTCGGGTCGGCGCGTCGCTCGAGCAGGCCCTTGCGCTCCAGGCCGGTGACAATGTCGCTGGCGACGGACTGCGCGCGGTCGAGGTGCTCGGCGAGCTCGCCGACCGTGAGCGGGCCGGCCATGGACAGGTGCGTCAGCACCGCACGCGAGGCGCCGGGCAGCGCACTGTGCTTGGCGTCGCGGCGGTGATAGGTGAGGTAGACCTGCTGGAACAGGCGGTCGAACGCCTGGGCGTCGGCCGTCCGTCGCGTCTCGTCGGTCGAATCCGACCTGCCGGATGGCTCGTCCTGTGTCACGCGATCAGCGTCGCGCCGACCGAATGCATCGTCAATCCCGATGGATCGGATTCCGGGCGAATCGGGCCGCGCGTGTGCGGCTGAAGTCCGTCAGTCCGGGTCCGACGGGTCGATCGGCTCGTGGTGGTCGCGGTTGACGATGCCGCGCTTCCAATAGCCCTGCACGTCGAGCTGGTCGGGGTGCAGCCCGGCATCGTGCTTGAGGTACCGCCGTACCGGCACGAGAGTGGATGCCTCGCCCGCCGCCCACACGTACGCATCCGGTCTGAGGTCCAGCGATCGCACCGCCTCGTCGAGCTGGCCGGGGCCGTCCTCGCGGTACAGCCACTCCACGGATGCCCGCTTCAGCTGCTCCGCGCTGAGGTACGGCTCCACCTCCTCGTCGGCGACGTCGAGAAGTGCGGTGATGCGGGTGGACGCCGGCAGCAGGTCGAGCCACCGGGTGAACGCCGGCAGGGCGGTCTCGTCGGCGATCAGCACGGCTTCCGCGACGTCCCGCGGTGCCATTCGCGAGCCGCGCGGGCCGGCGACGGCGATCTCGTCCCCGGGATGCGCCGCGGCAGCCCATGCGGAGGCGGGGCCTCCGCCCGCGGGATCCGTGGGGTTGCCGCGTGCGGCATCCGGTGCGTGCAGCACGAAGTCGATGTCGAGCTCTGCTGCGCCGAACGGGGCCGGACGGAACTGGCGAGGCGTGTAGTCGCGGGAGATGATCACGCCGTCGGTCGGACGGTGCAGACCGTCGGCGCGCAGCTCGGGGATGGTCAGGGTTCCGGTGGTCGGATCGGGGAAGAACACTTTGACGTGATCCGTCGGGCCGGGCGCCGAGAAGTCCTCGAGCGCGTCGCCGATGAGCGTGACCCGCACCATCGACGGCGTCAGCTGGTCGACGTGCGAGACGGTCAGAAGTCGGATCGCCATGTCGTGGCGCAGGTGATCGCGTGTGGCCATGTCTCGACGGTACGCCCGTGGAAAACCGACCGCTGAGACCACTCCACGCCCAGCGCGCAAATGTGCAGCGACCGCGGCCGGCCCTCATGAGGGTAGGACGGCCGGTACTAGGGTGGGCGGGTGCCCGCCGGGAAAACGCCACCTGACGCGCACGGCTCGCCGTCGAGCAACGCCCGACACCACCGCGAATCAGGCGGCGCGCTGTGGCGCGTGCGTTCCCGCGCTCAGATCGGGCTGCTGGCGGCGATGGCCGGAACGATCGCGATCGTCGCCGCACTCGTGGGCGTGATCGTGGGCGTGGCGGCGCAGGGACCGGTCGCGTCCGTGCGCAGCACGCTCGCGGCGGGGCCGGAGTCGTCCGTCTCGCGCACGGCTTCGTGGACGTGGAGCGCGGGCGACGAGCATCCGTCCACTTCCGACGTGCGGGCGGCGCTGCACAAGGAGTTCGCCGGGCTGCCGGTCTTCGTGCGTGGCGACGAAGGCGCGGCGCTGTCCGCGCGCTGGACCGTGACGCCGGATGCCTCGCGCATCCGTCCCGACCAGCTTGCGTCGGTGCGCCGCGCAGAGTCCCGGCTCGGCGACATCGTGAGCGGTCTGCCGGGCATGAGCGACACGAGCGTCTCCGTCTCCGGAGGCGGCACCGAGGCGCTTGCCCGCATGGAGCAGGCGAACGATGCTCTCTCCGCGGTACTCCCGGTGCCGGCATCCGTGCTGGCCGTCGCGGGCGTGATCGCCCTCTCGCTCCTGGCTGGGCTGCTGGTGGATGCCCGCGGCAACGAGACGCGCCTGCTGCGTGCCCGCGGTGCCTCGGTTCGTGCCATTGTGCTGGCCGATGGCGTCGAGATCGTCGTCTCCGCCGTCGTGGGTTGCCTCCTTGGAGCGGCCGCGGCGGTCGTCACGCTCGCGCTCACCGTGGGCATACCGGGCCCGGCAGCCCTGGCGCTGCCGGGCATCGGCGTGCTGATCGCATCCGTCGCGGTGGTCCTCGCCTTCTCCGCGCTCGCGGCGGAGCGGGCATCCGGTGAGGCGCGGCAGCTCTCCGGGCGTACTCGGCTCGGCATCTCCGCCGGCGCGACCCTGGTGCTGCTGGCCATGGCGGCCATTTCGATGTGGCGGTTCGTACAGGGGCAGGCATCCGCAGGTGCGGTGGACCCCGTCGCGGTGATCGCTCCCGCCGCCGTTCTGTGCGCGCTGGCCACGTTCGCGGTGATCTTCTTTGCGCCGGTCTCGACGGCGATAGAGACCGGCGTGTCGCGGTCGCCGGGCGTCGCATCGTTGCCGATGCGCCTGGTCTCGCGGCACGCAGCCGTGTTCGCAGCCCCGGTCGCCCTGCTCACTCTGGCCGTCGCCGTCTCGACGTTCGCCAGCGGATACCAGGCGACTTGGGCTTCATTCCTCTCGGCATCGTCCCGGCTCGTCGTAGGCGGGGATGCCCGCCTCGACCTCGACGCGCCTCAGTTCGCCGGCGGTGCATCCGATGCTGTCCCGCTGAAGCAGATCGCCGGCGTGCACGGAGTGAGCGTCGCGGCACCCGCGATGACCATTCCGTCGCAGATCGGGCCTTTGCCGGTCGACCTGGTCGGCGTGCGCGCGACGGAACTGCAGGCGCTGAGCACGGCGCCGGATGCGATGTTCGACGCGAACGCCGTCGCCTTCGACCTGACGCGGTCGCGCCAATGCCCTATCGCGGACGGCGGATGCTCGGTCCCCGGTTCCGGCCATCGATCCGGAGGCGATGACGTCGTGGACGTGTCCGACTTCGGCATCGTCGTCCCGGCCGGCGCGAAGCAGGTCACGCTCACGGTGCGCGCCGGCGCCTCCGAGGCGACCACCTCGCACATCACGGCGTGGCTGACAGCGCCGAGTGGCGAGGCCATCCCGGTGTCCGCCGACGACGTGCCGGTGTCCAGGGTCGCGACGGCAGAAGCATCCGCTCCCCAGCAGAGGGTGCAGTTGGCGATCCCGGATGGCGTCTGGACGATCGCCGCGTTCGACCTCGCCGTCGACCTGCCGCCCGCTGCCGATTCGTACACGCCTGTCTCACTGCGGAACATCCGGGTCGCGATCGAGTCCGCCTCGGCAGGCGGAACGCGCCTGACGATGCCTCGCACGGGCTGGCAGTTGCAGGACGGTGTGTACGACAACGGCGACGGCGTCGCAACGAACGGGCGCGCCAGCGACCTCGGATTCGACGGCAACGTCGCGTCCAGCACGGCGACATCGGTGCGCGCACGGCTCGCACCCCAGTCGCGATCGCTCACCGTGCCGGTCGCGATCAGCACAGCGACGGCAGCGCAGACCGGCCTCAAGGTCGGCAGCACCACGTCGATCGATCTGCCGCAGGGTTCGCTGCAGGCCCGTGTCGCCGCGGTCACCCCGCAGGTGCCCGGCACCGACACGGCGACTGCGGCGCTCGTCGATCTGCCGACGCTCACCGCCGTCATGCTGCGCACCTCGCAGGATCTGCCCGCCGTCGACACAGTCTTCGTCGTGGCGCAGAAGGATGCCCGCCTCGCCACCGCCGCGCTGCTGCGGGCCGCAGGATCCGGCTCCGTCGCGACCCCCGACGTGGCCCTTCCGACGAGGTTCATCGGCCCTGTGGTGCTCGCCCTCGAACTCGGCGCGTACGGATGCTGCGCGCTCGCCGTCGTGGCACTCGCCGCGAGCCTCGCGGCGCTCTGGCGCAGACGCCGCAGTGAGACGGTCATCCTGCGCGCCATCGGCTTCCGGCCGCAGGTGCAGGCGACGACACGCGCCGCGGAGGCGGCGCTCGCGATCGTCTACGCACTGGTGTGCGGCGTGATCGCGGGCATCGTGGTGACCCTCGTCGCCGGCAACGCGCTGGCCAGACGTTCGGTTCCGGGCGCTCCACCGGCGCTGCCCGTGGTCGGAACCTTCGACGTGGACTGGCTGGTCGGGTGCCTCGTCGTTCTGCTGATCGTGCTGGGGCTCGTCGTGGTGCGCTACGCCGTCGCACTGTACCGAAGCGCCGTTCGCGCCGTTCCGGGAAGGACGACGACGTGAACGCCGTTCCAGCGCACCGCAAAGGTGCGAGTGAGCGTGACAGCCGTCACGGAAGCACCGCTGCATTGTTGCTGCGTCCGATGAAGGCGTTCCGCTCGGGATTCGTCGCGCTCGGCATCGTGGTGCTGCTCGCCACCGCCGGGGTGGTCGCGTGGCCGGCGGCGACCAGCGCCCTCGTGACGGCGGATGCCCGCGACCGGCTCGCGCAAGCATCCGTCGTCGACCGCGACCTCACCGGCACCGTGGCCGTGCAGTTCGTCCCAGGGGGAGGGAGCCTGGACTCCACCGCCGGCTCGTTGATGACCAGCCTGCCGGACGCGCTCGACAAGGCGCGGAACACCATGCAGCCGGCGCTGCGCTCCATCACCCGTCCCGGCCGGTTCGTCGCGCGCTCGGACGGCATTGCCAGAGCGAACACACCGCCCGGCCTTCCCGTTCAGCGCGTCGCGACGGATCCCCCACGATCGGCGCTCGGTCTCTCGATCGAGGCGGATCCGTGGTTGCACTCCGACGCGGTACTGACCCACGGACATTGGCCGACGGGCGGGCTCGACGGCCGCACGCTCGATGTGGCCATCGCGGGGGCCACCGCTAAGCGACTCAAGTGGAGCATCGGCACGACACGCACCGTCGATCTCAACATCGGCGCCGTGAACTCCTCGCCGCTGCTGAGCCAGGCGGCCGGCACCGACCAGGCATTCGCTCTGAAGTTCCGGCTTGTCGGAACAGTGACACCACGCAACGCCTCCGACGACTACTGGGCGCTCGACCCCGTGCGGTCGACGCTGGGCGTCGGTGTGTCGTCCGACGATTCGAAGACGACCTTGTATCACGGCATCGTCTGGATGGATCCGGATGCCTGGCCGCAACTGGCCATGGGCTTCGGCTCCCCGTACGTGTACGCCTGGTACGGCGTGAAGCCGTCCGCGGTCGACGTGGCGTCGCTGCCCGGGATCGCGGCCGCCGCGACGAGCTTCCTGGCGCAGCCGATCGAGACCGGAGCGGGCACCACGGCGCGGCCGCTGCGCATGACCAGCCGGCTCCCCGACATCGCGCAATCGATCACGGCGCGCGAGGGTCCGGTGCCGACACTTCTCGCGATCGTGGCGATCGGGCCGCTCGGTGCGGCCGTCGCCGTGCTGTTCGTCGGAGGCCGCCTGATGACCTCGCGTCGTGCCCGCGAGCTGCAGCTCGTGCGCGCGAGGGGCGGCTCCGAGCGACGCGTGCGGGGGACGCTCGCCCTGCAGACCGCTCTCGTCACGGTGCCGGCAGCGATCGTGGGCGGAGTCGGGGCGATGCTCGCGACCGCCCGCGTGTTCGACGCGGTGGGGGCATCCGCCGTGCTTCTGATCGCCGCATGCGCCATCGTGCCGCCGTGCGCCGTCGCGATCACGGCGTCGCCGGAGAGCACGGGCAAGCGGCGACCCGTGACGGCGCTGATCGCCGAGCTTTTCGTGCTCGCCCTGGCGTGCGCCTCATGCGTTCTGCTGCTGCAGCGGGGTGCGACGACCGCCACCGACCCGACGAGCATCGATCCGCTGCTCGTGGCCACGCCGCTGCTGCTCGTGTTCGCGGTCTGCGTGCTCGTGCTGCGCGTGTACCCCGTTCTTCTGGGACTCATCGGGCGAGCGGCTCGCTCCTCACGGGGCGCTGTGTGGCCGGTAGGTTGGGCCGCCGCGTCGCGGGGTGCCGCTGGCCGCCGGTGGCCGCTCTTCGCCATGCTGACCGGCGTCGCGGTGGCCGTGTTCGCCAGCACCACGTTCACCACGCTCGTCACGAGCGCCCAGGCGGATGCCGTCGCCCGGGTCGGCGCCGACGTCACCGTGAACGGACGGCTCACCGACGCGCAGCTCGGGGCGTTGCGCGGCATCGACGGTGTCACCGTCGTCGCTCCGCTGCGCCTCGTCGGCTACGCGAGCACGTCCGGAGGCGAGAACGTCGCCGCCTACCTGGTGGATGCTCGCGCCATCGCGATTGCGCAGACCAACGTCGCGGACGGGCAGCGGTTGTTCCCGGCGACCTCTTCCGGCAGGAACGGCTCGACGCCTGTGGTCGTGGGCGGGCTGCCGGGGTCGGCCCCTGTGGCGAGCCTCACGTTCGATGACGGCCGCACCACGGTGCCTATGCACGTCGTGCATCGTGCGACGGACACGGCTGCCCCGTTCCTCACCGACGAGACCTGGGCGCTCGTCGACCAGACGCACGTGCCGGCATCGCTGCGCGAGGAGTCTACGGCGATGTACGCGATCATCGGCGTGCGCCCCGGAGCCGACACCGCGAGAGTCGCGGCCGCGGCGCAGGCAGTGGCGGGCAAGGGTGCCCGCGTGGATTCCGTGCAGGCGGAGCGGATGCGTCAGGGGCGGGGACCGCTGCTGGCGGGCATCCAGAGCCTGATGCTCGCCGGAACGGTGCTCGCGCTGTTCATGGCGGTGGGAGCGCTGCTGCTCACGCTCGCGATGGCGAGGGGGCAGCGCATCAAGTTGCTGGCCGTGCTGCGCACACTCGGCTTCGACCGGGCGCAGTCGGCCGCGCTGGTGGCGTGGGAGGTCGTGCCGCTCGCGGTCACGGCCATCGTGGCCGGTGTGCTCACCGGTCTCGGGTTGTCGTGGCTGGTGGTCGCAGCGGTCGACCTGCGAGCCGTCACCGGGGCGCTCGCGAAGCCCGGGCTGGTGATCTCGCCGGGCACAGTCGGGCTCGTCGTGGCACTGTTCGCCCTCGGAACGGCCGCGGCACTGGCCCTTGCGGTCGCCGCGGCCCGGCGGTCCGATCCGGCGAGAACGCTTCGTGCGGCAGAGGAGGAATTGTGAACGACACCGATACCGCCATCAGCTGCTCCGACCTGGTGCGCATCTACTCGGGCGAGGGCGTGGAGGTGCAGGCGTTGCAGGGGCTGAACCTGCAGGTCTCGCGCGGGGAGCTCGTGGCCATCATCGGCGCATCCGGCTCCGGCAAGTCGACGCTGCTGGGCATCCTCTCCGGACTCGACAAACCCACCGCGGGAAAGGCGAGCGTCGCGGGTCGCGACCTGCTGTCGCTCACCCGCAAGCAGCGTCTGGAGTACCGCAGGCACGTGGTCGGATTCATCTGGCAGCAGACCGAACGCAACCTGCTGCCGTATCTGACGGCGCGCGAGAACGTGATGATGGCGATGAGCCTGGCGGGGACACCCTCGCGACAGAGTCGATCGGCCGAACTGCTCGACGTGCTCGAGATCGGGCGGCTGGCCGACCGGGTGCCCGCGCAGCTCTCCGGCGGTGAGCAGCAGCGGGTGGCCATCGCGGTGAGCCTGGCGAACCAGCCGGAGGTGCTGCTCGCCGATGAGCCGACCGGAGAACTCGACGACGCCACGAGCGCGGAAGTGCTGGAGGTGATGCGCAACGTCAACCGCGAACTCGGGGTGACCACGCTCATCGTCACGCACGATCCGGCCGTGTCGGAGCACGTGCGCCGCACAGTGCTCATCCGCGACGGCCGTACGTCGACCGAGGTGTTCCGCAGCCACGGCGACGGCGGCGAGCACTCGGTGGCGGAGGAGTTCACTGTGATCGACCGCTCCGGCAGGCTGCAGCTTCCCGCGGAGTACGTGTCGCGCCTGCAATTGCGCGACCGGGTGCGGCTCGAGCTGGAGACGACGCACGTGCGCGTCTCGCCCGCGCAGCGGCCCGCGACCGATCCGGCGGTTGCGCCGGCATCGCCCGGTTCGTCGGTCCCTCCCGTTCCTCCGGTCGAGTCCGTTCCTCCGGTCGAGTCCGTTCCTCCGGTCGAGCCCGTTCCTCCGGCCGAGCCCGTTCCTCCGGCCGAGTCCGTGCCTCCGGCCGTACCGCCGGCCGCGCCGGTCGAAACCGACCCCACCCCCATCGCCGAGGAGGAGATCCGGTGACAGATACGTTGACCGAGGCACAGGCATCCCTCGGCCCGATCCTGCGTGCTCACGCACTGACCAGGGTGTTCGGTGAGGGAGCGACGCGCGTGGAGGCGTGCGCCGGAGTGGATGTCGAGGTGCTGCCGGGCGAGCTGCTCGTGATCAAGGGGCGGTCCGGTTCGGGCAAGACGACTCTGCTGAACATGCTGGCGGCCGTGGACCGGCCGACCAGCGGGTCGGTATGGCTCGGCGACGCGGAGCTGAGTGCGGCGAGCGAGGACGAGCTCGTGCGCATCCGGCGCGACCGGATCGGATTCGTGTTCCAGGGCTTCGGGCTCATCCCCGTGCTCTCGGCTGCCGAGAACGTCGAGTTGCCGCTGCGGCTGCTCGGCGTTCCTGCAGCGGAACGAGGGGAGCGTGTCGCCCGCGCGCTGGAGGATGTCGACCTCACCCAGCACGCGGCGCAGCGGCCCCCAGAGATGTCCGGCGGTCAGCAGCAGCGGGTCGGAATCGCCAGGGCGATCATCTCAGAACCCCAAGTGCTGTTCGCGGATGAGCCCACCGGGCAACTCGACAGCATCACGGCCGGCGCGATCATGGAGCTGCTCGTCACGCTCGTGCACGACCGGGGAACGGCCGCCGTCGTCACCACGCACGACCCGGTGCTGGTCGCGCGCGCCGACCGCGTGCTGGAGCTGCACGACGGACGCGTCGTGAACGAGGTGGTCGCGGCCGGATGAGCAGCGGTCGTGGGCGTACTACATCGCGGAAGCGTCTGATCCGGGTCGAGAACACCTTGAACGATCTTCACCCTCGACGGGATGGTTCCGGAACGGCGGAGTGATTGCCCGAACTCCCTGTTTGCGGTATCGGATGGTCGCTGTGCGGTATCGGATGGTCGCTTTGCAATATCGGATGATCGCTTTGCGGTATCGGATGGTCGCTTTGCGGTATCGGATGGTCGCCGCTGGCGGACCGCTCTCCGTCGGTTGCGGCAGTGGTGGTAGGCCGCGTGTCGGCCCCCTGCCGGTCGCCCGCTGATCCCTCACGTCTTTCCGTCCACAGGTGCTCGTTCGGTCGGGTTGTCCACAGGTGAATGTCCTGGTCAGGAGTTGGTTCGGAATGTCGGTGGGTGCTGGTTGACTCATCGGTATGAACAGCTCGAACGCACCGGTCGCCGCCTCCACGGCGGCACTGTCGGATGTGTTCGATGCGCTCTGCTCAGCGGTCGATGACGCGCTGCCCGCAACCGACGTGCACGGTCTCGGTGATGAGGTGCTGTTGACCGCGACGCGGGCGGTGGAGACCCTGGGTCGGAAGGTGGACGCCCTGCGTGCGCACTGTGCTGGGGAGATCCTGGAACGCTCCCCGAAAGGACTCGGCGCGGAACGGCTCTCCGCCCGTAACGGGTGCCGCACCCCAGCGGAGTTGACGGCATGGTTGACCGGGGTGTCGGAGGCGACCGCCACCCGGCGTGCTGCGCTCGGGCAGGCCGTCACGGTGCGTGGTTCGTTGACCGGTGGGTTGTTGCCGCCGAAGTTCCCCACCGTCGCACAAGCAGTCGCGACCGGGGATCTGGGTGAGGATGCCGCCCGGATCATCGTCTCGACTCTGACTGGTGTGGAGCATCGGGCTGATCCGGAGGACTGGGCGGCCGCGGAGGCCGATCTGGTCGCTTCCGCCGTGGAGGGCGGGTTCACGGCGGACCAGACGAGGGTGCAGGCGACGGTGTGGAGGGTCGCGTTGGATCCGGACGGGGTGGAGGGGGATGCGGAGGAGGCGATGCGGCACCGTGCGCTGACCCGGTTGGGCACGAGGGGTGGGCTGATCAGGTATCGGATGGAGTTGATGCCGGAGATCTCCGGGAAACTGGAACAAGCCATCGCCGCGGTGGTGTCTCCGAAATCGAAACCCGCGTTCCTGCACGGCGACCAGCTGACAGAGGCTGGCCTGGATGACCGGTCGTCGCCGCAGAGGCGGCATGACGCGTTCGCGTCGTTGGTCGATGCTGCCGCCCGTTCCGCGGAGGTTGCCTCGATGGGTGGTGCTGCACCCACGGTGCTGGTCACGGTGGACGAACACGACCTCCGGGAGGGGCGTGGTGCCGGGTGGATGGACGGGGTTCAGGAGCCGATCCCGATGGCCGCGGTCACCCAGTTCGCCTGCGCCGGCGGCATCCAAAAACTCCTGATCCGTGACGGGCGGATCGTGTCGTTGTGGTCACCGCAACGCTGCTTCACCCCGCAGCAACGCAAAGCGATCGCCGCCCGCGACCGTGGCTGCGTGATCCCCGGCTGCCGGATCCCGGCCAGCTGGTGCGAGATCCACCACGTGCAAGAGCACTCCCACGGTGGACCCACCGACACCGGCAACGGAGTCGCCCTGTGCTGGTACCACCATCACTACGTCGACACCGGAGGCTGGGCCATCCGCATGATCGGCGGCGCACCACACGTCCGAGCACCAGCATGGATCGACCCCACCGGGCAATGGCGACCCACCGGAACCTGGCGACCCACCGGCACCGCACGCGGCAGACCGATACGACGCGAATGACCTTGCGAACCCCGACGCGAACGAGCGTGCCCGGGGCAACGCCCGCAGCGCGGTTCGTGCGGTTCCGGCAACTCCCGGATGGGGGGCGGTGTCGCTTTGCCAACACGGTCCAGTACGCGTTGCCATGCGAGCGGGAAGCGTCCGCTGATCAGACAGGGCCATTCGCCTCAGCCAATGCGAGCACGATGACACCCGCGAAGGTAAGATCACGGTTCGCCTCTCGCATCTCGTCAACGAAACGG
>Ga0164242_10003107_pt1 | contig 19031 bp, 11 predicted proteins | sample OricomgcompostMG_FD_108783 | JGI IMG/M metagenome (GOLD analysis project Ga0164242, IMG submission 108783) | Miracle-Growth compost microbial communities from Emeryville, California, USA - Original compost - Miracle growth compost (MG) ... | reverse complement strand
GGGCCTCGAGCCGCGCGGCCGCGCTCGCCCTCGCACGACGGGACGACCTCCGGGCGGCGCTCGTCCGCGGCGAGGGCTCGCAGGACGTCGGCCCGCGCCCCTGGACCCCGGAGCTGCTCGACGTCGTCGGGCGCGTCCAGCCCTGGCCGGACGTCCCGCGGTCGCTTCCCGGCGACCCCGAGCTCGTCGTCCACGACGCGCACGCCCCGGGCCACGCCGCCGTCTGGCTGGGCGGCACCCGCGTCCTCGTCGCCGGGGACATGCTGAGCGACGTCGAGCTCCCGCTCCCGTTCGAGCCCGACGACCTGGCCGCGTACCTCGAGGGCCTGGACCGCCTCGCCCCGTACGTGGCGCGGGCGGACGTCGTCGTGCCCGGGCACGGGCGACCCTCGTCGGACGGGACCGCTCGGCTCGACGCGGACCGCCGCTACCTCGACGCGCTGCTCGCCGGGCGCGACCCCGACGACCCGCGGCGGGCCAACCCCGGGATGGCCGAGGTGCACGCCGCGCTCCTGGCACTGGTCCGCGCGCGAGGCGCGTGAGGCGGTCGCGTGGCGGGGGCGCTTCGGTCGCGACGATGCGGTCTCAGCGGGAGAACCGGAGGCCGCTGGCCCGGCGGACCGGGCGCTCGACGGCGGCGCGGACGGCGTCGGCGGACCCCACGACGCGCACCAGCTCCTGGGCGCGCGTCACCGCGGTGTAGAGGAGCTCGCGCGTGAGCAGCGGCGAGTCGGCGGGCGGCAGCACGACCGTCACCCGGGTGAACTGGCTGCCCTGCGCCCGGTGGACGGTCATCGCGTGCACCGGCTCGACGGCGGGCAGGCGATGCGGCCGGACCAGCCGCGGGTTGCCGGGCTCGCCGAACGCGACGACCACCCCGCCCTCGCCGTCGTCCACGACGACGCCCGTGTCGCCGTTCGACAGCCCGGTCGTGCGGTCGTTGGTGGTGACGAGCACGGGTCGGCCCACCGGCCACGGCCCCGTCTCGCGCAGCCCGGTCGCCTCGGCGACCCAGCCCTGGGCGAGCGCCGCCCACCGGACGACGCCTGCCGGCCCGCGCCGGTGCGCGACGAGCAGCCGATGCGCGCCGAGAGCCCGCAGCGCCCCCGACGCGTCGCCGGCGTGGGCCGCGGCGGTGACGGCGGCGCCCGCCGCGGCGACGTCGTCCCTGACCTGGGGGACGTCGGTCTCGCGGACCACGTCCTCGGTGAGCTCGACGAACTCGACGTGCTCACCCCCAGCGCGCAGAAGCGCGAGGGCGTCGTCCGGGCGGCCGGCGTTGATGGCGTCGGCGAGCGCGCCGAGCTCGCCGCCGAAGCGGTGCCGGACGACGAGCTCGACCACGGCGCCCGGGTGCCGGCCCGCGGCGGTCCCGTCGGCTCCGGTGAGGTCGTCCGGGTCGTCGGGCGAGCGCGGCCCGACGGGCGAGGCGAGCCGGTCCACCAGGTCGCCCAGGACGGCGCCCACCTCGACGGACGCGAGCTGGTGCCTGTCGCCCACGAGCACGAGCCGCGCGTCGGGCCGCAGCGCCTCGAGGACGCGGGCCAGCAGCGGCAGCGACACCATCGACGCCTCGTCCATGACGACGACGTCGTGCGGCAGGCGGTTCGACCGGTCGTGTCGGAACCGGGTGCGGGAGTCGGGCTTCGACCCGAGGAGACGGTGGATGGTCGTGGCGTGCACGGATCCCGCGCCGAGGCGTGCGAGCTCGGTGTCGACGGCCTCCTGGAGCCGCGCGGCGGCCTTCCCGGTGGGGGCGCAGAACGCGACCCGCAGCGGCTGGGAGTCGGTGTCGAGCGCGTCGCGCAGCGTCGCCACGAGCCGCGCCACGGTGGTCGTCTTGCCGGTGCCCGGGCCGCCCGTCAGGACCGTGAGGCGCGACCGCGCCGCGGTCGCCGCCGCGAGCCGCTGCCGGTCGTCCGCCCCGCCGGGGAAGTAGCGGGCGAGCGCGGCATCGAGCGCGTTCCCGTCGACCGGGAGCGGCGACGCGAGGCGCTCCTCGACCGCGGCCCGGACGACCTGCTCGTCGCGCCAGTAACGGTCGAGGTAGAGGCGGTGGTCGACGAGCCGGACCGGTCGGTCCGGCGGCCCGTCGACGCCGTCCGCGACGAGCGGGCTGCGGCGCAGGGCGGCTTCCCAGACCGCGTCGTCGGGCCACGGGAGCTCGGTGACGGGCGTCGCCGCGTCGCCCGCGTCATCCGGGGCGAGCGTGTCGGGGGTCGTCTCGTCGACGTCCTCGGCCACGAGCGTCCGCACGTCACGCAGGTCGACGCACGCCGACCCGGACCGGAGAGCGCGCACGGCCAGCGCGGCCGCGAGCCTGACGGTCTCGTCGTCCTCGCCCGTCAGCACGCCGAGCCGCTCGGCCGTCCGCACGTCCGCCGACGTCAGCACGCCCGCCCGCGCGAAGGCCCCGAGGAGCGGACCGGCGCGCCACGGCGCCCGCGGGTCCCCGTCGACGACGTCCGCCACCGCGCTCATGACCGTCCTCCGTCCACGTCCGGACGCGCGCCGTCGAGAAGCGCCGACAAGGCCACCACGAGCGACGTCGGCGGCCGCCACGACAGCACCCCGCACGGCGACCCGTCGACGACCGGCGTCTCCGGGCCGCACATGCCGCGCACGAACAGGTAGACCCCACCGCCCAGGTTCCGGTCCGGGTCGTAGCCGGGCAGCCGCCAGCGCAGGTAGCGGTGCAGCGCCGCCGTGTACAGGAGGAGCTGCAGCGGGTAGTGCGAGTCGATCATGCCCGCGACCAGCGCGTCCGGCCGGAAGTGCCAGGCCGTGAGCGGCTCGTCAGGCGGCGCGAGCCGGTTCGTCTTGTAGTCGACGACGACGTACCGGTGGTCCGCGGGGGCCGTCGCCCCGGGCGCGACGGGGACTCGCAGGACCGCGTCGATGCTGCCGGTGAGGTACCCGCGTGCCTCCTCCGTGCCGAGCTCGTCGAGGCGTTCGGCGTAGGCCGCGAACACGTCGTCGGGCGCGAGGTGGGTGCGCAGCAGGTCGGCGACGTCGCGCAGGCGCGGCGCCCGCGCGCCGCCGGCCCGGGGGACGTCGCCGCCCGCGAGGGGCAGCTCGAACTCCAGCTCGGCGAGCCGGTCGCGGGGCGCGAGGTCGGCGAGCGACCGTCCGCCGAGCAGCGGGCCGCACGGCGTGTGCAGGACGGGCAGCAGCGCGTCGGCGAGACGACCGGGCTGCACCCCGATCCCGGGGGCGAGGCCGGTGTCCTCGCAGCGCGCGCGCACCTCCGCGAGCAGGTCGTCCGCCGTGGTGTCCGTGTGCTCGAGGACCGCGTGGACGAGCGTCCCGAACGCCGTCCCGCCGGGGAGGTCCGAGAGCGGCGAGGGCACCGCGCGCAGCGCCGCGTCCCCGGGTCCGTCGGTCCCGGCGGTCCCGCCCTCGACCGGTTCCGTCGGCTCCTCGGGCTCGTCGGTGATGCCCGGGTTCTCGGGCTCGTCCGTGACCCCAGCTCGGCCGGGGGCGCCGGGGCCGGCGGGCCCGGCGTCGTGCGCGGCGGCCGTCAGCCCGGAGTAGGAGGTACGCCGCCATGCCGTGTCGACCGCCCGGCGCAGGCGTGCCACCTCGAGCTCGGGGCGGTCGCTCGGCGGAGGGGCCCAGCGGACCGGGGCGGGCCGCTCGGTCACGGTCTCGTGCCCGATCGTCCCGCCGCTCGCGGCGGCGAGGGCGTCGAACGCGCGCTGCGCGTCGGGGTCCGAGGGCACACGGGCGGTGGCGCTCGGGCTGCCCTCGACGTCGCGCTCGCCGAGCACGAGCCGTCCGAGCGCGCCCGCGGCCGAGTTGAGGCCCGTCGGGGCCCACCAGACGACGACCTGGCTCGCGGCGCGCGTCAGGGCCACGTAGGCGAGCCGCAGGTCCTCGCCGGCCTCCTCGGTCCGGTGCCGCGCGACGGCGTCGTCGTAGCCGGGGCTGCCGCGGCCCCCGACGTGGAGGCGGCGCGTGCCGTGCTCGTCGTGGAAGTGCAGCAGCTCCGGGTCGCGCGGGAGGAACCGGTCCCACGCGAACGGCACGAGCACCACGGGGTACTCGAGGCCCTTCGCGGCGTGCACGGTCACCACCTGGACGGCCGCCGCGTCCGTCTCGAGCCGGCGGCTCCGCTCCTCGGCGTAGTCGGAGCCGGCGTCCTTCATCCGCGCGCGGAGCCACTCGACCAGCGCGGTCGCACCGAGCCCCGTGTCGCGCATGGTCGCGTGCAGGACCTCCGCGACGTGCCGGACGTCCGTGAGCATCCGCTCACCGTCGGTGCGCCGCAGGAGGCGCTCGTGCAGGCCGTGCGCCGTCGTCGCCTGGGCCAGCGCCGCGACGCCCTGGTCGTCGAGCACGTGCGACCACTCGCGCAGGAGGTCCGCGAGCTCCTCGCGGGCGGCGTCGTCGGCCTCGGCGAGCCGCGCCGCGTCCCAGCCGACGAACGGCGTGAGCGCGGCGGCGGCGACCCGGCCCGGGTCGCCCGTGCTCGCGAGCGCGCTCAGGAGCACGAGCCAGTCCCACGCCGCGGGCGACCCGAAGACGCTCGACAGGCCGGAGATCACCGCGGGCACGCCCGCGGACGTGAGCGCCTCGCGGACGGCGAGGGCCTGGCCGTTCGTGCGGACCAGGACGGCCACGTCGCCCGGCACCGTGGGACGCCAGGCGTCGTCGTCACGGCCCGAGCGGAGGCGGGTCCCGTCGAGGGTGCGCACGACCTGCGCGGCGACGTCGGCGACGACGACCTCGCGCACCGGGCCGACGCCCGGCGCCTTCCCGCTCGCGCTCGCACCGACGGCGGCGCGCGCGACCCGCCGCACCAGCACGGGCGGCCCGCCCTCGAGCCGGCGCCCTCGCCGGGCCGCCTCGACCGGATGGACGACGATGCGCGGGTCGCCGAGGGCGGCGCCGTCGAACAGGTGGGCGAGGCCCTCGAGCACCGGTGCGTCCGTGCGCCAGTTGCGGCCGAGCGTGGACGCCGTCGCGTCGGCGCGCGCCGCGAGGTAGGTGTGGACGTCGGCGCCGCGGAACGCGTAGATCGCCTGCTTCGGGTCGCCCACCAGGACGAGCGCGCTCGCCGGGTCGGGGCGCTCGTGGAACGCCGCGCGCAGGATCTCCCACTGCACGGGGTCGGTGTCCTGGAACTCGTCGACGAGCACCACCCGGTACCGGTCGCGGACCCGCTCGACGGCCGCCGGCCCCGACACGGCGTCCGTGAGCGCGTCGCGCAGGAGCACGAGCAGGTCGTCGTAGTCGACGAGGTGGGCGAGACGCTTGCGACGGTCGAGCTCGGCCCGCGCCGCCCGCGCGATGCCGTACCGGTCGGCCGCGGCGCTGCCCGCCGGCGCGTCGTCGGGGGCGAGCACGGCGGCATGGTCCGAGATCGCGTTCCGCACCACCTCGCGCGCGTTCTTGACGGTGAGCGTGGCCCGGTCGGCGCCCGCGTACTTGCGCAGGTAGAGGTCGTCGACGACCTCGGCCTCGAGGTCCGCGACGTCCGGCAGGAGCGGGGTGCCGGGCTCGACGACCCCGCCCGACGTGGACGTCCCGAGCGCGGCGAGCATCTGCTGGCAGAAGCCGTGCGTCGTGGTGATGGTGGCGGCGTCGACCTGCGTGAGCGCCACAGCGAGCCGCGCCTGCCGGCGCGCCAGCTCGGCGTCGTCGACGTCGGCGAGGAGCCGCACGACCGGGTCGTCGCTCGTCCGTGCGCCCGGCTCGCGCAGCGCGCGCTCCGTCGTCACGAGGCGCTCGCGCACGCGGTCCCGCAGCTCGCTCGTCGCCATCCGCCCGAACGTCACGACGAGCAGCTCGGGGAGCTCGGCGAAGCCCTCCGCGACGTACCGGGTCGCGAGCGCGGCGATCGTGTAGGTCTTGCCGGTCCCGGCGCTCGCCTCCAGGACGGTGGTGCCCTGCGGCAGCGGTCCGCAGACGTCGAAGACCGTGGGGGCGCCGGGCGCCCCCAGCCCTACCGGGCCGTCCGTCGTGGCCGCGCTCATGCCGATCCCTCCGCGCGCTCGTGCGCCAGCAACGGGTCCCAGACGAACCGCGCGAGCAGCCCGAACCGCGTGGCCTCGTCGGGGACGTGGCGGCGTTCGCCGTCGGACGCCGCGCCGGCGACGCTCGCCAGGTGCCAGCCCTCGCCCCAGGCGAGGACGTGGTACTCGTCGTCGCGGCGGAAGCGGGTCCGGTCGTCGTCGAGGCGCCGGTCCAGGTCGCGGAGGATCGCGCCCGCGTCCTCGCCGTCGGCGCGCCGGCTCGCGTACCGCTCGGCCTGGTCGACGGGCAGCGGGAGCGGCTCGCGCAGCGCGAGGTCACGGACCGCCACGAGCTGCCCGAGCAGCTCGGTCGCCTCGTCGCGTGACGGCGCGAGGAGGCGCCGCGCGGTCGCCGTGGGCCGGTTGCCCTGGCCGCGCCCGATCGTCACCGCCGACGTCACCGGCGCGCCGCCCGCGACGAGGGCGAGGAGCTGGACCCACGCCCTCAGGCGGTGCTTCGGGCCGAGCCGCGAGTACAGCGCGCGGACGACGGTCGCGCCCCGGCCGTCGACCTCCCGCACGCCGGCGACGCTCCCGACGAGCGTCCGGCCGTCCGGCAGCAGGGCCGTGACGTCGAGCGTCGCCGCAGGCGCCCGCACGAAGGGCGACGCCTCGCCCGCGACGGCCGCGACGTTGTCCGCGACGCCCTGGAGGACGGCCGACCCGAGCCGGCCGGGCGGCATCTTCCCGCGGAGCCGCTCGGCGCTCGCCGCCACCCCGAGATCGGCCCCGTCCAGGACCGCCGACAGGATCCGGTCTCCTGCGGCCCACCCGTCGAGGGCGCCGAGCTCGAGCGGCAGCCGGTCCTCGAGGTCGTCCTCCTCGCGGGGCAGGGAGACGCCGAGGCGGTCGCGGACGAACGCCTTGACCGGGTGCTCGAGCACCGGCACGAGGCCGGTGCGGCCGTCGAGGCCGAGGGTCGCGTCGTCGTCCGGGAGCGGCGGCAGCGGGGTCTCGAGCAGCGGCGCGCGCTCGGCGCGCGGCTCACGCCCGACCAGCGCGGCCCGGCGCTCGACCGCGTCGAAGCTGAACGGGCCCGGCCGCCCCAGCTCGCCGGGCTCGAAGTTCCGCTCGTCGACGGTCTGGAGCGGGTGGTGTACGACGAGCGTCCCGCGCGCGTCCGGCGCGCTGCCGTCCGGCCCGGGAGCGAAGACGACGCACTCGTCGACCGCGTCCAGCAGCTCGCCGACCGGCACGGCGGGCGGGAGCGGGCGCCCCGTCCGCTCGTCCGCGCCCGAGTGGACGACGACGAGGTGGTCCGTGGCGGCGAGGACCGCGTCGAGGAAGAGCTGTCGGTCCTCCGAGCGCCGGTCCCGCTCGCCCACGAGGGGGTCGCGTGCGAGCACGTCGTCGCCGCTCGGGTTCCCGACGCGCGGGAACGCGGTGTCGTCGAGGCCCAGGAGGCACACGACGCGGTGCGGGACGGCGCGCATCGGCTCGAGCGAACACACGGTGAGCGCGCCGGTCCGGAACCCCGCACGGGTCGGTCGTCCGGCGAGACGCCGCTCGAGGAGTGCGACGACGTCGGGCAGCCGCAGGCTCGCATCGGGCGAGGCGCTGGCACTCGCCCTCGCCTCCGCCAGCACGGACCGGGCCTCGACCCGCTGCCACTGGTCCGCCGGCGCGGCGTCGGTGAGCAGGACGAGCGCCCGGTCGAGCGTGTCGAACCACGCCGCTGCCGGGTGGGCCCCCTCGAGCTCCGCGAGCAGGCCCGTGACCCGGTCGACGAGCTCAGCGAACCTCCCCGCGAGGTCGACGTCCGTGCTCCCGACGTCGTCGAGCGGGAGCGTCGCGTCGAGGTGGCGGTAGTCGTCGTCGGACATCGCGACGCCGAGGAGCAGGCGGTCCATCGCCGCGGACCACGTGCCCTGCCCCACCCGCACGCCGAACCTGCCGCGCCTCGCCGCGTCCTCGCCCCAGCGGACGCCCGACTCGAGCGTCCACGTGCGGAGCCGTTCGAGGTCGGCGTCGTCGAGGCGGAACCGTCGCCGGACCGCCTCGAGGCCCGCGAGGTCCACGAGGGCCGAGGCCGTCACGCGCGACCCCGCGAGCGCGAGCAGGTCCGCGACGACCCGGAGCAGGGGGTTGGTTCGGGCCGGGGACCGGTCGGCGATCCGGACACGCAGCGTGCGGCCCGGATGCGGGGCGACGTCGACGGACTCGGTCGACGCGGCGCCGAACGTCGCGGTCACCAGCGGCGCGAACGCCTCGACGTCGGGGCACAGCACGACGACGTCGCGTGGCTGGAGCGTCGGGTCGTCCGCGAGCAGGCCGACGACGACCTCGCGCAGGACCTCGACCTGGCGCGACCTCCCGTGGCAGGCGTGCACCTCGATGGTCCGGTCCCCGGCCGGCGCCGTCGGCCGGGCGTCCGGCGCGGGGCGGGCGTCGGCGCGGAGCGCCGCCTGGAGCGTCCCGAGGACGGTGCCGGGCGGCGGGGGAGCCGGGTGGTGCGTGACCTCGGCGTCCCGGGCCGCGAGCCGGACGCTCAGCTCCGTCGCGTCCCGCGCGAGCGAGCCGAGCAGCGGGTGCGTCGCGGCCGACGCGACGGCCGCGCGCCGCGGCGCCGCTCCGACCCGACGGGCGCTCACGCCCTCGGTGGCGCGGCGCCACAGCGTCCGGGACGGGTGCGGCAGCCAGAGGTGCACGTCGCGGTGCACCGCGAGCGCGGCGAGCACGTCCAGCTGTGCTTCGGCGAGACGGGTCGGGCCGAAGACCGACAGGCGGGCCGGCAGGTCGACGACGCCGGGATCGTCGCGCAGGACCTGCGTCGCCGCCGCGAGCCGCTCGGGAGGGCTCGGCACGGCCGCCGCGTCGCGGACCGCCCGCCACAGGTGCGGCTGCCAGGTGAGGTCGGGCGGCAGCGGGTCGCCCGCGCCGTCGTCGTCCATCCCGTCGGCCCACGCCGTGACGAGAGACGGCCGCTGCGACCCGTACTCGGCGAAGAGGGCCGCCACGCGCTGGGCGAGGCGCATGCGGCGGCCTGCGCGCACCTCGTCGGCGGCCGACGGGCCCGGCTCGTCCGTGAGGAACCGGGCCAGGGGTGCCGCCCACGCCTGCCCCCCGTCGATCGCGGCGTCGATCGCACGCAGCACGTGCCAGGCGAGGCGCTCGCGGTCCCACGGATCGGCGTCGGGGTCGATCCCGCCCGCTCTCGCGACGACGCCGTGCAGGACGCGCGCCGGCGAGTCGAACACGACGTTCGCGCACACCCCGGCCTCGCCGCCCGGTCCCGTGCCGAGCCGGTGCGACAGGCGCTGCGCGACCCATCGCTCGACCCCGCGCGTCGGGACGGCCACGACCTCCGCGGCGAACGGGTCCGGCGGCGGGTCGGTCGCCAGCACCGTCGCCAGCTCGTCGACCAGGACGTCAGCGCGCTCCGACGTGTGGACCCGCAGCCGGGCGCTGCGCACGAGGACCGCGGGAGGTGCCGGGTCGTGCGTCGCCGTCGTCATGTCCCGGACCGTAGCAGCGCCTGCTGACGCGTCGCGTCCCGACCCGCGTACCTCCCCAGACCTGTGCGTCGCTCCTGGCCTGCCACGTGCGGTGGTCGGTCCTGGAGGGCGGAGAGCGCCCGGATCAGAGGGGTGTACGTCGCTCGAGGGGTTACCACCCGGCGGCCGCCGCCGCGCCGAGGGCCGCCGCGCGCACGCCGAGCTCCGCCGGCACCAGCCTGGTGCCGGACCGGAGGGCAGGGTTGAGGTGTGCGGTGAACGCGGACCGAGCAGGTCCGATCAGTAGATCCCCGATCTCGGCGACGCCCCCTCCCACGACGACGACCTCGGGCTCGAGGACCGCTGCGGCGGAGGCGAGGACGGAACCGAGCTCGCCTCCGGCGCGGACAAGGAGCCCGATCGCGGCGGGTTCGCCGTCGCGCGCGCGAGCCGCGACCTCGCGCAGACCGACGACGGGCGACCTATCGCCTCGCCACGCCGCGTACTGCTGCTCGAGCTGGGGCCCTGCCACGTACGCCTCGAGATGCCCGACGGCGCCGCACGGGCACCGCCGTGGCTCGCGGCCGAGCAGCGGCATGTGCCCGACCGACGCGAACGACCCGCGACGGCCGGCAACGACCGAGCCGTCCCGGACGTACCCGCCGCCGACGCCGGTCCCGACCGCGACCGTCAGGGAGGACGTGCTCCCGCGCGCGGCGCCGCGGACCGCCTCGGCGAGCGCGGCGGCGTGCACGTCGTTCACGACGGAGACCGGTCGTCCGAGCTCGTGCGCGAGGCGCGCTTGGACCGGCGTCCCGGTCCAGGCCGCCAGGTGGTCGGTCGAGGCGCGGACGACGCCGTCGTGGTCGACCGTGCCCGCCGTCGCCACGCCGACGGCGCGTGCGGCGGCGGACGGGTCGACCTCGCCGACGAGACGCGCTACGAGCTCGAGGACGGCGTCCGGGCCGTCGGAGGCCGGTGTGGGGCGCGTCTCCTCGCGGACCACCGTGCCGGCATCGTCCACGACGACCACCAGCGTCTTGGTCCCCCCGACGTCGACGCCGACGACGGTCACTTGAGGGCCCCCTGCGCGACGCCACCGATGAAGTAGCGCTGGCAGAACACGAAGATCAGGACCGCGGGAACGGTGAACAGCACGCACGCCGCCATGAGCGGACCCCACGCGACCCCGTGCTCCGAGAAGAACGAGTAGAGACCGAGGGAGAGCGTGTACTGGCTTGCGTCGTTGAGGTAGATCAGCGGGTTCAGGAAGTCGGTCCACGCCCACACGAACTGGAACACCGCCGCGGTGACGAGCGCCGGACGGGCGATCGGCAGCACGACCGACCAGTACACCCGCAGCTCGTGCGCCCCGTCGATGCGTGCCGCGTCGAGAAGGTCGTTCGGCACGGCCATCAGGAACTGCCGGATCATGAAAATGAGGAACGGCGTCCCGAGAAACGCAGGTACGACGAGCGGCAGGTACGTTCCGACGCCGCCGATCTTGTTCCACAGGATGAAGACCGGGATCATCGTCACCTGAGGCGGCAGCATCATCGTGGCGAGGACGACGACGAAGAGCGGCCTCGCCCCGCCCCACTTCACCTTCGCCAGCGCGTACGCGACGAGAGGGCACGAGACGAGCGTCCCGAGCACGCTCAGACCGCTGATGAGTAGCGTGTTGCCGAGGTAGCGCCAGAACGGCATCTGGTCGAGCGCGTCGCTGAAGTTGCCGAGCGTCCACTCGGTCGGCCAGAACGTGGGAGGCGACGAGAAGATGTCGTCGCTCGTCTTGAACGACGTCATGAACATGACGGCGAAGGGGAAAACGAACGCGACCACGAGCACCAGCACGAGGACCCGGCGGGTCGTCCACGTTCGTGCCGTCCGTAGCCGACGTCCGACGCCGCCGCGGCGTCGAGGCGCGAGGGGTTGCGTCGTCGAGCCGTTGGCGGTCCGGTCAAGGACGTCACTTGTCGCCATCGTGCACCCACTTCTTGGACGTGAGGAGGAGGACCGCAGTCACCGCGAGCGTGATGAGGAAGAGGATCCAGGCCATCGCGGACGCGTAACCCATGCGGAGGTGCCGGAACGCGGTGTCGAAGATGTAGACGCCGTACGTGAGCATCGACTGCCCCGGGCCGCCTGCCGCCTGCCCCGCGCTGCCCGCGGATGCCGTCTGGGTGAGCAGGTAGGGCTGGTTGAAGATCTGGAGGAACGCGATGATCGTGACGATGACTTGGAACAGAGTGACTGGGGTGATCGAGGGCCACGTGATGGCCCAGAACCGACGCCACGGCCCTGCGCCGTCGAGCGCCGCGGCCTCGTAAAGCTCCTCGGGGACGTCCTTGAGCGCGGCGAGGTAGATGAGCGTCGTCCCGCCGACCGTCCACAACGACATGAGGATGATCGCCGGCTTGCCCCAGGCAGGTTCCGTCAGCCAAGCGGGCTGCGGAAGGTGCAGCAGCCCCAGCACGTAGTCGATGTACCCGTACTCCGTGTTCAGAAGCCAGCGCCACAGGTAGCCGCCGACGACGGCCGGCACGATCGTGGGCAGATAGACGAGAGCCCGGTAGACGGGCTGCCCCCGGACGGGAAGGTTGAGGATCCAGGCGCCGGCGAGTGCGAGCGCGATGGTGAGCGGGACGCCGACGACCGTGAGGAGCAGCGTGTTGACGAGAGCCTTGAGGAACGAGGAGTCCGCGAACAGGTCCCGATAGTTCTGCAGGCCGACCCAGGTGGGCGACTGGAACAGGTTGAAGTCCGTGAACGAGTACCGTGCGGAAGCCAGGACCGGGTACGCGATGAGGACCACGAACCCGACGAGGAAGGGCAGCGAGAACAGGGTGCCGCGGACCCAGGCCCGGCGGCGGCCGCTTCGGCCGGCCCGCCGGGCCCGGGGCGCTGCGGCGCTACTGGCCGTCATACGACGCCGTCTTCTTCGCGAGCCCGTCGAGCGTGCCCTGCGCGTCGGTCTGCCCGCGGCTGAACGCCTCGAAGGCCACCTGCATGTCGTCGCTGTACTGCGAGGAGTAGGGCGCGGACACGCGCGTCTGTGCGTTGGGGCTGGTCAGTCCCGACATCCACGTCTTGATCCCGGGCAGGCCGGCGTACGCGTCGGAGTCCATGAGGTCGGTCCGGGCCGGCAGGTTGCCGAGCGCGAGCGAGAACGTCTCCATGGGCTCCTTGCTGACGAGGTACTTGAGGAAGTCGGCTGCGGCGTCCTTGTGCTTGGAGTTCGCGGGGATGAACAGGATGCTCGAGGTGACCAGGGTTGAGTTCTCCTTGCCGGCGGTGGCCGTCGGAATCGCGGTCACGCCCCAGTCGAGGTTCGGCGCGGTGTTGGCCACGGCGGCGGACTGCCACTCGCCGTCGACCACCATCGCGAACTTGCCGGTGTAGAACGGGTCCTGCGCGGACATGTACTGACCGACGCCCGCGTAGAAGTTCGTGAGCGCCTTCGCGCCGACCGCGTCGATGACGTTCTTCTGGTACCACTCGAGTCCGGCGACGTTCCCTGGCTCGTCGGGCGAGGGCTTGCCATCCTTGTCCCAGGTACCGCCGAACGCGTAGCCGAGCGTCTCGAGCAGCGTCGTCGCGTCGGATCCGGCGTAGCCGAGGCCGAGCTGCGTGACCTTGCCGCTCGCGTCCTTCTTGGTGGTCTTGCGGACAGCGTCGGCGAGCTCGTCCATCGTGGTGGGCGGCTTCACGCCCGCCGCGGCGAGGAGCTTCTTGTTGTACATGAGCTCGAGCGAGTGCACCGCGATCGGGACGGCGTAGAGCTTGCCGTCGTACTTGGCCGACTCGAGCGTCACGGGCACGAACGCGTCGGTGTCGATCTCGTAGTCGTCGAGCGGGGCCAGCACGCCCTTCGCGGCCCAGGACCCGACGTTCGAGTCGAAGTTGTCCGAGATGTCGAACGAGCCGGACGTGCTCGACATCGACGCGAGCTGCTTGGTCGCGTCCGGGCTCGACACGCCCTTGACGACGACCTTGTCCTGGCTGGCGTTGTAGTCGGCGATCACGCCCTCGAGCGCCTTGGCCTCGTTGCCGCTCCAGAGGTACGAGAACGTGATCTCGGTCTTGCCGCCGCCTCCTCCCGACGACGAGCAGCCGGCCAGCGCCACCGACGCGGCCAGCGCTGCTGTGAGCGCGAGGCCGACGCGGCGCCGGCCGTTGAGCTGAGTCATGGTCACCCTCCAGTGGTGTGTCCCTGCGCACAATGGTCTAGCCCTTTGAGGCGCCCTGCGTCAACAGGTAGCGGGCAGATGAAACAGATTCTTCATACGTCGGTCGCTATTGGTCTGATCCACCCAGGGCTATAGTGTCAAGCGTCAGACGGGAGGAAACATGGCTGAGACGTCGCCGGGTCACGTGCCGGCACTGACCAAGGGCGAGACGCTGCGCGCCCACGTGCTCGCCCTCATCGACGGTGAGCTCGACCCGCACGACAAGCTGCCGACCGAACGTGAGCTTGCCGACCAGTTCTCGGTGAGCCGCCTGACCGTGCGCGGTGCGCTCGAGCGACTCGAGCGCGAGGGCCGCGTCTACCGTGTCCAGGGCTCCGGCACATTCGTCGCTGAGCCGCGTATCGCGAAGTCGCTGGAGCTGACGTCGTTCAGCGAGGACATGCGCGCGCGGGGTCTCACTCCCGGTTCGCGCCTGGTCGCGGCAGAGGTCCGGCCCGCGGGGGCACAGGTCGGCGCGGCGCTCGGGAGTAACCCGGCCGCCGAGGTCTACCACCTGCGGCGCGTCCGCACCGCCGACGGCCAACCGATGGCGCTGGAGGACGTCTACCTGCCCACGGCGCTCGTCCCGGGCCTCCTCGAGCTCGACCTGTCGGGCGGCATGTACGACATCCTCGACGAGCGCTATCGGCTCCGCGTCGAGCGAGCCGACCAGACCATCCAGGCGACGGTGCTCGACCCGGACGAGGCCGAGCTGCTCGAGACCGGACCGTTCTCCCCAGCGTTCCGCGTTCGTCGAACCGGCTTCGACGCCCGCGGCCGGCACGTCGAGTACGGCACCAGCCTGTACCGCGGCGACCGCTACTCGTTCGACCTCTCCATCCACCGGTCCGGAGGAACCTCATGAAGATCGCGCTCGTCCCTCTCGACGAACGACCCGTCAACACCGGTCTGCCGCGGGCGGTCGGGGCTGTGGCTGGCGTCGAGGTGGTGCTGCCCGACGCAGGCCTCCTCCCGGTCCAGCGGGACGCGGGTGACGTCGCCGGCCTTGCGACGTGGCTCGAGGGGGTGGCGCCCGACGCCGATGCCGTCTGCGTGTGCCTCGACACCCTGCTCTACGGCGGCCTGATCGCCGCGCGCACCACCGACGACGCGACCGCTGCCGTGCTCGCACGGCTCGCGACCCTCGAGCGTGTGCGCGAGGCAGCGCCCGGCGTGCCGGTGGATGCGGTCAGCCTCGTCATGCGCGCGTCGAACAGCTACTCCGACGGCGAGGAGCCTCTCTACTGGTCGCAGTACGGCAAGGAGCTCCACGCCCTCGGTGGCGCGCTGCAGCACCTCTTCGAGGAGCCGACTGTCGCCTACGACGACGCCGTCGCCTCGCTCGAGCGAGCGGTACCCGCCGACGTGCGTGCGGACTTCGAGCGCCGTCGGCTGCGCAACCACCAGGTGAACCTGTCCTGTCTCGACCTGCTGTCGCGAGGCGTGGTCGACACCCTGTTCGTCACAGCCGACGACACCGCCCCCTACGCCGCCGGGACCCTCGAGCAGCGCTGGCTCGCGCACTGGGCGCGTGCCCTCCCGCTCGCAGGGACCTTCCTCATGCACCCCGGTGCCGACGAGGTCGGTGCCATCCTCGTGGCACGGGCGCTCGTGCGGAGCTCCGGGCGACCGGTCCGCGTCCGGATCGCCGCGTCCCGGGTGGAAGAGCTCGGTGTCGTGCCGGCGTACGAGAACGTCCCGCTCGTCCAGAGCGCGCAGCGACAGGTCCTCGCCGCAGGCTGCGACGTCGTCGAGGAGGGCGAGGACCTCGTGATCGTCCTGCACCCGGCCCACCCCGGCCGCCTCAGCTGGTCGCTCGGCGCGGGCGACGTCGACCCGGACGTCGAGACCGACGTCGCAGCCCGGACCGCCGCGCTGGTCCGGGCGCTGCTCGCGGAGGGCAAGACCGTCGCGCTTGCCGACGTCCGCTACACCAACGGCTCCGACCCCCGCCTCGTCGACGACTTGGCCGGCGACGGCAGCTTCCTCCAGCTCGCCGCGTACGGTGGCTGGAACACGGCCGGCAACACGCTCGGCTCGGTCGTGGCGCTCGCGGTCGCGCAGATCGTGGGTCGCCGGGCGGGCACCGTGGACGACGACGAGCGGCTGCGCCAGCTCTTGCACCGGGCTGTCGAGGACCGCGGCTACCAGGCGGGCGCCCGCGACCAGGTTCGCTTGGCTGCGGGACTGCCGGACCACGGCACGCTCTATCGAGACGACGACGAGGCGGCGGCCGAGGAGCAGGCGGCCAAGCTGCTCGGCGACTACCTGGCGGCCCTTGACCCGGAAGGCCGGTTCACGCTCACGGGAGTGCGGTATCCGTGGCACCGGACTTTCGAGATCGACTTCGAGCTGCGGGCCACCGCGGGAGCCGCCCGGTGAGCGGCCCCACGGGGGGCGCCGACGTCCTCGAGCGGCTGCGCGGCGGGCTCGTCGTGTCATCCCAGGTGATGAACCCGGAAAGCCCGCTGGGCGAGCCGCGGACGCTCGCCGCGCTCGCGCACGCGGCCGTGCTCGGCGGCGCCGTCGGGGCGCGCGTCGCTGGCTGCGACGTCGTCCGTGCGGTGCGCGCGGTACTTCCCGACCTGCCCGTCATCGGGATCACGAAGCAGCGGCGCGACGGTTACGACACGTACATCACGGCGAGCGTCGCCGAGGCGGTCTCGCTCGTCGACGCGGGGGCTGACGTCGTCGCGGGTCAGGCGACTGCCTCGAGCCGGCCCGCCGAGCCGTTCGCCGAGATCGTCCACGCCGTGCACGCCCGCGGCGCACGTGTGATGGCAGACGTCTCGTCAGTGGCCGAAGCGATCGCCGCGGTCGAGGACGGTGCCGATCTCGTTGCCACGACGATGGTGGGCTTCACGCCTACCAGCCGGGGTGCGAGCCGCCCGCCGGTCGATCTCACCCAGGAACTCACCGCGGCACTGAGGGTGCCCGTCGTCGTCGAGGGCGGCGTGTGGACGCCGGATCACGTCGCTGGGGCCTTCGCCGCAGGAGCCCATGCGGTCGTCGTCGGTGCTGCCGTGACCGCGCCCGACCGGATCGTGGCGCGGCTGCTCACCGGGGCCCCCGCGAGCGCTCTGCCCGTCTGACGAGCGGCCCGCAGTTCACCCGCCCCTCCCGTCCGGGACGACCCCGGACACGGCTCCCTCGAAGCAGGGAGTGCTGTGCCGAAGGAGGCGCACATGTCGGGCTGGGCGATCCACGGACGCATCGTCACGATGGCCGACGACGGTCCGGCCGCGTTGAGCGGCCGCGTCTGGGTCCGTGACGACGGGACGATCGCTGCCGTCACCCGCGGCACCACGAAGGGTCCGGTGGAGCTGCGGGGCGCGCCCGTGGTCGACGTCGGGCACGCGCTCGTCCTGCCCGGCCTCGTGGACCTGCACAACCACCTCGCCTACAACACGCTGCCGCTGTGGGCCGAGCCGACGCGCGCCACGCCGTGGCCGCACCACGACGCGTGGCCGCGCGCCGCCTCGTACGCGGCGTCCACCACCTGGCCCGCGTACGCGTTCATCACCGCGTGCCCGGCCGAGCTGCTCGCGTACGTCGAGGTGAAGGCGCTCGTCGGCGGGACGACGTCGATCCAGGGCTCGCCCCCGAGCAACCGCCCGCGCGACGGCTGGCTCGTGCGCAACGTCGACGACGAGTCCTTCGGCACTGGCAACCGCAACCTCGTCCTCGCGTCCGTCCTCACCGCGACCCCGGCCGTGCTCGCGGACCGCGCCAACAAGATGCGCGCCGGGTCGGCGTTCGTGTACCACTGCGGCGAGGGCCGGCGGGGCAGCCTCGTGGCCCGCGAGTACGACGATGCCGAGGCCGCCGGGTGCCTCCAGCCGCGGTTCGTCGCGGTGCACGCGTCCTCGGTGGCGCCCGACCGGTTCGCCGACTGGACCGACGCCGGCGCCGTCGCGTGGAGCCCGTTCTCCAACCTGTGGCTCTACGGCGAGACCACCGACGTCCCCGCCGCCCGCGCCGCCGGTCTCGACGTCTGCCTCGGGGCCGACTGGGCGCCGTCGGGCAGCAAGAACGTGCTCGGCGAGCTCAAGGCCGCGCGGCTCGTGAGCGACCACCTCGGCTGGAGCCTCACCGACGAGGACCTCGCGCGCACGGTCACGTCCGCCCCGGGCGACGTGCTGCTCCGTGCCTGGGGGCGACAGGTCGGTCGCCTCCAGCCGGGGGCGCTCGCCGACCTCCTCGTGCTCGACGCGGCGCCCCGCGCCCACCCGTACCGCGCGCTCGTCCGCGCCACCGAGGACGACGTCCGCCTCGTCGCCGCCGCCGGCAGGCCTGTCTACGGGGAGGCCCCGCTCCTGACGACGGCGCTCGCGGCCGCGAGCCCGGGTGAGCCCCCGGCACCGACCACGGTCCGCGTCGGCGGCCGGGACATGGGTCTCGTCCTGACCGACCCGACCGACGGGACCACCCCGTGGACCTGGGACCAGGTCGTCGCGCGCCTGGAGGCCGTGCGCGCGGACCCGAAGCACGCGATCGAGGCCGCGCAGCAGCGGGCGGAGGCGTTCGGGGCGGGCGTCGACGCGAGCCCCGACCCGGGCCTCCAGCTCGCCCTCGACATGCCGACGGGCGTCGGCCCGGTCGGCGGGCTCCCGCACGACCTCGGCCAGGTCGTCGTCCCGCCCCTCCAGTCCCTCGTGCACGACGCCGACTGGCTGGCCTCGCTGCACGGCCGCGGGTTCCACGGCGGCCTGCTCGACGGGCTCGCCCGCTACTACGGGTAGGCGACCGTGACCACCACGACCCGAGCTCCGACCCCCGACGCCCTCCGCGGCACCCTGCTCGCCGACGCCGCACCCCGCCTCGCGGCCGCGTCCCACCTCGACGGCGGCGAGCGGCTCCAGGTGATCGACGCGCTCGCGACCGTCCTCGAGGGCGTCTACGCCCATCTCCCCGCCAAGCGCGCCGCGTACGCGACGGACCCGGTGCAGGCGCTGGCGCTGCTGCGTCGTCGGGCGGGGGACCTCACCGACGCCGAGTTCCACCAGACGCTCACGCGGGTGGTCGCGGGGCTGCGGGACCGGCACACCCGCTACGCGGGCCCGACGCCGCTCCACGGGCGGGTCGCGGCGCTCCCGTTCCTCGTCGAGGCGTACGGGCCGGTACCGACGTTCGTCGTCTCGAAGGTCTCCGAGGGCGACGGGGCGCCCGCCGACTTCGCGCCGGGGGCGGAGGTGGTGTCGTGGAACGGGGTGCCGATCGGGAGGGCCGTCGAGCTCCACGCGGACGCGGAGACGGGCGGGCGGCCGGACGCGCGCCGCGCCCGGGCGCTCGAGTCCCTGACCTTCCGCGCCCTCGACTACGGGCCGCCGCCGGACGAGTGGTGGGTCGTC
>Ga0164242_10003106_pt1 | contig 19040 bp, 16 predicted proteins | sample OricomgcompostMG_FD_108783 | JGI IMG/M metagenome (GOLD analysis project Ga0164242, IMG submission 108783) | Miracle-Growth compost microbial communities from Emeryville, California, USA - Original compost - Miracle growth compost (MG) ... | reverse complement strand
CGCGCCCGCCGCCGGGCGACCGCGCCGGCCGCCGCGCCCACCGGCGAGGCGGAGTCGGCCGCGGCCGAGGCCGCTCCGGCCACCGCCGCCGAGGCCGAGGAGGCCGCGCCGCGCCGCCGTGCGCGCCGGAGCGCCGCCGCCCAGGCAACCGCCGAGACCGCCGCGCCGACCGAGGCCGTGAGCGCGGAGGCCACCGAGGCCGCGGAGGAGGCGCCCGCGCCGCGTGGCCGGCGCCGTCGCGCGACCGCCGCGGTCGGCGCACCGGCCGCCGATGCAGCCGAGCAGCAGCCCGCCGCCGAGGAGGCCGCCGCCGCGCCGGCCGCCGGGGCCGACGAGTCCGCCGGTCGCCGTCGCTCGCGTCGCCGTGCTGTGGAGCCGCAGGCGGAGGCCGGCGAGACCACCGCCCCGGTGGAGGCCGAGGCCGTGGAGGCCGGGCAGTCCGCCGAGCCGCCTCGCCGCGCCCGCCGCCGGGCCACCTCGCCGGTCGGCGCTCCCGCCGCCGCGGAGCAGCAGGAGCAGCAGGCGGACCAGGAGGCGGACCAGCGGCAGGAGCCGGACCAGGAGCCGGTCGCCCGCGGCCGCCGGTCCCGCCGCCGGGCTGTGGCCGCCGAGGAGAGCGAGAGCCTCGCCCAGCCGGAGACCCCTGCCGAGCCCGAGGCCGCGTCCGCCGCCGCCGGGACGACCGTCGAGCCGGAGACCCCTGCCGAGCCCGAGGCTGCCGCCGAGCCGGTTCCGTCCGCCGCGCCGCCGCGTGAGCGCCGCCGGGCCGTGCGCCCGACCACCGCGCTCTTCCAGGCGCCGGTGTTCCAGGAGCCCGCCGAGATCGTCATCCCCGCCCGGGCCGCCGCCCAGCAGGGCGCGGAGGAGCCCGAGGCCGGCGCGGCGTCCGAGGAGGAGACGGCCGAGGCGCCGTCGACCGGCCGCCGCTCGCGCCGCCGCCGTGGTACCGCGGCCGAGCGTCGCGCCGAGGAGTCCCGCGCGTCCGGGGAGCGCGAGGAGAGCGCCGCCGAGGAGCCGGAGGAGCCCGAGGAGACCGAGTCCGCACAGGACGCGCGGGAGTCGCAGGACGAGTACGGCGAGGACGACGGGCGCCCGTCGCGCCGCCGTCGCCGGGGCGGCCGCCGTCGCCGCCGGGGCGCTGAGGACGACTACGCCGAGCACGAGACGTCCCACGACGACTCCGCCCAGGCCGCGTCCGCCGGAGTCGGCGCGGGAGTCGGGGCGGGAGCCGCCGAGGAGGACCACGCCGAGTCCGAGGACGACGGTCACGACGAGCACGACGGTCACGACGACGGCGGGGACTCCTCGTCCAGTCGCCGTCGCCGTCGCCGCCGCCGTCGCGGCAACGACGCGGGCGTGGACGTCGAGGCCGCCTCCGACGACCCGGACCGCACGGTCGTCAAGATCCGCGAGCCGCGCAAGCGCGCCCACGAGACGCCGTTCGACCCGGACGAGGTGCAGTCCATCAAGGGCTCGACCCGTCTGGAGGCGAAGAAGCAGCGCCGCCGCGAGGGCCGCGAGCAGGGCCGCCGCCGGGTGCCGATCATCACCGAGGCCGAGTTCCTGGCCCGCCGCGAGGCGGTGGAGCGGGTGATGGTGGTCCGCCAGTACGGCGAGCGCACCCAGATCGGCGTGCTGGAGGACAACGTCCTCGTCGAGCACTACGTCAACAAGGAGCAGTCCACCTCCTACGTCGGCAACGTGTACCTGGGCAAGGTGCAGAACGTGCTGCCGTCGATGGAGGCGGCCTTCGTCGACATCGGCAAGGGCCGCAACGCCGTCCTCTACGCGGGCGAGGTCAACTTCGACGCGCTGGGCGGCAAGGGCGGCTCGCGGCGGATCGAGTCGGTGCTGAAGTCCGGTCAGCCGGTGCTGGTGCAGGTCACCAAGGACCCGATCGGGCACAAGGGCGCCCGCCTGACCTCGCAGGTCTCGCTGCCCGGCCGGTACCTGGTCTACGTGCCCGAGGGCTCGATGACCGGGATCAGCCGCAAGCTGCCGGACACCGAGCGCTCGCGGCTCAAGCAGATCCTCAAGCGGATCGTGCCGGACGACGCGGGCGTGATCGTGCGCACCGCCGCCGAGGGCGCCTCGGAGGAGGAGCTGACCCGGGACGTCCAGCGGCTGCAGCAGCAGTGGGAGGACATCCAGAAGAAGGCCGGCAACGGCGGCGCGCCGACGCTGCTCTACGGCGAGCCGGACCTGACGGTGCGGGTCGTCCGCGACATCTTCAACGAGGACTTCTCCAAGGTGATCGTCTCCGGCGAGACCGCTTGGGAGACCATCTACGACTACGTCTCCAACGTGGCGCCGGACCTGACGCCGCGTCTGGAGAAGTGGACCTCGGACGTGGACGTCTTCGCCACGTACCGGATCGACGAGCAGCTGATGAAGGCGCTGGACCGCAAGGTCTGGCTGCCCTCGGGCGGTTCGCTGGTGATCGACCGGACCGAGGCGATGGTCGTGGTCGACGTCAACACCGGGAAGTTCACCGGCCAGGGCGGCAACCTGGAGGAGACCGTCACCAGGAACAACCTGGAGGCGGCCGAGGAGATCGTCCGCCAGCTGCGGCTGCGCGACCTCGGCGGCATCGTCGTGATCGACTTCATCGACATGGTGCTGGAGTCGAACCGGGACCTGGTGCTGCGGCGCCTGCTGGAGTGCCTGGGCCGGGACCGCACCAAGCACCAGGTGGCCGAGGTGACCTCGCTGGGTCTGGTGCAGATGACCCGCAAGCGGGTGGGCCAGGGCCTGCTGGAGTCCTTCTCCGAGCCCTGCGTGCACTGCAACGGGCGCGGCGTGATCGTCCACATGGACCAGCCGCCGGTGCACGCGCACCACGGCGCGGGCTCCGGGTCGGGTGGCGGCAAGCGCCGCCGTCGCGGCAAGGGCGGCGGCTCGGAGTTCGCGGAGGCCCCGGCCGCCGAGGCGATCGAGGCCGGCGAGACCGAGGGCGCGGGGGAGACGGACGAGGCCGCGGCCGAGCCGCTGGAGGAGACCCCCGAGCCGATCGAGGCGCTGCCGGCGCCGGTCGCCGACTCGGTGTCCTCCGAGGGCCCGGCCGAGTCCAAGGCCGAGGCCGAGGTCGAGCCGGTGGGCGCGCCCGCGACCTTCGGCGAGGCGGGCGTAGAGGCCGACGTCGAGCAGGAGGCCGAGGAGCCGGTGCCGGCGGCGCCGGCCCGCACCCGGCGCCGCGCCTCGCGGAAGGCGAGCGCCCCGGCGGGTCCGCCGGCCGCCGCCGCGGACGCCGAGGCCGGCGTCGTGGTGATCCCGTCGCGCAGCCGGGCGGCCGGCGAGCCGGCGCCCGCGCAGGAGCCGGAAGCTGTCGCGGCCGAGCCCGCGCAGCCGGAGGCGCCGGTGTCGGAGCCCGAGGCGGCCACCGAGCCCGAGGCGCCGGAGCCCGGCACCGCCCAGGTCGCCGAGGGCGCCGAGGGCGCCGAGCCGGAGGCCGCCGGGTCCGAGGCCCCGAAGAAGCGCACCCGGGCCGCCGCGAAGAAGGCCACGGCCAAGAAGGCGGTGGCCAAGAAGACGGCCGCGAAGAAGACCGCCGCCAAGAAGTCGGCGCCGCGCAAGTCGGCGAAGACCGCCGCCGCGGACCCCGCGGAGTCCTGATCCCGCCCGCCCCGGCCCGGCCTGCCCCGCAGGCCGGGCCGGGGCGCGGGAGCCGGGCCGGTGCGGCGGCCGGGAGCCGGTTTGACCACCAGGTGAGCGGTTCCGTAACCTTGACCCTCGGCGCACATCCAGGCAGCAGCGGCGGCGCGAGCCGTAGCCGCAGCCGGAGGCGCCGATCCCCCGAGAGCACCCGCCTCCCGACGACCGGCCCCGCCGTTCGCCCGGGAGAGGCCCCCTGCCGAGCAACCGCGCGGGACGGCTGGCATCCGGGGACCCGACGATCTGAAGGAGAGTACGCGGTGTACGCGATCGTGCGCAGCGGCGGACGGCAGCACAAGGTTGCCGTCGGCGACGTCATCGAAGCAGACCGGATCCCGACCGCCCAGGTCGGCGACACCGTCGAGCTCTCGACGATCCTGCTGGTGGACGGCGAGGCCGTCACGTCCGACCCCTGGGTCCTGGCCGGTCTGAAGGTCCAGGCGGAGGTCGTGGACCACCACAAGGGCGCCAAGATCAACATCCAGAAGTACAAGAACAAGACCGGCTACAAGAAGCGCATGGGCCACCGCCAGCAGTACACCGCGCTCCGTATCACCGGCATCGACTCGGCGCAGAAGTAAGGGGCGAGGGATCAATGGCACACAAGAAGGGCGCAAGCTCTACTCGTAACGGTCGTGACTCGAACGCGCAGCGCCTCGGCGTCAAGCGCTTCGGCGGCCAGGTCGTCAACGCGGGCGAGATCATCCTCCGCCAGCGCGGCACCCACTTCCACCCCGGTGCCGGCGTCGGCCGCGGCGGTGACGACACCCTGTTCGCGCTGACCGCCGGTGCCGTCGAGTTCGGCACCCGCCGGGGCCGCAAGGTCATCAACGTCGTCCCGGTCGCCGAGTAACCACGGCACCCGGGCGCGTAGCGCGCGGCGCACGCCGACGCGTACGCGGACGCAGCACGTAGCATTCGAGGGTGGGCCGGAATGTCCGGTCCACCCTCGGTGTCTCCTGCGGGGCAACGGTCCTGCGGCCACCTTTCCCTTGCTTTCGGAGGCAACCCACCATGACCACCTTCGTGGACCGCGTCGAGCTGCATGTCGCCGCGGGTAACGGGGGCCACGGCTGCGCCTCCGTGCACCGGGAGAAGTTCAAGCCGCTCGGCGGCCCCGACGGCGGCAACGGCGGGCACGGCGGCAACATCGTGCTGACCGTCGACCCCGAGGTCACCACCCTGCTCGAGTACCACCACAACCGCACCCGCCGGGCCACCAACGGCAAGCCGGGCGGCGGCGGCAACCGGACCGGCGCCGACGGCGAGGACCTGGTGCTGCCCGTCCCGGACGGCACCGTCGTGCTGGACCGCTCCGGCGAGGTGCTCGCGGACCTGGTCGGCAACGGCACCAGCTTCGTGGTCGCGGCCGGCGGCCGCGGCGGCCTCGGCAACGCCGCGCTGGCCTCCGCGCGCCGCAAGGCGCCCGGCTTCGCGCTGCTCGGCGAGCCCGGCGACGAGCGGGTCATCGTGCTGGAGCTGAAGACCGTCGCCGACGTGGCGCTGGTCGGCTTCCCCAGCGCCGGCAAGTCCTCGCTGATCTCGGTGCTCTCGGCGGCCAAGCCGAAGATCGCCGACTACCCCTTCACCACCCTGGTCCCGAACCTGGGCGTGGTCACCGCGGGCGAGACCGTCTACACCATCGCCGACGTCCCCGGCCTGATCCCGGGCGCCAGCCAGGGCAAGGGCCTGGGCCTGGAGTTCCTGCGGCATGTCGAGCGCTGCTCGGTGCTGGTGCACGTGCTGGACTGCGCGACCCTGGAGCCGGGCCGCGACCCGGTCTCCGACCTGGAGACCATCGAGGCCGAACTCGCCGCCTACGGCGGTCTCGAGGACCGGCCGCGGCTGGTCGCGCTCAACAAGACCGACGTGCCGGACGGTCAGGACCTCGCCGACCTGGTCCGCGCCGACCTGGAGCAGCGCGGCCACCGCGTCTTCGAGGTCAGCGCCGCCTCCCGCAAGGGCCTGCGCGAGCTGTCCTTCGCGCTGGCCGGGATCGTCGCCGAGGCCCGCGCGGCCAAGCCGAAGGAGGAGGCGACCCGGATCGTCCTGCGCCCCAAGGCGGTGGACGACGCCGGCTTCACCCTCACCTACGAGGAGGGCCTGGACCTCTACCGCGTGCTCGGCGACAAGCCGGAGCGCTGGGTGAGGCAGACCGACTTCAGCAACGACGAGGCCGTCGGCTACCTCGCGGACCGGCTGAACCGCCTGGGCGTGGAGGAGGAGCTGATGAAGCTCGGCGCCCGCGAGGGCGACACCGTGGTGATCGGCGGCGGCGAGGACGCGGTCGTCTTCGACTGGGAGCCGACCATGGCGGCCGGCGCCGAGATGCTGGGCCGCCGCGGCGAGGACCACCGCCTGCAGAGCCAGCGCGGCGCCGTCCAGCGCCGCCGCGAGCGCGAGCTGATGCGGGACGACGCGGACACGGAGTACGCCTCCTTCGACCCGCTGGGCACCCGCGTGGCCGCGTTCGAGATCGACGACAGCCACGACACCGACGACGAGGACTGAGGATCACCGACGGTGGACCGCACCACTGACCCGCAGCCGGCCCACCCGCCGCTGCCCACCGCCGAGTTGCACCTGCACATCGAGGGCACGCTCGAACCCGAGCTGGCCTTCGCCCTGGCCGAGCGCAACGGCGTCGACCTGCCGTACGCGGGGCCGGAGGAGCTGCGCACCGCGTACGCCTTCACCGACCTGCAGTCCTTCCTGGACCTGTACTACCGGCTGATGGACGTGCTGCGCACCGAGCGGGACTTCACCGACCTGGCCGACGCCTACCTCGCCCGCGCCGCGGCGCAGGGCGTCCGGCACGCCGAGATCTTCTTCGACCCGCAGGCCCACGCGGTGCGCGGGGTCGACTTCGGGACGGTGCTGCGCGGCCTGGACGCGGCGCTGTCCCGCTCGCGCGAGCGGCACGGCGTCAGCACCCGGCTGATCATGTGCTTCCTGCGCGACCTGCCGCAGGAGTCCGCGCTGGAGACCTTCGAGCAGGCCCGCCCCTACCTGGACCGGATAGCCGGGATCGGGCTGGACTCGGCCGAGGTCGGCAATCCGCCGTCGAAGTTCCGCGAGGTCTACGCCCGCGCCGCCGAGGCCGGCCTGCACCTGGTCGCGCACGCCGGCGAGGAGGGCGGCCCCGAGTACGTCCGCGAGGCGCTGGAGGTGCTCGGCGTCGAGCGGATCGACCACGGCATCCGCGCGATGGAGGACCCGCAGCTGGTCCGGGAGCTGGCCGCGCGCGCGATCCCGCTGACGGTCTGCCCGTTCTCCAACGTCCGGCTGCGCTGCGTGGAGAAGCTGGCGGACCACCCGCTGCCGGCCATGCTGGAGGCGGGCCTGGCGGCGACGGTGAACTCCGACGACCCGGCCTACTTCGGCGGCTACGCCGGCGAGAACTTCGAGGGCGTGCGCACCGAGCTGGGCCTGGACGACGAGCAGCTGCGGACGCTGGCCCGCAACGCGGTTCGGGCCTCCTTCCTGGAGGACGACGAGGAGCGCCGCGCCGAGCTGCTGGCCGAGGTGGAGGCCTACGTCTTCCCGGCGCGCTGAGCCTTCGGGGGTTCGCGTAGATTGCAGCCGGGACGGGCGGCGGACGAGGGTACGGGAGCGACGAGGTGACGACCCACCAGGGCGGATCGCGCGAGGACGGCCTGCGCGAGGGCGGACTGCGCGAGGACGTGCTGACGGCGCGGCGGATCGTGGTGAAGGTGGGCTCCTCCTCGCTCACCACCGCCGCCGGCGGGCTGGACGCCGACCGGGTCGACGCGCTGGTCGACGTGCTGGCCAAGGCGCGCGAGCACGCCGAGGTCGTGCTGGTCTCCTCGGGCGCCATCGCCGCCGGGCTGGCCCCGCTCGGCCTGCGCCGCCGCCCGCGCGACCTGGCCCGGCAGCAGGCCGCGGCCAGCGTCGGCCAGGGCCTGCTGGTGGCGCGGTACACGGCGTCCTTCGCCCGCTACGGAACCCGGGTCGGCCAGGTGCTGCTCACCGCCGAGGACGCCAGCCGGCGGGCGCACTACCGCAACGCCTTCCGCACGCTCGAGCAGCTGCTGGCGATGGGCGCGCTGCCGATCGTCAACGAGAACGACACGGTGGCCACCGCAGAGATCAAGTTCGGCGACAACGACCGGCTCGCCGCGCTGGTCGCGCACCTGGTCCGGGCGGACCTGCTGGTGCTGCTCTCGGACGTGGACGGGCTCTACGACGGCGACCCGAGCAAGCCCGGCAGCAGCAGGATCGGCGTGGTCTCCGGGCCGGCCGACCTGGAGGGCGTCGAGATCGGCAGCGCCGGCAAGGCCGGGGTGGGGACCGGCGGCATGGTCACCAAGATCGAGGCCGCCCGGATCGCCACCGGCGCCGGCATCCCGGTGGTGCTCACCGCCGCCCGGCACGCCGCGGACGCGCTGGCCGGCCGGGAGACCGGCACGCTCTTCCTGCGCACCGGCCGCCGCACCCCGGACCGCCTGCTCTGGCTGGAACACGCGTCCAGTCCGCGGGGGGCGCTCGTGCTGGACGCGGGCGCCGTGCGGGCGGTGGTGGAGCGCCGCAAGTCGCTGCTGCCCGCCGGGCTGACCCGGGTCGAGGGCGAGTTCGCCGCGGGCGATCCGGTGGACCTTCTTGACGAAAACGGCCACATCGTCGCGCGCGGACTGGTCAACTTTGATGCGAGAGAGCTTCCCGGACTCCTGGGCCGCTCGACGCACGAGCTGGCCCGAGAGCTCGGACCGGCGTACGAGCGCGAGGTGGTGCACCGGGACGACCTGGTCGTCCTGTCCGCCTGACCGTGCTTGCCCCCGCGAGCCGCACGGGGGCGCCGGAGCCGCAACCACGGGGTGACGGGTCGACAGGCGACAACAGGAGGCCGCCGGTGGGTGACAGGCGCCGTGGCGCGAGGTCCGACGGGACGGCCGGGCCTTTTCTGACCAGCATCGACGGCGGGAGAGGCGACTCCGGCGCCGACGCGGACCCCTCGGCCGCCGGCTCGGACCCCGGCGGCCGGGCCGCTGGGGGAGACGCCTCGGAGGGCGGCGGAGCCGGTGCCGGGGCCGGGACAGGACCCGGCGGGCGCTCGGCCTTCGGGCCGGCCGTACTCGGTCGCATCCCCGGCGGGCGCGCCGGGCGGAGCGGCCCGGCGGCGGACGCGGACCCTGACGCGGAGGGCGCGGGTGCCCCCCGGCTGTGGCACGTGGTGCTCAGCGTGGCGGGGGAGGAGACGCCGGCGCCCGAGCTTCGGCGCGGCCTGGAGCAGCTCGCGCACGACCACCCCTTCCTGCTCACCGCCCGCTACGCGCCCGGCCACGCCGAGATCCGCTACTGGGAGCAGGCCCGCGACCTGCACGACGCCGCCGCCCTGGCGCTGCGCCTGTGGGGCGAGCACCGGATCAGCGCCCGGCTGCCGGCCTGGGAGATCGTCGGGCTCGAGGTGGTCGACCGGGCGACCTACCAGAAGCGGATCGCGGAGCGGGCGGGCGGGCCGCCGGCCTTCCTCGGGGGCGTGCACCCGTACTGACGCGCCCCCGGTGTGATGGCGGGCCCGCAGTCCCGCGCACAGCCCGGCGCGCGGCTCGTCGCGCGAGCCCGGCGCGCGGGCCGCGCGGTGTCTCGGAGGGCGGAAAGGCTCGTGGTCCGGGGCCCCGCGCGCCGTACCCTGTCCGGCATGAGCAGCACTGAGCCGTCCTCCGCGTCCTCCGCCTCCTCGCAGTCGCAGTCGCAGTCGCAGTCGCAGCCGCAGTCGCCGCAGCCGTCGGCGCGGTCGCGGCAGCCGCAGGAGTACACGCTGCCGTCGCCGCTGCCGGAGTCGCCGGTGCTGCGCGCGGCCTACCGCTCCCGCGAGGCCTCGCACGTCCTGGCGGCGCTGACCCGCGCGCAGAAGGACGACGCGCTGCTCGCCATCGCGGACGCGCTGGTGGTGCGGACCAGGGAGATCCTGGCCGCCAACGAGAAGGACGTGGCCCGGGCCCGGGAGGCCGGCACCTCCGAGGGGATCATCGACCGGCTCACCCTCACCCGGGAGCGGATCGCCGCCATCGCCGAGGACGTCCGCAAGGTCGCCGGCCTGCCCGACCCGGTCGGCGAGGTGGTCCGCGGCTCCACCCTGCCCAACGGCCTCGACCTGCGCCAGGTCCGGGTCCCGCTCGGCGTCGTCGGCATCGTCTACGAGGCCCGGCCGAACGTGACCGTGGACGCCGCCGCGCTCTGCCTGAAGTCCGGCAACGCCGTCCTGCTGCGCGGCTCGTCCTCCGCCTACGCCTCCAACACCAAGCTCGCCGAGGTGCTGCGGGACGCGGTCGGCGGCGCCGGGCTGCCGGCCGACGCCGTGCAGCTGGTCCCCGGCGAGGGCCGCGACTCCGTGCAGGAGCTGATGCGCGCCCGCGGCCTGGTGGACGTGCTGATCCCGCGCGGCGGCGCCGCGCTGATCCGGACCGTGGTGGAGAACTCCACCGTCCCCGTGATCGAGACCGGCACCGGCAACTGCCACGTCTACGTGGACGCCGACGCCGACCTCGACATGGCCGTGGAGATCCTGGTCAACTCCAAGGCGCAGCGCCCCAGCGTGTGCAACGCGGCGGAGACCCTGCTGGTGCACCGGGACGTGGCGGAGGCCTTCGTGCCGCGTGCGCTCGCCGCGCTCGCCGAGGCGGGGGTGACCGTGCACGCCGACCCGGCGGTGCTGGCGCTGGCCGAGGGCGGCCCGGCGGCGGTCGTGCCTGCGACGGTCGACGACTGGGAGACCGAGTACCTCTCCTACGACATCGCGGCGCGGGTGGTGGACTCGCTGGAGGCCGCCGTGCAGCACATCCGGCTCTGGTCCTCCGGGCACACCGAGGCGATCGTCACCCGCTCGCAGCCGGCCGCCCGGCGCTTCACCCAGCTGGTGGACTCCACGACGGTCGCGGTGAACGCCTCCACCCGGTTCACCGACGGCGGGCAGTTCGGATTCGGCGCCGAGATCGGCATCTCCACCCAGAAGCTGCACGCGCGCGGACCGATGGGCCTGCCCGAGCTGACCTCGACGAAGTACGTGGTCACCGGGGACGGCCATGTCCGCTGAGTGGTCCGCCGAGAGGTGCCCCGGCGAACGCCGGGTAGCGGGACGACCACCCCGAGGCCCAGACAAACGGCCCGTCAGGTAATAGGCTGCTGATATGCCGAGGGACCTGGGAGGGCTGCCCCACTCCGAGGGCGGTGACGACGGCGGCGAGGACGAAGCGTTCGACGCCGTCGTCTTCGACGAGTCCTTCGTCCGCTCCGCGCCCGTCCACGAGCCCACCGCCGAGGAGCGCATACTCGCGGCGGTCGAGGCCCGGCTGGAGCGCGAGGCGGCGGCCGGGGCGAACCGCCCCGCACCCGTGACCGACCCCGCGGAGGCCGGAGACCCGGCCGCGCGGCGGGACATGGACGACGCCGACTGGGCCGAGTACTCCGAGTACGCCGAACAGGACGGCTCCGACGACCCGTCGGCCGCGCGCGGCGGCCGGCCCGGCCGCGGGGTCTCGCGCCGCGGCGGCGCCCGGCCGCAGCCGCCCCGGGCGGCCACCTCGGGCGGCTACGGCGGCCTCTCCCCGCAGGGCCGCTACCGGGTCGGCCACTGGTACGGGGGCCCGCCGGACGGGTTCCGCGCCCATCACGCGCGCGCGATGCGGCGCCAGACCCGGCAGTGGCAGCGGGCGGTGGCCTGGCTGCTGGCCCTGGTCATGGGACTGGGCGTGGTGCTGCTGGCCGCGGCGGCGGTGTACCGGGGGGTGAACGGGGCGGCTTCGCAGCCGAGCCGGGCGCCGGGGTCCGGGCAGTCCAGCGCTCCCGCGCGGTCCGGCGGGTCCGGCGTGCCCGGCGGCGCGGTCTCGGGCGGCGGCTCCGTCTCGGGTGGCTCGGCGCCGGGGAGCGCCAGGCTCTCGGGAGTTCCCGGGACGGCGGCGGGTTCCGTGGGCTCCGGGGTGGCGGGGAGCGCCGGGGAGGCGGCGGTCTCGGCGAGGCATGGCTGACCATTCGTCCGGTTTTGCCGGGAGATGACCGCTGCGAGCGGGAAATCCTTTCCCGTAGGGGGTCGTTCACCCCACTCCGGGCGAACTAGGCTTGCTGTATGGGTGGCCGCGGAGAGTCCCCGGACGGCCTGCCCGAGGGCGTCCCCGGGGGCGATGACGAATTCCGCTCCGTCGTGTTCGACGAGTCCTTCGTCCGCGCTGCCCGCCTCCAGGAACTCTCCGCCCAGGAGCGGCTGACCTCGGTCACCCGGCCGGTCCGCGACACGGGCGGCCGGCACGGCGGCGGCTTCCTGCCGCGTCAGGCGATCGTGCTGATGGTGCTGATCGCCATGGCCTTCGCGGCGGCCGTCTATCTGGGCGTCCGGCACCCCTACCGGCAGGCGGCGGACGACGGCATCGAACTGACCATGTCGGTGGTGCCGCTGGCGCCGGGGACCAGCGGGATCCCGCTCTCCAAGGCGACGGCCCCGGCGGCCGCGCCCTCGGCGGGTGCGTCGGCGGGTGCGTCGGCGAGCGGTTCGCCCGGTGCGTCGGCGTCGCCGTCGCCGTCGCCTTCCGGAGCGGCGTCGGCTTCCGCGTCTGCCTCCGCTTCCGCTTCCGCTTCTTCTTCCGCTTCGGCGTCGACCTCTGCGTCCGGCGGGGCGTCCGCTTCCGCGTCGCCGTCCGCGTCGTCCGGCTACGACCCGTTCGCCGGGACGGCGCTGCAGGACTACCCCTCCGGGACCGCGGGGGTCTCGCTGCCGACCCCGGCCTCGGTCGGCTCCCTCACCTCCGACCAGGTGCTGCGTGCGCTCGTCGTCGTGCAGAACTACCTCGTCGACTCCTCGCTGGAGCCGGAGGCCCTGGTGAGCGACTCGGCCGACTCGGTGACCGGGAACATCCGCGCGATGCTGGACCCGGCCGAGGCGAGGCAGTTCGACCAGAGCCTGGCCCACCCGCAGGACGACCAGCGGCACCAGGTGCCGGGCTGGATGGTGCGCTTCGACCCGCGCCAGGTCAGGCTCGCCTACGACGAGGTGCGGGCCACCGGCTCGTTCACCTTCCACGCGGTGGACTCGCAGACCCTGGAGGTCTCCAGCGACCACACCTTCGTCTACGCCCTCCAGGCGGCGGACGCGCAGCCGGGCCGCGCCCCGGTCGAGCTGTTCACCGTCCGGCGCGAGCTGGTCTACCGGTTCACCCCGGCCGACATCGCGGCCTCCCGGCTGGAGATCGTGGACTCGGTGACCCAGGCCGGGCCGATGGCCTGCGGCACGGACACCAGCGCCTACCTCCGGCCGGAGTTCCCGGCGCGGGCGGGCGGTGGCGCGGGTGCGTCGGCTTCGGCGTCCGGCTCCCGCGGCGCGGCCGCGTCGGCCTCGCCTTCAGCGCCGGCCTCCGCGTCCGCCTCGGCCGGCGGGGCCGGGGCCGCGCGGCGCCCGCAGGCGGTGCCCTCCGGGCTGGCCGTCGACCCCTTCGACCACGCCCGGCCGGCCTGGCAGGTCTGCGGCATCCTCTCCGGTCCGACCCTCTGACCCCGCGGGCCGCAACCGGCGTGGTCCGTGATCGGGCGGGTGCGGGCTGCGGTGCGCCGGTCGCGCCCGCGCGGCGGGGCCGTACATGACACGGCCCCGCGGCCCTCGGCGGTCAGCTTCCGGCGCGTCCGCTGTCGCCGTCGGGCCCCTCGGAGGACTCCGTGGGGCCCGACGCGCCGCCGCGCGGGCCGGTGAAGACGTCGCGCAGCCGCCCGCCGATGTCGCCCGCGAGCCCGCCGGCCCCGCCCGCGACGTCCCGGATCAGGCCCATCAGCGGATCGCGGCTGTCACGCAGGGTCTGGGCGTAGGAGTCGGCGCCGGCCCTTATCTGGTCGCCGAGCGAGGTCGAGGAGTCGTCCTCGCGCCGCGGGTAGTCGCCGGCCATGATCGCCGCGTACTCCGGGCCCTCCGCCCACCGCTTCAGCTCGGCGGCCCGGACCACCGCGAACGGGTGGGTCTGCGGCAGCACCTGGAGCAGCTTCAGCACACCGTCCCTCAGATCGCCCGCCCGCTCGTACTCCTCGGCCTGCTCCAGGAAGGCGTCGATGTTCATCTCGCCCAGCCGCCGCCCGCCGGCGAGCTTCATCAGCCCGCGCAGCGAGGCGGAAACGTCCTGACCGACCAGCAGTCCGGCCCGGTCGCAGGAGACCTCGGACTTGCGGAACCACTCCTTGAGTGCCGTGATGATCGCCGTGACGGCGAGGCCGCCGAGCGGGATCCAGGCGATCCGGGTCGCGATGTTGGTGAGGATCAGCAGCATCGTGCGGTAGACGGCGTGGCCGGACATCGCGTGCGCGACCTCGTGGCCGACCACGGCGCGCAGCTCCTCCTCGTCCAGCAGCTCGACCAGGCCGGTCGTCAGCACCACGACCGGGGTGTCCATGCCGATGCAGAAGGCGTTGACCTCGGGGTTCTGCGTGACGTAGAGCGCGGGCGGGCGCTCCAGGTCGAGGATCCAGGACGCGTCCCGGACCATGTCGTACAGCTCCGGGAACTGGCGCTCGGAGGCGCGCACCGCGGTGGCGAGGAACAGCAGCCGCACCGAGCGCTCCGAGACCAGCCCGGCGAGCCGCTTGAGGATCTCGTCGAAGCCGCTGAGCCGGCGCAGCGCGGCCAGCGCGGACCGGTCGGCCGGGTGCTCCCAGGCCCGGGTGGAGATCCCGGGGAAGCGCCTGCGGTCGCGAGCGGGCGGGCGGTTCTCGCCGCCGCGGTCACCTGACGGGTTCATGTGGCTTCCTCCCGCTCGGCGGCGGGCGGGCGACTCGACGAGGGCCCCCGCCGCTCCTGTGGTCCGTCCGGTCGCCACACTACGGCGCCGGGGCGCCGCGCGGGGAGCGTTGTGCACAGGGGCGGCGCGGGTACGCCCGGATGCCGGGGCTAACCTGAGATGTCCGACTCCGTGCGCGCCCGAGGAGAACTGCGCCATGAACCCGACCGCTGCCCTCAGCACGCTGGCCGCGCCGATCTCGAACAGCTCCGGTCCCGGCGACTTCCTGCGGATCATCGTGATCGTCGCCGTGGTCGGCGTCGTCGCCATGGCGATCTTCCTGCTGCGCGGCTACGGCAGCGACAACGACGACTGAGCCCCGCCCGCCGAGCCCTGCCGGGGCGCCGGCGCTCACGCGGTGTCAGCGGGACCGAGCCGCTGCGCGGTTGCGCGGGGGCAGCCCGTAGCATGAGCACGTTCCAAGCCGTTCCCAGCCGGTACGTGCGCCCACACGCGCACCGCGAGGAGAAGGTCGCCGAGACATGAACCACACTGCCGTCCACACCGCGCTCACAGCTCTCGCCGAGGAGGGCGGCCACGGCCACGACAGCCTGAACCCGATCCTCACCGGCGGCGGCGCGCTGTTCGCCCTGCTCCTGCTGCTCTTCATCGCCACCCGCTTCAACCGCGACCGCTGAGCCGGTCCGCCGCGCCCGCGCGGACGGTGGGCACGGACCGGACGGGGAGCGGGCGGCCGGACGCGGCCGCCCCCCTTCCGGATCACGTAGGGTGACTCGCCATGGAAGCGCAGGCAGCGTCCGGCGGACCTCCGCCGGCCAAGAAGCGCCTGGGTGTGATGGGCGGGACCTTCGACCCCATCCACCACGGGCACCTGGTGGCCGCCAGCGAGGTGGCCAGCCTCTTCCACCTCGACGAGGTGGTGTTCGTACCGACCGGTCGGCCATGGCAGAAGAGTGAACGCGCGGTCACGCCCGCCGAGGACCGGTACCTGATGACGGTCATCGCCACCGCGTCCAACCCGCGCTTCTCGGTCAGCCGGATCGACATCGACCGCGGCGGCCCCACCTACACCACGGACACGCTCCGTGAACTGCGCGCCGAGCACCAGGACGCGGACCTGTTCTTCATCACCGGCGCGGACGCGCTCGGTCAGATCTTCTCCTGGCGCAACGCCGAGGACCTCTTCGAGCTGGCACACTTCATCGGCGTCACCCGCCCGGGGCATACTCTGGCGGACCCCGGTCTGCCCGAGGGCGGCGTTTCCCTGGTCGAGGTTCCCGCGATGGCTATCTCCTCGACGGACTGCCGTGAAAGGGTGGCCCGGGGGGAGCCCGTCTGGTACCTGGTCCCGGACGGGGTGGTCCAGTACATCAGCAAACGCTCGCTGTACCAGGAGCGTTGAGAGATGGCGGGGAGCCCCGGGTGCAGCCGCGCCCAGGCCGTCCGCGCCACCCGCTGCGCAGGCGGGACACCGGAGGCAGGAGCGGCGTGACCGGAAGCGCAGACCGCAGGAACCCGGGCGGCGGCCGGACGGAGTGGGCCCCCCACTCGGGCGTGCCGGCCCAGCCGCCGCGCGGCCAGGCCCCCTACGACCCTTACGCCGCCGACCCCTACGGGAACCCCGCGGCCGCCGGCCAGGGCGACTGGGACAGCGGGGCCTACCCGGCCTACGGCACCCAGGGCGCCGGCCCGGGCGGTCCGGACACCGGCGGCTGGCCCGCGGCCGACCCGTACGGCCGCCCCCCGCAGGCCTCCTACCCCTACGCCCAGCCGGGTGCCGGGGGCTACGGCACCTCCGGCGCCTCCGGCTACGACACCGGCCAGTACCCGGCCTACGGCGCGCCCGGCGGGCACCCGGGGCAGGGCGGCGGCCCGGGCGGTCCGGACACCGGCGGCTGGCCCGCCGCTGACCCCTACGGGCGCCCGCCGCAGCAGCCCGGCCCCCCCTACGCCCAGCCCGGCCCCGGCGGTCCGGGCGGCGGCGGTCGGCCGCCCGGCTACGGCCAGGGCTACGACACCGGCCAGTACCCCGCCTACGGCTGGGACACCGGCGCCACCCCGCAGGTGGTCCCCGGCGGCTACGGCTACCCGCAGCAGGCCGCGGCCGCTCCGCAGGCCGCCCCGCCGCAGCCGGGCCCGGGCGCGGGTCCGGGCCCCGCCGCGCCCCCGCCGCAGCCGGCCGCGCCGCGCGGCAAGGCGAACTACGACACCTCCGAGTTCGACTTCGTCGACGACGAGGAGGAGAGCGCCACCGACGTCATCGACTGGCTGAAGTTCTCCGAGACCCGCGGGGAGCGGCGCGACGAGCGGCGGCGGAAGATCCGCAACCGGGCGATCTCGCTGGTGGTCCTGCTGGCCGTGGTGGCCCTGGCGGGCGCCGGGTACATGCTGCTCAGCGGCAAGGTCTCGCTCAGCTCCTCGGGCGGCACGGGGGCGGCGGCGCCCGCCCCGCGCCCGGTCATCGTCGTCTACCTGCGCGACCTCGACGGCCAGACCGCCACCGCGCTGCTCGTCGACGACCCGGCGACGCACCGCGCGACCGCGGTGACCGTCCCGGACACCCTCAAGGTGCCGCAGCCCGACGGCGGCGCCTCGGTCAGCCTCAACGACTCCTGGAACGGCGACAACGGCACCTCGGGCACCGAGGACGCGCTGAACAGCGTGCTCGGCACCAAGGCGGACGGGGTGTGGCGGCTGGACGCACCGTTCCTTGCCGACCTGGTCGACGTGCTCGGCGGGATCACGGTCGACTCCAACGCGACGATCAGCCAGAACGGCAAGCAGATCGTGCACACCGGCAGCCAGACCATGAACGGCGCCGCCGCCCAGGCCTACGCCACCTACCTGGGCAAGGGCGAGGCGCGGAGCGCGCAGCTGGCCCGCTTCGCCGCGGTGATGGAGGCGGTCGTCAAGGCCTTCCCGACCGACTCGGTCTCCGCGGACGCGGACGTGAAGCGGATGGGCGCGGTGCTCGACCCCTCGCTGCCGGAGAAGGACCTCGCGGCGGCGCTGGCCGCGCTGGCGGCGGACGCCGACGGCAAGGGCGGCTTCCAGGTGCTGAACCTGCCGGTGACCTCCAAGGGCGCGCTGGGCTCGGGCGCGAAGACCGTGGTCCAGCAGGCCGGCGCCGCGGGCTCGGCCTCAGGTTCGGCCTCCGGCTCGGCCTCTCCTTCCGCGAAGGGCTGATCCGGGAGGATGCGGCGGTGAGCGGGCCGGACCGGAGAACGGTTCGGCCCGCTGTCCGTGCGGCGTGAGATCCTGGGAGGGACGAACGCACCCGACAGAAAGTGGATCGTGACCGCCACCGATCGCGCACGTGAGCTGGTGAACACCGCGGCCCAGGCCGCGGCGGACAAGCTGGCCCACGACATCATCGCCTACGACGTCAGCGACGTCCTCGCCATCACCGACGCCTTCCTGCTGGCTTCCGCGCCCAACGACCGCCAGGTCAAGGCGATCGTGGACGCCGTCGAGGAGCAGCTGGCGAAGCAGCACCAGGCCAAGCCCGTCCGCCGCGAGGGCGAGCGGGACGGCCGCTGGGTCCTGCTGGACTACTTCGACGTGGTGATCCACGTCCAGCACTCCGAGGAGCGCACCTTCTACGGCCTGGAGCGGCTGTGGAAGGACTGCCCGCAGCTCGACCTGCCCGCGGACGCCGTGGCCACCCGCGGCAAGCACGCCGAGCAGCAGGCCGCCGCCGAGGCCGACGGCGAGGGCGCCGGATCGGCCGTCCCCGCGGGTGAGCGGGGGGCGCGCTGAACGGCCACCGCCGCGGCGGCCGCCGGATCGTCTTCTGGCGGCACGGGCAGACCGCGTGGAACGTGGAGGGGCGCTTCCAGGGCACGACGGACATCCCGCTGACCGAGACCGGTGTGGCGCAGGCCCGCGCCGCCGCGCGCCGACTGGCGGCGCTGCGGCCCGACGCGATCGTCGCCTCCGACCTGCAGCGCGCCGCGGACACCGCGGCCGAGCTGGCGTCGCTCACCGGCCTGGAGGTCAGCCTCGACCCCGGCCTGCGGGAGACCTACGCCGGCGTCTGGCAGGGCCTGACCAACGCCGAGATCCGGCAGAAGTACGGCGAGGACTACGAGGCGTGGAAGCGCGGCGAGCCGGTCCGGCGCGGCGGCGGCGAGCTGGAGACCGAGGTCGCCGACCGGGCGGCCCCGGTGGTGCTGGCGGCGGTGGAGAAGGTCCCGGCGTCCGGCGGGACGCTGGTCGTGGTCAGCCACGGCGGGGCGATCCGCACCACCATCGGGCGGCTGCTCGGACTGCCGCCGGGTGACTGGGAGGCGCTCGGGGGGCTGTCCAACTGCTGCTGGTCGGTGCTGGGCGAGGGCCCGCGCAACTGGCGGCTGCTGGAGCACAACGCCGGGTCGCTGCCGGAACCGGTGATCGGCGACGACGTCTGACGGCGCGCGGCGGCGCCGGGCGGCGCCGTGCGGCCGGCGGCGGTGAGGGCGGATTTCACGGATCGGCCCTGGTGGCGCTAAAGTCATCCTCGTTCACGGCACCGGCGGAAACGTCCGGAGCGCCGGACGGCGGGGCTATAGCTCAGTTGGTAGAGCGCTTGCATGGCATGCAAGAGGTCAGGGGTTCGAATCCCCTTAGCTCCACAGGCGATCGACGGCAGGGGCCGCGCCCACCTCGGTGGGCGCGGCCCCT
>Ga0164242_10003105_pt1 | contig 19043 bp, 10 predicted proteins | sample OricomgcompostMG_FD_108783 | JGI IMG/M metagenome (GOLD analysis project Ga0164242, IMG submission 108783) | Miracle-Growth compost microbial communities from Emeryville, California, USA - Original compost - Miracle growth compost (MG) ... | reverse complement strand
GGTGGAGCACACCCACCTGTCGTACCCGGTGGGCCACCTGGCCACCATGTACTGGATCGGGCTGGGTCCCGGCGACACCCACCTCAACATCAGCTCACCCGGTTGGGCCAAGCACGCCTGGTCGAGCCTGTTCGCGCCCTGGAACGCCGAGGCCACCGTTTTCGTGTACAACTACACCCGCTTCGACGCCGGCCGGCTGATGGCCGAGATGGACCGCGCGGGGGTGACGAGCTTCTGCGCGCCGCCCACGGTCTGGCGGATGCTCATCCAGGCGGACCTGCGGGCCCTGCGCACGCCGCCGCGGGCCGCCGTGGCCGCCGGGGAACCGCTCAACCCCGAGGTGATCGAGCACGTCAAGCGGGTGTGGGGCCTGGTGGTCCGGGACGGCTTCGGGCAGACGGAGACGGCCGTGCAGGTGGCCAACACCCCCGGCCAGGAGGTGCGGGCCGGCTCGATGGGGCGCCCCACGCCCGGCTACCGGGTCGCCCTGCTGGACCCGGTCACCGGCGAGCCCGGCGACGAGGGCGAGATCTGCCTGGAACTGTCGCCGCGCCCGGTCGGCCTGATGACCGGGTACGCCGGCGACCCCGAGCGCACCGCGGAGGCGACGGCCGGCGGCTACTACCACACCGGCGACATCGGCAGCCGGGACGCGGACGGCTACATCACCTACATCGGCAGGAGCGACGACGTCTTCAAGTCCTCCGACTACAAGATCTCGCCGTTCGAGCTGGAGAGCGCGCTGCTGGAGCACGAGGCGGTGGCCGAGGCAGCCGTCGTGCCCGCGCCGGACGAGCTGCGGCTGACGGTCCCCAAGGCCTACGTGGTGCTCGCCGAGGGGTGGAAGCCCGACGCCGGCACCGCGCGGGCGCTGTTCGCCCACTCGCGGGCGGTGCTCGCCCCGTACAAGCGGGTGCGGCGGCTGGAGTTCGCGGAGCTGCCCAAGACGGTGTCCGGCAAGATCCGCCGGATCGAACTGCGGGAGGCGACGATGCACGACGGGAGCAGGGAGTTCCACGAGGAGGACTTCCGGTGACCGGGCGGAGCGAACCCGGTGGACCCGTCGCCGCGGGTTCCGGCAGCGGCTCGCACCGGGGTGCCGTCGAAGGGTCCGGCGGGGATTTTGGGAGTGGTTTCGTCGAAGGTCCCCGCGGGGAGTCCACCGGGGGTTCCGGCAGGGGCTCCGTCGAGGCCGCGCCGACCCTGCCCGCCCAGCGGACCGACGGTGGCCGGCTGCCTGCCGCCGAACCGTCGTACGCCCACGGCACCGGCGACGTCCCGTTGCTCGGCGACACGGTAGGACGCAACCTCGCCCGGGCCGTCGCCGCGTACCCCGAGCGCGAGGCGCTGGTGGACGTGCCCAGCGGACGACGCTGGACCTACGCCGAGTTGGGCCGGGCGGTGGACGAGGTGGCCCGGGGGCTTGCCGCACACGGGGTGCGCAAGGGCGACCGGGTCGGCATCTGGGCGGTCAACTGCCCCGAGTGGGTGATGGTCCAGTACGCCACCGCCCGGCTCGGCGCGATCATGGTCAACATCAACCCCGCCTACCGCACCGGCGAACTCGCCTTCGCGTTGAACCAGTCGGGGATATCCCTGCTGGTCGCGTCGGCAGCGCACAAGACCAGCGACTACCGGGCGATGGCGGCCGAAGTACGCCCCGGATGCCCGCGGCTGCGGGAGGTCGTGCACATCGGCGACCCGGCATGGGACGCCCTCGTGGCCGACGGCGCCACGCTGCCGGCCGACTACCTGGACGGGTGCGAGGCCGGGCTCGGCTGCGACGAGCCGGTCAACATCCAGTACACCTCCGGCACCACCGGCTTTCCCAAGGGCGCCACCCTCTCGCACCACAACATCCTCAACAACGGCTACTTCGTGGGCAGTACGGTCGGGTACACCGAGCAGGACCGGGTCTGCCTGCCCGTGCCCTTCTACCACTGCTTCGGCATGGTCATGGGGAACCTCGGGGCGACCTCGCACGGCGCCTGCATCGTCATCCCCGCCCCGTCCTTCGAGCCGGCCGCCACCCTGCGGGCCGTCGAGCGGGAACGGTGCACGTCGCTGTACGGGGTGCCGACGATGTTCATCGCCGAGCTGGGGCTGCCCGACTTCGCCTCCTACGACCTGAGTTCGCTGCGCACCGGCATCATGGCCGGCTCGCCGTGCCCGGTCGAGGTGATGAAACGGGTGATGGCCGAGATGCACATGGCCGAGGTGTCCATCTGCTACGGCATGACGGAGACCTCCCCGGTGTCCGCGCAGACGCGCGCCGACGACGACCTGGAGCACCGCACCGCCACCGTCGGCCGGGCGCTGCCGCACATCGAGCTGAAGGTCGTCGACCCGGTGACGGGCACCACCGTGCCGCGCGGCACCCCCGGCGAACTGTGCACCCGCGGCTACTCGGTGATGCTCGGCTACTGGGACGACGCCGAGCGCACCGCCGAAGTGCTGGACGCCGCCCGGTGGATGCACACCGGCGACCTGGCCGTGATGCGCGACGACGGCTACGTGGCGGTGGTGGGCCGGATCAAGGACGTGATCCTGCGCGGTGGCGAGAACATCTACCCGCGCGAGATCGAGGAGTTCCTCTACGCCCACCCCAAGATCGGCGACGTGCAGGTGGTCGGCGTGCCCGACGAGCGGTACGGCGAGGAGGTGCTGGCCTGCGTGGTGCCGCGCGACCCCGCCGACCCGCCGACGCTGGAGGACATCACCGCGTTCTGCGCCGGCCGGATCGCGCACTACAAGGTGCCGCGGCACCTGCGGGTGATGGACGCCTTCCCGATGACGGTCAGCGGCAAGGTCCGCAAGGTCGAGCTGCGCGAGTCCTTCGGGACCTGACGCCCCGGGCTCCTCAAGGCGCGGGCTCGGCGTCGGGTCGGCCGGGGTCGGGCGGGCCGTCGCGCAGCAGGGCGGTGGCCGGGCGGTTCACCGGCTGAGGGGTGCCCGTGAGGTCGAGTTCGAAGAGGGGCACGCCCAACTCGTCGGCGCGGGCCAGCGCGTGGTGGTCGTAGCCGGCCAGGGAGAAGAAGGCGCCGGTGGCGTCCTCGTGGCCGCAGTTGAGCCACAGGCACTCCACGGGCCCCGCTCCGGTGGGGGCGGTGGTGGGATCGACCTGTGCCACCAGGCGGTCGCCGCGCAGGTCGATGCCGGTGGCGGTGCGGTCGCCGGCCGGCCGCACATCGGTGAAGCCGAGCCAGCGCAGGTACTGGGCCGCCGCGGCCAGCGCGTCCTTGCCGGTGCGGATCGCCAGCGGACGGAACGGCGGACGGCGGTCGGCCGCACCCGGCGCCGCGATGCGACCGGCTCCGGCCGCCGCCCCGCCGGCCGACTGCCCTTCTCCGCCGGCCGGTTCGCCGGGGCCGACGGGCAGCCGCAGCAGCGCGCCGCACGGGCAGTCGAACTCCGGCTGCGGCCAGTGTGCTCGGCGGCCGCAGGCCGGACAGCGCAGTTCGAGCCAGGAGTCCTCCCACGAGGGGTGCTCGATCCGCTCCGGCCGCCCGCCGGCCAGCACCGGCACCGCCAGTGGTGCGCCGCAGGCGCAAGGGAAGGACGGGCAGGTCCAGTTGTGGTCGCGCCCGCAGGCCGGACAGCGCACCGCCACCCGATCGGCCATCGCCCACCGCCTTCCGCTCCCGGCCGGCCTCCGGCCGACCGCCGCCACGCCGCCACCCGCCCCCGCACGGCCTGGCCTCCATGGTCGCAGGATGCCCGCCGTGCCGGGGGCCGCGGGGGGATCGGCGGCGAGCGGCCCGGCGGCGGGCAGCCGGAAGGTACGCGGTCCCCGCCGCTCGGCGAACGGTGTCGCGGTAGGGTGGGCCTCCCCCCGGAAATGGGGTCGGCAAGGGTGTTCCGGAACGGGCAGACGGTGTATGCGCCGGAAATCGCGCCGGCTCTCCGGCGGTGAATCCCCGGAGAAGTCGATTTCACGTCTCCGTAAATACCGCGAAACATGCCGGTTTGCCTTCCGATGACGTGACGACGATCCGCCCGTACTGCCCGGATTGTGCCGCCCCCTGTATTCCGGCGGGGCCCTGGACACCCCATGGCCGCTGCCGTATCGTCTTTCGCGACCGCCGGCGACAGGCCACATCCGGCCACTTTTCCGTTTGATGCACACCTATCGGGCTGCCGGCGCGGAACGGGGAATCACGGGGACGGTGAGGCGTGCGCCATACACGAGTGTGTGCGGGGACCGTGCGACGACGATCGGCCTGGTGGCGGTGATGCCGCCGCACGCCGCGAACGCGGTGGACGGCGCTCGCCGGACGCGCTTCACGGTGCTCGGGATGCTCGGCGTCACCGACGGCACGGAGACCGCCGTCCTCCAGCCCTCCCGGCCTGCCGCGCTGCTCGCGATGCTGCTGCTGAACGCGAATTCAGCGGTGTCCACGGAATTACTGCAACGGGTTATATGGGGTGAGGAGACACCGCTTCAGGCGAAACCCGCTCTCCATAGCTGCGTCCTTCGTCTGCGCCGGTTGTTCACCAAATACGGGGTCTCCGGAAACCTCATCGAAGCAGTTCCCGGCGGGTACCGCCTCACCGCGGACGAGCAGTCCCTCGACCTGGTGGAGTTCCGTGCCCTGCTGGCCGCCGGATATTCCGAGGGAGATCCGGAAACGGAACTCGCGACGCTGCGCCGGGCGCTTGCGCTGTGGCAGCCGCCGCTGCTGCCCAACGTCCCCTCGGAGCTGCTGCACCGCGACGAGGTGCCGCGGCTCCACGAGGAGTGGCTGCGGGCGATCGAGCGGGTCTTCGACCTCGAACTCGCCCTGGGGCGGCACCGGCAGGCCCTGGCCGAGATCTGGTCGACGGCCCGCGCGCACCCCCTCCACGAGCGGTTCACCGAGCAGCTGATGGAGGCGCTGCATCGCACGGGACGGCGCGCGGAGGCGCTGGCCGAGTACCGCAGGGCCCGCAGGCACCTCGCCGACCACCTCGGCGTCGACCCCGGACCCGCGCTGCAGCGCCTCGAACTGGCCATCCTGCGGGGGGAGTCGCAGCCGGCCGACGGCGCCCCGGAGCGGCCGGCCACCAGGCCGGCGCCCCTGGACCGGCCCGACGGCCACGCGCCGCTCCGCGCCCCCGAGCCGGCCGCCGCCTCCGTGCCCGCCCGGTCGGCGCCGCCCTACCCGGATCCCGATCCGCTGGCCGCCGTCCCGTCCGCCGGAAGCGACGTCCCGGCGTCCCGTCCGCCGCACGCGTCCCCCGGACCGCGGAAGGACGCCGGCCCGGGGGCACGCCCGGGCAGCGCCGGGGACGCCGGTCCGAACGCCGACTCAGGCACCGCCCCCCGGCCCGGCCCGGACAGCCGTCCGAACGCTCGCCCGGACTCCGGCCGGGGGCAGCCCGACGCAGGGGCGGCCCCGTTCGTCAGCGGTGCCCTCGTCCTGGAGCGGCTGGTCGGCGCCGGGCTGCTCACCGAGGGCCCGCGCGGCCACTACCGGATGCACGATCTGCTGCGGGCCTTCGCCCGCGCCGCGGCGGCCGAAGGGGTCGGCGCCCGGAACGGCGGCGCTCCCCACGCCGCCGGACGCACCACCCACCCACCATCCCGGCCCGGCGCCGCGGACCTGTACCCGACGGAGGCGTGACCGACCGTGACAGACGTGACCGACACCGCGACGGCGCCCGGGGCCGCGACCACGATCGGCGCCGCCGGTGCGCCCGCGGCCGCGGCGCCCGTCACCGCGTACGACGAGATCGCCGGGACCCGGCCGCGCATCCGCCGCGACGTGCTCTACACCCGCACCCCCGACGGCGTGCACTTCCACAACGCCCGCGGCGGCTTCAGCGTGGTGATGCCCTCCGCCTACCGGTTCGCGTCGCTGATCGTGCCGCACCTGACCGGCGAGAACACGGTGGCCGGCCTGTGCCAGGGCCTGGGGGAGAAGCAGCGGGACATGGTGGCCCGGCTCGTGCGCGCGCTCTACGCGCGTGGCTTCGCCCGGGACGCCGTCCCGCCCGCGGCCGGCGCGCCCGCCCCCGAACCGGCCGTCGCCCGCCGGTTCGCGCCGCAGATCGCCTACGCCGACCACTACGCCGACGACGCGGCGGCCCGCTTCCTGCGCTTCCGCACCACCCGTGTCGCCGTACTCGGCCAGGACCGGGCCGCCCGCTGGGCCGCTCTGTCGCTGGTCCGCAACGGCTGCGCGTCCGTCGCGGTCGCCGCCGCGCCGGCCGGCTCCGACGACCTCGCCGAACTCCTCCACGAGGTCGAGGCGTTGCGCGGTGACGGCTGCCCCGTGGCGGTCGACGTCCTCCCGGAACGGCAAACACCCTACGCCTGGGACGAGTTGGGCGACCGCAGCCTCGTTGTCGTCACCGGGGCGGACAGCCCCCGCCAGGTGGCCGCCCTCACCGAGGCACTGCCGCCGGGCAGGAGGGTGCTGCCCCTGTGGATGTTCGGCCGCTCCGCCGTGGCCGGCCCGCTGCTGGCCGAGGGCACCGCCGGCTGCTGGACGTGCGCCGCCCTGCGCCTGGGCGCCAACGGCGACCCGGCCCACGCCGCCGACCTGTGGAGCGCGCTCGCCCCCGCGGGGCCCCGCGCCACCCCGCCCGCACTGACCGCGCCGGTGGCCGCCATGCTCGGCAACCTCCTGGCGTACGAGGTGTTCCGGATCACCACGGGTGCCCTGCCCGCGGAGACCGCCGGCCAACTCGTCGTCCAGGACATCGACTCGCTGGACACCGTCGCCGAGCCGCTGCTGCCGCACCCGCGCTGCCCCTCCTGCGCCGCCGGCGCCGCCGGCGCGCCGGCCGTGGCCGGGGAGGCCGAACCACCGGCCACCGACCTGGACACGCTGCCCGCAGACCGGCCCGAACCGCTCGGCGGTCCCGCCGAGGCGGCCGGCGACGCCGACACCGCCGAGCGCGCGCTGGCCGAACTCACCACCCGGGCCGTCCTGGTGCAGCCGACCGCCGGCGTGTTCCACGCGTACGCCGACGAGGGCTGGGCACAGACCCCGCTCAAGGTCGGCTCCGTCACCCTGGGCCTGGGCCACGGGACGCGCCGGACGGTCAGCGCGTTCGACGTCCACCACGTGGCCGGGGCGCGGCTGCGCGCGCTGCGCCGGGCCGCCGAAGTCTACGCCGACCACGTGGTGCCGGTCACGGGAGCCCTGACCGGGGCCGGACTCGACGCGGCCCGGGCCGCGTCGCCGATGGTCGACCCGGCCGCGCTCGCCGTCGCGAGCGGCCTCGGCACCTCCGCCGGCGCCGTCGCAGCCTGGGCACCGGCGGTCTCGCTGCTCGGCGGCGGCACCGTCCTGGTCCCGGCCGGCGCGCTGCGCCCGTTCGGCCCGGACAACGCCGAGCGGATCGTGGAGCCGACGGCCGCCGGCACCGGGGCCGGCCGCACCCCGCGCGAGGCCGCCGCCCGGGGCCTGCTCACCGCCCTGGGCCACGAGACGCTGCGGTCGGCCCTGCACGCCGCCGTGCCCGTCCGGCCGGTCGACCCGGCGGCCGTGGGCGGCACCGGCGACGCCGAACTCACCTTCCTCGTACGGTCCGCGGCCACCCTCGGCGCCGACGACCTGGAGCTGCTGGACCTCGCCGAGCCGGGGGAGCGGGCGGTGCCGGTGCTGCTCGCACGGGCCGGCGGGCGGTGGGCGCTGGGGGCCGCCCTGTCATGGCGGGACGCCGCGGTGGAGGCGCTGCGCGACCTGCTCGGCGCGGTCCAGTTCGCCGCCGAGCCCGATACCACCGGCCCGCTGGACACCGGCGACCCCCTGATGCGGGACCTCGACCCGGCGGCCCTCGCCGCGACGGGCACGCCGATCGGGCCGGGCCGCGCCGAGGCCGTCACCTGGGCCGACGTCGCCCGGCGGCTGCGCGGCGCCGGACGGGACGTCCTGGCCGCGCCCGTGCTCGCCCCGGACCTCGCCGCCGGACGGCTCCACGCGACGCGCGTCCTGCTCACCCGCGGGGCCGGCGATGCCCGCTGACACCCGGACCCGGCCGACGCCCGGCCCCCCGCCGGCCGCCGTACCGGCCCGGCGACCGGCCCGCCCCGACGTGGAGTTCGCGTCCCGGCTCGCCGAGGCGCTGAGCGGATTCGGGCTGCCTCCGGCCGCCGTGGGCGCGTTGGGGACGCGTGACGAACTCGGGGCGGCGGCGGGGGATCCGGGGCGACACCGGCCCGCCGTGCACGTCTACGGGCAACACGCCCTGGTCGGACCCTTCGCGCCGGACGGCACCCCCGGCTGCGCCCGCTGCCTGGCGCGGCGGTGGCAGGCCGTACGGGGACGCAGCCTCCGTGACGCCCTCGAACGCGGCGGCGGTACGCTCCCGGCCGGGCCCAGCCCCTGGGCCCACCCGTTCGCGGCGACCGCCGTCGCCGCGCTGCTGGCCGCCGCGCCGGCGTCGAGCAGCGGCCACGACCGGGCGACGGCCGCCCCGGACGGCGGTCGCCGCCGGGCGCCGTCGCCGCAAGGGGACGCGGACGGCGCGGGGGCGTTCCCGTACGCCTGCCTCCTGGACCTGGAGACGCTGCGGACGACCCGGTTCGCGCTCGTGCCCGACGCCGAGTGCCCCGACTGCGGACTGCCCGCGCCCGACTCCGCCGAGGGCGCCGCCGTCCGGCTGGCGGACACGCCGAAGCGGTCCCGCACCGACTTCCGGGCCCGCCCGGCCGAGGCGTACGGCGTGCCGCTGGAGGCCTACGTCAATCCGGCCGCCGGGATGCTCGGGCCGTCGGTCGTGCCGGACCTGGTGTCGGCGTCGACCTCGTCCACCGTCGGGTCGTTCCTGCTGCGCTCCGGCGACTATCTGCGCGAGTGCTTCTGGGGCGGCCACACCCCGCGCTACCGCTCCAGCGTGCGCGTCGGGCTGCTGGAGGGGCTGGAGCGGTCCGCCGGCATGCGCCCGCGCGCCCGCCGCACCCGCGTCACCGCCTCGTACGCCGAGCTGGCCGCGCGCGGTGAGCCCGTCCTGGACCCGCGCGCGTGCGGGCTGTACTCCGACGCCTTCCACCAGGCCGTCCCCGAGGTGCGCCCGTTCGACCCCGAGCGGCCGATCCGCTGGGTGTGGGGCTGGTCCCTGCGCGACCGGCACGCCCTGCTGGTGCCGGAGGTCACCGCGTACTACCACGCGCCCGGCGGGCTGGCCGGCCGGTTCGTCCAGGAGAGCTCCAACGGCCGTGCCTCGGGCGGCAGTCCGGCGGAGGCGGTGTACTTCGGGCTGATGGAGGTGGTGGAGCGGGACGCGTTCCTGCTCGCCTGGTACGGCCGGGCCCGCCTGGTGGAGGTCGACGGCACGGCCAGCGCGGACCCGCGCACCCGGGCCATGATCGACCGGCTGGCCATGTACGGCTACCGGGCCCGCTTCTTCGACACCCGCGTCACGTTCCCGGTGCCCGTCGTCACCGCCGTCGCCGAACGTGTCGACGGCGGCATGGGACGCCTGTGCTTCGGGGCCGGCGCGAGCCTCGACCCCGAGGCCGCGCTCGCCGCCGGGCTGTGCGAGATCGCCACCGACGCGGTCAACCTGCGCAGCCGCACCGTGCGCGAGGAGGCACGGCTGCGCGCCATGGCCGCCGACTTCCACCAGGTGCGGGTCCTCCACGACCACCCGCTGCTCTACGGGCTGCCCGAGATGGCCCGGTACGCCGACTTCCTGCTCGCCCCGCCCGGCGGCGTCCGTCGTCCCGTCGTCCCGCCGGCCGCGCTCGCCCGCGACACCATCGAGCCCTCGCACGACCTGCGCGAGGACGTCGAGCAGGTCGTGGCCGCGCTGGCGCGGGAGGGGTACGACACCATCGCCGTGGACCAGACCGCGCCGGAGCAGCGCCGCCTCGGCTTCCACACCGCCGCGGTGATCGTGCCCGGGCTGGTGCCGATCGACTTCGGGTGGAGCCGCCAGCGGGTCCTCCACATGCCGAGGACGCGCACCGCGCTGCGCGACGCCGGCCTGGCCCCGGACCTGTTGGACCCCGGCGACCTCAACCCGGCGCCCCACCCGTTCCCTTGACGCCGCCGACGCCGACCGACCCTCCGAAGCCCACCGACCCGATGACGCCGACGCCGAACGACCCTCCGAAACGACCGCGCCGAACCGACCGGCCGCGTCGCGTCGGGGATCCCGCACCGCCTGCCCCACCGCGCCCGAGAGGAAGGACCACCGTGGGATTCGCCCATGAGTACGCGACCGCCATCGTCCGGCGGGGCCGTTACCCCATGGAGCCCGCCGACTGGGTGCCGGACTGGGCCGACCGGCCGCGCAAGGGGAAGCACTTCCCGGCCGCGGACTCCTACCCGCTGCCGGCCGGGCCGGTGCCGCCGGAGACGGCCACGGTGGAGCGCGGACTGCACGGGCCGCGCGGCACCGGCGCGTTCACCCTGCCGCTGCTGGCCGGGATGCTCCGGGACTCCTACGGCCTGACCGGCCGGCGGCTGGCGGTGCAGGCCAACTCCGACCTGGGCACGCTGCCGATGTACACGCAGGCCAACTGGTCGCGCGGCTCCGCCTCCGGAGGCGGCCTCTACCCCGTCGGCGTGCACTGGGTCAGCGGGCCGGGCGGCCCGCTGACCCCCGGCGTGCACTACTACGACACCCGCCACCACGCCCTGCGCCGGCTGCTGACCGGCGACGCGACCGGGCAGGTGCGGGCTGCCGTCGGCGAACCGGCCGCCGGACACGGGCAGTTCCTCCTGCTCACCGTGCGGTTCTGGCAGAACGCCTTCAAGTACAACAGCTTCTGCTACCACGTCGTCACCATGGACACCGGCGCGCTGCTGGCCACCTGGCGGTTGTGGGCCCGCGCGCACGGACTCGACGTCGCACCGGTGCTGTGGTTCGACGAGCCACGGCTGGGGGAGCTGCTCGGCCTCGACCCGCGCGAGGAGGGCGTGTTCGCCGTCGTGCCGCTGCGGTGGGCGGGCGACCCGGCGCCCGACGGCGGTGGCACGGGGGCCTTGCGGGTGCGTCACCGTGACGAGGAGCGCTCACGCCGGCTCACCGTCTTCGAGACCGTCACCCGGATGCACGAGGCCACCCTTGACGGCGCCGCCGACCGGCCCACTCCGGAGGCCCTCGTCCCCGCACTGGCCGAACCGGTCCCCGTGGGGGGCGAACGGCACCGGCTGCCGGCGCCCGAACCCCTCGGCGCGACCGTCCGGCAGGCCCTGCGGGCCCGGCGCAGCAGCTTCGGCCGCTTCCAGGCCACCCGGCCGCTCACCCGGGCCCAGCTCGCCACGCTGCTGGCCGCCGCCGACGCGGCCGGGCACCTGGGCACCGACGCCGAACCGGGCGCGGGCCGACGGCCGTTGACCCGGCTGTACGTCTTCGTCAACCACGTCGCGGGCCTGGCCCCGGGCGCCTACCTGCACGACCGGGACGACGGCTCGCTGCGGCCGGTGAAAGCCGGCCCGCCCGGGGACTTCCTCCAGCGCAACTACTTCCTCGCCAACTACAACCTGGAGCAGGCCGGGGCCGTGCTGGTGCCGGCCGCCCGCACCCACGCCGTCCTGGACGCCGTCGGCGACCGCGGCTACCGCCTGGTCAACGCCGTGGTCGGCGGCATCTCCCAGGCGTTCTACACCGCCGCCTCCGCCGCGGGGCTGTCCTGCGGGGTCGCCCTCGGGTTCGACGCGATCTCCTTCACCGAGGAGTTGGGACTCGACCGGACCGGCGAAGTCCCCCTGCTGATCATGCCGGCCGGCCACGAACGGCCCGGCCAGGCCGACTTCCACCACCAGATCGCCTGAGCGGGGACGCGGTGACCGACACGACGACTGAGACGCCCGGCTCCCCGGCCCCCCGCGCGGACACCGCTGCGGGCCCCGCGGCGCCCGGGAGCGAACTGCACCGGCGGTTCGTGGCGCGGGTGGCGTCGCTGCCCGTGGAGACCGTGCACGGCCTGCGCGACGCCGAGGCGTACGGGTGGGCCGAGCGGGTGATCGCGGCCGGAGATCATGTGGCCCGGCTCGCCGGGCGGTTGGAGGAGCCGCTGACGGCGCTGGTCACCGCCGCCGAGGGCGACCGGGAGCGGCGGGCCGTCCTGGCGCTGCGGCGGGAGGTGTTCAACGGCCGGCTGCCGAAGGACGGTGCGGCCGCGCGCCGCCTGGCCCGGGCGGCCGGCGGCGCCACCGGGGAGCTGCTGGAGCGGTGGCTGGACGCCCGGGCGGAGCTGGCGGCGGCCGAGGCGGCCGGGGAGGAGATCGTGGCCCGGGGGCTGGCCGCCGCCCGGGGCCGGCTGAAGGAGCTGGCCGGGGAGGAGCGGCTGCGCCTCGGCCTGCTGCTCGCCTCGCCCACCCTGGACGGCCGGCTCGACGCCTACGCCGCCGACCCCGCGCCCGCGCCCGGCAAACGCGCCCGCAAGCAGGAGCGCTCCCTGCTGTCGTACCTGTACCGCACGGCGTGCAAGACCAGCCCGTTCAGCACGTTCACCGCCGTGGCGGCCGGCGAGTTCCGGCCCGGGGAGCCGCCGGGGGAGCCGCTGGGACCGCGGCGGACCGGGCACCCCAGGCTCAACGTCGTCGTGCTCGCCCGCCTCGCCGAGCTGGTCGCCGCCGACCCGCGGCGCCGCGCCGACCTGCCGGTCACCCTGTCGGCCGGCTGGGACCTGGACGAGGACCGGCTGCGGTACGTGCGCCGCTCGGTGACCGCCGGCGACGACAGCGCCGCCGTCAGCTTCGACGCCGCCCACGACCGGCTGTTCTTCCTGCGCCGCAGCGGCACGCTGGAGCGGATGGTGGGCCTGTTCGCGGACGGGGCGGCCCCGCGCGGCGCCGACCTGGAGGCGTGGCTGGCCGCCGAGACGGGGGCGCCGCCGCGGGAGGCCGCCCGCTACCTGGCCACCCTCCTCGACCTGGGGGTGCTCCAGACCGCCGGCCTGGACACCGACGTGCACGCGCCGGACCCGCTGCGCGCCTTCCAGGCCGCGCTGCGCTCGGTGGACCGCCCGTGGGCCGCGCGTGCCGCCGACGCGCTGGAGCCGGCCGCCGCGTGCGTCGCCCGCTACGCCGGCGCCGGACTGGCCGAACGCCGCGCCCTGCTGCGGGAGTTGCGGCAGGCGCTGGCCGCCGTCCAGGCCGGACTGGGCGCCGAGGGAGCGAGCCTGCCGCAGACGCTGCTGTACGAGGACGTGAGCGCCGGGCCGGTCACCGCCGACCTCGAACGGTGGACCGCCCTGGCGGCGCGGCCGCTGGAGAGCCTGACCCGGATCCTGCCCGCCTTCGACGTGTCGCTGCCGCAACGCCTCACCCTCAAGGGCTTCTTCCTGGCCCGCTACGGGCGCGGCGGGCGGTGCGACGACGTGCTGCGGCTGGTGCACGACTTCCACGAGGACATCTTCGGCCAGTACCTCCAGTTCACCGCGACCAAGTCCCCCTTCGCGGCCGACGGTTCGTACGCGCCCGAGGAGAACTGGCTCGGCCTGCCCGAGGTGGCCGCCCTCGACCGGGGACGGGCCGAACTGGCCGCCCGGATGCGCCGGTTGTGGCAGGAGCTGCCACCGGAGGCCGACGAGCTACGGCTCGACGAGCAGACCGTGGACGCCGTGGCCGCCGAACTCGCGCCCCTGCGGCAGCCGTTCGCCCCGCACAGCCACTTCCTGCAACTGGCCGAGCGCCCCGGCGATCCGCTGGTGGTGCTCAACAACTCCTACGGCGGGCTGGCCTTCCCCTTCACCCGCTTCACCCACTGCTTCGACGCGGACCCGGGCGGCCCGGAGGCACCCGGCCCCGGCCTCACCGCCGAGCTGCGGGAGCGGCTGCGCGGCTGGCAGCCGCCGGGCGCGGTCTTCGCCGAGGTCACCGCCGGCTCGGCCACCACCAACCTCAACCTGCACGGGCGGCTGACCGACCACGAGATCGTCTGCCCCGGCGAGACCAGCTCCGCCCCGCCCGAGGCCCGCATCGACCTGGAGGACCTCTCCGTCGAGCACGACGAGGCCGCCGACCGGCTGGTGCTGCGCTCCCGGCGGCTGGGCCGCGAGGTCGTCCCCCTCTACCTCGGGTACCTGGTGCCGATGGTGCTGCCCGAAGTGCCGCGCACCCTCCTGCTGCTGTCGCCGACCTCCCGGGCCCGGCCCGACCTGTGGCGCGGCGTCCCCGAGGGTCCGGCCGAGGGCGGCGTCACTGTCCGCCCCCGGGTGCGCCACCGCAGCCTCGTGCTGCACCGGCGCGCCTGGACCGCCCGGCCCGGCGCGCTGCCGGTACGCGGCCCCGGGCAGGGTGACGCCGCCCACTACCTGGCCTGGCAGCGGTGGCGGCACCGCCACGGACTGCCCCGGCAGGTGTTCGCCACCGTGCACGCGGCCGACGCGCCGGAGACCGCGTACGGCGGCGGCGCCAAGCCGGCGTACGTCGACTTCGACAGCCCCCTGTCGCTGCTCGCCCTGGAGGCGCTGACCGGCGGCGGCACCGCCCGCACCGTCTTCGAGGAGATGCTGCCGGCCGCCGACGAGCTGCACCTGCGCTCCGCCGAGGGCCGGCACGTCGCCGAACTGGCCGTCGAGATCGTCCCGCGCCCCACCGCCCCCGCCCCGCAGCCCGGAAGGCAGGAACCGCGCCCATGACCGACGACCTCCGCAGACCGCGGCCCGACACCGGCCCGCAGCGGCGTGGCGACTGGCAGGCGTACCACGTCTTCTACGCCGCCAGCACCCGGCCGTTCCTGCTCCAGTGCGCCCGCCCGCTGGTCGCCGAACTCGACCGCGACGGGCTGCTGTCGGGCTGGTTCTTCATCAACTACTGGCTGGAGGGGCCGCACATCCGGCTGCGGCTGCGCCCGTCCTCGCCGGAGGCCGCCGGCGAGGTCGCCGTCCGAGCCCAGGACGCGATCCGCGGCTTCCTCGCCCGCCGCCCGGCGCTGTACGAGGTCAAGGACGGCTTCCTCGCCGAGCTGTACAACACCCTCTTCGAGCTGGAGTACCCCGGCGGCGAGCGCGACCGCTACACCGACTCCGCCGGGCGGATGCGGCTGCGCCCCAACAACTCCTTCAGCCCCGAGCCCTACGAGCCCGAGTACGGCAAGTACGGCGGTCCCGCCGGGGTCGAACTCGCCGAGTGGCACTTCCGGCGCTCCAGCGAGCTGGTGGTGGACGCGGCGGCGAGCATGAACCTGCACGTGCGGACCGTGCTGCTGGGCACCGCCGCCCAGCTGATGATGACGATGTCCGGCTGCCTGCTGCCCGACCGGGACGTGCTGCTGGGTTTCCTCGACCGCTACCACGCCTTCTGGAACGCGGCGTTCTCCGGCACCAACTACACCGCCAGCGACGGCTACGACCGCGCCTACGGCACCATGGACGCCTCGCTCGCCCGCCGTTTCCAGGAGATCCGCCGGGTGACCGCCGAGCCGGCGCCGGAGCGGCTGCCGGGGTTCCTGCGCGGATGGGCCGAGCACTGCCTCGAACTGCGGGAACGCGCGGCCGCGTTGGCGGCCGGCGGCGACCTGGTCTTCCGCTCCTGGGACGGCACGCGCGACCTGCCCGTCACCGACCCGGAGCAGGCCCTGCCGATGCTCGCCTCGCCGTACATGCACATGACCAACAACCGGTTGTCGGTGAGCGTGCGCGACGAGGCCTACCTGTCCTACGTGCTCGGGCGGGCCCTGCGCGAGGCCGAACCCGGCGTCCGGGACGAGTCCGGCGCCCCGGCCGGCCTCGGCGTCCGGGACGAGTCCGGCGCCCCCGCCGGGTCCGCGTCCCGGCCCGAACCCTCGGCGGCGCCGTGACGACCGCCGACCGCGCCGGACTGCTGGAGCTGCGCCCCGCGGTACGGCCCGGGATACAGGTCGGCCCGCCGCTCAGCCGTGGTCCGCGCACCGTCCACCTGGTCAAGGACCCGGTGACCGGCGGCCGTTGGGAGATCGGGCCGAAGGAGCGGTTCGTCATCGCCCGGCTCGACGGCACCCGGCCGCTGGCCGAGATCGGTGCCGAGTACGCCGCCGCGTTCGGTGCCCGCCTCGGCGAGGCCCAGTGGACCCAGCTGCTGCGGCTGCTGTCCGTCCGCGGGCTGCTCGCCGGCGGTCCCCCGCGCCGCCCTGCGGTGCCCGTGGACGAGCCGAAGCCGCAGGGGGGTTGGACCGGCGGCCGCACCCGGCTGGTGGCCGATGCCGAGGCCGCCGTCGAACGGCTCCACGGGGCGACCGCGTTCGCCCGCAACCGGCTCGTCCTCGGACTGCTGCTCGCCCTGTGCGCGGCCCTGCTCGCTGCCGAGGGCGTCGAGTTCGCGACCCTCGCCCACGCCACCGGGCGGCTCTTCCACCAGCCCGTGGCACTGGTCGGGGCCGGGTGCGTGCTGTGGCTGAGCCTGGGCGTCCACGAACTCGCCCACGGCGTCGTGGCCCGGGCGTTCGGGCTGCGGGTCGCCGAGATAGGGCTGCGCCGGGTCGCCGGCTTCATGACGTACCTGTACTGCGAGGTCGAGGACGTGCGGTTCCTCGGGCGGCGCGGCCCGCAGGTGGCGGTGGCGTGCGCGGGCGTCGTCGCCAACCTCGCCTTCCTGCTGCCGTTCTGGGCGGTGTGGGAGCTGCTGCCCGCCCGCGCCCAGGCGGTGCCGTTCGTCGGCGGGCTGCTGCTGCTCGGCACCGCCATGGGCCTGCTCAACCTCGTGCCGCTGCCCCCGCTGGACGGCTACAAGGCGCTCGGGTACGCGCTCGGCACGCTGCGGCTGGCCGCCGAGAGCCGTGCCTACGCCCGGCTGGCGCTGGCCGCCGCGTCCCGCCGCCCCGGGGCACGCGAGCAGGCCGCCGGCTACCCGCCCAGGCTGCGCCGGGTGTACGCCGGGTACGCCGCCCTGGCCGCGCTGCTCGCCGCGTGCGTGCTGGCCGCCGGCTGCGCCCTGTGCCGGGCCGTCCTGCCCGCAGGCTGGTCCGACTGGACACCCTGGCTGCCGCTTGCCCTGGTCGCGGCGGCCGTCCCGCTGCGCATCCTGGGCCTGCGCGCGGCCGCACGCCGCACGCCCGCGTCGGCCGTGCCGGCGGCGGCGCAACCGTCACCGCCACCAGTCCCGGCAGCCGTCGCGCCCCATCACCGGGCGCCCGGCGCCGCCTTGTCCGCGCGAGAGAAGAGCGAGATGGAGCCCACCGACCGCAGGGACCGACCCCCCGGGCCGTCCACCGCACCGGCCGTGACGGCGATCGGCGTCTGCAAGAGCTACGGCGGCCAACGCGCCCTGGACGGCGTGTCGTTCACCGTTCAGCAGGGCGAGTTCTTCGGCATCCTCGGGCCCAACGGGGCCGGCAAGACGACGCTGGTGGAGATCGTCGAGGGCATGCGCGAGGCCGACGCCGGCACCGTCGAGGTGTTCGGGCAGCCGACGTGGCCGCGCAACACCGCGCTGCTGCGGCGGATCGGCGTCCAGACCCAGGCATCGGCGTTCTTCACCCGCCTGACCGCCGCCGAACACCTCGTGACCGTCGCCGCGTTGCAGGGACTCGGTCGGGACGCCGCCCGACGCGCCCTGGAGTCGGTCGGGTTGGCCGGGAAGGCCCGCACCCGGGTGGACGACCTCTCCGGCGGCCAGCGGCAGCGGCTCGCCCTGGCCACCGCCCTCGTGCACGACCCGGAACTGATCTTCCTCGACGAGCCGACCGCGGCCCTCGACCCCGAGGCGCGCCGCTCGCTGTGGCAACTGCTGCGGTCGCTGCGCGCCCAGGGCCGCACCATCGTCTACACCACCCACCACCTCGACGAGGCCGAGGCGCTGTGCGACCGGGTCGCGATCGTCGCCGGCGGCCGGATCGTCGCCCTCGACACCCCCGGCGCGCTGGTGCGGTCGCTGGCCGCGCCGGCCCGGCTGCTCGTCCCCGCCGACCGGATCACCCCCGCGCAGGCGCGCGGCATCGAGGGCGTGGACCGGGTCCTGGTCGAGGGCGGCGAGGTCGTCATCGAGACGCGCAAGCCCAGCCGGGTGCTGGTCGCGGTGGGTCAGCTGGTCGACCTCGACGCCGTGCAGACCAGGACCGCGACCCTGGAGGACGCCTACCTGCGGCTCACCGCGGCCGGAACGGAGCAGCACCGATGACCACCGCCTCCACCCCGACGCCCCCGGCTGCCCCGGACGTCGACCAGCCCGCCGGCGAGGCCGGCAAGGCGGCCGGCCGGACCGGCGGACGGCCGCCGTCCGCGTACGCCGCGCTCACCCGGGCCGCCGCCCTGGCCGCCGTGCGCGACCGCACCACCGTCTTCTTCACCTTCGCCTTCCCGCTGGTCTTCCTGCTCGTCTTCGGGCTGCTCTTCCGCGGCCAGCGGGTCGACGGCGACCTGCCCTACATCAACTACACCGCGCCGGGCGTGCTGGCCTGGGGCGTGGGCAACGCGGCGCTGTTCGGGCCCGCCTTCGCGCTGATGCACTGGCGGCGGGACGACATCCTGCGGCTGGTGTGGCGCACCCCCACCCCGCTGCTGACCGTTCTCGCCTCGCGGTTCGCCGTCGCCGTCACGGTGGGGCTGTGCCAGGCGGTGCTCTTCACGGCCGTCGCGGTGCTGCCGGTGTTCGGGCTGCACCTGCCGGCCGACGCCGCTCTCGCACTGCCGCTGCTGGTGCTCGGCGTGGCCGCGTTCCTCGCGCTCGGCCTGGTCGTCGGCAGCCTCGCCGACACCCCCGAGGCGGTCGCGGCCATCGCCAACTTCGTGATGGTGCCGATGGCGTTCCTGTCCGGCGCGTTCTACCCGGCGGCGCTGCTGCCGGGCTGGATCCGGGCACTGTCCTGGGCGCTGCCGCTGCGCTACCTCGACCACGGCCTGACCAGCGTGCTGGCCGGCCGCGCCGCCGCCGGCCCGCTCGCGCTCGACTGCGCCGGACTGGTCGGCTTCACCGTGCTGTTCGGGCTGGTCGCGGCCCGCGTCTTCCGCTGGAGCAACCGGACATGACCCCCCTCGCCGCCCCCGACCGCGCCACCGTCCCGGACGCGCCCGGCCTGGACGCCGCCGCCCGGGCTCTGGAGCGGCGCCTGGCCGCCCGGGCCGCCGCGGACGGGGTGCCCGCGCCCGCCGTCACCGCCCTGGGCGCGCGCGACCTGCTCGCGCCGGGCGCCGAACCCGGACCCGAAGCCGCACGCCGCGCCGCCGCCCGCGTCCACCTGGC